>JFJP01001901.1_pt1 | contig 28414 bp, 24 predicted proteins | sample 431651 | NCBI WGS metagenome assembly JFJP01 (sample SAMN02602958, study PRJNA72255) | Microbial mat metagenome, whole genome shotgun sequencing project. | biome: fresh water; feature: sink hole; material: water; isolation source: purple microbial (photo- and chemosynthetic) mats found in... | reverse complement strand
ACCGCTCACCCGGCCTGGGCCGAGACGGCGAAGTGCCTGAAGATACTCAAGGACGAGGTCGGCAATACCCATCCGATCTGCGCCTATCTCACCGCCTCGACCACCCTGCCCGCCCTGCTGATGGGCATGGACAAGTGGATGGAGTTGCTGCTCACCGGCCCGGCTGATGTGCGCGACGAACTGCTGCGCAAGTGCTCCGATTTCTACCAGAAGGAAGTCGCTGCCTACCGTGCAGCGGGTGCGAATGTGCTGGTGTATTCGACGCCCTTCGGCTCCACCTCGTTTGTCGGCATGAAGCGCTTCAAAGAATTTTCCATGCCGTGGATGCAGCGCGACCTTGCCTCCGGCGGGGTCGGCAGCATCGTCTATTACTGTGGCATGGCGCCCTTTAACAGCGTCATCCAGCAAGTCATGGATGAACTGAAAATCGGTGTCTATTACATCAGCCCGCTCGCCGACCTGGCCGAGGCGAAGGCGATCATCGCTGACAAGGGTTTGACCTGCGGCGTCATCGACGACATCAAGATGATCGGCTGGACGCCGGAACAGACGCGGGCGGAAGTCAAGCGCATGTGCGAGATCGGCATGGTCGGCCAGCATTTCCTGTTCGGTACCGGCGTGATGCCGCTCGGCGTGCCCGAGGCCAATATCAAGGCCATGCTCGACGCCGCCTTTGACTATGGAAGATATGCGGGAGAAAGGTCATGACAATCACTATTCCACCGGTCGTCGCCGCCGGCAAACCCATGCTGATGGTCGGCTGCGGCATCATGCACAAGGAAGTTGATTACCTGATCAAGAAAAACGGCTGGAACGTCGAAACCCAGTTTTTGCATTCGTCGCTGCACAACTATTTCGACAAGCTCTACAAGGAGCTCGACAGCGCACTCGACTTCGATGACCAGAAGGGGCGTCAGACCATCGTCTTCTATGGTGCTTGTCATCCGAAGATCGACGACATCCTCGACAAGCACCACACCTTGCGCACCCAGGGGCAAAACTGCATCGTCATGTTGCTGGGCTACGAGAAGTTCATGGCCGAGCTTGAGCAGGGCGCCTATTTCCTGGTCGAAGACTGGGCGCTGACTTGGGAGCCCATGGTGACCGAGGCGTTCGGCAACAACCTGGCGGTCGTTCGCGAAATCTTTCACAGCAGCCACAAAAAGATCATCGCCCTCCGCACCCCGTGTTCCACCGATTTCACCGAGGCGGCGGAGGCGGCGGCACGTTTTATCGATCTGCCGCTGGAATGGATGGATGTCGACCTCGACCATCTGGAAAAAGTGCTCGCCGATGCAATCACCGCGCGAGAACAAGCCGCAAAATGACTGAGAGTCACAATGCCGCTGGGGGCACCGCGGCAGAACTCGACAAACTGCGCACGCGCTACAAGCGCCTGGCCGACGATAAGTCCTACCTGCAGTTGGTCATTCGCCTGATCGAGCAGTTGAACCCGCTGCCCGGTCTCGACGCCATGATCAGTAGCATGCTGCTGACCATTGTCGAAGCCATCGGTGGCACCAACATCCGCTTGTGGTACTGGGTTGGCGAAGAGATCCGCTACGCCGACTTCCTCAACGGCATGAGCCTTGCCAGTGAAATCGACGACCCGTTGGCACAACAGGCAGCGACGACGCGCCAGTTCGTCGAGCAAACGGTTGCCGCCGATGCCGCGCTACTCCAGGGCGACGTGATTCCCAGTGCCTGGGCCTGGGCCTTTCCCCTGCTGGCCGGCGACGAGCTGGTCGGCGTCATCAAGCTGGAGAACCTGCACGTCAGCGCTGCCCGCCTGCGCGACTATCTGCCGATCTTCTTCAGCCACGTCGCGCTGATCTTCGGTAACGAGATACGCAGTGTCCTCCGGGTGCGCGACCAAAATGCCCTGCGCGAAGCCGAGGAAAAGTACCGCACTTTTGCCGACTTCACTTACGACTGGGAAGTCTGGGTCGCTCCGGATGGCAGCTATCGCTATGTTTCCCCTGCCTGTCTGCGGATCACCGGCCACCCTGCCGACGCGTTCGTCGCCGACCCGATGTTGATGCTGAGCATCGTTCATCCGGACGACCTGGCCGACGTGGAGACGCATTTCTCCACGCTGCATGCACCGTTGCAAAAGCAGTGCAGCATCGAATTCCGCATCGTCACGAAAGCGGGAGACATCCGCTGGATCGAACACATTTGCCACGCCGTCGTTCGCGCGGACGGCAACTATCTTGGCCGCCGCGCCAGCAACCGCGATATCACCGAGCAAAAGCAGGCCCTGGAGCAAATCAGAAAACTCAATGCCGAACTCGAACAGCGAGTGGGCGAGCGCACGGCCGAACTCGAATCTGCCAATCGCGCCCTGCTGCAGGCCAGAGACGCCGCCGAAGGTGCCAACCGCGCCAAGAGCATGTTCCTGGCCAATATGAGTCATGAAATTCGCACGCCGATGAACGCGATCCTCGGCCTCACTCACTTGCTGCATAACGGCGCCACGCCAGAGCAGGCCGAACGGTTGGACAAGATCGACAGCGCCGGACGACATCTGCTCTCGGTCATCAACGACATCCTCGATATCTCCAAGATCGAAGCGGGCAAGCTGCAAATGGAGCAAAGTGACTTTGCCCTGTCTTCCATCCTTGACCATGCGCGCTCGCTGATTACCGATGCGGCGCAAGCCAAAGGGCTACAGGTGTTAGTTGATGGTGACGATGTGCCTCTCTGGCTACGGGGTGACGCCATGCGACTGCGCCAGTCCCTGCTCAACTATGCCGGCAATGCCGTCAAATTTACTGAAAACGGTTGCATCACCCTGCGCGCCAAACTGCTTGATGACAGCGGCGACACGCTACAGGTGCGGTTTGAAGTCGAAGACACCGGCATCGGCATTGCAGCGGAGAAGATCGAGCGCCTGTTCCATGCTTTCGAGCAGGTGGATGCAACGACCACGCGCCGCTATGGTGGCACCGGCCTGGGCCTGGTGATTACGCGCCGGCTGGTGGAATTGATGGGCGGAAAAGTCGGCGCTGACAGTACGGTGGGCAAGGGCAGCACTTTCTGGTTTACGCTGCCCTTGCAGCGTGGCCACGGCATCATGCCGCATGCGTCGAAGCACGACGCCATGGATGCCGAAGCGCAATTGCGCGCGCAGCAAGGTGGCGTGGCGCGCCTGCTGCTGGCGGAAGACAACGCCATTAATCGCGAAGTGGCGTTGGAACTGCTGCACGGGGTTGGTTTGGCGGTGGACACGGCTGAGGATGGCCTGGAAGCGCTGGAAAAGGCAAAACGGCACCCCTACGACCTGATCCTGATGGACATGCAAATGCCCAATATGGATGGCCTCGAAGCCACCCAGGCCATTCGCGCCCTGCCTGAGCGGCAGCAAACCCCGATTCTGGCGATGACGGCCAACGCTTTTGACGAGGATCGCCATGCCTGCGAAGTGGTGGGAATGAACGACTTCATCGCAAAACCGGTCGATCCAGACGCGCTCTACGCCGCCTTGCTGCGATGGCTGCCGGAACGGATGCAGGCAGCGCCGGCTGCGCCAATCAAACAGGCCGCGCCAGGCCCGAGCATCGCGGCGAATGCGTCAGCAGAGGCCAATGCCACAGCCGCTCTGCAGCAGTTGGCAGAATTGCTCGGCCTCGATGTCACCCGCGGCCTGGCCGCCTTGCGCGGCAATAGCATCAAGTACTTGGACCTGCTGCGCCAGTTTGTCGCCGGTCACGCCGATGACATGACCCCGCTGGCGGTACTTTTGGCTGCCGATGATCGCGCCGCCGCCCGCCACCTCGCCCACACCCTGAAGGGGGTCAGCGCCACGCTGGGCGCCGGACGGATTGCCGACCCGGCGCGGCGTCTGGAAGAGGCTTTTCGCACGGCCCCACAGACACCACTGGATCACGCGGCGATCGAAACCGACATGGAAACCATTCGAGGCGAACTGAGCCGCCTGGCAGCCGCCTTGCCGCCACCTGAAGCAGTCGTTCCGATCCAGGCCGACCCGCAAGTACAGCGCGCCTTGCTGATCCAGTTGGACGTCCTGCTGGCCAGCAGCGATACCGCAGCGCTGACCTTGCTGCGCGAACATGCCGGCGCCCTGCACGTCGCCCTTGGCAACGCTTTTGATCAAATCACCCGCCAGATCCGGCAGTTTGACTTCCAGTCGGCACGGCAAATTCTGCTTAAATTGCTTTGAACAGAGAAACACCATGGCGTCTCAGACAAAACCCATCCTGCTGATCGTAGACGATGCACCGGAAAATCTGGTCGTGCTGAGCGAACTGCTGACGCCTGAATATCGCGTGCTGGCCGCGACTTCGGGAGAATCCTGCCTGCGCATTGCCAACAGCCAGCCCATGCCCGACTTGATCCTGCTGGATGTGATGATGCCCGACATGGATGGCTACACCGTGCTGACGCGGCTGCGTGAAAGCCCAGCGACTCGTGAAGTACCGGTTATTTTTGTCACCGCATTGGTCGATATCGAGAACGAGGAGCGCGGCCTGCGGCTTGGCGCGGCGGATTATGTGACCAAGCCGATCCGCGCCTCTATCGTACTGGCGCGCGTCAGCACCCAACTTGAAGTCAAACAGGCGCGTGACTGGCTGAAAGATAAAAACGCCGTCCTCGAAGCCGAAGTGGCCCGACGCATGGCGGAAAACGATTTGATTCAGAAAGCCAGCATTCGCGCTCTGGCCCACCTGGCGGAAACCCGCGATCCGGAAACCGGCAACCACATCGCCCGCACACAAGGCTATGTGCAAAGACTGGCCACCGCTCTGGCGCCACATCCACGCTTTGCCGAACTGCTCACCGATCACTATATCGATCAACTTGTGCGCTCCGCGCCACTGCACGACATTGGCAAGGTGGGCATCCCCGACTGCATTCTGCTCAAACCTGGTCCGCTTACCTCGGAGGAATGGGGCATGATGCGCACGCACGCCCAAAAGGGCTGCGAAGCCATCGAAATGGCTGAACGGGATATTCAGGCAGTCGTCGATTTTTTTACGCTGGCCAAGGAAATTGCCCACTGGCACCATGAAAAATGGGATGGAACCGGCTATCCCGACCGCCTGGCCGGCGATGCGATTCCCGCCTCAGCTCGTCTGATGGCCCTGGCCGATGTTTTTGACGCCCTGATCACGGCGCGCCCCTACAAGCTGGCAATGCCTTACGCAAAAGCCCGCAACATCATTGCCAACGAAAGCGGCAAGCATTTTGATCCTGACGTGGTCGATGCTTTCCTTGCCAATTTTGATGATTTCGCCGCTATCGCCACCAGCTACCACGATGCTACCGAAATGCAGAAACCAAGCACCAGGTAGTTTTATTGCCGGCAGTTTGACCGCTGATAAAACGCTATTTGTCAGCCACCACCGACAGACTTTTGCTGAATCTCCGGTTATCGTCAATAGATGAAGTTGCTCAAAATCATTGAGACTCAGGAGACCACATGCTGTTCGGACGTAGCAAGGAACTTGGTGTGCTGAAGCAGTGTATCGCCAACCTGGAGCAAGGAATGGCGCAACGTGAAATTGAGCTTGCCCAGATGACAGCGCGAACCAACGCTGCGGAGGAAGAAACTCAAATATGCCGCGACGAAGCGAATAAGCTGCGTTGCCTGTTCGCCAATTTTCAGTCTTTCGGCCAGTCGCTGACCAACGTACAAGGCAGCCTGAGCACACTGGCCGAAGACACCAAGACCGAGAAGGATCGGGCCGTGGAAGCTCAGGGTGTTTCCATTGAAAGCCGAGTCGCGGTCGAGGGGATTGCCGCCAATCTTGCCGACCTCGCCCAAAATTCGCTGCGCACCGCGACTCAAGTGGGCGAACTTGATTCGCGCGCACAGGAAATCACGGGCATCGTGCAACTGATCAAGGAGATTGCCGATCAGACCAATTTGCTCGCACTCAACGCCGCCATCGAGGCCGCGCGCGCGGGCGAACAGGGCCGCGGCTTTGCTGTGGTGGCGGACGAGGTACGCAAGCTGGCGGAGCGCACTACCAAGGCCACCGGCGATATCGCTGTTCTGGTCGATCAGATTCGTACCGACAGCGCGGCCAGTCACGACCAGATGGACCTGCTGACGCAGCGGTCGGCTGCCTTCAGCAAGGACGGACAGGACGCAGCCCTGTCGATGCGGCGCTTGCTCGACATCTCCGCCAGCATGGAGAAGGCGATCGCCGGCTCATCCTTGCGCAGCTTTTGCGAGCTGGCCAAGGTCGATCACCTCATTTTCAAGTTCCGCATATACAAGGTGTTACTAGGGCTGTCGGAAGAAAACTCCAGCAACTTTGCCACTCACGCAGAGTGCCGGCTCGGCAAGTGGTATTACGAGGGCGAAGGACATGCTTGTTTCTCGCGTTTGCCTGGCTACCGCGAGGTGGAAAGCCCGCACAAGTCGGTCCATGACCAGGCGCTCGCCGCCCTGCGCTCAAACACCAATGGAGACACCCGACAGATGCTGCATGCAGTTGCCGAAATGGAGTCGGCGAGCGTGAGTGTGATGGATTCCCTGGAGCGGATGGCACGAAGCGTTGAAGAAAACGCCGATATTTTATGCAGTCACTAAGCGACGACTGGTTGCGCACGGCATTCGCGGCAACGGATTAGCCACGCGGACGGAGGTGTCATGCCGTTTCGTTATGTGCGAATAAATTCGCACCTACAGGTCACGCGCAATGCCTTGATACGTAACGATTTAATCCGCAAACAGAGGAATCAAGGTTGAACCAAGAAAGCTCTGTTGGATGCGCTAACGACTCAAGTCTTAACATTTCACGAGCAGATTTCTTCATGTGCCATACGGAAATCAGCGCATACAGTGCTTGGCCGACGGTTCGATGACGCGCGAATACGGCGGCACTGACCTGGGCTGGCTTGCTGATCAAAGATCAGCTTCAGCCTGATTGAACCGAGAGTTTCTCCACTACGGCGTATCCGTTATCCCGCTTCGGACAACTGCGCCAGTTCAAAACAGACGTAGCCTTCCCGGTTCTCGCGCAAACGCAGCCGGTAGCCCAGTTCGGTCGCCTGTTTGGCGGCCTGGTAAAGGCCGATACCGAGTCCGTCGTGAGTCGAGACGGGGGCATGAAACAGCTTTTCAGTGACATTTTCTGCCGCCATTTCGCCGGTATCGCAGACGGTCAAACTACAAATCGGCGAAGTCTGCAAATCGACTCGAATATGCAATTCCGGCGCGCTCAGCCGTTTGCGCAACGCGTTCTGCACCAGATTGTCGGCGACGCTATCGAACAACTCCTGTGGCAGCCAGGCAGAGGCATTGGCATCGTCGGCATGGAAGTTGACGTTGTCTCGTCCATAGCGGTTGTTCAAGTTGCGCCACCATTCGCGCGCCATGATTTCCTTGCGGTCGGCCGCGCTGGTCGGCGATTTAAGCTTGTCCAGAGTGATTTCCAGGCGTTTGGCCATTTGCGGCAGTTGTCGCTGCATCAACGATTGCAACGACATGGCTTGATCCGGTCGGCTGTGTTCGGCGGCGGAGCAGAGTGTTTTCAGTGATTGCAACAGGTTTTTTACATCGTGCGTCAGGCGCGAACCGGTCTCGTAAATGGCTTGTGTATAGGCATTTGCCTGCATCATGCGTTCTCGCGTTTTAGCGGCATGAAAGTAGCCGATGATCTCCGTCAGCAAGCGAAGGTGCAGGGCAAATGCCGGGTTGACCGGCGCATCGGTATAGAAGCGAACTTCCACCCCCTGATGCGAAAAAGAGACCGAATGCCGGCTCTGTGCGCCCAGTTCACCCTGCGACTGAGCGGTTGACCAGGTCACGCCGGTCGACCAGGGCAGATGGGTAAACCCAGCCATCGCCTGGTGCAGGAATATTTCCGGGTCGGGCTCGCGGTCGGCCGAGTCGGACAATTGCTTCAGCCATTCTTCCAGCGGCAGCCCGAGAGAAAGCACATAACGCGAGAACAGGTTGCGCAAGCCAGATGCCTCGCCGCGGGGTTGCCAGAGCCAGGCGATGATCAGCAGGGAAAGACTCATCGTCCCCAGGCTGATCAGCACGCCGCGACCGTAATCCGAATGCGTCAGTTGCATTGCTGCATAACTGCCCAGGGCCAGCACGCCGATCACCAATACGAACAGCATGGTGTAGAGCAGATCGACAATGCCGGTCTGCTGTTGCGGGCTGGGCGAGGGGAACAGGATCATCAACACCGGCAGCATGAGCATGCTGTCGCGCAGCAATAAAGTGAGTCCGTCTTGACGCACCGGCAAGCCAAATCCATGCGGCAATAACCAGGCGAACAACAACAACAACAGGTAGATCACCGCCAGCCAAAGTCCTATGCGCTCCTTTAGCGGCTTGAGACTGACTGTGACGCCTGCGAGCAGTCCGGCCAGCAATACTGCCCATAAAGCCGCCGCCCAGATGCTGTCGAGCACGACCAGCGCTGCGCCAACCGCCAATACCCCGATCGCGCGCGGCCAAGGCAGATGTTGCTGACCGCTGAAAAAGGGTTGCCAGAGCAGAAAGACGCCGTAATGCGCCAACACCATTGCCTGTCCCCACGCTTCGCCCTGACCCCAGACATAAGCGGCGTGCAACAACAGCAACATCAACCCAAGGATGCGATTGCCATAGGCGTGCAATCCGACACGCCGCGCCACCGCCAGCGTCAAACTCGATGGCGTGGTGGCATTGCTGGGGGGCAAGGAATCCGGGGCTTCTGACATGCGGCCCATATCGGCGTGGATAACGGAAAGTTGAGTATCGCTAGCAAAGCCCGAGCCGTTTCAGTTGGGCATGGTTCGGCGGGATGAATTTCGAGCCCGGCGAGGCGTTGATAGACATCACCCCCATGCGGATAAAATGAAGGTATCGATTTATCCCTTGCTCGACAGCCGCTATCGACATGAAAGACACGCTCCGCATCCCGTTCGAGATCAAACCCGGCAAAACTTACAGCAATGGCGCCTATGGCCGTTCCTGGGGAGTACGACAGATCATCGAGTTTTCACTCGATGCAGAAAGTGGTGAAGAAACAGTTTCATTCAAAGGCATTGCCGGCACATGTCGTCGCAAGACAGGGCTGTGTACTTTGGATGAATTTCAGCGCTGGGCGCGCTATGAAGTGGCCCTGAACGAAAACAGTTGGCAACGCATCGGTTTTCACGAAGAAGCCTGGCCGGAATCGGAAGAGTGAAATCTTGATCGGCTTCTTTCTCAGCCGACCCGACACGCCGGGTTTTTATAAAACGAGCAAGCGGCTGAAGCAGCCACGGAAAATCTAAAGCAATTTTCACCCATGGTCCGCGGGATCGGCACGCGCTGCTTTGCCGATCCCGCAGATCCGTTTCAGGATAAGTTCGCCTTACTTGCCCTTGGCAAGGATCTCGATTTCAACCCGGCGGTTAGGCGCATGGCAGGCTTTCAAGGCATCCTTGAGCAATGCTTTATCGCATTGAACCACCGGGTTAGCGTCACCCATGCCGGTGCTGATGATTACACTGGACTTGATGCCTTTGGCGACCAGATACGACTTGACAGACTTGGCGCGTGCTTCCGACAAAGCCAGATTGGATTTGCTGTTGCCTGTCGGATCAGCGTGCCCAACCACCCTGATTTGTTCGATGTCACCCATCGCCTTGAGTTTGCCAATCACTTCATCCAGACGGGCTTTGCCATCGGCGGACAAGTTTTTGATTCCGGATTTGCCTGACTGGAACAATGCATCACCCGCCAGAATGACTTTGCTGGCGGCGGCGGCGGGTGCGGCGGGTACAGCGGCTACAACGGGCTGAGCCGGGATGGCGGGCGCGGCAACAGCCTTTGGCGTCTCGGCGATGACGGGCGCCGCTGCGACCTGCTCAACTTCGACAACTTGCGGCGCTTGGGGCGCTTGGGGCGGCGTCGGCGGCGCGGCGATGACCGGCGTAATCACTTCCGGGGCAACCGGAGCGACCTCGGCGGCGGGCGCAGGCGGCGCGGAAACCACTGCCGCCTCTGCCGCCGGAGCGGGTGCGGCTACAGAGGTTACTGGGGAGGCTGCTGTAGAGGTTGCGGCCGGGGCTGCTTTCGATACTACGACGGCGGGAGTGGCGGGAGCGGCCGGAACCGGTGGCGTTACTGGAGCAGACAGGATGGCGGCCGGTGCGGACGGTAACTGCAACGCGGGTAAAGGCGGGATTGACGGCAAGGTCGGCAACGCAGGCAAGGTCGGCAGCGATAGCTGATTCAATCCCGGAACCCAACCGGACAGGTTGCCGAGCATGGCGATCGGGTCCCACATCGCAAAACTTCCCGCGCCTTGAATAGGGGAGGCGGGGGTCCAGGTCAACCAGCTATTGGCGCCCTGACCGTATGCATTCGGGTTGACCACGGCGCCAGCCATACCGGTATACAGGGCTGGATTGGCGACGGTACCCATCAGATTCCAGGCGCGCGGATCAAGCGCCGCCATTGGCCAACGAATATAGGTATTCGGGTTAAGCGTATTGCCCAGCACATTCCACAGTTTCGGGTCCAACGGCGTCATGCTCCAACGCATCAGCTTGCCGGGGTCGGAAAGCTGCGTCAGCAGGGCGGTGTAGAAATTGGGGTCCAGCGTTGCCGCTGACCACTTCAGGTAAACAGCGGGATCGAGAAACGCGAGCAGATTCCGCACCGCATCCGGATGGGCGGCGGTATTCATCATGTTCAGCCAGCCCCCCGGATCCATCATGCCGCTGGCCATGGCGATATAGAAGCCAGGCTCGGAAATGGCATTGCTCCAGGGCACAAAGTTCTTCGGATCTTTGAAGGCGGACAGGTTGTGCGAAAAATCGGTCATTCGCGCCAACCAGTCTTCCGGGGATATCGGCGTTGCGGTTTTGGCTACAGCGGCGGCGGCGGCTTGTCCGGCAAAAGTCGGGATATCGGTGGTGCCCATCGCGGCATGGGCCGGCACGGAAGCAAAAGCAAGCGCTAGTGTGACGAGTTTCAGTTTCATCTTGGCTCCTAATCTCTAAATGCTTGAAAATCTAAATGCTTGAAAAAAAACGTTATTTGAATTTTTCTCATTTTATCAATCCAGACTAAGGGGGGTAAGCACAGCCTGTCATCGGAGAAAAATGAGACTCCAAGGTGTTGCGGTGCGGAATCAGGCACGGGTTGACATGGTTGACAAGCGGGATGACGTCAATATGATCTGATCTTTATCCATATACTCATGATGGATTTAACACTTCCCGGATTAATACAGTTGCGCCTGTTGATTGGGCTGACGAACATCCGGCCCCAAGGCAACGACAGTTGATGAGACGATAATGGAACAAATGGCAATGTGGGCTCCCGGCATGGGAGTGGTAGGGCTGGTGGTAGCGTTTCTCATTTATGGCTACCTGGTCAAACAACCTACTGGCAATGACAAGATGCGGGAGATCGCCGCAGCCATTCACGAAGGCGCAATGACCTTCCTGGCATCGGAATACAAGATCATTGCGGTTTTCATGACCGTGCTTGTTTTTATCCTGGGATTTTTCATCAACTGGCAGACCGCCGCTGCTTACGTTTTTGGTGGCGTCTCGTCCATGCTGGCGGGCTGGTTCGGGATGAACGCCGCCGTGCAGGCTAACGTGCGAACCACCGAGGCAGCCCGCACCCACGGCCAGGACAAGGCGCTGGTAGTGGCTTTCTTCGGCGGCTCGGTGATGGGGCTGTCAGTCGCCAGCCTCGGCGTGCTGGGGGTGGGCGTACTGTTCATGCTCTGGGCCAATGTCGATCCAAACTACATCTCTGGCTTCTCCATGGGCGCATCGTCGATTGCACTGTTTGCGCGTGTTGGCGGCGGTATCTACACCAAGAGCGCCGACGTTGGCGCCGACCTGGTTGGCAAAGTGGAAGCCGGCATTCCGGAAGACGACCCGCGCAACCCGGCGGTCATTGCCGACAACGTCGGTGACAACGTCGGTGACGTCGCCGGCATGGGGGCGGACCTGTTCGAATCTTACGTCGGCGCGATTATCTCGGCGATCATCCTGGCCATCGCGTTTCCCGAAGAACTCAAGCAGCAAGCCATGCTGTTCCCGCTGCTGGCGGTGGTGGGCGGTTTGATTGCATCGTTGCTCGGCATCGCCTCGATCAAGGTGTTCGAAAAAATGAACCCGGCGGCGGCACTGCGCTACTCCAGTTTTGTTGCCGCGGGCCTGTTCCTGGTTTTCACCTATCTTCTCTGCGACATGCTGGGACTGGATAACGGCTTCTTCCTCGCCGTAGCCACTGGTACCGTGGGTGGCATCGCCATCGGTCTGGTGACCGAGTACTACACCTCGGCAAAGCCGGTGCGGGATATCGCGGAAAACGCCAAGACCGGCCCCGCCACGGTGTTGATCAAGGGCTTGGCGGTGGGGATGGAATCCACCATCGCGCCAGTGCTGCTGATCTGCGCTTCGATGGGAGCCGCGTCCTGGTTCATGCCTGAAGGCATGGCGCTGTACGGCATCGCGATGGCAGCGGTGGGCATGCTGGGCACCATCGGCCTGATCATGAGCGTCGACGCTTACGGTCCGATCGCCGACAACGCCGGCGGTATCGCCGAAATGTCCGAAGCTGGCCCCGAAGTGCGCAAGATCACCGACACCCTGGACTCCCTCGGCAACACCACCGCCGCCATGGGCAAGGGTTTCGCCATTGGTTCGGCGGCACTGACCGCGCTGGCGCTCTATGCCGCCTTCACCACCACCATCAATACCAAACTGGCGGCACAGGGTCTGCCTCCGATGAATCTCGACCTGCTCGATATCAATGTGGTGATCGGCACTTTCATCGGCGGACTGGTGCCTTTCCTGGTCGCTTCTCAGACCATGACCGCGGTTGGACAAGCCGCTTTTGCGATGGTGGAAGAGGTACGTCGTCAGTTCCGCGAGATTCCCGGTCTGCTGGAAGGCAAACCGGGGGTAAAGGCGGATTACAAACGCTGTGTCACCATCGCCACTTTCGCCGCCCAGCGCCACATGATCGCCCCCGCCATGGTGGCCTTGATCGTGCCGCCCTTGATCGGCTTTACGCTCGGCCCGGAGGCGTTGGGCGGCGCACTGGCAGGCGCGACGATCGTCGGAGTAATGCTGGCGATCATGATGGCGAATGCCGGCGGCGCTTGGGATAACGCCAAGAAATACATCGAAGCGGGCAAACTCGAGGGTTACAAAAAAGGCTCCGATCCGCACAAGGCGGCGGTGGTCGGCGATACCGTCGGCGATCCGTTCAAGGACACTTCCGGCCCGGCGATGAATATCCTGATCAAGCTGATGTCGGTAGTCGCTCTGGTTCTGGCGCCATTGTTCGTCTGACCCGGCAGTCAAGGACGCACTTCCGGCTTCGGCCGGGTGCGCACAGCCGCAAACCCTCAAGCCCGTAAAATATCAATCGTTTATAACTCGAACTGCTTATCGCCCGTTTGGCAAAGGAAAGAACAATGCTGCATGTCGACCTGACCGCTGAGGAAAAAGAAGTGCTCCTGGAAGTGATCGAAAATTACTCATCTGATCTGGGACTCGAAATCGCCGATACCGACCGAAAAGCCATGCGTGACAGACTGAAAGCGCAACGTGAAGTACTCAAGAAAATTGCCATCAGCCTCGGTCACAGCATCGACGACGGCAAGAGTTGAATAGTCGCTGAATAGTCATCAACGAAAAGTTTATCGCCAGCAAACTAACGCCTTGCTCGGCCTTCGCCGGGAACGCTCGCACGCATTCGCTGTCATGCTGAGCCAGCGCAACAGCGCATCGTGGCGCGGACTGTTCGGCTGCTAAACTTGTTGGCAATGTGAAATCAGACCTTGCCCAGGAGCAGTGAAATGAAGCGGATCGGTGTAATGACCAGCGGGGGCGATGCGCCCGGCATGAATGCGGCGGTGCGCGCGGTGGTGCGCAGCGCGGACTACCACGGACTTGAAGTATTCGGCATCGAACGCGGTTACAAAGGCATGATCGAAGGCGCAATCCACCCGCTCGGCCCGCGTGATGTCAGTGGCATTGTCGGCCGTGGCGGGACGATTCTCCACACCGCGCGGTGCCTGGAATTCATGCAACGCCCCGGTCGTGAGCAGGCTGCGGCGCAGTTGGCCAAGCTGGGTATCGAGGGTCTGGTAGTCATCGGCGGCGACGGCTCCTACCACGGTGCGGAAAAGCTGCACTCAGAATTCGGCATCCATTGCATCGGCATGCCAGGGACCATCGACAATGACATCGGTGGCACCGACTACACCATTGGCTTCGACACCGCCATCAACACCGCGATGGAAGCGATTGACCGTATCCGCGATACAGCGGCTTCGCATGACCGCATCTTCTTCATCGAAGTCATGGGCCGCAGCAGCGGATACGTCGCGATGATCAGCGGCATCGCGGGCGGCGCCGAGGATATTCTGGTGCCAGAGAAACACACCAGTGTCGATGATCTGATCGAGCGTCTGCGCAATGGTCATAAGCGGGGCAAGAAGTCCTCGATTATCGTCATCGCCGAAGGCCATGAATCGGGTGGCGCGACAGCGATAGCAGCGCAAGTGGCGGAGCAATCCGAATTCAAGGACAACCGCGTCACGGTGATCGGCCATTTGCAACGTGGCGGCGCACCCACCGCTTTTGACCGTGTGCTTGCCAGCCGCATGGGCGTGCGCGCGGTGGAAGCGTTGCTTGAAGGCGAATCGGGCAAGATGGTCGGGGTGAGCGGGCAAAACATGCTGCTGCGGCCGCTCGCCGAAGCGTGGGGATTGCGTACCCTGTTTGATCCCGGCCTGCTGCGCGTCGCGCACGTTCTAGGTGTGTAGAACGACTGTCGAAGCTTGGCATCGTCGAGGGTGTTGAGTCGTACTTTTCACCATGCGCCAAAGCACACTTTTTCAAGATCGATATGCAAGTCGGCAAACACTATAAGCCTGCCTGCCAGCAAAGTCAGCGCGCCCAGAATTTCTGGTCGGATTGTCGGTAAAAGACGGCGCCGGATCTCAGCCCAACCCGCGAATCGCGGCGATGCTCTCCGGGCTCAATATGCGCACGCCATCGAGTTCACCGCAGGCCAGCAGTATGCAGGCATAGCGGGCACGAATCTGAGGCGAAAACTCCACAGCGCCACATATCCGCCCGGCATGTAGCTGCACCAGCGGCAGCCCAAAACCCGACTTGCGGCCAGCGGTCTCGCCAATCGACGGCTGAGCCGGCTCAGGCTTGCATCACAAGCGGTGTTTTTACGCGTCTAACCCATGCGATACTCGGTTTTATGCGATTGAATTACCTATCAACCGAATTCCTGTCGGTCATAGGATATGGTGCCGAAGTTCGTTCAGCCGTTCAAATAATGAAATGAGGGTAAGCCGATGGGCATTTACTGGGTACGCGAGCGCTATGCCGCCGGTCAGTCTGTCTTCCGCGAAGGCGATTGGGGCGAAGACGCCTACCTCATCGAAATGGGCAAGGTCGACATCACCATCAGCCGCAACGGCGAAGAGGTAACCATCGCCACTCTCCAGGAAGGCGAGATGTTCGGCGAGATCGCCCTGGTCGACCGCCTGCCGCGCACGGCCTCGGTGGTGGTGGTGGAAGACTGCACCCTGATCCCGATCACCCGCGAACTGGTAGTCTCCAAGATGAAACAGTCCGACCCGCTGCTGTCCCACCTGCTCGGCGTGGTGGTCAGCCGCTACCGCGAAACCCGCGAAGGCAATCCGACCCGAGCGAGAACGGCGGCTGACGAAAGCTCCCTGCGCCTGCGCGATTACGCTATCAACCAGCTCAAGATCGCCCAACACCTGAGCGATGCCCTGGTCCGCGATGAATTCCAGTTGTTCTTTCAACCCATCGTGCATCTGATCAACGGTCGGCTGGCCGGCTTCGAAGCCCTGATCCGCTGGAACCAGCCCGACATGGGGCTGGTTTCGCCCCTCGGTTTCATCGGCGTCGCGGAAGACACCGGCCTGATCGTGCCTATTGGCCGCTGGGTGCTGAAGCAGGCCATCGCCACCATGGCGACTTTGCAGACCGCCATGGACCAGCGCGACCCGGACAACAAAGGCCTGTTCATGAGCGTGAACCTGTCGGCGAAGCAACTCCAGGACCCCGGCGAGGTCGACGCCCTCATCGGCATCATCCGCGATTCAGGCGCTGATCCCCGTCGGATCAAGCTCGAAGTCACCGAAAGCGCCTTGATCGACAACCCCGTGCTGGTCAAGATGTACCTGACCAAGTTGAAGGATCTGGGCCTGATGCTCGCGATCGACGACTTCGGCACCGGCTATTCCTCGTTGAGCTATCTGGAACAGTACCCCCTCGACACCTTGAAGATCGACCAATCCTTCATCGCAACAATGCGTGCGCGCACCAGCAGCCAGCGCATCACCCGCGCCATCGCCAGCCTGGCCTACGACCTGGAGATGAACTGCATCGCCGAAGGCATCGAGGACGAAGCGGACATCAAGCCGCTATTGCAGATGCGCTGCCAGTTCGGCCAGGGCTACCACTTCGCCAAACCCATGAGCGAAGCCCAAGCGCTCGACTACATCCTGCGGCGGGGTTAGTAGCCAGGCACATAGGATCGAAGCGATGTTCCCAAGGGGACTTGATTCGGTTGTAGGTGCCTGCTGACGCAGCAAGTCGGTGCCGACGCGCTCAAAGCGCGGATCCGGCTGGGTCTGGACGACGAGACTCAAATCTCCCGCCTCGCCACCAACCGCCGCATGCCTTTTCCGTCGACGCGCAGCACACCACCGTCATCGATGCGGGCGGGAATCGTCACCGTCAGCCACGCATCTTTCTCGATTTGACCGTTGCATGACACGCGAAACAGGTCTCCGGGCGCAGCAAGCGCCAGCGCGAAAAGACGGGTAAATTCTTTCAGTCAACACGGCCATAACTTCACTCGTGCCAACTGCTCGATGTGGTTTTCGCCCTACTCATGCAGTCGACTAACATCCGCCTCGCGCTATACGGTTCACCGAACGGATATTCCGGTTCCAGCACCCAATGGGGAGCGGGGTTTGTGGTTACGATCTTGACCGCGCAGCCATCCCAAGTCGAGATTTTCACCAGCGGATTACCCAGCCCCCCCCTGGCATCGGCTTGTGCAGCCAACATGTCCGTAGCGAACATTGATCTTCTGTCGCCTCCCCAACCGCCGTCGAAAGAATCTGTAGCGTTGTTACCCGGCGCACGAATTTCTGACGGATTCGCAACGGCTTGTTTGATGGTCCTCATTTCGCGCAATTATCCTGTTCGTCATGGAAACCTGGATATGTCGCTGACCACCCCAGCGGCTAAGCCAGCCGTGATAAACATTAAATTGCATCAAGCAAGGCGGGCAGTCACGCAGACGTGATTTTGGCGTAGTGAATTCGTGACAAACCGATACCGGGACTCCAGCCAGAACCAAACCTGCGCTACAAACCATGACCTTGGTCTGATGGATGCGCTGCGCTCTGCCCGCATCGGCGCGGAGCGCGTTTCACGCTCTTCCCTGTCAGCGGCAGCCGAAACAAAACGGGCCGACAAAGCCGGCCCGTTTTGTTCATCTGAAAAGGATCGAACTCAAACCATCAGCGGCACGATCAGCAGCGCGACGATGTTGATGATCTTGATCAGCGGGTTGACGGCCGGACCGGCGGTGTCTTTGTAGGGGTCGCCGACGGTGTCGCCCGTCACCGCCGCTTTGTGCGCCATGCTGCCTTTGCCGCCATGAAGACCTTCTTCAATATATTTCTTGGCGTTATCCCAAGCGCCGCCACCGGTGGTCATCGAGATAGCCACGAAAATGCCGGTGATGATGGCGCCGACCAGAACGCCGCCCAATGCCTGCGGGCCGAGAATGAGTCCGACCAGCACCGGCACCGCGACTGGCAGCAAGGAGGGAATGATCATTTCCTTGATTGCGGCTTTGGTCAGCATATCAACACAAGTGCCGTATTCCGGCTTGGCGGTGCCTTCCAGAATGCCGGGAATTTCGTTGAACTGACGGCGTACTTCCACTACGACCGAACCGGCGGCGCGGCCGACCGCTTCCATGCCCATCGCGCCGAACAGGTAAGGCACCATGCCGCCGATGAACAGGCCGATGATGACCATATGATTGGACAGGTCGAAGGCCATGGCCTGAGCGAGCGGATCGAGCAACAGCGCCTGAGCATTGATGGCGTGGGTGTAGTCGGCGAACAGAACCAGTGACGCCAGGCCCGCGGAGCCGATGGCATAACCTTTGGTAACCGCCTTGGTGGTGTTGCCGACGGCATCGAGCGGGTCGGTGATGTTGCGGATTTTCTCGTCAAGGCCGGCCATTTCGGCGATACCGCCGGCGTTGTCGGTAATCGGGCCGTAAGCGTCGAGCGCGACGATGATGCCGGCCATCGACAGCATCGAGGTCGCGGCGACGGCGATGCCATACAGGCCGGCCAGATCATGCGCGCCCCAGATGGCGGCGCAGACGACCAGTACCGGCGCGGCGGTAGATTTCATCGACACCCCCAGCCCGGCGATCACGTTGGTGCCATGACCGGTGGCGGAAGCTGCCGCGATATGACGCACCGGGGCGTATTCGGTCGCAGTGTAGTACTCGGTGATCACCACCATGGCAGCGGTGAGGGCGAGGCCGATCAGGGTGGTGTAGTAAAGGTTCAGCGAGCTCACCTGCATGCCTTCGATCATCACCCCATCACCCAGCATCCAGGTGGTGATGGGGTAGAAAGCGACGGCGGCAAGACCGCCAGAGACGATCAGGCCGCGATACAGCGCATTCATGATTTTGCCGCCTTCCCGCGCCTTGACGAAGTAGGTGCCGACAATGGAGGCGATGATGGCGAAGCCGCCCAGCACCAGCGGGTAGATCACCGCATCGGGGGAACCGGTGATCAGCAGGCCGCCCAGCAGCATGGTGGCGATGATGGTTACGGCGTAGGTCTCGAACAGGTCGGCGGCCATGCCGGCGCAATCGCCGACGTTGTCGCCGACGTTATCGGCGATCACCGCCGGATTGCGCGGATCATCTTCTGGAATACCGGCTTCGACCTTGCCGACCAGGTCGGCGCCGACGTCGGCGCCCTTGGTGAAGATGCCGCCGCCGAGCCGGGCGAAGATGGAAATCAGCGAACTGCCGAACGCCAGGCCGACCAGCGCATGGGTGGCTTCAGCGGGCGTGGCGTCCAACATCAGGGTGAGAACGGCGTAGTAGCCGGCGACACCAAGCAGGCCAAGTCCCACCACCAGCATGCCGGTGATCGCGCCGCCCTTGAAAGCGACGTTGAGCGCCGCGTTGAGGCCGTGATTGGCGGCCTCAGCGGTGCGAATGTTGGCGCGTACCGAAACGTGCATGCCGATATAGCCGGTGAGGCCGGAGAGCAGCGCGCCGATGGCGAAACCGATCGCGGTTTGCATGCCCAGCGCGAAGGCGATGGCGACCAGCAGAATCGCGCCGACGATGCCGATGGTGGTGTATTGCCGATTCAGGTAGGCCTGCGCGCCCTCCTGAACGGCGGCGGCGATTTCCCGCATTTTGTCTGTGCCGGTTGGCAGACCAATAATCCACTTGATGGACATGGCGCCATACAGCAGGGCCAGCACCGCCGCCACAAGGGCGAACATCAGACCTTCATTCATGGTTTCGTCTCCTGGAAAAGCACCTGAAACATTATGCAAAACATTGCGCTGAGCGGGCTTGCCGGGCTGCGCTAATGATGTTCAAACCCGGCTTGAGCCGGGGCTGGTTTGTTACTCCATTACGGTGCTAGCAAAGCGGAGGAGGAATTACATATTTTTGCCCAATGCCAGACCGCCCTCGAACCGGGTCCCCGGTTCGAAACCAAAAATGGCATCCAGGCTCAACTCCCGGATCAGGCCATCAACCGCTGCTTGTCCGTATTCTTTTTGCACCTCTGAAAGAATCAGCTTGGATGAGTTGGCGTTGTAAAACCCGCCAAAATCGGCTTGTACTTTGAGCAGCTGGCGCGCGCGATCGAGGGTCATCGAGGTGAAATCCAAAGGTTGCAATAATGCACAAGGGCGCAGGTTGCAAAACCGGCGCCCTTGCTATTGGTCAGACAAACTTACAGCTTGAATTCAGGCAGTTTCTTCTCGACAGCAACGTTCTTCATGGTGACGAACTTCGGCAGACCATTTTCGTAAGCCGGGTAGTCCTCGCCCTGAATCAGACCGGTGAGGTAGTTGCGGCACTTGTCGGTAATGCCGTAGCCGTCCTCGGAAATGAAGTCGCGCGGCATGAATTTCTCCACGTTGGCGACATCCTTCAGTTCAGCTGCGCCGATTTCCCACTTGTAGGGGATGTCGGACAAACGCACCACAGTAGGCATCACCGAGTTCTTGCCATCCAGTGCCAGCATGACGGCGGCTTCGCCCAGCGCATAAGCCTGTTCGACGTCGGTTTTGGAGGCAATGTGGCGAGCGGCGCGTTGCAGATAGTCGGCCACGGCCCAGTGGAACTTGTAGCCGAGCGCTTCCTTGATCATGTTGGCCACCACCGGCGCTGCGCCACCGAGTTGGGCATGACCGAAGGCGTCGCGAGTGCCTTGTTCGGCGAGGAATTTGCCATCCGGATAATGGCAGCCTTCCGACACCACGATGGTGCAGAAGCCGTGCTCTTTAACCTTGGCGTCGACGCTGGCGAGGAACTTGGCCTGATCGAACTCGATTTCCGGGAACAGGATAACGACCGGGATACCCTGGTCGGCGACCAAACCACCGGCGGCGGCAATCCAGCCGGCGTGGCGGCCCATGACTTCAACCACGAAAATCTTGGTCGAGGTCTTGCACATCGATTTGACGTCGAAGGAGGCTTCCAAAGTCGAAACGGCGATGTACTTGGCAACCGAGCCAAAGCCGGGGCAGCAGTCGGTGATCGGCAGATCGTTATCGACGGTCTTCGGCACATGAATGGCTTGAATCGGGTAGCCCATGGCTTCGGAAAGCTGGGAAACCTTGAAGCAGGTATCGGCCGAATCGCCGCCGCCGTTGTAGAAGAAGTAGCCGATGTTGTGGGCTTTGAAAATGTCGATCAGACGCTCGTATTCGCGCTTGTTGGCTTCCAGACTCTTCATCTTGAAGCGGCAAGAACCGAATGCGCCGGACGGGGTGTAACGCAGCGCGGCGATGTCGGCATCGGATTCCTTGCTGGTGTCGATCAGATCTTCGGTCAGCGCGCCGATGATGCCGTTGCGGCCGGCGTAGACGGTGCCGATTTTGTCGGCGTGCTTGCGCGCGGTCTCGATGACGCCGCAGGCGGAGGCGTTAATGACGGCGGTGACGCCGCCTGATTGCGCGTAAAAGGCATTTTTAATGGTCATGTTCACTCCAGGTTCATAGGGTGCGCTGACGCGCTCCACAGTGTTCTTAACGGATGCCGGTTTCCTGCTGGCGACGTTCATGTTCTTTTTCCTGCACTTTAAGCAGGGTGATCAAGCAATCGCCGAGGTTGTCATACTCTTCCTTGCTGGTTCCAAAACGGTCTTTGATGGAATAGAAGAACATCGCCCGATAACCCGCCGGACCCGTCTTCGCCACCACAAAAGAACATTTCTCGACTTGCCAGAAAATAGCCGGGCATAGCGCGAGTTCCCGGTCGCCGGGGGAGAGACGAACCTCTGTCTCCGCTTCCTGCACGTCCACGTCGAAGCCAAACCGCTCCTTCAAGGTGACGCGCGCCAAGGACAGGTCCGAGGCGGAAAAACCGGGAATACTCATGTTTATTGCTTCACCGAATCCAGCGCGGCAAAGCAGGCATCACGGATGCCATCGACCGAACCGACACCCGATACCTTGAAGTATTTGGGCGAGTCGGCGGCGCCGGTATTGCCCCAGTCGGAGTAGTACTTGACCAGCGGCTCGGTCTGCGCGTGATAGATGTCGAGACGTTTCTTGACGGTTTCTTCCTTGTCGTCATCGCGCTGGATCAGATCTTCGCCAGTGACGTCATCCTTCATGTCGACCTTGGGCGGATTGAAGACAACGTGATAGGTGCGGCCAGAAGCCACATGTACGCGACGGCCGGACATCCGTTTGACGATTTCTTCGTCGGGCACATCGATTTCGACCACGGCGTCGATCGGCACGCCGGCGGCTTTCATGGCGTCAGCCTGGGGAATGGTGCGGGGAAAGCCATCGAACAGGAAACCATTGGCGCAATCGGCTTCCAGAATACGATCCTTGACCAGGCCGATGATGATTTCATCAGAAACCAGACCACCCGCATCCATGATCTTCTTCGCCGCCAAGCCCATTTCGGTGCCTGCTTTTACCGCCGCGCGCAGCATGTCGCCGGTGGAGATTTGTGGAATGCTGTAGCGTTCCTTGATGTAGTTAGCTTGAGTACCTTTGCCCGCACCGGGGCCGCCGAGAAGAATCAATCGCATGAAAAACCTCTATTAATCAGTCGCTTGGAGCGATATGGATGAAACAGAATGAATACAACGGGGTGGGTGTTGCCTAGAGCGGCCAATAGGGTATGCGCGTCGCGCCAGCCTGCCCAGACAATTTTTTATATTTACATATAAGGTCAGGTTATTGGCCTGCCAAAAAATCAGCCACCCGTCATGCTCATGAAGCGCACCAGTTTTTGCGGCGCTTCGATAAATTCGTGCCGTTCCGGTTTCATCTCGATGGCTGTGCGTATGGTCGAGATGATCTCGGCGTCGCTGGCGCCGGCGCGCATGATGGCGCGGAAATCGACGCGGTCTTCCTGCCCCAGACACAGATGCAGAATGCCATCCACGGTCAGCCTGACGCGGTTGCAGGTGGCGCAGAAGTGTTGCGAAATCGGAGTGATGAAGCCAACCGTGAATTGGCCATCCGGCGAGCCCAGATAACGCGCCGGGCCGCCGCCGGAGATCACCGTGTCGATCAGGCCGAAGTGTTTTTGCAGGCGCGCCTTAATCGGTTGCAGATCGACATACCCCATCTTGCGCGCGGTATCGCCCATCGGCATCAATTCGATCAGGCGCAGGATAAAACCGCGTTGCATGCAGTAAGAAACGACGTCATCGACCTCGTCGGCGTTCTCGCGCATTACCACCATATTCACTTTGATGGGGGCAAAGCCAGCCTCCCGCCCGGCTTCCAGTCCGGCCAGAATCTTCACCAAAGCGTCACGGCCGTTGATCTTTTCAACCCCTTTCGGACGCAATGAGTCGAGGCTTACATTCAACCGAGTGACGCCGGCGCGCTTCAACTCGACCGCCATGCCGGCAAGTTGGGTGGCGTTGGTGGAGACGGAAATATCTTCAATGCCGGGTAGCGCCGCGACCCGCTCGACCAGGCCGACGATATTGCGCCGCAACAGCGGCTCGCCACCGGTCAGTCGCAAACGCTTCAAACCCAAGCTGGCAAACAAGCCCAACAGACGTTCAATTTCATCGAAGGTGAGCCAGTGATCCGGTTCCTCGAAGCCCTTGAAGCCTTCCGGGATGCAATAGGCGCAACGCAAGTCACAGCGATCCGTAACCGAGAGGCGGAGGTATTCAATACGGCGGCCGAAGCGATCGATCAAGTTGTTCATTTAGGAGTCAATGCTCATTATTTCAAAGTACGCAGCAAAATATAGTCTCGCCTTCATGAACAAGAAAGCGACAGGTTTGATCTTGATCAACTCTCGCGCAGAATGCCTTGATCTGGGTCATGCGCCCTCCCATCTCATTTCACGCATCATCACGGCATGAAAATCCTTGGCATCGCTGGTTATAGCGGCAGCGGCAAAACCACCTTGATCGAAAAGCTGCTGCCGTTGTTGAACGCGGCCGGCTTGAGCGTTTCGCTGATCAAGCAAAGTCATCACGATATACAAGTAGATGTGGCAGGAAAAGACTCCTGGCGGCATCGTCAGGCTGGTGCACAAGAAATCCTGCTGACTTCACCGTATCGGTGGATGCTGGTCGGCGAGTTGCGCGGTGCGCCGGAACCTGCGTTGGAGGACCATCTGGCGCGCTTGTCGGCTTGCGATCTAGTGCTGGTGGAAGGCTACAAACATGCCGCGCACCCTAAACTGGAAGTCTGGCGCGCGGCCAATGCCAAGCCCTGGCTGCATCCTGACGACCGCCACTTCATCGCCGTGATTGCGGATCAAACACCGGATAGCCCGATTCATCACCTCGACCTGAACGCCCCGGAAAGCGTCGCCGCCTTCATCCTGGCGTGGGTTGGGTAACGACGCGCCGGCAGGTCTTCTGCGGATGACCAAGGGTTGAGCATGACTTTGCGCCAGAATCGCGCGGCCGCCTCCAAAACCATTCTCTCGCCTCGCCCCATGCATGACGACGACACCCTTTCCCTGCGTCATCAGCTCGTCAACTGGCTGTTTACACCGCTGTTTCTGCTGCTGTTGTTTTCCACCGTTACCGGCTACATGGCAGCAGTCAATTTATCCAACAAGCCTTATGACCTGGTTCTGCTGGAGCGCGCCCAATTGCTCGCCAGCCGTTACATGCTGCACGTAGAGGGCGCCCCGACAACGCCAATGGAGGCGGTTTTTTTTGCCGACGAGAACGCCTTCCGCTACTCGCTGCATGACCAACACGGCCGCAAGCTGACGTCCAGCGGAAAATTGCCCTCGCCGCGCCCAGCCGACTTCAAGCTGACGCAACCGCGTCTGCGCGATACCCTGTTTCACGGCGAAAAGTTGCGCTTGGTCACCTTGCAGGTCATCCGCCCGAGTGGCGAGAGCATGTTGGTGCAAGCCGCCGAGCCAGTGCGGGCGCGCATGATTCTTGGACGCAGCATTCTCGGCAACATTGTCATTCCGCAATTGATGTTCATCGTCATCGCTGGCATTGCGGTCTGGATCGGCCTCAAGCGTGGTTTCGAGCCGCTGGATCGTTTGCGCCGGGAAGTCGCGGCGCGGCCGCGCAACGACTTGCGCCCCCTCGATGAAACCTGCGCGCCGGGCGAAGTCCGTCCGCTGATTCAGGAAGTGAACGCATTGATCGCCCGATTGCAGGCAATGATGGATGCGCAGCGTCGCTTCATTGCCGACGCCGCGCACCAATTGCGCACACCTTTCGCTGGTCTGAAGTCGCAAGCGGAGTTGGCCAAACGCGAAGAGGTTGCCGAACCGGTGCGCGAGGCGCTGGATCGAATCTGCTTCAGCGCGCAACGTTGCAGTCATCTGGTGACGCAATTGTTGACCCTGGCGCGCAACGAGCCGGAAGCGCGTCGCGGCGTAGTCCAGCAACGGCTTGATCTGCATCGCGTCGCGCAAGAAATCGCCGCGCATTGGGCGCCCGAAGCCTTGCAAAAGAATATCGATCTCGGCTTCGAGGCGGCCGACCTGGACTGCCAGGTAAAGGGAGATGAAGCCAGTCTGCGCGACCTGCTCGACAATCTGCTTGATAACGCCATTCGCTACACCGCCGCTGGGGGTCGCATTACCGTACGGGTCGGCTTCAAGACGTTCGATCATGCAGGAGCCTGGCTGGAAGTTGAAGATAACGGTCCCGGCATACCCGTCGAGCAACGCGTACAGGTTTTCGAACGCTTTCACCGCATCCCCGGAACCAGCCAACCCGGGAGCGGCCTCGGTCTGGCCATCGTACAAGAGGTGGCGATCCGGCATGGCGCGCGGCTGCACATTCAGGATGGCCAGGAGGGCGGAGCACTGTTCCGGGTCGAGTTTCCGCCAGATGCGGTTTGATCGATAAGACAGTTTGGCGGACTTGGCGACGGTGCATGAACAACCTCGACAGTCAGTTACACACAAGGTGTATGCGCGCATTCAAAAGCACTTGGTTGCAATATCAGGTGCGGCTATCCTTCCATCCAACATCCCACAGGAAAGTCGACATGGCGCGCCGCAGCTTCATTTTTTGCGATATCTGCAATCCGCTGGCTATTCGTTACATCGAGATGCGTCGCTCAAGCGGGCGCGATTTGCGTCTGGGTCGCCGCTTGTCCGATGGCCGCAACTGGTTTGATGGCAATGATGAAGAAGCCAGATTGGTCGGCTGGGTTGCCGCCGATGACGGTCAACATGTCTGCCCGGACTGTTTCAGCCGCATGAAATCAATGCGCCACGTCCTTGAGGAGCGACTGTTCGCCGCGAACGACTCGACCAAGGTGCTGGAAGACGAGGCTGATTTTTAACCTGGGGGCCCGTCTGGCTTGGCAAAACGGCAAGCGGTTCGCGGCAATGCCGGTAACTCTCTCAACTTCCCCAGCGCGTTGCCGCAAGTTCGTCCGACTCACGCGCATCGACCCATTTCTCGCCATCTGGCGTCGCTTCCTTCTTCCAGAACGGGGCGCGGGTTTTGAGAAAATCCATAATGAATTCACAGGCGGCAAAAGCGTCGCCACGATGGCCGGAGGCGACCGCGACCAGCACAATCGGATCGGTCGGATAAAGCGGGCCAACCCGATGGATCACGCAACAGTCCAGCACCTGCCAACGTGCGCTGGCATCTTCGACTATCTGGGCAAGGGCCTTTTCGGTCATCCCGGGATAGTGTTCCAGAGTCATTGCGCTGACGCCCTGACCTTCATTGATATCCCGCACCAGACCAAGAAAACTGGCCACAGCGCCAACTTTCGGATTCGTCCGGTAGAGGGTGGCGACTTCCGTCGCAAGGTCAAACGCTTCGTTTTGTACGCAAATTTTCATCGCTGAATCCGATTCATCACATCTTGTCCATTAAATAGCCCAATCCGCGCAGCGTCCGGATGCCGACACCGGCGGGTTCGAGCTTTTTGCGCAATCGATGCACATACACCTCGATGGCATTGACGCTGACTTCCTCGCCGTAACCGCACAGACTTTCGATCAACTGATCCTTGCTGACGACCTTGCCGAGTCGCGCCAGCAAGGTTTCCAGAACCGAAATTTCACGCAGCGAAAGTTCGATCGCCACATCCCCCATGCTGGCGCGTCGGCCGACGGTGTCGTAACTCAGTGCGCCACAAGCAATGATCGGTGTGCCACCTTGTCCGCGCCGCAACAGGGCGCGTGCACGCGCTTCCAGTTCGACCAGGGAAAACGGCTTGGTGAGGTAATCGTCGGCGCCAAGATCGAGGCCCTTGACGCGGTCTTCGACGCAATCCCGTGCGGTAAGCACGATCATCGGCGTCCGACAACCGCTGGCGCGCGCCTGGCGCAGCACTTGCAGACCATCCACTCTGGGCAATCCCAGATCAAGAATGACCAGATCGAACCCGCCGCCACGCAACAAACCGAGCGCCAGGTCACCATCGCCGGCCAGGTCGGTGGCATAACCCGCCGCGCGCATTGCGCGCGTCAGGCTGTCTTGCAGAATAGGGTCGTCTTCGACGATGAGAACGCGCACTGCGGCAGTCTTTTGAAAGGATGACGAAAGTGTTCGAACCAAGAACCTGGCAGACCCTTGAAATCGTCTGGGCCGATTTTCGCCCTCGACGTCAGAAGCCATCCAGGCGTTCAGGATAACGCAACGAAACGCCACAGGGATGAAATCGGTTGCGTGCACAAAGTGTTGTTGCACAGCGAAAAGAGACATGGAACTGACTACTGGGCAAGCAGGATAAAGACGATGATGACGGCATTCAGCGCTTGTATAGCAACTTGTTTAATTGACACCAACTACGCATTTACCTGATTTAAACTATTAAATTGATCTGATCGGCATTCGCCCCAGAATAAACGGAGTACCTGATGGCTTCGATCATCTCCAATATGACTGCAGCACAAGTTGCGGCATTGACTGTGGCACAGGTTGCCGCGTTGCAGACATCCGATATTGCAGCTCTTACCAGCGCGATGATCGCTGCACTTTCGACTACACAAATCGCCGCGTTATCAACCAGATCGTTAGCCGTGCTCATTATCCACCGCCGCCATTGCCGCCTTGACGACGGCGCAGGCCCAAGCACTGACCGCCACTCAGATCGCGGCGTTGACCAGCAAACAGATTCCGGTCATCGAAACCGCTGACATCGCGGCGTTGTCGAGCACCCAGGTTGCCGCCTTCAACAGCGCCGGCATCGCCGCGCTGACCTCCAAACAGATCGCGGCGCTGGAAACGGCTGACTTCGCGGCAATGTCCACCGCGCAGATTGCCGCCATTGCATCGACCTCGATCGCCTCGCTGGAAACCACCGACATCCTCGCGCTCTCGACCGCGCAAGTCGCCGCGCTGACCAGCAAGCAAGCGCCAATGCTGGAGACCGCCGACCTGGTCGCGTTGACCAGCACGCAGATTCCCGCTCTCGCCACCGCAACGCTGGCGGCGCTCACCACAGCGCAAATCATCGCCCTGGAAACCGCCGATATCGCTTCACTCACCACGGCTCAGATCGTCGCCCTGAAGAGTGCGCAGCTGGCAGCGCTGACCCAAGCCCAGTTCGCCGCGTTGACCTCAACCCAGATCACGACGCTGTCCACCGCCACCATCGCCGGACTGACCACCGGCCAGATATCGGCACTTAACTCCGCCACGCTGGCCGCCCTCTCCACCGGCCAGATTGCCGCCTTATC
>JFJP01012180.1_pt1 | contig 28422 bp, 35 predicted proteins | sample 431651 | NCBI WGS metagenome assembly JFJP01 (sample SAMN02602958, study PRJNA72255) | Microbial mat metagenome, whole genome shotgun sequencing project. | biome: fresh water; feature: sink hole; material: water; isolation source: purple microbial (photo- and chemosynthetic) mats found in... | reverse complement strand
CTGGGGGTGCGGATCCGTAATCGGCGGCGGCCTGCGCCGTCGGTGGTGCGGCTGGCGGTGGCGACTGGGGCGAGGTGGCTCTGATGGTTGCCAGGGCAACATACGATCTGGCAGCGGCTAGGAGGATCTACCTGCAGGTGTTCGGGATGGTCCGGAATGATCGTAGCCGAGCCTACAAGGCCGGTTGCATGGCCGGGATCCTGCGCGAGCTTGATGTTGCCTATAGGATTGTGCCGTATGTGTGCGGCACGGCCCAGGGTGATGCGTGGCATTATGGATTTGCCGAGGGGCGCAATCGTGCCCGTTGGCACAAGAGCAGGGTGCGGCGTATGACATGATCAAAATCGAAACCGAGTTGCCTATTTTCTCGGGCAGCGTCAAGGGCATGGTGTAATCATGGATCAGCGCCTTTCAGATATGGTGCGTGGCGTGGCGGGTGCCCCGGATCGGCTGTTGCTGGTCCGGGGACTGCGCTGCGGTGAGATCTATGCCCCGGCTGGCTCTGTGATTGAGCGGCGCGGGGATTTTTCATTTTTCGGGGGGTATCGGTTTGCGCTGGCGACATTGATATGGCTGGCGCGGATGGGTGCTGTGGTTGTGGATGATGGGGCGCATGGAGAGGGCGAGCAGCAGCTCGCCCGTACGGAGGGATGCAATGCGGCAGCAGCGTAATAGCGTAGTGGAATGCGAACGGCGGTATAGCATTAAGGATGCTTCGGGGATTTGCGGGCTTTCGTTATCCACCCTCAAGCACTCGGTAGCCAAGGCTAACCGCACTGGTGGCCGCGAGGGTGGCCCCTGGCCGTTGGAGCTGGTTGGCGCGCGGGTTTTAATCCCGGCGAGTTCTCTTGATAACTGGTTGCGGAGGTTTCGGACGTGAGTGAGGCCCGCCAACTGTCTTTAATTTCCGAGGGTGAACTTGTTGAGATCATCGAGCAAGGTGCTGCGCGTGCCAAGGATCGGGATGATGCCACTATGTGTGGTGTCTATACGTTACAGCAGTTCGCTGCTCGGGAGCCCCGGTTGCTGCAGGCTGTGATTCGCCTTCGTGGGGCTGGCATGTCCATCAAGGATGTCGCCCATCTACTCAATGTCGGTGACAAGACGGTGATGGCTGTGGATGCCGAGTACGCTGGCAATATAACGACGTGCAAGCAGCGTGTGGGTCGGCGGTGGATGGAGGTTGCGGAGTTGGCTGCAGATGCAGCGAGGGAGCGGCTCGTGTCTGGTGCAATGGCTAAGGAGGGCCTGCGCGACATCGTTGTGGCTGGGGCAACGGCAATGGACAAGGCACTACTGGCTGCAGGCGAGGCCACGGAGATCCGGCGGGTAGAGTTCCAGGCGCCGGGGTTGGCGGACTTCTCGCAGCAACTGGCTGCAATGGGTTTGGGCTCGGGGATGGGCGCACAAAAGGGGACGGTGGATGCGGTCTATACGATGGATGAGGGTGGGCTGGTGGACGGGCAAAAGGGGGCTCCGAGGGCGATTACAGATTGTGAGTCTGTTGCTTTGCCGTTGCAACGTGTTGAACGTGAACGGGTTGCGGTTGCTGGTGTAATGTTGGTGCAATCGGATGAGGATTTGGACGGGGATGAGGAGGCGGATTGCGGCGGTCGGGCGGCCGTGGCGTCGCGGTAATGTGGATGTGGCGCGTGTGCAGGGGGGCGGGGGGGGTGCCGCTCGCCGCGCCTCGGGGGTGGGGAGATATTCGTTGCCAGGGATTCGATTTTGGTCAAAAGGGGGTCCGTTATGAGGTTGGTGGGTGAGCTTGCTGGCGGTTCGGTGTTGGTGGAGATGCCTCGGGTTGAGTTCGATGCCTTGGGGAATAAAAAAAAGGTGGCGCGGGGTGTTGTGGCGGCTCCGGATTCTGAAAAAAAGGTGGCGGTCGGGGTGCGGGAGGGGTCGTTGCGGTGGGCGCTGATGCAGCCGGGGATCCTGGGAGATGAGGCGGCTTCGATCGAGGTGATTACGGAGCGGATCTTTGAGCGGCTGGCGATGCGGCGGCATTCGGTGGAGGTTGGCAAGGCGCTGGCCACGCAGAAGGATGTGGCGGAGCGGGTGGATAAGGGGCTGTATCAGCGGGTGGGCGGGAAGCTGCCTCCGATGGTGGTTGTGGATAAAAAAAAGGCGGCGCCGGTGGTAGATCTTGAGGTGGAGTTGAAGCCGCTGGCGGCGTTGGATCCGAAGGTGATGACCGATGCGGCTTTGAGGCGGCGGATTGGGTTGGTGAAGCAACTTGGGCGTAGTGACCAGGCGGCCCGGCTGGAGTTCATTTCGAGGAGTGCGCGATGAGCGGCGGGGTGCGGTTTCCGTGGGCTGTGGCTAGGAATGTGGCGTTGAGTTTGATTGATGCGCTGGATGGCGCGGTTGAGGGGATCCGGATTGCAGGGAGCTTGCGGCGGATGAAGCCGGATGTGGGGGATGTTGAGTTGGTGTTTGTGCCTGCCATGAGTAAGGCCGGGCTGTTCGGTGATGAGTCTGTGGATCTGGCGGACCGCAGGATCGAGGGGCTGTTGAAGATGGGGATCCTGGCGAAGCGGGCGAATGTGAAGGGCGGCTATGCCTGGGGCGAGAAAAACAAGCTGGCTGTGCATGTGGAGAGCGGGATCCCGGTGGACTTGTTTGCGACGACGGCGGCCGCGTTCGAGAATTATCTGGTGTGCCGGACGGGGCCAGCGGAGAGCAATATGGCGATTGCGAGCAAGGCTAAGGCGATGGGGTATCGGTGGAACCCGTACGGGGTTGGGTTCACGCGGCTGGCCGATGGTGAGGTGTTTGCGATGGGGACCGAGAAGGATGTGTTTGAGTTTGTTGGGTTGCCGTTCCTGTCGCCGGAAGAAAGGGGCACGCGATGATTGCTGAAGTTGAGGTGGCGCGGGTGGCGGGGGTTAGTCGGGAGCGGCTGCGGGAGATTCGCAAGGGGATGGCGGAGGGGTTGGATTTTGCGAGGGAGGTGGGCGGTGCGGTGATGCTTTCGGGGGCCGGGGTGGATCGGGTTGAGGAGGCTCTGGGGGTGGATCTGGGGGTGCTTCGGGCTGTGATTCAGTGGTCGCCGGGGCTGCGGACGTTGAGGGTGCGGCAGGTGCTGCGGAATCGGCGTGTGGTGCTGGCGGAGTTTGTGGAGCGTTCGCCCTGGGCCGGTAGCGCCCAGGAGGCGGAGCGGGTTCCTGATGGGGTGGTGCGGCTGGTGGTGCATGATTCGGCGCGGTTGTTTGCAGGGGCGATCCTGGACGCGCGGTGGGTGGAGGAGGATGTGTGGGAGATGGTGGGTCGGGGGCCGCGTTCGCGGATGGATGCGGTTCGGTTGAGTCAGCAGGAATAGGGCGAGCTGCTGCTCGCCCGTACGAGAAGGAGGAGGTTATGGTGAGGTTTGATGCGAAGCTGGTGCTTGAGGTTGGGGATGCGAGGCCGCGGTTGTTTGCGGAGGCGTTTGATGGGCAAGGGCGGCTTATTGAGCGGCTGGAGGTGTTCTGTGATGTGCCAACGGGGGAGGATCCGTTGGAGGTGGTTGTGCCGGTTGCTGAAGGGGATGGGATATAGGTATGCGTACTTGTGTATGCACCATGGGCGGTGTGTGTTCTGCTGTATGCACCAGTGAGGGTTGGTTGGTTGGGCTAGTGGTCGGATGGTGACATGTACGGGACATGTACGGGACATGCACGGGACAGACACTGGAAAGACGGGGTTGTATGAGGGCTAGAAATATTCGAGCGGAGTTCTGGAAGAGTGAGGATGTGGGGGAGCTTTCGTTCTCGGGGAGGTTGTTGTTTATCGGGCTTTGGGGGCTGGCGGATCGGCGCGGGGTGTTGCCGCTGAAGGTGAAGCGGATCAAGGCGGAAGTGTTTCCGTATGATGATGTTAAGAGTGATGATGTGGAGGCGCTTCTACGGCAGATGGGGAGTCTTGGAATGGTGGTTGGCTATGGGGTGCCGACGGGGGATCAGTGGTTGCAGGTGTGCAACTTTGCCAAGCACCAGGCGATGAGCGGGAGGGAGCGGAAGGATGGGTTGTTGTATGGTCCTTTGCCTACCGATGAGGGGATGGAGTTGCTGTTCGGACGGGTCGAGGATGCTAAAAAATGGGGGCTCTGCATGAATGTGGAAGAATCTGGACATACACGGGACATGCACGGGACAGACTCGGGACATACCCAGGTCGCCATATATCTGAAATCTTATAAAGAAATATATAAAGAAAGTTTTGAACCCAACATCGTCGAAGTTGCTCCCGCACCTTCGACCTGCGGAGAGGTGGATGATGATGGGTTGGATCTTGATCTGGATGATTCTGAATCTGCTGCTGGCGCAGACAGTGATGGGGGCGACGGGGATGAGGGGGCTGGCGAGGGGGAGACCGGCGTGAACGCCGGGGGCAGGACTGGGACCGGGGTGAGGACTGGGGCGATTCGGTTTGTGGATGGGGCATTTGTGGGGGTGACGGCGAAGGATGTGGAGCGCTGGGGGAAGCAGGCACCGGGGGTGGATGTGGAGCGGGAGGTGTTGCGGGCAGCCGGGTGGCTGGGTGAGAACCCGAAGCGGATGAAGAAGAATTTGAGGGCGTTCCTGGGCAACTGGGTGCGGCGGGCGGGGGATCGGGTTCCGGCAACGACGGCGGCGGCGGTGGTGGCTTCGACGTGCGGGGCGCAGAGGCCGAAGGCGTGGGCTGGGTATGGGAGCAAGGGCTAGGGTGTGGGTGGGGGAGACTGCAGACTGCAGACTGCAGACTGTAGACCTGAAAACAATGGGGGTTAGGGATGCGTGAGATGCCGTGTAGTTTGGAGGCGGAGATGGGGGCGCTGGGTGCTTTGGTGTTGGATCCGATGCGGTTGTTTCCGGTGGCGGTGGGGAGTATGGCGCTGACGGGGGAGGCTTTCTCGGATGTGGTGCATCGGGCTGTGTTCGAGGGGATCCGGGGGATGGCGGAGGCGGGGAGGCTGGCGGTGATGGATATGCTTTCGCTGGCGCAGTGGTTGCGGGATAAGGCGGCGGTGGTGGCTGGGCCGGGCGGGGCGAAAGATTTTTCGCCCTTACTGGAGCGGCTGGTTGAGGCTACGCCGACTAGTGCGCATGGGGAGTATTACCTGGAGATTGTGCGGGATAAGTGGGTGTTGCGGCGGGCGCTGGAGGAGCTGCAGCGGGCGGCTCTGGAGGGGTTCGAGGCTGAGAACGGGGAGGCGTTTGCGCGGGGGTTGCCGGAGCGGCTGGCGGCGGCGGCGTTGCCGGATCGGGCCGACGAGGTGACGAACGGGGATTTGCTGGAGGTGGAGCTGGCGCGGTGGGAGGCGGCGGCGCGGAAGGAGGCCCCGGCGATCGGGCTGCCTACGCCGTGGGAGCGGTTGACGGAGATGATGTGCGGGATCGAGGAGGGGGTGACGATCATCGCGGGGAGGCCGAGCCAGGGGAAGTCTACGCTGGAGGATGAGATTTCGACGGGGCTGGCGCTTTCGGGGGTGCCGGTGGCGCGGGTGCAGCTTGACATGAACCGGCGGAAGTCGCTGGCGCGGGCGACGTGCCGGATTGCAGGGGTTTCGCTGCCGAAGCTGAAGCATGGCTTCGCCCGGCAGAACCAGCTTGCGGCGGTGCGGGAGGCGGTGCAGACGGTGCGGAGTTTGCCAATGTACCTGAACGACAAGGATTATTCGCTGCGGGGGATTTGTTCCTGGGCGAGGGCGATGAAGCTCAAGCATGACATCAAGATGCTGACGGTGGATCATGTGGGGCTGGTGCAGGTGGATGGGAGTTTCCGGGGGAATGATAATTCGCGGATCTCGCTGGTGAGTTCGACGCTGAAGGCGCTGGGCGCGGAGCTTGGGGTGGCGGTTGTTTTGTTGAGCCAGCTTTCGCGGGGGATGGAGAAGGAGAGCCGGAGGCCGCAGCTCTCGGACCTGCGGGATTCGGGGACGCTGGAGCAGGATGCGGCGAAGGTGATTTTCGTGTATCGGGAGTATCGGCCAAAGCTGCTGGCGGAGCTGGAGACGGATAGCAGGCGGCCGGTATGGGTGGAGTTGTTAAAGAACCAGGACGGTGAGACGGGGCTGTTGCCGTTCTGGCTGTGGAAGAAGTATTTCCGGTTTGAGCTGTGTCCGGCGAGTGATCACGAGGAGGAGGTGAAGACGCTGGGGCATGGGAAGGATTTGGATGATGTGGAGGCTTGAGGGGGACAGGCTAATACCGCTGTGAACAGCGGGGGTAGGACTTGGGAAAGGGGTGGGGGGGCTAATACCGCTGTGAACAGCGGGGGTAGGACTTGGGAAAGGGGTGGGGGGATGGATGTGATTTGGGTGCATGAGAAGGGGCGTGTGGCGGGGGTGCAGAATGGGTTGGCGGTTTTGGCCGGGCAGGCTTTGGTTGCGCCGGATGCGCCGGTGCTTAGGGCGATGCTGGTGGGGACGATGGGGCCGGAGGATTGGGGGGATGTGCCTCGCGGAGGGGATGTGCTGGTGCATTATGGGCCGAGGCCTGCAGGGGTGCCGTGGGATCAGCCGTATGAGCCGCTGGGGCGGTCGGATATACAGGGGGTGCTGCGGGTGGCGATGCGGGGCGGGATGCGGAATTGGGTGGTGACGATTGGCGGGCATGAGGCGAGTGAGTTTGAGGTGCGGCGGATTGCGGATTCGCTGGGGTTTGTTTCGGTGGATGCGGTGCTGGGGAAGATGCGGGAGCTTGGCAGGCTTTCGGGGTGTCCGCTGGCCGCTGGGTTTGATGGGGTTGTGGTTTGTTGGTGAAAGGAGGGGGCGAAAGATTTTTCGCCCATACTATGAAGGCTGGGGAGCTTTGGGCGGTTTGTTGGAGCGGGGCGCTGTTTTCGGTGCATTTGCTGGGGGAGGTTATGGATCGGAACCGGCGGGGGATTTGTGAGGGCGGGGATGGGGCGAAAGATTTTTCGAGGGATGAGAGGGCGAAAGATTTTTCGCCCTTACTGTTGCTGGATGTGGCGACTACTTTGCAGGGGGCGAATGGGCGGCGGTTGGAGCTTGAGAAGTTGCGGTTCGGGCATGCGCTTTGTGGGCGGCCTGCCGGGAAAGGAGGGGCGAAAGATCTTTCGCCCGTACTATGAGAGTTGAACCACATGCGGTGTTGCCGGTGCCTTCGTTGCGGGAGGTGTATGCGGCGGCGGGGGGCGACCAGGTTAAGGCGTATGAGCTTTATTCGCGGGCGCTGGAGCTGCGGGCGGAGGCGGCGGCGAAGATGGAGCGGTATCCGCTGGTGTTCGGGTATGAGCCGCCGAAGTGGGCGGTTGTGGATGCGCTGCTGGATCTGCCGCTGGTGCGGCCGCATTGGATGGCTTTGACGGGGATGGAGTTCAATGAGTGGAAGGCGGCGATGCGACGGCATCTGGGGTTCAAGGCTCCGGTGCGGGTGGTGTTGATCCTGGGCGGGAACCGTGGCGGGAAGACGGAGTACATGTGCAAGCGGTGCAGTGAGATTATGCACTTGTTTGATGGGTCGATTGTGTGGCCGATGCATTCGACGGGGCCGATGAGCGTGGAGTATCATCATCCGCTGTTCGAGAAGTTCCTGCCGCCGGAGCTGCGGGGGAAGGACATCAAGACGCGGACGACGTATATCGCGTTCAAGGCGAAGACGGGGTTTTCGGATGATAAGTTTGTGCTACCGAACAAGAGCCTGGCGAGTTTCCGGTATTACACGATGGATCCCTCGCTGGCGATCGAGGGCGGGGAGCCGAAGGCGTTCATGGCGGATGAGCTGGTGCCGCCGGATTGGGTTGATACGCTGCGCTACCGGATCACGAACAAGGATGGCTGGGGGTTCGTGGGGTTCACGCCGATAAAGGGCTATACGGCGACGGTGAAGATGTTCCTGGACGGGTCGCGGGTGGTGAAGCGGATCCCTGCCTTTCTGCTGCCGCGTGATGGGAAGGAGCCTGATGTTTCGAGGGCGCTGGGGTTTGCCGGCGAAGGGGAGATGACGCAAGCACATGAGACGGGGATGTGGTCGCGGCCGCTGGATTGTTTCACCTGGCTTTCGGGGGGCACGGGGTTGCCAGCGGTTCCGGCGGATCGGCGGTTCGAGGAGGTGCCGGTGGTGGCCCGCTGTACGCGGGATGATTATGCGGTGGTGTATTTCCATTCGAGCGATAATCCGTTCGGCAAGCCGCACAATGTGGCGGCGGCTGCGGTTTCTGAGAAAAGCGTGGAGAACCGGCGGATGCGGTTTTACGGGATTGCGAGCAAGAGTGTGAGTGCGCGGTTCGCGAAGTTCTCGGAGGATGTGCATGTGATTCCGGATTCGAGGATTCCGAAGGAGGGGATGAATTACCACCTGTGCGATCCGGCGCGGGGCCGGAATATGTTTCAACTGTGGGTGCGGGTGACGAAGGATGGGAAGTGGTACTGGTACAGGGAATGGCCAGGGAATTATGAGATTCCGGGGGTCGGGGTGCCGGGGCTGTGGGCGGAGCCGGACGGGAAGCGCCCGGACGGGAAGAAGGGGGAGGCGCAGGAGAGTTTTGGGTTCGGGCTGACGAAGTACGTGGAGGAGTGGGCGCGGCTGGAGGGGTGGCCGGAGGGGTGGCGGGCGCGGATGAATACGTTCATGGAGGTGGCGCGGCTGGAGGAGGAGGAGGAGGAGAAGCCGACGAAGCTGGCGCGCTACAAGATGGCGGCGATCGAGGAGGATGATAGCGGGCCGGACCAGGGGGCGACGGAGCGGATCCACATGCGGTTCATGGACTCGCGGGCCGGGAATGACCAGTCGGAGGAGAATTTCCGGCTGATCACGCTGCAGGAGCGGTATGCGGCGCTGGGGATTGATTTCGGGCTGACGCCGGGGGACGACATCGGGACGGGGGAGCAGCTTATCAATGAGGCGCTGGATTACGACGAGGAGAAGCCGCTGATGGAGTTTGAGAATGAGCCGCAGATGTTTTTCGCGGAGAGCCTGGTGAATACGGTTTTCGCGATGTGTACCTGGACGGGGGCGGATGGGCAGAAGGGGGCGTGCAAGGACCCGATCGATTTGATCCGGTATGCGAAGTTGCTGGGGTTGGAGTGGGAGCAAGAGCCTCTGTGAACAGCGGCAGCAGAACTAGGGGGACTAACTATGCGGTTGCCGATGCGGGATTTGTTGACGCGGGGGGATTTGAGGCGGTGTCTGGGGGTTGGGAATTCGACGATTGCGAAGTGGGAGGCGGCGGGGAAACTGCGGCGGCGGGTGCTGCCGGGGATGGTTCATGGTCGGTTTGTGCGGGCCGAGGTGGAGAAGTTGCTTGACGTGGGCGCGTCGGTGACTGAATGATGGTGCCGGGCGTGTCGCGGGGGAAACGGGAAGAAGGAAATGGCTGAATTGGTTGGCGGGATGAAGGCGGCGGAGCGGCTTTCCTGGGCGAAGCAGGAGCTGAAGGATATTGAGGCGGATGGCAGCGGCGTGTGGAGTGACCGGCTTCGGTTGGAGGAGGTGCGCCGGTGCGTGTGGGACGGTCAAACGGAGGACGGCCGGAAGCACAAGAACGCGGACACGGGTGAGGAGGCGTTCCCGTTCGACGGGGCGGCGGATACGCGGCTGCGGCTGTGTGACCAGATCGTGAACGAGAAGGCGATGCTTTGCGTGCTGGCCGCGTTGCGGGCACCGATCCGGGTGGAGGCGATCCGCTCGAAGGATGCCGCGTTCGGCAAGCGGATGGAAGCGGCGCTGAAGTGGATTATCCGCAACCAATGGGGCAGCGAGATGCTGGAGTGGCTGATGCTGCTGGCGCAGTATCGCGAAGGCGACACCCCGGCGGCGGCTTTGGCGGGGGTGTACTGGGACCGGCGCGAGGCGCTTAGGCGGCGTCGGTTTTCGGTGGATGAGCTCAAGGCGCTTTACCTGCAGATGCTGCAGGCGCGGGTGGATCCGGAGATGTGGCCGGAGGTGGAACCCCAGGCGCTGGCCTATGCGGACACCCTGGATGATATGCTTTCCCAGGCGGCGAGTGATCCGGACGGGGCTGAGGTGGCCGGTGAGCTGGTGGCAGCCCTGGGGGAGATGTTCCCCGAGGTGAGCGAGAAGCGGCGCAAGACGGCGGTGCAGCAACTGCGGGCCGCCTTGCGGCGTGGCGAGGAGGATCCGCGCTGCGACTTTACTGAACCCTACACGGCGATGAATGCCCCACGGGTGATGCCGATGCGGGTTGGCGAGGATGTGCTGGTGCCGCTGAATATGGCGCGCTTCCAGGACACGCGTTGTTATTTCGTGCTGGAGTGGATTCCGGAATGGGAGATGCGGACGCGGGTGCGCAGCCGGGGATATGACCAGGCGTTTGTGGATAAGGTGCTGGAGCACACGGAAGCGGCCGGGGGGACGCGGGCCTTTGTGAACGAGGGCAAGGGCGTGATGCGGCGGTACACCTGGACGCGCGACGGCGAGGTACGGCAATCGGCAGCAACGGATTACACGGGGCTGTTCCAGGTGGTGACGGCTTATTTCCGTGGCGTGGACGAGGACGGCGTGCAGGGCGTGTTCTCGGTGGCGTTCAATCCGGAAGTCGAGGAACCGGCGACGGAGATGGAACTTCTGGACCTGCCGCACAATGATTATCCGGGGGTGTGGTTCCAGCGTGAGTACCTTTCGCGCTCGGCGCTGGATTCGCGGGGGTGGCCTGAACTGATGGGGCCGCTGCAGACAGCGGTGAAGGATCTGGCGGACGATTTCGGCAACCATGCCAAGCTTTCCGCCGTGCCGACGCTGGTGAGCAAGGGACGGCGTTCGACGGCGCGGATGAAGATCGGGCCGCTGGAGGTGATCCCGTTGAAACCGCAAGGCGAGATCAAGGCGCTGGACATGGGCCGATTCCCGACGGCGACGGCGGCGCAGTCGCAGGCGTTGCGGCGCGATGCCGATGCCTATGCCGGACGGCCGAATGCGGAAGTGCCTCCGCAGATTGCGCAGCTTCACAACGAGTGGACGGTGATGAGCTTTCTTTCCGGGGTGCGCGATGTGTTCACCCAGGTGCTGAAGCTGTGGCAGGTGTTTTCGACACCGGCAGAGCGGGAGCTGATTACCGGCGCGAAGGGGGAGCAGCTTTTCATGCAGGCGGAGGATGTGGAAGGCGACTTCCGGCTTGATCTGCGGTTTGATCCGCAATCGACGGACGTGGAATACCTGGAGCGCAAGGCGAAGATCCTGAAGGAGCTGGTGATGCCGATGGATCTTGAGGCGACGGTGAAGTGGAACGTGATCACGCGATGGCTGTTCACGGCCTTTGATCCGGATCTGGCCGAGGCGGCGCTGGATAGTGTTGACGGTGCGCGGGAACGGGAGCTTGAGGATGAGTCGCTGATCTGGTGCAAGGCCATGAGCGGGGTGGAGAGCCCGATGGTGGAGGCCGGCCAGAACTTTGCGGTTCGGCTGCAGTGGCTGCAGGAGCGGATGCAGATGGTGCAGGGCAACCCGCAGGCGTTTGGCGCGCCCAGCGAGGCGGCCCAGCAGATTATCGGGGCGCGGTTGCAGCATTTGCAGTTTATGGTGCAGCAGCAGCAGAACGCGCAGACCGGGCGGGTCGGGGTGCAGCAGTAGGGGCGGTAGGGGCGAGCTGCGGCTCGCCCGTACGAGGCGGAAGGAAAACGGAAAGGAGCGGGTTATGGATAGGGTTGAGGAGAAGCGGCGGCGGGTGTTGCGGGCGCTGGGGACGGATGATGATGCGCTGATGGAGGCGATCGGGGAGTTGGCCGATGGGGTGATCGAGGAGCTGCGGGCGAGCGCCGGGGATCCGAAGATCGAGCCGCATGTGGCGAAGGGGTATGTGTGTATGAGCAGCGGGGTGGATTATTTTATTTCGGAGTTGGAGCGGTGCTGGGAGATCGGCCGGGGGATGCGGGCGGGGGTGGGCGGTGAGGATTTGTAGGGGCGGGAGGGGCGAGCGGGAGGGGCGAAAGATTTTTCGCGGTAGGGGCGAAAGATTTTTCGCGGGAGGGGCGAAAGATTTTTCGCGGGAGGGGCGAAAGATTTTTCGCCCTTACTTTGAGTTTTTGAAGTGGGCGGTGGGGGCGAAAGATTTTTCGCCCTTACGGGGTGCTAGAGCGTACGAAATTGAACCAATTGAACCAATTGAACCGAGATTCGGGAAAATAGTTGATTTTGGTTGTTGACGGAGGCTAGAGATAGGGCCATCGGCACGGGCTGCCGGTGGCCTTTTCTTTTGTCGAGGCCAGAGTTTGACAAATGGGAACCTCTCATGTCGGGAGTGATGGGATGAGCACAGAAGCGACAGTTGTAAGCGGCGGAGCACCAGCCGTGACCCCGGGCGTTAGCGCGGCGGTTGAACATGGTACGGAAGCGGAACTCGAGCAATTCCTGCTGGGTGGCGATAAACCAGGCGGCCAGGCCGTTGAGGATGAGGCTGAAGGTGATGCACCGGATGCTGACGGGGATGGTGAGTCTGATGAAGTCGAGATCGAGGGGGACGCGGACGAGGGGGATACCGAGGAGCACGATGAACACGACGAGCACGAGGACCTGAAGAACCTGCCCAAGGGTGTGCAGAAGCGGATTAACAAGCTGACGGCGCTACGGCGCGAGGCCGAGGAGGCCCGCGATGCAGCAGTTGCCGAGCGGCAACGGGCAGCGGATGAGCTGGCGCAGATGCGCGCCCAACTCGACGCGGCGGCGGTTGATGCGGGAGCACGCAGCGGGGTTTCGAGGCTGGCGGCCATGCAGAGCGAGCAGCAGCTTGAGGAGCACGCGGGGAAACTGATGCGGCTGAAGGGCCTGCTGATGGAGAACTCCGACGGCTACGAGAGCGAGGACGGGAATATCGACCTTTCCGCTGCTGATGTGAAGCAGAAGCTGTTGGCGATCGACCGGGAGCTGATGGTGGATTACCCGAAGGCGGTCCGGCTGATGTCCCAGCGGCAGCAGAGCAACCAGGCGGCGGCGGCGGTGTATCCGGACTTGTTCGACAAGGGCGGACAGAACGCGGCGACGTTGCAAAGCGCCTTGCTGGCCCTGCCAGGGTTGGCGGCAATGCCGAATGCGGCCTTTATTGTTGGCGACATGCTCGCCGGCGAGCGGCTACGGGCGGCGGGATTGCGGCTGACGGAGGATGGCAAGGTGGTGCGAGTGAAGGCGGCAGCAGCAGCGGCGGCTCCAGCCAGAACGGCGACGGCGGGGAAACCCACGGCGAAGGCGAAAGCTCCAGCAGTGGCCCAGCGAGCAGCGGCACCGAGGCTGGCACCTCCCAGCGTGGGCGGCGGCGGCGCGGCGAGCGTGACGGGTGGCAGCGGCAAGGATAAGTGGGCGCGTGTTCAGGATGAGGGAAGTGAAGAGGCGCTGATGGCAGCGCTGATGGGATGATGGGCGGGTGGCGGCGTGTTTGCGGCCCCTCGCTGGTGAAATAAGACAGGGCGAAAGATTTTTCGCCCCTACTACAACGCGTAAGGATGGTGCAACATGCCTGGAATGTATGAGAGTGGACAGATTATCAAGAAGCAGCCTGCGGGCGGCATTCACAATGTGAAATCTTATGAGACGCCGTTTCTGCGGCTTCTCCCTGAAGGTCGCAAGCCGACCCAGATGCTGGATGAGTGGCAGAACGAGACGTATGACGACGTGGGCCTGGGCGGTGTGATGGATGGAACAGACATTTCCTCCTTCAAGAGCCAGGGCCGCGTGAAGCTGCAGGTTTATGCGATGCTGCAGAATGAACCCTGGATGGTGTGCAAGCTGGCGAATGTGACGGAGATCGTCGGGATGGGTGCCAAGGAGACTGCCCGCCAGAAGATGATTGCCCTGGTGAAGCTGAAGCTGAAGAAGGAGCGCACGGCGCTTTCCCTGATCGAGACGCAGGTGGAAGCCAGCCCCGCCTCCGAGTACCGCACCCGCGGTGTGTTCAAGTGGCTGCAGCCTACCGCGCAGGCGGTGTTGCCGGTGCCGGAAGGGTTCCGGCCGGGTAGCGAGTTCACGGCGGCGCTCAATACGCTGACCCCCACCACGTTCGAGGCGCTCCTGGAGCAGGCCGCGACGGAGAAGGGCGGATCCGTGAGCCTGACGGGCTTTGTGGGGCTGAAGCTGAAGCGCAAGATGAGCCTCTGGGGCCAGCGCGACACCGAGGCGAGCGCGACGGCGCAGGCGTTGCAGGTGTATAACCTGGGCGCGGCGGACAAGAAGATGATGCAGATCATCAACCACTTCGATTTCGACAGTGGATCGGTGAACACCATGGCGAATTACAACCTCGCCCGTGACATCGACACCGGCGCGGCGACCGCCTACACCTCGCGTTCGGGCGTGTTCCTGGACATGAGCATGTGGGAGCATGCGGCCCTGCAGGGCTATGAGACCGCAGCCCTTCCGGACCTTGGCGGCGGCCCCCGTGGCTATGCCGACACGATCTGGCTGCTGCGCGGCAAGAATGTGCTGGGGCAGTTCCGTGTGTTGACCAGCACGGATAGTTAATGGATTGGCGGGGGCGAAAGATTTTTCTCCCCTACGTGATTGGGCTCCTCCGGCGGCGTCGTACTAACCCGCGACACTGCCCACCCGCCGGAGGGGCGTTTTTTGTGGGGCGGGTGTGTGAGTAAGTGGAAGGGCGAAAGATTTTTCGCCCATACAAACGGAGGGAACGGAATATGAAGAACACGGTTGGTTTTGTGGCGGTGGTGGTGGCTTTGCTGGTGTTTGTGGTGGCTGGTGCGAAGGCGCAGACGGTGCGGCCGTTGACGGTGAATGAGGCGGTGGCCTGGGGCGGTGCTACTCATGCGGTGACGCTGGATGTGGCCGACCTGACGACGACGAACGGGAACACGGCGCAGACGTTCAGCGTGCCGGTGCTGGCCAAGCAGGGCGCTTCGGTGGTGGCGTATACGCTGGAGACGGCTTTCCAGGATACGGCCCCGGTGACGAACAATACCCTTGCCTTGACGGTGGGCGATGGTTCGACGGCGGACTTGTTCCTGACCAGTACGGAGATGTGCGTGGATGGGACGGAGGTTTATCTGAAGTTCCCGGAAGCGGTCTATAACTCGACCGGCCAGGCGACAAATGTGACGCTATCCGCCCGGAGCAAGGTTTATACCGCCGATGGGAACATGGTGCTGACCGTGACCCCGAAGGCTGCCAACGGGGTTTCGGAGATGGATACCGGCAAGGTGACGCTGTATGTGCGGATCCTGGATGCGGTGAAGCGGTTGCGGTGATGGGGATGGGGATGGGGAGACTGCAGACTGCAGACTGAAGACTGCAGACCTACTGGGGGGAGCCATGGTTGAGTTGAGTGAGCTTAGGCGGCGGGATGAGGCGTTGGCGCGGGACCTTGCCGGGGTTGGCGGGGGGCGGGTCGGCCGGACTGGCCGGGAGACGATGCGCATTTCGCGGGAGGCTTTCTTCAATGCGATCGAGGTGAACGGCGGAACGCGCGGTGGCAAGACCGTGTGGGACGATCCAGGGTTTGTTGCTGATATGAAGCGGAAACATCCGCATATCGTGGTGGACCAACAGGGACTGGTGTTCGGTGCCAGCGGCGCGGGGGCAACCCCGCGCTGCCGGTTCGGCCGCGTGAAGGAGCGGATCCGGTTCGCAGGTGGCAAGCGGGTGGTTGAGCAGTTTTGAGGCGGGGCGGCGGTAGGGGCGGGAGGGGCGAAAGATTTTTCGCCCTTACTTTCGCCCTTACTCAATACGGGAGATTTCCATGGAGATTATTCGGCCGGTTGGTTTTGAGCGGATGCTGCACGGGGTGGCGGCGAAGCTGGCGCTGGACCCTTCGAGCGGGGATTTTGATGATGTGACGGTGCAGCGGTTGGCGCGGTTCTTGCGCGAGCGGGCACGGCAGGTGTGGGAGTTCCAGTTCTGGCCCTGGGGGGTGACGCGGACGGAGCGGCGGCAGTATGCAGCCGATTGGTCTGGCGCGACGACCTATACCGCCGGGGCCATTGTGCTTTCGCCGTTGCTGGCTTACAAGGTTGCGCTGCAGAGCGCGAACACGAATAAGAATCCGGACACCGAGAGCGCATTCTGGGGGCCGGTGGATGCTTCGTTCGTGAAGCTGGTGGCGTATGATCAGACGTGGGCCGATGAGGCGTTCACGGATGTGGACAATGTTTATGAGTATGATCCGAGGCAGCACCGGTATCCACGGCATGTGCGGTTCGAGCATAATGCCGAGGGTGTGGTGGTGACGGATTACCTGGCTCCGGCGCGGGTGTGGGTGCAGATGCGTTCGCGTGCCCCCGAGTTCCTGGCGCAACCGATTTGGAGCACGGCCGATGCCTATGCCGCCGGGGATGTGGTGTTCTATGAGCCAACCGGCGATTGTTATATGGCGCTGACGAGTGTGGCGATCGGTGGCGATGAGCCGGGGACGGATGCGGATGTGTGGAGTATCCAGGTGCTGCCCGCCCCGCTGGCGGATATTGCGGTGTATGCAGCCTATGCGGATGAACTGGCCGCCGGTGATGGCCAGCTTCAGAAGGCGCAGGCCGAGCGGGCGGTTGCCGAGCGGATGCTTGATGATCTGGAGAACCGGGTGTTTGCCGACTCGGGCAGGCTTCGCCGGTTGGACCGCAAGTTGAGGGCCGTGCAGCAGCAGGGAGCCTGAAATGGTCTATGACCACATTCGTTTCGAGGAGCTGCTCCAGAAGACGGCCCGCAAGGCCGGCCTGGATGTGGCCTCCGAGGAGTTCGATTCCCCCACGGCGGAGCGGGTTTGCGGCTTTATCGAGGAGCGAGCCCGTCAAGCCTGGCAGGAAGAGTTCTGGCCCTGGGGGGTGACGCGTACGGAGCGGCGGCAATTCGCGGCGGATTGGGCGGCTGGCACACCCTATGCCGCCGGGGCCGTGGTGCTTTCTCAGTTATTGGGGTATTTCGAGGCGGTGCAAGCCAGCACGGGGCAGGATCCGGACACCGACAGCGCCGGGACCTACTGGGAGGCAGTGGGCACGGACTTTGTGCGGCGGATCGATTACGCACAGACCTGGGAGGCTGAGGCGTTTGTCGATGTGCAGGATGTCTACGAGGTGGATCCGCGCAACGTGCGGCGGGCGCAACCCATCGCCTGGGATCTGGATGAGCGGGGGATTGTGGTGTTCACCACGGCAGTGAGGGTGTGGGTGCGGATGCGTTCGGCCCCTCCGCGCTTTGGCCTTTACCGGATTTGGACGGCTGATGGCAGCTATTCGCCCGGGGATGTGGTGTTCCACGAGCCGACCGGTGATTGCATGGTGGCCACGGGTGTTGAGGGGGCAGCCTGGAAGCGGCAGGAGTTGCCCCGGCAACTGGCGGCGTTTGTCTCGCAGGCAGCGGCCGGGGATGAGCTGGCGGCAATGGGGCAGTTGGAGCGTTCGATGGTGGAACGGCGGGCGGCGGCGGCGATGCTGGAGGATCTGGCGGACCGGACGTTTGCCGGCCAGGGGGAACAGGGGCGGGTGTTTGTGGGGGTGTGACGGGCGTAGGGGCGGAGGGGCGGTGGGAGGGGCGAAAAATCTTTCGCCCATACTTTTGGAACGCAACGGAAAGGACGGTTGTTATGAATGTTCACGGGACGAATCTGGATAGTGCGCTGGTGCCGGTGCCGGGGGCGGCTTCTTTCAAGCAGGCGATTGATGGGACGGCGGCGGCGTTGCCGGCGCTGGCCGATGGCACGAAGGTGCTTTTCTGGACGATCGATGGCGGGGTGGCGCGGGTGCTGTTCGGTGGCAATGTGCCCACCGCGACGGATGGCCACAAGCTGGCCGATGGCCAGGGCGGTGCCTGGAGCCGCGACACGGCCAGCACGGCGCAGCTTATTTCGGTGAGCGGGTCGCCGGTGTTTCATGGCAGCCAGATGGAGTAAGGTAGGGGCGAAAGATTTTTCGCCCTTACTGAACGGGACAGGAGGCTGGCATGAGGCGGATGTTTGCAATGTTTGCGGCGGCGTTGTTGCCGGCTTTTGTGTATGGGCAGTGGGCGCAGGATAATGCGGCGGATCTGCTGGGGGAGGCGTATACGCGTACGCTGTATCCGGGAATGCGGCTGGCGGATGCGTTCGGGTTGCCGAACGGGGACACCTGGACGACGAACGGGCTAAATGTGGGGGCGATTACGCTGGGCGGTAGCAAGCGGACGACGTGGCCGGTGATTGGCGTGTATGCCGAGGCGATGAATCAGGGGGTGGCGACGACGAACACGCCCTCCTGGACGAATGCTTTTGTGGGGGGCTGGTCGGTTAAGACGTACCTCACGCGGGGCGATACGGCGTATGGGTGGGGCAACCATGCGGATGTTGGGTATTTGACGAGCATTCCAGTGATGCATGCAACGAACATCACGGCAACAGGGGACTGGGCGACGGTGCAGGGGGCGATTGACGGGTTGGCGGCAGCGACGGATAGCGCAGTCCAGACCAACCACACTGGCAACGTGTCGATCACGGGCAGCATCACGGCGGGGAGCTATAACCCGAGTATTACGCCCTACGCGCTCACCAGCGCCAGCACAACCACGGTCACGGCGGCTATGGGAAACACGCTATCACTGCTGGTGACTAATGACATTAGCATATTTACGATCACAACGAGCGGGTATTCTACGAACGACACGCACACGATGAGCCTGGGGCTTGACAACACGGCAAACAGGCTCATCGTGTTTGACACTAATGTCATCTACGGGGCGACCTCACTTACGCTGGCAAACAAAGTCTATACCTTCACGCTCCACAAGGGATGGCGTCAGGATCGCTTCGAAATCCTGAAAGGCGGATATGAGAAGTAAGGCGATATTGGCGGCGATGCTGGTGGCGTCCATGGCGTGCGGTCAGTCCATGTATGAGCGGCTACACATGATGCGTGCGAATAGATCGCTTGCTTGGACACCGGCGGGGCTTGACGTTGGGCTTGTGTCGTACTGGGCGATGCGGACCAACTCGGCTACGACGGTATGGGACGAGTACGACACCAATACAGGCACGGCGGTTAATGGTGTGTTGTTTGGGTCAGCTTATGGCAAGAGGGATGCGGGTGCCGGATTAAATGGAACTATTCATTATATAAATATGGGGTCTTCTGATGTTTTCGATTTCTCAGAAACAAACTCTGTATTTACTGTATCTACATGGGTAAAAGGCACTGAAGTTATTCCAAACAACATAGCCTACAGTATCATCAGTAAGGGTAATCAGGCAACGCTAGCAGGTGGATGGAAATTGATTCAAGTTGGATTTTCAGGTGCACAGTATTGGCAACTAAAGACGGGAAATGGCACAATCTTTACCTCAGCAACAGCAGCAAAAACAACAACTAATTTTGCTCACCTCGTCGGAATAAAAACAACCACCAATGTGAGTATCTACGTAGATGGGATTTTAATACATTCATCAACTAATGCAATACAGATTGCAAACACTTCAGCTGATCTTCATATAGGATCAGCGGGCTCTACTGCAACTGAGTATTTTGAGGGATCTGTTGACGAGGTGGCAATCTGGAGCCGCGCACTGACCAGCACCGAGGTGTATCAACTGTACTCACAACCGATTTACAAACCATACAGGAGCAACTAGCCATGTTCACGCACATCGACCACGACCGCATATTCATCGATAACTTGCCAGCCAACATTCCCGCCATCGGGGCAAACGGGCTGCGCTACCCGGATCACTGGGAAGAGTTCTATCGCCCGTTTGGATACCGCCATGCTGTGCCGTTCGTAGTGCCATCTGGTATGGTTCGTGTCGAGGATAGCCGAACGATCATTGACGACGGCGATACCATCACGGAGACATTCGACACGATCACGCAGGCCGAGGCGGAAGCGGCCGCAGCGGAACGCGAGGAGGCCGCAAAGCAGCAGCAAGCCTTGGAGGATGTAGTCAACCATGGTGCAGACCTGCAAGCGATTGTCGAGGCTTTGGGAGCGTTCCCAGAAGGGGTTATTCTCCCCGGTATGGACTACCCAGCAATCGAAGAGGCTCTGAACAGCCACATCAAGGTTACGCAGCCGGATGCACAGCCGCTATTGATCGCTGCGAGCCTTCGGGCGATGTCTATCTACGATAGGCTGTGTGCGCATGGCATCACCACGGCGGATCGTTTCTGGAGAGCGTTAGGAGCGTTGCAGGCATAACAATAGGAGGGCGATATGATGCGTGCAGTATTGACAGTTGTGGCGATTTGTTGCGTGGTGCTTGGCGTAGGGTGTTCGGCCTTGCGCTCTGGTGTTGATATGGGGCTTGAAGCGCGGGAAGCGTACGAGGCACGCAAGTCAGAGGAGCAGGCACGAAAAGAGCGCGAGCGCGTCGCAGCAGAGCAGGAACGGGCACGGATCGAGGCCGACAGGCTGGCCAACGCGCAGGCTGCAGAGGATGCACGCGAGGCCGCTGATGCTGCCAAGTATGCCGATGGGCCGAACACGTTAGAGCACGGTAGGCGCGGGTTCTTGTGGAAACCAATAAGCGATAACACGGGCAAGCCTGTTCTGATACTGCCACCCAGATTCACGCACAAGACTCGCCTTGTGACAGTTGACGGCGTTGCGTTGAAGCGTGGCAGCGTCGCCAATGGCTATCGGGAACACTACCGCATGAAGCAGCATTACGCCAGTCCCGTCACGATCCAAGCAGAGGCCAGCGACGGGATCGGCGGGATAGTGTATCGCTGGACGTGGGTCGTACAAGATCCGAGCAAACGCCAAGACAGCAACATCACGCCACGGAAGGACGCAATATGAGATACGTCATGCTTGCTATTCTATTCGCTGCGGTTGCGCTTGCCGCTGGCTGCGCAACCTGGAGCTGCATCGGCAACACCGGACTCATGGGCGCAGGATGGAGGCAGGAATGAATGTTCTTTTAGGTACGATAACCGATATCTTCAACACGCTGCTCAAGCGGCATCACGACAAGAAGATGGCGAAGCGCCTTGAACGCGACAAACGGCGCGAACTCCGGGCCGCGGCAACTGTCGTTAAGCATGACACTGACACAACGCTCTTTAACGAGGAGCTCCGTACCAAGGTCAAGGAGACCACGCACATGGATATCACTGGACAGGGACTTAAAGCCATTAAACAAGTACTGGATACGCTCGACAAGGCGGGCAGATAGGGGCTAGGGATGACGCGTGATAATGACGAGCGGCAATGTGATGTGTTCCGCAGGCAGGAGGATATTGATTCGATGCGGGAGTTTTGCACTTGGCTTCGGTCCGGAGGGATGAATTCGCTGAGGGATATGCAGGTGGCTGCAAACGAGTGGAAGAACATGAAGGCTAATTCGGTGTCGGCACTGGTCAAGGGGATCGTCACATTTATCTTGCTGGCGATTGGTGTTGGGATTGTTGCAATTGTCCGCAAGCAGCCATGATGGGACCGTGCTATATAGGACGGGTGAATTTTGCACCGAAGGATTGCCGCGACCCGGATATGTGGCGGCTGGAGGAGCCATTCGGTCAGGTGACGAAGGACGGGCACCTGATCTTGTGCCGGATGTGGCAGCGGACGGATGGAGCCAGCATACCGCGTTTGCTATGGCCGCTCCTGGGGCACCCGTTCGAGGGTGGGAATGCCTTCTGGTCGCAGCCGCATGACCAGGGGTATAACGGGCAGTGTCTGGTGCTCGGTGTGCGGGGGCTGCGTCTGCATGAGGTGGTGCGGCTGGTGGAGGATCCGGACGCGGCGGCGGATTACCGGGACCTGGAGCGCACGATGCCGCGTGTATGGTTCGACCTGGCGATGCGCGAGGCGATGCACCTGACGGGCGAGCCGCTGTGGAAGCGGACGATGGCTTTTGGTGGGGTGCGGCTGGGGGGTGGCAAGCCGTGGCGCAAGGCTCGTGATGGGGAGGGGGGAGCTGCTGCTCGCCCGTACGGGGGAATTTTGTGATGAATAGCGAGTTTATGCGCAGCGGGGATGGGCGGTTTGAGGGTGTGGATATGGCGCGCGCTCCGATGCTGCTTGGCGAGGGGTTTTGCGCGGATGCGCTGAATGTGCGCTTTGACCGGGGCGAGGCGCTGACGCGGCCCGGCCTGGTCTCCTGTGGCTGGGGCGTGGACCGTTCGCTGGAGCTGCCTGCTGATTTCCTGCTGGAGGCGGCCGCCGGGACGGGCGACGGGGGCACGGCCGGGGCGGTTGACCAGGCGTTCTCGGTGGTGCGCACGGATGAGCGCGGGTTTTATGAGCTGGTGTTCTCGAAGAGCGGGATGCGCACGGCCGGCCAGGTGGGGCCGAGTGTGGGGGATTCGATCACGGGCTATGACTTCATCCTTTCCGGCGGGGCGAACGGGACGTTCACGGTGGGCTATGCCGGGGATAATGTGTTGCGGGTGACGGTGGATGCGCTGACGTATTCGCGGATTGATGCTTCGCCAGAGACGGGGAAGCTGAAGTGGGAGGGGACGGTTAGCTTTGCCGGGGACCGTGGTTTCGGGGAGGTCTTCGGGGCGGTGGTATTCTCGGATCCGAACGGGCGAGAAGGGCTGCTGCTGGCGACGGCGCGGCGGGCGCGTTTGCTTCGGGATGGCCAGATTCCGCAGAGTATCCCGTATCCGGCCGGGGTGGTGCTGGATGGTCCGGTGCGGTTTGTGCAGGCGTTTGACCGGGTGCTGATGTTGCGGGGGTTTGATGCGGCCCCGCTGGTGTGGATACCGCAGGCGGATCCGGTCGGCGGTTCGGAGGGTTTTGTGCCGATCGAGGAGGCGGGCACGGGGAGCACGACGTTCCTGCAGCCAATCCCGAATGCGGTGGGCGGGTGCGAGTTCAACGGGCGGCTGTATCTGCAGTATGGGCGGGACCAGATCGCGGTGAGCGAGGTGTATGATTACCTGCATTATGATCCGGTGTTCCAGGCGCTACGGATCAATGAGGGTAGTGATGATTCGATTGTGCGGATTATGCCATTCGGGAAGCAGCGGCTGCTGGTGTTCTTTAACCAGTCGGTGTGGCTGCTGGATAATGTGTTCGGGGATCTCTCGGAGATGCGCGGCGATGTGCTGACGATGCAGCGGGGCGCGGTGAGTGCGGATGCTGTTGTGCAGATGGGCGCGGATGTTTGGTTCTTGAGCGAGGGCGGGGTGTATGCGCTTTCGCAGACGGACACGGCGCAGCTCCAGAGCGGGGCGGCGGCGCTTTCGGCCCCGATCCAGCCGCTGATCGACCGGATCAACTGGCCAGCGGCGGGCGGGGCGCAGGCGGTGAGTCACGAGGGGCTGTTCTATCTGGCGGTGCCGCTGGATGGGGCGACCTATAATAATGCGCTGCTGGTGTATGACCAGAAGACGACGCGCTGGCAGGGGTTGTGGCAGAGCAGCCTGCTGGATGGGGCGTTCCTGGTGCGCACGGACCATGCGGGGCGGCGGCGGCTGGTGGTGGTGGGCGGCAGTTCGCTGGCGGATGCGGCGCTGGACGGGGCGGTGTATGTGCTGGATCCGGATGCCGGGGTGGACCGGGTGTGCGGGGCGCAGGCGGATATTGCGGCGGTGGTGGAGACGCGGGAGTACACGGTGGGGGACCTTTCGCGGCAGCGGGCGCAGGTGGCGGATGTGCGGCTGGCGCATTCGGGGGCGCGGCTGCGGATTGTGGAGGTGGCGGGCGGGGTGAATGCCTCGCGGGTGGCCACGGGCGGATACCTGGAGCCGGACCGGTCGAAGTATGTGGTGTTCGGGCAGGCGGCCTATGATGTGACGAATGCGGCGGATGACCACGGCGCGCCCTACCGGGAGGATTACAGTGTGCCGGTGCCGGTGGTTTCGGCGCGGGGCTGGCTGCTGGCGCGGATCACGAACAATGCAGCGGATTTAACGGTGACGTTCTCGATGCTGCGGGATTATACGAAGGTGGCCTATGCGCCGAGCTTTGCCTATAGCGGGGCGTTGCCTACGGTGGCGTCCAGGGATGTGATTGATGCGGATGGTTTCCTGGTGGATGTGCTGAACCGTTCGTGGCTGGTGACGGCGGTGGGGACTGGCGGGACGGCGGTGTGCGCCGTCACTTCGGCGGAGAAGGCGGCGATTATTACGGCGTGCAATTCGTTTTATGATGTGGTTTCGGGCGTGTATGCGATGAAGGATGATGCGGGGACGGTGCGCGCGGGGATCCGGAGCTGGGATTTCGGGAATGCGCTTTCGGCCCAGGTGGTGCGGCCTGGCTCGAATGGCGTGGATCCGTGCCTGATGCAGCAGTGGGTGCAGCGGCTGCGGCTGCGGACCGGCGGGCATGGCTGGCGGCTGCGGATCGAGAGCACGCGCGGCCGCCTGGCGGTGCAGGCCGCAGTGCTGGCGGCCAGGGCGACGCGGCGGGCGTATGGGCAGAGTGTGTAGGGGCGGCGGTAGGGGCGAAAAATCTTTCGCCCTTACTAATGGGGGATATGCGCGATGAGCAGATTTGTGAAGGACAGGGAGATTCCGCTGACGGGCATGGATGCGGGGGATTTGCATGACCTGGTGGAGAACCTGGTGCCTGATGATGTGGTGGATTACAAGACGATGGTGGTTTCTGGCGGGAAGCTGGCGGCGGGATGGGCGGTGCCGCAGTGGCGGAAGTTCACGGTGACGCATGAGGATTTGACGGCGGCAGCCACCGAGCAAACGCTGACGCTGTTCACGCTGGGAACCAATGAGATTGTGTTGGCGGTGGCGTGGCGGAAGGTGATCGCATTCAGCCCGGTAGCTTATTATCCGTCTTATGCCTTGCTATATGGGTCTGTTGGAGTGACTGGAGATACTGATCTCTATATGGTTTTAGATGCACGGAACAATCGTGCTGAAAAAGATTTTATGACCCGTGCTAGATTTGTAAATACAGCGTCTCCAGCAGCCAATAATGTTGTGGTTTTATTTAAGACTCAATCGAGTCTAGGAAATCCTCCTTTATTAAATACAATTACAAATGGAATTGTTGATTTGTGTTTCTTATGCAGTACGTTGAGTTAAGGAGGGTTTAAATGGGTACGTTTTCGAGGTCGGCGGATTTACTAGCGCAGCGGGTTTCGCGTCAGGATATTTATGATCTAGTGGAGAACATCAAGCCTGCGGCTGGGATAGTGGACGGGGTTAGCGTGGCGGTGGAGGATGGACGGCTGAAGGCGGCTCCGGCGGTGATGTACTGGCGCAAGTTAACGGTGACGCATGCGGATCTGAATATACAGGCTTATACGGTTTATCTTCCCTTGTTCACAACGACAGGAGTGGGTATGTGCTATGGCGTGTATGCCAAGCACACGACAGCTTTCAGCGGAACCGGCATAACCGCGGCGACGGTAAGTGTCGGATTAACAGGGAGCCCGGAATATTTCATGACCGCGTTTGACATCAAGCAGGCAGTAGCTGCAGAAGCCAATAAACTGAATCTGCCTGCATCCGATGGTTTAATCGGACGTGGAAATACGCTCTATGCGTGTTTCGTGACAGCCGGTGCGAAGGCGTATGACTTGACGGCGGGTGCGGTGAATATCTTTGTGCTTTATAGCGAGCTGGTTTAAGGAGGTGGCGTATGAGTGGCGAGATTGATCTGGAGATGAACGGGCTTTTCGGGGATGGCGAGACGGTGGTGCTGACGCGCTCCCGGCTGAACCGGCTGGTGAACAGCCTCACGGCGCAGTTGATGGCGGGGGCGGTGGCGGCGCGAGAGCTTGCGGCCGGGGCGGTGACAGCCAGTGCGCTTGCCGATGGCGCGGTGGTTACTAATGCGATTGCCGATAGCGCCGTGATTACCAGCAAGCTGGCGGATGGCGCGGTGACGGCTGACAAGATTGAGGATGGGGCGGTGGATCGGGTGGCGTTGGCAGCTAGTGCGCTTCCGCAACTGGGAGTTGCTGGTTTGGTTGGCTCTCCAGATATGACTGCTGGGGCGGGGGAGATAGACTTGACAGGGCTTACTGTGACACTAACGCCGCGTTCGGTAAACAGCCGGTTTCTTGTGATGTGCCAGTTGCAAGCCATCAGTACCACCGGTGGAATCATGGCGGTGAGTGGAACGAATCCCGTATACATTATTTTGCCCGTGCCTTCTGGTAATGTTCAGACTCCAGGTATGGCGATAGGTTTATATACGCCTAATACCGGGAGTCCATTCACAATACAGATAAGCGCCAGTTGCACGGAGGGTGACGTATCGGTGGTCTATGGCAGGCTAGTGGTGCAAGAGATTATTTAAGGGTGGATGAAAGGGAGGTGGGGTATGGGATATAAAATGGACATTTTGACAAGTAGGCAAATTGATAGGAATCGTTCAGCGCAGGCGCTTGCTGAATCCATGGCATGGATGGATCCTAAGCCTGCAGCCCCGCAAGATCCCATGCGAGGCATAAGCTCCGTAATGGCCCCGCAGATTAGCGGCAGCACAGTGAGCGCCCCGCAGGTCAGGGGATCGTTTGATATTAACCCGACGATTATCTCGTGGCGGGAGTTGAACTCGCAGAAGTTTAACGCGCCGCAGTTTGAGAATGTGGCGGATGTTGCGTATAATCCTTGGCAGGCGCAGGGCATCTCGGGGATTCGGGATGTGCAGGCCAATCCCTACCAGTGGCAGGGTATCAGCTCGATCGCGAATGTGAATGCGGAACGTATCGATCCCACCGCCAACCAGTTTAATATGGCGGGGATCCCCGCGATTGGCTGGGGGCAGGTGGCCCAGCAGCAGGCGGGACAGAGCGGGCTGGGTGAGGATCTGATGCGACGTGCCCGCGAGCAGGTGGCACTGGGGGGGCAGCTTTCCAGTGAGGATATGCGGTCGGCAGACCAGACAGCACGCAGTGCATTCGCGGATCGCGGCATGGGACGCTCGAACAGTGCCATCTTTGCGGAGGCGATGAACCGGGATGTGTATAGCCGCCAGCGGCAGAATGAACGGCAGACCTTCGCGACAGGGGTTGAGCAGCTTGACCAGCAGCGCCGGATGAGTGATGCGGCGTTGCGTCAGCAGACCGGCCTTGCGAATGCACAAGGGCAGTTTGCCGCCGATGAAGCGGGGCTTGGTGCCTGGATGCAGGGGAGCCTTGCGAATCAGCAGACGGGGCTGCAGGCCCAGCTTGCTAACCAGGATGCGGGTTTGCGGGCCGCGCTTGCCAACCAGCAGATGGGGTACAACGTAGGGGCCTTCAATGCGGGCGCGGAAAATCAGGCCGGACAGTTTAATTCCGATCTTGGGTTGCAGGCAGGGATGGCTAACCAGCAGATGCAGTATAATGTGGGGGCGTTCAATGCCGGTGCGCAGAACCAGGCGGCTAGCGAAGCCTCGCAATATGGACTACAGGCGGCGCTAGCTAACCAGCAGAGCGGCTTGACCCGGGCGCAGACGATGTACCAGGGGCAGCTTTCGACCAACCAGGCAAACCAGAATGCATGGTTGCAGTCGGCGCTTGGGAACCAGCAGACGTATCTGCAGGCGAGAATGGCAAATCAACGGACGGGATCCCAGATTGCCCTGGCGAATCAGGATGCCGGTTTGCGGGGATTGCTGGCGAATCAGGAGAATTCACTGCGTACCAACCTGGCGAATCAGGATGCCGGGCTGCGTGCCATGCTGGCGAATCAGGGAACGCAGCTTGGAGTCTACCAGACGGACGTGGGCGCAGCAACGTCCAGGAGTGTCGCGAATATCGGGGCAGGTGCGCAAATGTATACGACGAACGCGAACAACGCCCAAGACCGTTGGGACTTCAACGCCAATGCCCAGGCGAACCGTGATAATGATGCAAGGCTTATGGCGTTGATTGCGCAGGCAAATCAACCCCAACAACCAACCTCGTTCACAGCCCCAGCGAAACCCCAACCGCCGGTTACCGTATCTGGGCCTACAGCCAATAAAAGGAGATAATCATGGCATATAATCCAGGCAATCAAAATATGATGGGTCAGTATCTTATTGACCAGGCCGAACAGAAGCGCCAGCGCAAGGAGAATGATGCGCTGGTAAAGGGCTTTATGCAGATGCACCAGGCCAGCCCGGAACTCCAGAAGCTGATCCCGGTGGATGACTGGGGCGATGTGGCCCCCAACCAGATCAAGGGATGGGTGCAAGGCGTTGCCTTGCAGCAGCAACAGCAGCAGCAACAGCAGGCCCAGCAGCAGGCTATGCAGGCGCAGCAGCAGCAGCAGGCCGCAGCCGAGCAGGCCGCCCAGCGCCAGGCGCTGGAACGTGCCGCCCTGGAACAAGTGCTGGCCGGGATTGGCGGCGACTCCATGACCCCCTCAGCACGCTTCCTGCAGGCCGGTGGCGGGCAGCAGCTCGCCCCCAAAGACCTTATCGGTATTCTCGATTCGCTCTCCGGCCCCCGTGGTTATGACTTGACCAACGACGGCAACAAGGATGTGTGGCTGGCCCCGACCGGTAATCAACTTAACCTGGGTGGCGAGAGGGCTGATAAGGGGGAGGCCCGCAAGGCGCTGCAGGGGCTTTTGACCAGTCCGATTGGCGGAAATATGTTCCAATCGACGGTGCGGCTTGGCGATTATATCGACAACACCTACAACCCGGATGGCACAACCAAGGAAGGGCGTAAGCAGAACACGGCCGCGGAGGAGTT
>JFJP01001944.1_pt1 | contig 28428 bp, 26 predicted proteins | sample 431651 | NCBI WGS metagenome assembly JFJP01 (sample SAMN02602958, study PRJNA72255) | Microbial mat metagenome, whole genome shotgun sequencing project. | biome: fresh water; feature: sink hole; material: water; isolation source: purple microbial (photo- and chemosynthetic) mats found in... | reverse complement strand
TACTTTAGCGGTCACGACACAAGCTCTTCAATCTGCCCGGCATGCATGCGGAAGCGCCGACCGCAGCGGGCGGCGATCTCTTCATCATGAGTGACCAGAATCAATGTCGTAGCACTTTCGGCATTGATCGCAAACATAAGTTCGATGATCTGGTGGCCGGTCGCGGCGTCGAGATTGCCGGTCGGTTCGTCTGCCAGTACCAGTTTTGGTTTCGGTGCAAAAGCACGGGCCAGTGCTACGCGCTGCTGTTCACCACCGGAAAGATGTTTCGGGTAATGGCGCAGACGGTGCGACAGTCCGACACGATCCAGCCAGAACTCGGCATCGACGCGTGCATTGGCCGTACCTGCCAATTCCAGCGGCAACATCACGTTCTCGATGGCACTGAGCGACGGTAGCAGTTGAAACGACTGGAAAACAAAGCCGAGCAGTCGGCCACGCAGTACCGCGCGCGCATCCTCGTCGAGATGTCCAAGTTCTTCACCGGCCAGCGTAACCGAACCGCTGCTCGGAAGATCCAGACCGGCCAGCAAACCGAGCAGAGTCGATTTTCCGGAGCCGGATGCGCCAACGATGGCGACGGTTTCGCCCGCCGCGACGACAAACGAATTCTCGTGCAGAATGGTCAACGGCTCGCCACCGTTATCAACGCGTTTGGTCAGTCTGCTGACTTCAACCACCTTTGAGGTTCTCGAACTCATGTTCCGCTTTCCATCACTACGTTACCTGCTGCTTATCGGACTGGCTTTGCTCGCGCCAGCGGCTCACGCCGCCAGAAGCATTCTGGTTTTCGGCGATTCACTCTCGGCCGGCTACGGCATCCGTCAGGACGCTGCCTGGCCGTCCCTGCTGGCCAAACGCCTGCAAGAGAAGTCGCTTGATTATAACGTTGTCAACGCCAGCATTTCGGGAGAAACCACCAGCGGTGGCCGCAGTCGGCTCAACGCGGCGCTGGCCAAACACTCTCCAAGTATCGTGATCATTGCGCTGGGCGCCAACGACGGACTGCGCGGCCTGCCAATCACGACAATGCGCGACAACCTGACGGCAATGGTCGACAGCGCGCAAAAGAGCAAGGCCAAGGTGCTGATCGTTGGCCAGCGCCTGCCGCCGAACTACGGCGCTTACGCCGTTCAGTTCCATGAAACTTTCAGCGACGTTGCCAAGGCACGCAAAGCAGCGCTCGTCGATTTCCTGCTTGATGGCGTCGCCACGCAGCCCCAGCTTTTTCAGGCTGACAACCTGCACCCGACCGCCGAGGCGCAACCCCGCTTGCTAGACAATGTCTGGCGAGGGCTGGAGCCGCTGTTAAAATAGGTGGCATGGCCCATGGCGTCGCAAGTATCAGACAAATAGAAGACTATCGTCTCTTTGACGAAGTCATCGACACCCGTTCACCCGCTGAGTTTGCCGAAGATCACATCCCGGGTTCGCTCAACTGCCCGGTGCTCGACAACGAACAACGCATCGAGGTCGGCACACTGTACAAGCAGCACTCGCCCTTTGAAGCCAAGAAAATCGGCGCCGCTTACGTCGCTGAGAATATTGCCCACCACCTGCGTACCAGCTTTCGTGACCGCCCGAAAACCTGGCGGCCGCTGATTGTTTGTTGGCGCGGGGGGCAGCGCAGCGGGGCGATGACACTGATTCTTCGCCGGGTGGGCTGGGATGCCCAGCAGCTGGAAGGCGGTTACAAGTATTACCGCAAACTGGTCGTCGATACTCTGGTCGAATTGCCGCGCCGCTTGCTCTTCAAGGTTATCTGCGGTGCGACTGGCAGCGGCAAGAGCCGCCTTCTGCAAGCACTGGCCGCTCAGGGAGAACAGGTTCTCGACCTTGAGGAATTGGCCTGCCACAAGGGGTCGGTTCTTGGCGTACTGCCGGACTCAGCGCAGCCCTCGCAGAAAATGTTCGAGACCAATCTGCTCATGGCAATGCTGGGATTTGACCCTGAGCGCCCCGTGTATGCCGAGGCTGAAAGCCGCAAGATTGGCAACATCCACTTGCCGACCGAGTTGCTCGATGCCCTGCGTGTAGGTGCATGCATCAACATCGAAGCGTCTTTCGCGGCGCGCGTCGACTTTCTGCTGCGAGATTACGACTACTTCCTGAACGCCCCTGACTGGCTCAATTCGCGCCTGGCGGTCCTGAGCAATCTGCAAAGCCGCGAAACAATCGAGCGCTGGCAGGGCTATGCGAGGAACAGCGAGTGGCGAACACTGGTCAGCGAACTGCTCGAACTGCACTATGACCCACTCTATCGCCGCTCTCAGAATCGCAACTTCAGCGGCCTCAGCACTCCGCAGACCTTTTCGACCGACGATTTGAACCCGGCAAGTGTCAACGCCCTGGCACTTCGGGTTACCGGCAACGTCTGATCAAAAACCCACCACAGAGGCGCAGAGGGAACGCAGAGAAGTACCGGGTTTTCAGCCTTTCCTGGGCCCGTCTGCGCCTCTGTGGTTGATGTAAAGCTTCTCCAGACCCCGCAAACCACATCAACACATCGGACATTTTGTGCTAGCGTACTGCCACGCAGAAATCAATCGCTTTTTCATTAGCTTAAAGGTGAATTCAGATGCTCGAACGACACTATCTCACCAGTCTATTTGAACCCAAATCGGTTGCTGTCATCGGCGCCTCAGAACGCGAAAACTCGGTTGGCTGCGTACTGTTCAAGAACATTCTCGAATCGGGTTACAAGGGTCGGCTTTATGCGATCAATCCGAAGCACGAGACCATTCAGGGCGAAACATCCTACAAATCGATTGAAGAGATCGGGGCGCGTGTTGAGTTGGCCGTCATCGCCACCAAAGCGAAGACAGTCCCTGAGATTGTCGAACAGTGCGGGCGCAGCGGCATCAAGAACATCATAATCATTACCGCCGGATTCGCCGAAGCGGGCCATTCGGGCTCAGCACTCGAGCGCAAGACAATGGAAATCGCCCGCAGCTACGGAATCCGCGTCCTCGGCCCGAATTGCCTCGGGGTTATCCGCCCTGAATTGGGGCTCAACGCCACCTTTGCCCGTGTTAACGCCGCGGTCGGCAATCTGGCGCTGGTGTCCCAGTCCGGTGCGATGTGTTCCGCCGTACTGGACTGGGCCGCAGCCAATCGCGTCGGATTCTCCAGCGTCATCTCGCTTGGCAGCACTGCCGATCTGGATTTCGGCGAAATCCTCGACTACCTCGTTTACGACAACCGTACGCACTACATCCTGCTCTATATTGAAGGCATCCGGAACGCCCGCCGTTTCATGAGTGCCCTGCGCTCCGCCGCGCGCATCAAGCCGATCATCCTGCTCAAGGCTGGACGTCATGCAGCCGGATCGGCAGCCGTCAAAGTCCATTCGGGCATGATCGCCGGATCGGATTCCGTATTTGACGCCGCCGTTCGCCGTGCTGGCGTCGCGCGCGTGAAGAATGTCGGCCAGTTGTTCTATGCCTCGAAGGCACTGGCGTCGAAGTTCCGCCCGCAGGGCAAGCGCCTGGCCATCATCACCAACGGCGGCGGGCCGGGCGCCATGGCTGCCGACCGTGCCGGCGACATGGAGCTCATCCTTGCCGAGCTTGCGCCCGACACCATCAAGGCGCTCAATGCCAAGATGCCGCCGACCTGGTCACGTAGCAATCCGATCGACATCGTCGGTGATGCGACACCAGAACGCTACCGTGAAGCGATCCTGGCCGTTGCGCAGGACGAGGGAATCGACGGAATATTGGTCATGCTCACGCCACAAGCGATGACGAACCCCCTGGCTGTCGCGGAGGAAGTCATCGAGGTCAGCAAGCAGACGACCAAGCCGATTCTCGCCTGCTGGATGGGTGAAGAACAGGTCATCGAGGGGCGCACGGCGCTCGAAAACGCAGGCATTCCGGCCTTCCGCATGCCGGAAACAGCGATTGAACTCTACTACCACATCTCGACCTATTACCGTAACCAGAAGCTGTTGCTGCAAACCCCGGAAGCGACCTCGCAGGTTACCCCGCAGGAAACAGAGGGTGCCAAGATGCTGATCGATGCGGTCCTGCAGGAGCATCGCAAGGTGCTTTCCGAGATGGAGTCGAAAGCCGTCCTGCGCGCCTTTCGCATCCCGGTGGCGCAAACCATGGTGGCGCGCACTCCCACTGAATCCCTGTTGCTGGCCGAGCAGATCGGCTTCCCCGTCGCCATGAAGGTCGATTCGCCGGACATCGTGCGCAAAAGCGATGCTGGCGGCGTGCGGCTCAATATCACCACTGCACAGGCCGTACGCAGCGCGTATCACGACATTCTCGAAACGGTTCAGAAAAAGCACCCGACCGCACGCATCAACGGCGTCTCAATCGAGCCCTACCTGGCGCGTCCAAATGGCCGCGAATTGATGATTGGTGTCGTCCGCGACCCGACCTTCGGCCCGATCATCACCTTTGGTTCCGGCGGCACCGAAGTCGAAATCTTCAGTGACCGCGCTGTCGCACTGCCACCGCTCAACCACTTCCTGGCGCAGGATCTGATTCGCTCAACACGCGCCGCCAAGTTGCTTGGCGAATTCCGAGGCATGCCACCGATTAACATGGACGCGCTCGAAAAAGTGTTGCTGAACATCTCAGAGATGATCTGCGAGTTACCCTGGTTGCAGGAGCTCGACCTCAATCCACTGATTGTCGACGAAAACGGTGCCATCGCAGCCGATGCGCGCATTGTCATCGACTACGCGGCAACCAATGGCGACCGCTATTCGCACATGTCGATCCACCCCTACCCCGCGCATCTGATCCAGGAATGGGAACAACCGGACGGCACGATCATCACCATTCGACCGATACGCCCGGAAGACGCCGACATCGAGCAGGAGTTCGTCAAGAACATGTCTGATGAGAGCAAGTACTCACGCTTCATGGACACGCTGCGCGAGCTCACGCAATCGATGCTGGTGCGTTTCACGCAGATCGACTATGACCGTGAAATGGCGCTGATCGCCACAATGGAAGGTGAAAACGGCAAGCTGGTGCAAATTGGCGTAGCCCGCTACGTCACCAATCCGGACGGAGAAACCGTCGAATTCGCCCTGGCCGTTGCCGACGACTGGCAAAAGCACGGCGTTGGCCGAAAATTGATGTCAGCGCTGATCGACTGCGCGCGTCAGAAGGGCTATCGAGCCATCGTCGGCGATGTACTGGCAATGAATTCCAAGATGTTCCGCCTGATGGCCAGCCTGGGCTTCACCATCCACCCGCACCACGAAGACCCGGCTGTCAAACGGGTGGTGTGCTCACTGCACTCGCTGTAGTCCGGCACAAAACGCGCGCGCAAAAAAACGGCCAGACATCGATCTGGCCGTTTCCAGTTATCGAACGTGATTTCAGGGCTGGTCGAAGTTCACATCATAGGGATAGGAACGCTTCGGCTCCTTCGCTTCCTTGAATGCCTTTTGTTCAGCGGGATCAATCTTCCGGTCCCACAGCAGGGCGCGGCCGACGAGCTGATCCTCGGCCCACTCCGGATGCTTGGCCATCATTTCACGCATGAATATCGTATGTTCTGATTCGTACAACGCCATTTGATGCTCTCCCGACTTTGGTGACCGCGAACGCCGCAGTGCGGCGATTATACCCTTGAGCGATCAGTGATAAGCAATCGGCCGTGCCGCGCCAACGCAGTAATCGTCGAGCAGGGAATCGATCGATTCTTCGTCACGGTCTTCGTACGGGATGTTGTCAATGGCCTCGCGCAAGCCAAGCGCTACGGAACCATGCACGAAAAGGCTGCGGCTACCCTGCTTATCGACCAGTTCAAAGCCCTGCTGAACCGGGTAGGCCACAATGGCATAGTTCTCGCTGTTATAGACAACATTCATGGCAACTCCTTTCTATGTTGTTTCGCAAGCGCACGGAGACTCGGCGTCTTTGGCTCTGCAAAACGAAGCAACTCTGGTTAAGGAGGAAGATGCGTCCGTTTTGTTCTATTTCAAGACAGCAGAGAACACTGTCTGAAACTAGGACTCGCGAGGATCAGACAAAGTTCAACCCGGGTTCAGGCGCTGACCATGTCCGCTTCAAAGCCGGACGAGTTCGCCCGGCCTGATTTCTTTCTCACCTGTTTCGACATCCAGCCAGACCGATAAGGCCGAAGGGTTTTGAGCCAACGCTCCGTCGGCCGACAGCCTCAGATGTTGCATTGCCTGGATGTAATCGTGAATCTGGATGTTGCTCGCGTACCAGACATCGCTCCGCTGGCCGACCTTTTCGGCAAACGCCTCGATCAGTGCCCAGTTGTCGTCCACATCGAACTCATAGCTGTGACCCCAGACATAGAACAGTTCCAAAGTTTCGCGGGTATTGGCCAGGAATAGCCCGGCCTTCTCCATCAACTGCGGATCATTGTGATGGCACGTCGGTTGCCATTCCATGAACTGCTCCGGCAAGCGGAAAGTGCCGTGTCCATTCACTGTCCTGGCATAAGCGATGCCGCACATCTGCAGAATTTCGATCACTCGGCGATCATAGGTGCCATAGGGATACGCCATCCCGGTCACCGGATAGCCAAACCAGCTTTCCAGATTCTTGCGGTCTTCCATGATCTCCCGGATAACCGACTCGCGCGGGAGATCCTGCAGGAACGGATGCGTCAGGCCGTGCACGGCAACCTCATGCCCGGCATACAGAACGGGAAGCTCATGCCGGTTCATGCGGCGAATTGTGGTCTTGCCATTCACCCAGTAATTGCTTTCGTCCTGAATGCCGGAATTCAGGTTGAACGTGGCTTTCAAGCCATACCGGTCCAGGACTTCCACCAGACGCCTGTCCTGCTCGACACCATCGTCGTAACTCAGGGTCAAGGCCTTCCGGATTCCGCCCGGGAAGAGAAATTTCACATCGCTCACGGTGCTACCTCTCTGCGTTCAACGCCATTTTTGGCACGCCGTGGAGACCCGCATGAATATTGGCTGCCACGGCATATCACTCCAAGATGCCCGTCTTTATTGCCTTCCAGGCCGATGTAAAAAGCCAAGCTTGATCACGCCTTGTCGAAACGCATCATACCGCCCTGACAGGCCACACGAATCGTATCACCAGCCGCGAAGCGACCTTCCAGAATCGACTTGGCGAGCGGATTCTCGAGCTGCGACTGGATAGCACGCTTCAGTGGACGCGCACCAAATACTGGGTCGAACCCGGCGGCGGCCACTTCGGAAAGCGCGCTATCGTCGATCTCGATCTTCATTTCGAGCTGTGCCAGCCGTTTTTCCAGGTAGCCGAGCTGAATCTTCGCTATCGACTTGATGTGCTTCTCGTCGAGCGCATGGAAGACAACTACCTCGTCGATGCGGTTGATGAATTCCGGACGGAAATAGGATTTCACTTCACCCATCACCGCCAGCTTGATCACTTGATAGTCATCGCCAGTCATTTGCTGGATCATCTGCGAGCCGAGGTTCGAGGTCATGACGATCACGGTGTTCTTGAAATCGACCGTACGTCCCTGGCCGTCGGTCATGCGGCCGTCGTCGAGGACTTGCAAGAGCACGTTGAATACATCCGGATGCGCTTTCTCGATTTCGTCGAGCAGGATCACGCTGTACGGTTTGCGGCGCACGGCTTCAGTCAGATGACCGCCCTCCTCGTAGCCGACGTAGCCCGGAGGTGCGCCGATAAGGCGCGAAACGGAATGCTTCTCCATGAACTCGCTCATGTCGATGCGGATCATGTGATCCTCCGAATCGAACAGAAAGCCAGCCAGCGCCTTGCAAAGTTCAGTCTTGCCAACGCCCGTCGGACCGAGGAAAAGGAAGGAACCGTAGGGCCGGTTCGGATCAGCCAGCCCGGCACGCGAGCGACGAATGGCGTCGGAAACAAGGCGCACCGCCTCGTCCTGACCGACCACCCGCTGGTGCAGCCGATCTTCCATTTTCAGCAACTTCTCACGCTCGCCCTGCATCATCTTGGAAACGGGAATTCCGGTCGCGCGCGACACGACTTCGGCGATTTCCTCGATGCCGACTTGCGTGCGCAGAAGTTTGTTTTTCTGCTCACCTTCGCTGGCCTTTTCCGCAACTTTCAGTTGCGCCTCAAGCTGCGGCAGTTTGCCATATTGCAACTCGGCCACCTTATCGAGCTTGCCTTCACGTTGCAGGCGGACGATGTCGGCCTTGAGTTTGTCGATTTCTTCCTTGATGTGCGCACTACCTTGCACCTGGGCTTTTTCCGCTTTCCACACCTCCTCGAGGTCGTTGTACTCGCGTTCCAGCCGATACAGTTCATCCTCGATCAACTGCATGCGTTTCTTTGACGCCTCATCTTTCTCCTTGCGCACCGCCTCGCGCTCGATCTTGAGCTGGATCATGCGGCGATCCAGTTTATCCATGACTTCAGGGCGCGAGTCGATTTCCATCCGGATACGCGCCGCCGCTTCGTCGATCAGATCAATCGCCTTATCTGGTAGAAAACGGTCGGTGATGTAGCGATGGCTCAACTCGGCCGCAGCAACAATCGCCGGGTCGGTAATCGCCACACCGTGGTGCAGTTCATACCGGTCGCGCAGGCCGTCGTGCTTTCCACGCTCGGCTCATCAACGAGCACTTTCTGGAAACGGCGCTCCAGCGCAGCGTCCTTCTCGACGTACTTGCGATACTCGTCGAGCGTCGTCGCACCGACGCAATGCAACTCACCACGCGCCAGCGCCGGCTTGAGCATATTCCCCGCATCCATCGCACCTTCGGCTTTGCCGGCACCAACCATGGTGTGCAGTTCGTCGATAAAAACGATGATGCGCCCTTCGTCCAGCGCGATCTCCTTGAGCACGGCTTTCAGGCGCTCTTCAAACTCGCCGCGGTACTTGGCACCGGCAATCAGAGCCGCCATATCGAGGCTCAGCACCTTCTTGCCCTTGAGCGTTTCCGGCACTTCATTGTTGATGATGCGCTGCGCCAGGCCTTCAACGATGGCCGTCTTGCCGACACCCGGCTCGCCGATCAGTACCGGGTTGTTCTTGGTACGCCGCTGCAAAATCTGGATGGTGCGACGAATTTCGTCGTCACGGCCGATCACCGGGTCGAGCTTGCCTTGGCGGGCACGTTCGGTGAGATCAATACAATACTTTTTCAGTGATTCGCGCTGTCCTTCGGCTTCCTGATTATCGACGCTCTCTCCGCCACGAACCGAAGCAACCGCCAGTTCGAGTGCCTTGCGCGAAAGGCCGTGCTGTTTGGCAAGGCGGCCGGTTTCACCCTTGTCGTCACAAACGGCAAGCAGAAACATCTCGCTGGCGATGAACTGGTCTCCTCGCTTCTGCGCCTCCTTGTCGGTGAGGTTAAGCAGGTTGGTCAGATCACGGCCGATCTGCACTTCACCACCATGACCTTCGACTCTTGGCAGTCGATCAACGGCCTGTTCGAGCGCCGCCTTGAGCGCCTGCACATTAGCTCCGGCTTGCGCCAGCAGCGATGACGTCCCGCCATCGTCCTGCTGCAGAAGAGCAAGCAGCAGGTGTTGTGGCTCGATCATCTGGTTGTCGTGACCAATCGCCAAGCTCTGCGCATCGGACAAAGCCTGCTTTTATCAAGGCGCATGTTCGCTCCCCTGCAATTATCTGGATGCCATCCAGATTGGGGACGTTCATGGGAATTCAAGAGCAGTTTGCTCATTTCCGATGACCGTCGCTTAGAATCAATACGCGCCTGAAAAATGCTCTATGGACCAGATCTGGATTTAGCTGCAATTATTTTGGATTACGCTGCAACTATGACCTAACATTGATATAACTAAAGTAATATCGAAACGCAGTAACAGGCACTTGGGATTTCGTCACGAAAGGGGAGTGTCATGGGTAGGAGTCAAGGGATGTCGCTGCGCACCAAACTTCGCGGACTCACTATCGCCACAATAATGGGCTTGTGTGTTCTGTTCGCCGTACTGCTGACCAACGAAAGAAGTCAGCTGCTTTCTGACCGCCAGGAAAAGGTGCGTAACCTGGTTGAAGTGGCCCATGCGACGGTTTCCCTCTACGAGAAACAGTCCAGCGAGGGCAAGCTAGGCGTTGATGAGGCGAAAAAACTCGCCATCGAGGCTGTTCGTAACATGCGCTACGACAAATCCGAGTATTTCTGGATCAATGATTTCAATGCTGTCATTGTCATGCACCCGATCAAACCGGAGCTGGATGGCAAGGATCTCTCGCAATTCAAGGACAAGAACGGCAAGCTCATTTTTACCGAATTCGCCACTGTGGCAAAAACCAAGGGCGCAGGCTTTGTCGATTATGTCTGGCCGAAACCAGGCTTCAAGGACGAAGTGCCGAAAATTTCTTACGTAAAAGGTTCAGAAGCCTGGGGCTGGGTCATCGGTAGCGGCATCTACACCGACGACGTCGACGCGCTGTTCCGTCAGAATGCACTGATATTTCTTGGCTGGGGCCTGTTGATTGGTGGTTTTATCGCTATCTCGCTGGCATTGGTTGGGCGTAACGTCATCAAGACAATCGGCGGTGATCCGCAAAACGCCTTGCAAGTCACGCAGCGCATCAGTGCTGGCGATCTGACTTCCGATGTTCTCTGCGCCTCCGGTGACACGAACAGCGTCCTGGCCGGCATGAAGATGATGCAGCAGACACTGCGCGAGATGATCGAAGAGATCGGACAAGGCGCCGAGCAACTCTCCACGGCGTCAAATCAACTGCTGAAGGCCTCCGAGGAAGTCGCCAGCCGTTCACGGCAGCAAAGCGAATCGGCTTCGTCAATGGCCGCGGCCGTCGAGGAGATGACGGTGAGTATTGACCAAGTGGCGGTAAATGCCCGCGAGGCGCACAACATCTCGGTACAGGCCGGCGACTTGTCGGGCAAGGGCTCCCTCGTCATCCAGAACGCCGCAACCGAAATGAACAAGATCTCGGAGGCAGTCCAGTCCTCATCGGACATCATCGAAGACCTTGGCCGGCAGTCTGACCAGATTACGTCAATCGTCAAGACCATTCGCGAGATAGCCGACCAGACCAATCTGCTCGCGCTCAACGCGGCGATTGAAGCGGCACGCGCCGGTGAGCAAGGCCGCGGCTTCGCGGTTGTCGCTGACGAAGTGCGCAAGCTGGCCGAACGCACCAGCCTGTCGACCACTGAAATCGCCAGCATGGTCGAACGAATCCAGAAAGGAACACGCAACGCGGTAAGCAGCATGGAAACCGGCGTAATACAAGCCGGAAAGGGCGTCGAACTTGCCGGTCAAGCGGGTGCCTCGATCACCGAGATTCGTGATGGGGCGCTGCGTGTCATGCATGTGGTCAACAACATCTCGGACTCGATCCGGGAACAAGGTGCCGCTTCAACCGACATCGCCAAGAGTATTGAACACATCGCCCAGATGTCCGAAGAAAGCGCCAGTGCTGTTCAAAACACGGCGGATGCGGCGCGCCACCTCCAGCAACTTTCCTCAAATCTGCACAACTCGGTCAGCCGTTTCAAATTGCACTGATCGGTATGGGCGAAAGTCAATTGTGGGGACTTGCTATCGCTCGTTCCTGATACCAGGAAATGAACCCTTCCAGTGGTAAAGCCTGAGAATACAGAAAGCCCTGAAGCCACTCGCACCCCATGTCGGTGAGAAGGCTCGCGGTTTCGCGGGTTTCGACACCTTCGGCAACAACCTGCAAACCGAGACGATGCGAGAGGCGAATGATTGACTCGGTAATTTCCTGATCGCGCTTCGAGTCAACGATGGCGTAGATGAAACTTTGATCCACCTTGACTTCCTGGACCGGCAAGTTCTTCAGGTTGCTCATGCCGGAAAACCCGGTACCGAAGTCGTCGATCGAAATGCTGGTGCCGAGTTCCCGCAGACGTTGCAGGACTTCGATGACGCTCCCTGTTTCTTGAACCATGCTGGTTTCGGTGATTTCGAGCCGGATCGCCGTCGCTGAAACATTCCAGGTATCAAGAGCCTGCGCCAGCAAATCGGGCACTTCCGGATCGAGCAGGTCGTTGGCGGAAAGGTTGACCGATAACCGGACATCAACACCGGATAGCGCCAGCTTGTGGCTGATTTGCCCGGCCGTGATAAAAAGCCAGCGATTGAAGCGGTGGCGATAGCCAAGCCTTTCAATTGCTGCAAGCAATTCTGGAGGGGAAACCCATTCCCCATTGTCCCGGCACCAGCGCAACAAGGCTTCGGCACCAACGCAGCGGCCAGTCTTTGCTTCGATCTGCGGTTGCAGGTATAGCTGCAAACCCCGTTCACCGGAAAACGCAGACCTCAACTCCTGGTCAAACTTTTTCAGACGATCATCAAGTTCTTCCATGCCTGGATCGTAAAGAGCGCTATCAAGCCCGCTCATCTCAGCATGCAGACTGGCAATTCGTGCTGACTGCACGAGGTGCAGGGCATCCTCACCATCGTCGGGATGCAGAGCGGCCCCACACGAGATTGGCAAACGCAGCGAAATGCCGTCCACATTAAGCCCCGGCTCATCGAAAAGATTGTGCAGTCTGAGCATTGCCATGGTCAGTGTGGCGCTGCTGCGCAGTCCGGGGAGGACAATCAGCCATTCCAGGCTGCTGATACTGAACAGACGGTCATTCTCGCGCAGCTTTTCGCGCAGGCGATGCGTAATTTCGTGGCGCAGGCGAAGGGCCGATTCCGGCGAAAGGCGGTAGTAGGCCGTATCGGGATGAACAATGAAGGCGATGACACCTAAACCGTGCTCATTTGCGCGATGGGCCAGCAAAGGAATTTCGGACAGCGCCACCGACAAGCCAGGGAGCAGCGCGTGTGACAGCAAATTTGAAACCTGGTCAGAATTCATTGATGGGCACGTCTTGCGAACAACACCTGACTCACCCTGCCACTGAAGAAAATGGAACGACGGGAAGAAATCGAGTTACAAGAAACCATGTCCGTCAGTCGAGGAAGAATTCGGTTGGATCAATACCATAGGCGTTCGACGGCAATGCGCTCTTGATTCGATAGGGTTCGCCCATCGGAGTCGAAGGTTCGAGAATCAAATCCAGGTTGCGCGGACGACGTTTAAGGCTTTTATCTTCTGCGAGCAATACCAGCAAGCGCGGTTTCATTCGCCGGACCTGGTTCTGCTGAATGACCACGGCCACCTCACCCGTGTTGAGTTCGACCAGAGTACCAATCGGATACAAGCCGACACACTGAACGAACTGATCGACAATCGCTTCGCGAAACTTGACACCGCGCATCCTGGAAAGCATCTCAAGCGCTTTCTGGCTCGACACGGCGTCGCTGAATACCCGGTGACGCGTCATCGCACAGTAGGTATCGATCAGCCCGGCAAGTTCGGCATGCAGGGTAAGGTGCTCGCCGCCCAGACTGCGCGGGTAGCCACTACCGTCAAAACGCTCATGATGCGCTGCAATAATGCTCAACACACTGGCCGAAAAGGCATGCTGGCCGACCAGCAACTCAAGAGAACTGGCGACATGCGACTGGACCTCCAGATACTCTTCATCGGATAACGCCGACGCTTTGCCAAGAATTTCGGGATCGATTTTCATCTTCCCGATATCCTGCATCAGACCGGCCTGACCAAGTTCCTCAATCGCCGCGCGTCCAAGCCCGAGAAAACGGCCAAAGACCATCAGGTGCACGGAAACATCCACCGCGTGGTCGTAGGAATATTGATCAGTAACTTTCAGCTTCGTCAGCCAGAGCATGGCATCCGGGTTTCGTTCAACCCCGGCTGCCATTTCGTCAACCAGTCCGCACACCCGCGCCAGATCGATATTTCCTTCGGAATCAGTTCCTTGCCGGATGGATTCGAGCGTTCGATGGACATCGTCAATAATCGGCGCGGAGTAAAGCAGTTCCGCCTCAAGCCGGCTTTCATGGGCAGGCGGCCGCGGCCTCGGAGAAGACGACGGCGCACGTTGCTCACGCAAGCGGCGTGCAACGGACAAAAATTCGCCATCGGCAGATGCAGACGTACCATCGACAACAATGCTGATTTCCGTGGCCCGTGGCCGGCGAATTTCGCGCTCACGCACGACCGCTGCATATTGGTCTCCAATTGAACAACGCCGGTCGACATAGACGATATTGCACAACTGCTGCAACAGGGCGATCTGCTCTTCTTCCTCGATCAGAAAACCCTGAAGAAGAAAAGGTGTACCCAGCCACGGCCGGTCAAGGTCAGTGACGTAAATACCCAGTTTGAGGTATTCAACTTCAATCGCCTCAAAAGCAGAACTTTCATTACCCAACATAACCGGATGTCTCGAACACTAATGCTGGTACTTTAAAATATTCATTCTAGTGCCCCCCGTCTGGTTTGCAGACTTTTTGTTCGCCCTGACAGGACACTGAAAACACCGCCGCAAAACCGCCACCCGGGGTGCGAAAATTGGTCGTCTGTCCTTGGTAAAGGCGCGCCGAAACAAGTTGCACCTTGCCCTGATAAACGTAATTGCGCAGGTCGAGTTTGAGATCCTGTTCAACACCATCGACCAGCAAACGCCGTTCCGATGGCGTTACCAGTGCCTGGGCGATATAGCCACCGCGCGATATTTCTGCAAAAACTCGCGTGGTGAGCTTGTCACCGCGATAGGTAGCCTTGCTGCCATAACCGGCCGCAGGCTTGAAAAACAACTGTTTGCGGCTTGACCAGAAAGCCTCTGCGTTCTCTGTCAGCACTTCTTCAGTACGCGGGATACCCGTCATCAGCAAGCGTTTGTCCGCTTCGCTGACACCAACCTCGGTCAACCATGCCTCGTCGGTTAACGCAACCAGATTGCGCTTGTCCGCGTAGAGCGCGTGTGCCTGCGGGTGAGGCGTGAGCACCACCGCGTCGGCCAGATAGGCAGCGCGTAAAGCCTCGTTCTGCGGGTGCGCCAGAGAAAAATCCGTAAGCCGGTTGTAGACCAGATCGACGATCTGCCCACCACAAAGCAGACTCTCCCCGTCGAACGAAAGTTCACCGGGGTCAGCCACCACAGCCAAAATTCCGTTGGCCTCAAATAGTTGTCGGAACAATTCGAATTCGGTGGCCAGGAATTGGCCTGCCGGTGCCTCATCGACGATGGCAATCCGGCCCAAAGACCTGTCGCCTCGTGCCAGCCGCCACTCTTCACGGAACATGGCGACAAAGTCCGACTCAGCCATCACCTGCGCCGCCGATGTTGAGGTCAATGGAGCACAACATGCGCGCTGGGCGCGCAGCAACTTGGCGTTGAGCAATGCCCCCCCCGCATTGGTATTGATTTCAATCAGGCGCGGCCCCTCAGCACCAAGATGGAAATCATAGCCAAGAAAGACACCGGCGGCGCGTGGCGAATGCCTTGCGATCTCCGGCGCATGGGAAAAGACTCTGTCACGCCACGGAGCAAGCGCAATCACTCGCTCAATTGCAGCAATCAGGTCCGCCATGAATTGCAGATGCGCTTCAGCGACAAAAACGGTGGTATCGGAAAAAAGGTGCGGACGGGTCGCCAGCAGTGCCGTATGCGAAATCCCGCCCTCGCCTTCCAGCGCATGACGCAAGCGCTCGTGATCCACCGAACTGCAAACACAGCCGCGATTGAGGAAAGCCGCCGCATCACGACAATCGTTTGGCAGGACAAGGCCTGAGAATGAGGATGACGGAGAGTTCATTTTTCCTGGAAAAACACCAGTACGTCATTAAGTTCGCGCGTCCGCTTCATCGGTGGCAGGCTGCGCCAGATGCGCTTTCCATAAGGCTTGGAGATCAGTCGCGGGTCGCAAATCATCAGAACGCCGCGATCGGTCTCATCGCGAATCAGGCGTCCAGCGCCCTGCTTGACGTTGATTACGGCACGCGGCAATTGATAGTCCATAAAAGCGTTCCGCCCCTCGTTCTTCATGCGCTCGATACGCGCAGAGAGTACCGGATCATCAGGCGGGGCGAAAGGCAATTTATCGATGACGACGAGCGACAAGGCCTCGCCGCGCACATCGACGCCTTCCCAGAAGCTCTGGCTGCCGACCAGAATGGCGTTGCCGAGACGACGGAAACGTTCCAGCAACTCGTTCTTGCTGCCTTCGCCCTGGATCAGCAGCGGGAAATCCAGTCCGGCGTCCTCAAGCTGTTCGGTCAGCAATTCATGCGTTCGGCGCATGGCACGCAAGGAGGTGCACAGAAAAAACGCCCGCCCGCCACTGGCTTTCAAAACCGGAAACGCGGCCTTGACCACGGCCTCGGTGTAGGCGTAATTGTTTGGATCCGGTAGATTCGAGGGCGCGTAAAGCAGGGCCTGGCGCTCATAGTCGAAGGGACTGTCCCAGAACGCCGATTCAGCCTGTTCGAGTCCCATCTCGCCGCAGTAGTGCCCGAAATCGCGCTGCACGGCCAGCGTCGCTGAGGTGAAGATCCAGGCGCGCGGATGACCGCTCATCTGCTTCTGCATGATTTTGGCAATCACCAGCGGCGTGGCATTGAGTTGTAGCGACAGCGTATAGGTTTCGCCCCAGCGCACGTAATCGGCGTCGGCGCCTTTTTGCCAGTGGCGTAGCTGGGCAAGCAGCTCGCCAGCACGGCGCCAGCAGTTTTCCAGGCCTTCCGAGCGCTGCGCCTGCGTTTCGAGCAAGGCAGTAAACGTATCAAGCTCGCGGATCAGGCCAACCACACCGTTATCGAAACCCATGCGCTCCTGGAGCTGCGCCAGCGAGAAACGCGCGGCTTCAACTGGCAAGGTCAGGCGCAAATCCTTGGCCGCTTTCTCCACGACACCGCAGAGTTTTGGCAGATCAAGACAATCGCGCGCCGAGGCAAGGCCTTCCGTATTTGCATCGCGCGCCAGATCGACAACTTGCGCTGTCGACACGTTATCGCCAAAGAACAGGCTGGCGGTTTCCGGCAACTGGTGCGCCTCGTCGAAGATGACGGTATTGCAGGCGGGCAACAATTCGGCCGTGCCTTCGTCACGCAACATCACGTCAGCAAAGAACAGGTGGTGATTGACCACTACCAGATCGGCCGCCAGCGCCTCTCGACGCGCTGCCAGAACAAAACATTCCTTGTTGCTCGGGCAATCCTGGCCGAGGCAATTCTCGCGTGTCGAGGTAACCATTCCCCACACCGTCGAGCTTTCCGGCACATCGCCGCAGTCGGCCTTGTCACCCGTCTTTGTTTTTTTGGCAAAACGAGCAATTCGCGACGCATGGCTTGCATCCTCGCGCGTGATGAAACGTCCATCAGCCAGCGAGCGCTCCAGATGGTAGTGGCAAACGTAGTTGGCACGCCCCTTGAGCAGCGCCACCTTGACTGGCGATCCCAGCGCCTTGCATACCGTCGGAATGTCGCGCGAAAAAAGCTGATCCTGAAGATTTTTGGTCCCGGTCGAAACGATTACCTTGCCACCGGAAAGCAGCGCTGGGACGAGATAGGCGTAGGTTTTACCAGTGCCTGTACCGGCCTCGGCAACGAGCACGCTATTGGCAGCCATCGCCGCGGCGATGCGCTCGGCCATTTCGAGCTGTTGCGCGCGCAGGCGATAGCCGGGAATGCTGGAAGCCAGCAAACCTTCAGGCGAGAAAACATCAGAAAGGGAAATAGTCATGCGAGGATTGCCGGTACCAGAGCGGAATGCTAACAGAAGAACTTGCTCAGCCCGTGGCAGTGCAAGGCATTGGCAGTTGAACCACGCTCAATGCGAAAAGGAAGCTGTACTTTATTGAAAGAAGGGCGACCCGCAGGCCGCCCTGGAAAACTTATTGTGCATCAGGCTCGCGCGGCAGTACCAGATTGAGCAACACGGCGAGCACGCCACACAGGCTGATGCCCTGCAGCGAGAAGCTGCCGATGGTCACGCCAAGGCCGCCGATACCGGTGACCAGCGTTACCGAGACAATGCACAGGTTGCGAGCACTTGAAAGGTCGACTTTGCCGTCCATAATGGTTTTGAGACCGATACCGGCAATGGAACCGAAGAGCAGCATCATGATGCCGCCCATGACAGGCATAGGAATGGTCTGCAGGAAGGCACCGAACTTGCCAACGAAGGCCATCAGGATGGCGAAACACGCCGCATAAGTCATTACCACCGGGTTGTAGTTTTTGGTCAGCATCACCGCACCGGTGACTTCGCCGTATGTGGTGACAGGAGGACCGCCGAACAGGCCGGCGATATTGACCGCCAGGCCGTCGCCAAGCAGCGTGCGATGCAAACCGGGCGACTCGGTGAAATCCTTACCCGTGACCGAACCGATGGCGAGGATGCCGCCAACGTGCTCGACGATCGGCGCAATGGCCACCGGGATCATGAACAGGATGGCCGCTAGATTGAATTCAGGCTTGCCGAAATTTGGTACGGCAATCCACGCCGCCTCGGTCACCTTGGAGAAATCGACAACACCCATGAAGATCGAAACGACGTAACCGACCGCCACCCCGACCAGAATCGGCACCAGCTTGAGCAGCTTCTTCGCACGGATCGCCGTCAGCATCGTCGCCAGCAGTGAAATGGTCGCAATCGACAGCGCCATGCCGTAAGGCACAACCTGCTGATCGCCCGCCTTGCCAGTCGCCATGCTCACCGCTACCTGCGCCAGACCAAGACCGATCACCATCACCACCGGACCAATGACGACCGGCGGCAGCAGACGGTGAATGAAACCAACGCCGCGCCATTTAACCAGGCCAGCGGCGACGTAATAGAAGAAGCTCGCCGAGGCCAGTGCGCCGAGCGTAGCGGGCATGCCCCAGGTTTGCACCGAGTAAATCACCGGGCCAATGAAGGCAAAGCTGGAGCCCAGATAAATTGGCACCTGACGCTTCGTACACACCTGGAATACCAGCGTTCCGATACCTGCGCCAAGCAATGCCAGACTGGGATTGAGACCCGTCAGCAGCGGCACCAGGACGGTCGCGCCAAAGGCGACAAAAAGAATCTGGGCACCCGATAGTGCAGTGCGCCAGACCGGTTCATTCACTGTAGTCATACTTCTCCCTTTTTATTTCGTTCCAAAAATCTTGTCGCCCGCGTCGCCCAGGCCGGGGATGATGTAACCGATCTCGTTGAGGTGACTATCAATTGCTGCCGTGTAGATGTCGACATCCGGATGAGCGGCCTCCACTGCCTTGATACCTTCCGGCGCAGCAACCAGTACCAACGCGCGAACCTGCGTGCAGCCATTGCGCTTGAGCATGTCAATGGTTGCTATCAGCGAACCGCCAGTAGCCAGCATCGGATCGATAATCAGAGCCATGCGCTCGTCGAGTTGGCCGACAAAGCGCTCAAAATAGGGTTCGGGCATCAGTGTCTCGTGGTTGCGCGCAATGCCGACGACGCTTACCTTGGCGCTCGGAATCAGGTCCAGCACGCCGTCGAGCATGCCCAGACCAGCGCGCAGGATAGGCACAACCGAAATCTTTTTGCCCTTGATCTGGTCGATTTCAACCGGACCGGCCCATCCCTGAATAACGCAGCGCTCCATCTCGAAATCGCTGCAGGCCTCGTAGGTCAATAACCGCGCCAGTTCGGCGGTCAATTCCCGGAACTTCTTGGTGCTGATGTCGACCTCGCGGAGAAGGCCGATTTTATGCTTGACGAGCGGGTGGCAAACTTCGATAACCGACATGGCATTCTCCGAATGTTGGGGGGAAACGGCAAACCCGCCAAGGTTAACTGATTCGAGCAGAAAGCGCATCTCCTAAAAGCATCCGGGCAACCGGAAAGCCGCCTTATCTCGGGTATTTCCATACTTTTGCGGCCGGACGAATGAGTTCTGGCTTTTGTTACATTGTTCGCAAACCACCACCTTCAAGACCCGCATGAACAGGTGCTTCCACGGCATCGTATTTGCAGAAGCGCGTATTTACTTGATTGCAGACAGGCGCCATGAACAGCCGGTGGTGCCGTGACGCTGACCGGACCTTCGCCCAACTGCACCTCATCGTATTATTGCTGTCCAACTTGACCTGTTCACGATTTCTTACAACAATCGGATCCACATTACCGAGGTTCCTTGCCATGAACGACACGATCATCAGTGATTTCGACCTGCCGGCTACCGGCGACAAGCGCTTCAGGCTGTCGCATTACCGGAACAAAATTGTCATCATTTACTTCTACCCTAAGGACAGCACACCCGGCTGTACTACGGAAGCACAGCAGTTTCGCGATCTCTACCCCGATTTTGTCGAGGCCGGATGCACGGTTGTCGGCGTTTCGCGGGACAGTATCCGCTCGCACGAAAACTTCAAGACCAAACAGGACTTGCCTTTTGATCTGCTTTCCGATGTCGACGAAAAGCTGTGCGCACAGTTCTCTGTCATCAAGGAGAAAAAACTGTACGGCAAGCTGGTACGCGGCATCGAGCGCAGCACTTTCGTTATTGATGGTCAGGGTGCCTTGAAACACGAGTGGCGTGGCGTCAAGGCACCGGGACACGCTCAGGCTGTACTTGATTTCGTTAAATCACTTTAATCGCGGAGATACTGCTTTCATGACTCACAAGACGGCAACACGTACAAAAGCAAAAAAGACGGTCAGCCCACTGACCAAGCTGTTCATTCTCGACACCAATGTGCTGCTGCATGACCCAACGAGTGTCTACCGTTTTGAGGAACACGACGTCTTCCTGCCGATCATGACGCTTGAAGAGCTCGACAACAATAAAAAAGGTCTGTCAGAAGTCTCGCGTAACGCTCGCCAGGTAACACGAATCCTCGACGAGATCGTCAGCAGTCACGCCGACGGCATCGAAAATGGAATCGCACTCGTTGAGCCGTCGCGTAAACTGGCCAACGGGCGTCTCTTCCTGCAAACGGAGGCCATATCCAACGATCTGCCGACCGGCTTGCCCACAGCCAAGGCCGACAACCAGATCCTGGCCGTCGTCATCCACCTGCAACGCCTGAACCCGGAGCGGGCCGTCATCCTGGTGTCGAAAGACATCAACATGCGCATCAAGGCGCGTGCCCTCGGGCTCGAGGCGCAGGACTATTTCAACGACAAGGTGCTGGAAGACACTGATCTGCTGTACTCGGGCATCCTTGAATTGCCTGCCAATTTCTGGGACAAGCACGGCCACGGAATGGAATCGTGGAAACGCGAAAGCCGTACGCTCTATCGCGTCAAGGGACCGCTGTGCCCAAAACTGCTGGTCAACGAATTCCTCTATCAAGAAGGGGAGCAACCGCTCTACGCCATCGTCCGTGAAGTGTCTGGCAAGACGGCTCAGTTCGAGACATTGACCGACTATACACACCCGAAAAACAGTGTCTGGGGCATTACCGCACGCAATCGAGAGCAGAATTTCGCACTCAATCTGTTGATGGACCCGGAGGTCGATTTCGTCAGTCTGCTCGGTCAGGCCGGTACCGGAAAAACCCTGCTGACGCTCGCTGCCGCGCTGACTCAGGTCATGGAAGTCAAGCTCTACTCCGAAATCATCATGACCCGGGTGACGGTGCCGGTGGGGGAAGACATCGGCTTCCTGCCGGGCACGGAGGAAGAAAAGATGGGCCCGTGGATGGGTGCTCTCGAAGACAACCTTGAGGTGCTCAACAAGACCGATGACACGGCCGGAGAATGGGGACGTGCAGCAACGCACGATCTGATTCGTAACCGGATCAAGATCAAGTCGCTCAACTTCATGCGTGGACGTACCTTCCTGAACAAATTCCTGATCATCGACGAAGCGCAGAATCTGACACCAAAGCAGATGAAGACCCTGATCACCCGCGCAGGCCCCGGCACCAAGGTCGTCTGCATGGGCAACATTGCGCAGATCGACACACCTTACCTGACCGAAGGCAGTTCCGGCCTGACCTATGTGGTTGATCGTTTCAAGGGCTGGGAACACTCCGGCCATGTCACCCTGCAGCGCGGCGAACGCTCCCGTCTCGCCGACTACGCCGCCGAAGTGCTATAATTTTCTTCACCTCATCGAGCCGTGTCCTGTGACACGGCTCGGTCGTTTTTGCCAACCGATCCTTAGCATCCGCTCTGTACTGACTGGATCGAACGCATACCGGAGAGTCGATTGAAACGACGAGACTTCCTCGCTGCCACTGCAATTCTGTCGCTGTTTGCCACCTCGCCAGCAAACGCCGCCAAAAAAACCACAACAAAGACGACAGTGAAAAAGCCTGCCCCCAAATCGTCGGCCAGGCGAACGGCATCGACAAAGAACGTCGGGAAAAAGCCGACGGTAAGAGAAGTTGTTCCAGCTAGCCAGGTCGAGCCTCAAGCCGAAACTCGCAACGTCATCAGCCTGCCGGATGAGCCTCTGGCGAAATGGCGAACCTATGATATCCGTTCAACCATCAACCTCAATCGCGTCAGCGGCAAGGCGCGTCTATGGCTTCCGCTGGCGCAGTACAAGGACACGTTCTGGGAGCGGTCGCTTGGGCACAACTGGCAGGGAAACTTCGAGAGCGCCGGCATCTATCGCGATCCGGTCGCGGAAATGGAAGTCTTCTACGCCGACTGGGCCGAGGGCGTCGACAATCCGCAGTTGCAGATCGTCAGCCAGGTTGCCACTCAGGATCGCCACTTCGACATTACCCGTCGTGGCGCGATCGCAGAACGCACTGAGGTTCTCCGTCGCTGCCTGCAATCGACTGACCTGATTCCGCTCGACGGAATCGTCCGGCGCACGGCCGAACGCGCGATTGGCCGCGTCAAGGATCCGCTGGCCCAAGGCAAAGCCATCTACGAATGGGTTGTTGAAAATACCTCTTACGACCCGCTCATCAAGGGTGTAGGCAATTCAAATATTGCTAGCATGCTTGAAAGTGGATATCTGAACGGCAAAAGCGCCGACATCGCGCTGCTCTTCGTGGGCCTGTGCCGCTCCCTTGGAATTCCCGCACGACCAGTCTACGGACTGCGCATAGATAGTTCTCGGCTGTTCGGCAGCCTCGGCGCGATCGGTAACCTGAGTACCGAGCAACACTGTCGTGCCGAATTCTATACCCCCGGTTATGGCTGGATTCCCGTTGATCCGGCGGACGTTCTCAAGGCCATACGTGAAGAACGCCTTGGCAGTGGCGACCCTAAGCTCAATGTGCTGAAGAAACTGCTCTTCGGATTCTGGGAGATGAACTGGATCAGCTTCAACGCGGCTCAGGATGCCAACCTGAGAGGCTCTTCAGGAAAGCTTCTGCCTTTTCTGGTTTACCCCGAAGTCGAAACGAAAGATGGACGTTTTGACAGTCTGGACAGCAACCGCCTGAGCTACACCGTGACCGCTAGCCGCATCGACGGCTGAGAAGAATCGAATCTCTTGTTGACGTCGATCTGGCCGACGTAATATTCTCACGCGGCCTTAACTGCGCCTGCTCAATGAATACCTGAGTTGGAGCGTTAAATGTCGGGATCGGAAAAAAACAGATCTCTGAGCAAGATATGCTCTTTGGAGAGAATAAAAATGAAATCAGGGAAACGTTTTCACAGTGGAAAAGCATCTCTTGCCACCATTTTAATTTGTGCTTCCAGTGCTTTTCTTGCTTTGCTGCTTCCGTTTTCAGCACTGGCAAATGGAACACTCGAAAAAGTTGCCAAGTCTGGTGTGCTGACCATGGGTTATCAGCTATCTCCGCCGTTTTCCTATGTCGACGAAAATCAACGTCCGATTGGCTATACAGTTGATATCTGCGCGAAAGTCATTGAGGCAATAAAGCGCGAAATAAAACGCCCCGATCTTGTCGTCAAGTACAAACAGGTAAACAACGATTCGCGCTTCGCCGCCGTGATTGACGGCGAGATCGACATGGAATGTGCGAACACAACGAATACTGCGGAGCGCCGTAAAAGAGTGGCCTTCACCATTCCGACGTTTATCGCGGCCACGCGCCTGCTGGTGCGCACAGATAGTGGGATCAAATCAATCAGCAATCTGGCCGGAAAAACTGTCGTTGCGGACAAGGGATCGAGTGGCGACAAGATTTTCACCGACCTGAACGCTACACGAACGCTTCGCGCCAATCTGGTTCTTGCCGCCGAATCCGACCAGTCCTTCGCCATGCTCGAATCGGGCAAGGCCGACGCCGTCATCCACGACGACATCCTGCTCTACACTTTAAGAGCAAATTCCAAGGACCCGGAAAAGTATGAAGTTACGCGCGACGCGCTAACCGTCGAGCCGCTCTCCATCATGCTGCGCAAAGACGACCCTGCCTTCAAGAACCTCGTTGATAGCGAAGTAACTCGCATCATCCTCCAGGGCGAGATCTACCCGATCTACCGTAAATGGTTCGAGTCGCCGATCCCGCCCAAACAGCTCAACCTCAAACTGCCGATGGTTTTTATGCTGCGCGATTCCTTCAAAACACCGACTGACTGGATACCAAACTAGCGCAGCAATGAAGGATGACGCCAAAATGCATATCGCGGGTAGTAGGCTGTTGGACGTGTGCGTCGTTATTCTGATACTGCCCTGAGCCCCAAGACTCCTGTCGTTTTCAACGTTACCAAGAAAAAGGGCACCGCCTAAGCGGTGCCCTTTTATTCTGTTGCAGAACGCGATTAGTAGCCGGCGCCCTTGATCGACTTCAGGCCCTTGAAGACGCCCTTGCCAGCGAGTTGCTCTTCGATGCGGATCAGCTGGTTGTACTTGCAGATGCGGTCAGTACGCGACAGCGAACCGGTCTTGATCTGGCCAGCACCGGTACCGACGGCAAGGTCAGCAATGAAGGAGTCTTCAGTCTCACCCGAACGGTGCGACGAGATGACGCCGTAACCGGCTTGCTGCGCCATCTTGATGGCGTCCAGCGTTTCGGTGACGGTGCCGATCTGGTTGACCTTGATCAGGATAGCGTTGCAGGCGCCCATGTCGATGCCCTTTTTCAGGCGAACCGGGTTGGTCACGAAGAAGTCATCACCAACGATCTGAACTTTCTTGCCCAGCGCTTGCGTGAACTTGACATAGCCGTCCCAGTCGCTCTGGTCCAGACCGTCCTCGATCGAGACGATCGGGTACTTCTTGCACCAGTCAGCGTAGATGGCGATCATTTCGTCCGCGGTGAACAGCTTGTCCGGGTTCGACTTCCAGAACTTGTAGCCCTTGCGGCCACCTTCGTCGAACAGTTCCGACGATGCGCAGTCGAGCGCGATGGCAATCTGCTTGCCGGGTTTGTAACCGGCGGCGGTGATCGCCTGCATGACGACATCCAGAGCCTGGTCGTTGGTCAGGTTCGGGGCAAAGCCACCTTCGTCACCGACAGCGGTTACATGACCGCCCTTTTTGAGAATGCTCTTCAGCGCATGGAACACTTCGGTGACCCACTGCAGGCCTTCGGAGAAGGTCTTGGCGCCAACCGGCATGATCATGAATTCCTGGAAGTCGATCAGGTTATCAGCGTGCTTGCCGCCGTTGATGATGTTGGCCATCGGGGTCGGCAGAACAAATTCCTTGTTCTTGTGCAGCTTGCCAATGTACTTCCACAGCGGCATCTTGCTGACTTGAGCTGCGGCCACAGTGATCGACATCGAAGCGCCGAGCAGTGCATTCGCGCCAAGCTTGGACTTGTTCGGGGTACCGTCGAGCGCGATCATCGCGTCGTCGAGTTCGCGCTGGTTCAGCGGGTTTTTACCCTTGAGCAATTTGGCAATCGGACCATTGACGGCTTCAACAGCCTTGAGCACGCCCTTGCCGAGATAAACCTTCTTGTTACCGTCGCGCAGTTCGCAGGCTTCGAATTCGCCGGTGGAAGCGCCAGACGGAACGGCAGAGCGCGCCATGAAACCATTGTCGAGGGTGATATCGACTTCAACAGTCGGGTTGCCGCGCGAGTCCAGAATCTGACGGCCGACAACCTTGGTGATCTTGACGAACGGAGCAACAATCGATGGAGCCTTCTTGGCCGGCGCGACAGCTTTTTTAGCAGGCGCGGTTGCCTTTTTTGTAGGCGCAACCGCTGACTTGGCCGGCGCAGCCTTGGGGAGAGCAACCTTTTTCACTGCATCAGCTTTCTTGGCCGGAGCAGGAGATTTGGCAGGAGCAACTTTTTTGGGGGATGCAGCTTTAGCAGCAGTGGCCATTTTGGTTTCCATTACAGAAGTTGATTAAATACACTGTGGACAAACAAACAAAAGCGTGAGTATACAACGAAATGCGTTTCATTTTTCCAGCATCGCAACGAGGCACAGGGCAATTGCATGAGTCTTATACAAGACCGAGGAGTTGAGCGCGATAAGAATCGGAGGTTGAAGCGATAAGGCGCCGGACCTTGATTCCGGCCTTGCGCTGAACGGGGGCTAGGCGAATGAGATTCAAGTCGATATGGCGCAGCACCACAAGACGGACCGCATCCGCGGGCAGACTGGAAATGTAGAAGCGATGTTCAAGCGTGATCTTGCCTTTGATCGTTCGCGCCGAGGCAATCACCGCAAATGATCGCAGCTCCGGCCAGCGCCCCGGCGCGTATATGCACTCAAGCTGGTCAAAGGCGTAACAGCGGCGCACCTCGAACCGTCCTTGATCCTTCTCCATCACTGCATCAACACAATGGGGCGTCGTCCCCGGAGCGGTTTGAAACGCGTCAAAGAAGTCCCGAATTGAGTCGACCAGTGTGGGCTGGTTGGCCTGCCGCTGATGTCTGTTGCTTTTACGCGAGCCATTGCAGAGCGTGACTTAATGCAAGTGTGCGAACTAACCAAGCTGATTGCCGCCGCGACGGACGCACTCAGGAAAAGCGGCTCGATTGATTTCAATGATACGGGCGACGATAAGCCGGTACGGGTTCACGTGTTGTCACAACCGACCCGCGAGACTGTGGCCGAAGTCACCCGCGATTCATACGGGAGTATCAGCAACACCCGGCAAACCCAGCGCGACGCCAAGTGAACGACGATGAGACAGAATATCGTAGATCAAAAGCGCAAAGCAATCATGGTCGACGTTGATCGTCTTGGTTTGCGCTGCGAACAACACGGGGCTATATGGCGCGTCTATGGCCCTGGCGTTGATGTGAAGGTGTCCGACCTGTCACTACTCATGCCGCAAGACCTGAAGCCGGTAACGCTCTTGTATGTGCCATGTGAGGGCTGATCATGGCAAAGCTAACCATGCTCAAGTCATCGCTGAAGATGGCAGGCAGCAAGATCAAGACGCTGAAGGGAAGTGCTGATTCTTGGCGTACCGGCAAGGAAGGAAGTACGGCAAGAGGTTATGGGTACAAGTGGCAGAAGGCGCGAGAGCGATTCTTGTCTGAGTATCTATTGTGTTGCTACTGCCAGCGCATCGGCAGAGTGACACCCGCCTCGATAGTCGACCACATCATCCCGCATGAAGGCAATGAGTCACTGATGTGGAATGAATCGAACTGGCAGCCAATGTGCAAGTCCTGCCATGACTCAACGAAGAAGGCAGAGGAAGCACGGGGCGGGGGCGCATCAGAAGTCAAAAAGATGCGTGTTCTCTAGACCGCACAGTTCCCCATGCACAGAATTTATTCCCCTTTTAGAAAGGTTTTCATCAAATGGCCGGAGCAAAAGGACGCAGCGGGGGCCTGAGAGCCAGTACCGGTGGGGCTCGCGCTGGATCTGGCCGGAAGAAGAAGCCGCAATTATTCGAGTTTTCATCAAATGGCGACCCCAAGTCGTTTCTAACCGCCGTGATGAACGACCAGGCAGCTGATGTACGGATTCGGGTACAAGCGGCCAAGCTGCTGATGCCGTTCGTTCACGTGAAGCTACGGGAAGGCGGAAAGAAGGAGCAACAAGCCGAAGCCGCTAAACGGGTGAGTCATGGCCTGTTCTCGTTACGGCAACCGCCGCCAAAGCTGGTTATCATAACGACAGGTGAAAAACGGCCAAGGATACCTCGTTTATATCACTTCCCGTCGCGGCATTTATATACGATCAATGACGACCAACCGGAATGAAACCCTTGACCTGTCCTTCGTCATCTTTTCAGGCCCGCCATTCTCATCTAACCCTTGTACTCTTCGATAATGATTCCGTTACCGTACGTTTTCGCACTAAATTTCCCCTCGATATGTTTGGTATCCCTAACGATATTTCCACTCGCCAACATAGTTTGGAGCGAGCCAATCAGGCTGACGAAGTTACGATTTGGAAGAACTGCCGGATAAACATTCACCCCTCCCTGAAATCGCTGTTCCGGCATCCCCTGCTCAAAGTAGCACCAAGCACCAATCAACGTAACTTCATCCACAGAGCGCCCTAGTTCGCCCTGTATCAACCCTAGAATCTTCACCTCGGCATTTGCATCAAACTTGGCGCCTTCATGTCCGGCATAGTCTCTCCCGTTTTCTACTAGATGGAAGCCGGAAAGATTCTCACCAGTCCTAATGACGATGCCTACGCAAGAGGTAAAAGTGTCGAACCGTATCCAGGGCTTCTTCTTAATGGCATATTCTTGCTCCTTGATACGCCATGAATCCACTGCCATGTTCATCGCGTAAGACATAAGACCTCCCCAAGTAAATTAACCACGTTCTTAGAACGTGGTTTTGCTTTATGCCCCCCATAGGGGGGCGCACTCAGCGGCCCTTCCAAGAAGGTCCGCT
>JFJP01005635.1_pt1 | contig 28446 bp, 26 predicted proteins | sample 431651 | NCBI WGS metagenome assembly JFJP01 (sample SAMN02602958, study PRJNA72255) | Microbial mat metagenome, whole genome shotgun sequencing project. | biome: fresh water; feature: sink hole; material: water; isolation source: purple microbial (photo- and chemosynthetic) mats found in... | reverse complement strand
GGTGGTGGGGGCCAGACTGAATGCCCGCCAGCGTGGCCGACATGACGGACGCACGCTCCACCGAGCTGGGCTGGCGGTATTTGTCCACCACAGCCATCAGGGTGGCGAGTTGGTCGTTGGCGGCGGTGCCGAAAGTGACCACTGCCTGCCCGCCCGGCGGCACCCGCAACCGCACCGAGAGCACAGACACCGGGTCCAGCCCTGTGACCAGCGGGCCCGAAACGGAGGGCGCAGGCACCACCTCGCCCAGTGGGCCGCTGGGCGCGTGGTTGCGCCCCAGCCAGCGCTGGCGGTCCACCCAGTACTTCGCCTTCGGTGTGAGCCACAAAGTGGGCGCAGTGCATGGCGTCCTCGGTGGCCAGGCGGGGGGTGCGCTGGCACACCAGGGCCTGCGCTGGCGCGTGCCAGTGCGCCTGCACAAACAGGTTGGAAAACGCGGGGTGGGCCTCGTCGGCACCGGGCGGGGCCAGCGTGACTTCAAACGCAGCCAATATGTCCAATTCCAGCGGGTGGTCGCCCAGGTTGTCCAGTACCACGCGGCGCAGCTCGATGTCGTCTTCCGGGCTGACCCAGACGGTCACCTGCGTTTGCATGCCGGGCCACTGGGCCGACAGCTGCGCCCGGTCGGCGTGGAATTCGCACTGGTAAACGGCCTGGGGGTCGGGCGCGGGGTGCAGTGTGAGCGACTTGGGTCCTTGGGCCGGGTCGGTGCGCACGTACAAAAACTGGCCGTGTGTGTCCGGTCGGGCCCCAGCGGCTGTGGCCTGCACCGTTCGGGCGCAGGGCCACGCTGTACCGGCCGTTGGTCATCAGCAAGGTGGGGGGCACGGGGCTGTCGCCCGGCTCCAGCGACTGGCTCAGCCCCGTGGGGCGGCGAGACAGCGCGGCTGCGGGCAGGCGCGGTGGGGGTGCCTGCAGCACGGGCACCAGACGGGGAGCGCGCTCGTGCAGCAGCGATTGCACGGCTTCGATGGACGGGTTGGCCATGCCCCAGCGCTGTGCCACGTGGTCCAGCAGCACGTTGGCCAGGGCCACGATGGTCATGCCCTGGTGGTGTGCCATGTGGGTCGACACGCGCATGACGCGCCCGCCATGTGTCTGGCGCGAGGGGGTGAAGTCCAGTGCCTCGCAAAATCCATAGGGGCCACGGGCGTTGAAGGTTTCAAAGGCGCGCAGATTGGCGCAGGCCAGGGGAGCGTCCACCTGTGTGGCCAGCGCCGTGGCGTAGGGGGCCACCACCAGCTCGGCCGCCGGGGTGCGGCGCAGCGCCAGGCGTGGCACCCCCTGCGGGGCGTACTGGTAAGCCAGCGACGTGTCGCGCTCGGCGTAGGCGCTTTCAGACATGCCCCAGGGCACATGCTGGTGGCGCAGGCAAGCCACTTGTTCGGCCACGGCGGCATGGGCGGCTTCGTGCAAAGCGCCGCCGTGGGGTTCGGCCAGCACCAGGCCGGGCATGAGGTACTCGAACATGGAGCCCGACCACGACCGCAAACCCGCCTGCACACCCACTGCAAAGTAGGGGCGGCCCAACGCGGCCCAGTGGGCCGCAGGCACATCGCCTTTGGCAATGGCCACCACGCTGGTCAGGCGCGACTCGGACGCCAGCAGGTCGTAAAACGCGGTGTCGAGCACCTGCTCTTCCAGCCGGTACCCGATGTGAAACAGGTGCCGCTTGGGGTGGTACAGAAAACCGTAGTCAGGCGCCCAGGCCAGGGCATCGAGTCGCTGGGCCAGGGCGTGCAGGCGCTGGCTGGCCAGCGCGGTGCCGTTGGGGGCGTCGAGTGCCTGTGTGTCCCTGGGTGGCGTGCAAGTCGGCCTGCAGCCAGGTGGTGGTTTCCGGGTGGTTGGGGGGCACGGGCTCCATCAGGCGGGCTTTGCAGCGCTGCAGGGCCTGGGCGGCGGGGGCCGGGTCAAACGGCAGACCCGCCCACTGGCGGCAGGCTTGTGCCACGGCCAGCAGGTGGGCGCTGAGGTTGCCGCTGTCGACGGTGGACACGTAGCGAGGCAACAGGGGTTGCAGGGTGCTGGTGTCGGTCCAGTTCATGAAGTGGCCCCGGTGGCGTGCCAGGGTGTCGAGGGTGGCCAGGGTGGCTTCCAGCCGGTCGAGCAGGTCCTGGGTGCCCAGCCACCCGAACTGGCGGGCACACACGGCGCTGAGCAGGTACAGGCCCACATTGGTGGGCGAAGTGCGCTGGGCCACCATGTCCACGGGCGAGGTTTGCAGGTTGTCGGGCGGCAAGTGGTGGCTGCTGGCATCGACCACGCGCTCAAACAGCCGCCAGGTGTCGCGCGCCACGCCGTGCAAGGCGGTGTGGTCGGCAGGGGCCAGTTGGGTGCGGTGGTGGCGCAGGGGCAGGCCAGCCCCCCAGGCCAGCGCGGGGGCCACCACCCAGGCCAGCAGCAAGGCCTCCAGGGGCCAGGCCAGTGGCACCTGCGCCCACCGAAAAGCCGCCAGCGCGGCCAGTGCCAGCAGCGGACCCAGCAGTGGCTGGGCCCAGCGTGTGCCCCGCGCCACGGAGGTTGAGGTGTGCAAGCTGGCGGCGGTTTGCCAGGCCAGCAGTTCCCGACGGCTCAGGCCCAAACGAAACAGGGTGCGGGCCACGGCATCGGTGTGGCGCAGGGCCTGCTGCAGCAATTGCGCGAGGTGCCACAGCCCACCCGCCACGGCGCGAGCCACGTCCAGCGCAGCCAGTCGGTAGCTGCGCCGCCAGGCAAAACCACCCGGCGCGGGCACCAGGTTGGCAGCGGCACCCAGCAGCGGGCCTGCCAGGTGGGCCGACAGCACCAGGGCCAGCGCCACCAGCGGTGCGGGGCCCACCCCAGCCATGGACAGCACCAGCACCAGCACAGAAGCGGGGGCCACCAGCGAGCGCCGCAGGTTGTCGGCCAGCTTCCAGCGGTTGATGCCCGCCATGGGCCAGCGGTGGCGGTTCAGCAGAAATGGCAGCAGTTGCCAGTCGCCACGTGTCCATCGGTGCAAGCGGTCGCTGGCAATGCGGGGCTGGCTGGGGTCTGACTCGATCAAGGTGGCGTCGCTCACCACGGCGCAACGGGCCAGCGAGCCTTCCAGCAGGTCGTGGCTGAGGATTTGCCCCTCAGGCAACCGGCCTTGCCCCAGCACGGCATGGGCGGCGGCCACGTTGATGAGGCCTTTGCCGGTGAAGCTGCCTTCGGCAAACAGGTCTTGGTAAACGTCTGACGCCATGGCGCTGTACGGATCAATGCCGCCTTGGCCTGCAAACAGCCAGTGGTACGCGGTGCATTCGGCGCGCAGGGGCAAAGGGGGCATCACGCGGGGTTGCAAAAAGGTGTATCCCGACAGCAGGCGTTGCCCGCTGGCGTCCAGCCGGGGGTGGTTTTGTGGGTGGGCTGCCACGCCCACCAGGGCGCGCAGTTGGCCGGGGGGCAATTGGGTGTCGCTGTCCAGCGTCAGCAGGTGGCGCGTGTGGGGAGCGATGGTGGCCAGCGCCCCCAGCGGCAGAAACGGGCTGGGGCCACCGGTGGCCAGGGTGGCCAGCAGTTGCTCCAGCTTGCCGCGTTTGCGCTCCCAGCCCATCCAGCGCTGCTGGGTGGCGCAATGGGTGCGGGCACGGTGAAGCAATAAAAAACGGGGCGTGCCGGTGCCATCTGTGCAGGGGTGTTGTGTATTGAGCGCTTCGACACCGGCCACAGCCAGGGCCAGCAGGTCGGCATCGGCGGGTGTGCTGGCTTGGGTGGCATCGGCCCAGTCGCTGAGCAGGGCGAACTGGGCGTGGCGTTCGGGGTTGGCCAGGTGGTGCCCAGTTGTGCGATGGTGCGCCCGTCGCTGAGCAGGGCGGGCACCACCACCAGCACGCGCTCAGCCTCTGGAATGCCTTGGGCCAGCTCGAAACGCGGCAGGTGCGCGGGTTTGACGGACTCGCTGATGAGCCGGTTGACCACCGCCACCACGGTTTCAGAGGCGGGCAGCCACAGCGCTACCCAGGCCAGCAAGGCCCAGCCAGCCCACAGCCAGCCTCCCACCGGCCAGGTTCCCGGTGCGGTGCGTTGTATTGCCCACACCAGCGCAGCGGTACCCAGCAGCTGCGCCAACAGGTAGACGGGCAGCCGGGACGCGGATTGCAGCGTTTGCCATGCACCCGAGGCCCGCCGGTCCAGGCCCAGTTGCGCGTCCAGCGTGGAGCGGCCTGGGCCGCTGAGCCAGTGTTGTGCCAGCGCCTCGGGGCCGGTGTGGGCTCGCATCTGGGCCATCAGGGCAGCTGCCACGGCGGCCTCACCCAGTGCGCAGCGGGCCGACAGGCGCTCGATGGCGTGCAGGGTGTGGTCGCGCGTGGCGGCGTCTTCGGCCAGAAACACGGGCGAGGCCAGCAGCGTTTGCATCACCACGCTGGCGCTGGCCACGGTGCCGGGCCAGTCGGCCGCGCCGATCAGACGCAGCGAGGTGACTGCGTTGCCCATGCTCAGGTTGTCGGCGGCCTGGTCGGCGTTGTGTTGTGCCTGGGCAAAGGCCAGGTCGGGCAGCAGGCCTTGCAGCCATTGGCGGATGCGTGCCGCCGCCATGCCATCGCCCGCCACCCGCCGACCCGCCAGTGCCTGTGCCAGCTGCACCGCGAACACACGCTCGACGCCCCGCAGCGCCAGGGTGGCCACGGTGCGTTTGAGCGTGTTGAGATCGATGCCACCGATGTGATCTGCGCATTGGTTGGCCAGTTCGCACGCCGCTTTGTGGGCGGCCAGGCGGTCGGCCAGGCGGCGCAGGTTTTCGACCAGCACCACGCGCAGGGTGGTGGGCAAGGCCCACAGCTCGGCTTGTGTCAGCTCGCGCTGGGTCTGGTAGGCCTGCAAAAAGTGCACCAGCAACGTTTCATCGAAGGCGCTGTCGGTGTGGGCCACAAAGGCCCATGCCACGCCGTAGATGCGGGGCAACCCAATGAGGGGCTCGTCTTGCAACACGGGCAGGCTGCGGTAGAAGCGGCGGGGCAGCCCCGCGCGGATCTCGCGCAGCTGGTCTTCGATCAGATGAAAGTTGTCCACCAGCCAGTCGGCCGCGGGACTGAGGCCGTGGCCGTTGTGGGCCTGCTCGGCGATGTAGCGGTGCGCCGCGCGCAGTGTGCGGATGTTGTTTCGCAAACGTGGGTAGAACGTGGCCTGCCCGAAGTCGGCCTTGGCAGCGCGGTGGGTTTGCCCCAGGCTGATGCCGTGTTGGGCAAACCGCTCCAATCCAAAAATTTCAGCCCTGATGGGTGCGCTGGCCACGCCGTTCGAGCGGTCCAGCACTGGGGCGAGTGTGGGGTTCAGCCAGGGCCAGGGGGGGATCCGTGTGGGTGTTGGCATGCCTCAGCTCAGCCAAAGCCAGCCGGTGACCAGCGCACCGATGGCCAGTGCCACGGTGGCAAACCGCGTGGCGATCAGGCCTTGCATGGTCAACGCGCCGCTGCCGATGCCGGACAGGCCGCCGCCGCGAAGGCGACACAAGGCCACATGGCTTTGCAGCGTCGACTGCTCTGACAACGACACCTCTGCGGTGCGGCCCGCACTGGCGGTGTACCAGCGTGGGGCTTGGGGAGGGGTTTGTGGCATGTGCGGTGTCCGGTGGATGGGTTTTGTTTTTAGGGGCACCACCGCCCAGCGTCTGTGCGCTGACGAACCTTTGCAACCCCCGGAGGGCCATGTCTGGCCATGTGTTCGGTATCGAACTGACGCACCGGCGCACCACAGCCAAAGTCCGCCCGACGCTGCCAGTCCCCCCTCCTGTGAGGTGTTTGCCGGCAGCACAGGCCCCCTGTCCCGTCAGGGGTGGTTGATTTTGGAAAGCAACACCATGAACTTGATGCTGAAGCGGCTGCGGGCCTGCCCCGATGCCCAGGCACTGGCAGCCGAACTGGTGCACACCTGCACTCGCTACGGGCCCATCCGCTACCTGAAAGTGCTCATGGCCACACACCGTGGGCGGCTGCAGGCGTTGTGTTTCTGGCAGATGGGCACCGCCACTGCCGAGCAGCAAGTGATGGATGCCCTGCCCGCCCGCCGAGTGGCCAATTACCTGGTGCTGGTGGTGGCGATGCAGCAGCCCGCCTCAACCTGGGAGCACGCGCTGTGGACATGAACATCCCCCTCGTCTGGCAGCCCGGGCCCTGGGCGCACAACGCGCTGGCGGCCATGGCATCGGTGCTGTTTGCGGTGATTTGTGTGATGGTGGTGTACGCCGTGCGCCACGGTGTGCTCACGCTCAACCGCTTGCTGGGCAAGCAGCGGCATCCGTACCTGGACATTGACCAGGCCACCTGGCCCGAGATCACGGTGTTCATTGCCGCGCACAACGAGGAGAAAGTGATTGCCGGGTGCATACAGGCCCTGCTGAACTCCAATTACCCGCCCGAGCGACTGAAGATCGTGCCGGTCAATGACCGCTCCAGCGACGGCACCAGGGCCATCATCGACGCATGGAGTGCGCGCCACCCGGGGCGCATCACGCCCTTCCACCGCAGCACGGGCAAGCCTGGCAAGGCGGCAGCGCTGAAGGACGCGTTGCACCACGTGCAGGGCGACATTGCCATCATCTTTGATGCCGATTACATGCCCGGTCGGGGGTTGCTGAAGCAGTTGGTGGCGCCCTTTTTCGACCCCGAGGTGGGGGCCGTGATGGGCAGGGTAGTGCCGCTGAACACGGGGGCCAACCTGCTCACCCGCATGCTGGACCTGGAGCGATCGGGCGGCTACCAGGTGGACCAGCAAGCCCGCATGAACCTGCGGCTGGTGCCGCAGTACGGTGGCACGGTAGGCGGCGTGCGCCTGTCAGCCGTGGCGGCCGTGGGCGGCTGGCACGACGACACGCTGGCCGAAGACACCGACATCACCTACCGCCTGCTGCTGAGCGGCTGGAAAACGGTCTACACCAACCGCTCGGAGTGCTACGAAGAAGTGCCCGAAGACTGGGCCGTGCGCATCAAGCAGGTGAAACGCTGGGCCAAGGGCCACAACCAGGTGCTGCTGCGCCATGGCTACCGGTTTGCCACCAGTCCGTTCCTGAGTTGGGCCGAGCGGCTCGACGGCGTGCTGCTGCTGTGTGTCTTTGTGTTGCCACCCGTGCTGCTGCTGGGCTGGCTGCTGGCCATAGGCCTGTACTTCTTCAACGCGGGGGCGCTGCTGACCCAGCTCATCTCGGTGTTTGCGTTGATGGCATACGGCACGCTGGGCAACTTTGCTGCCTTTTTTGAAATCGCCATGGCGGTGCTGCTGGACGGCAAACGCAACCGGCTGCGCCTGCTGCCCTTCAGCCTGCTGGGCTTTGTGGTGAGCCTGGTGGCCATTTCGGTGTCGGTGTGGGACCTGCTGCTCGACCGCGTGCTGCGGCGTGACATGGTCTGGGAAAAAACCATTCGCTACAGAAAGCCGAGCATAGAATGATCACCGAATATGCGCCACACGTGCTTTTCGTCATATTTTCCACGGGCTTGCTGCTGGTGGCATTCCGGCCTGCATGGTCCGAGTGGCGACACCCCACCGACACCGAGCCCCTGCAGGTGCTGCCCAACTACACCAGCGACATCGACCACTTTGCCGACCAGTTCCGTGGGGTGGTGATGGGCCGGTTGTCGGGCGATCTTGCGTCGTTTGCCGACGTGTTCGACTTTGCCCCGGACGACCTGGACTCGCTGGACTGGAACCAGGTGAAGCGCCCCGTGGTGTGCCTGACCACGGTCAAGCCCCGGCGTGCCATTGGCGGCGCGGCCACGCTGTTTGTCAACGGTGACATCGACACCCACGAGGCCAGCCAGTTTCAGGCCCTGCTGGCCCAGGGGGCCATCCGGTTGGCGCCGGGTTCGGTCATCCGGGAATGGGCGCACGGCGACGGGGTCGTGCATTTGGGCAAGGGCTGCGCCGCGTTGCGGCGACTGTCGTCGTCCACCGCGCTGGAGCTGGAGGCTGACTGCTGCTTCGAGCGCCTGCAAGCGCCCCTGATACAGCTGGGGCTGTCCGAGACCGTGCCGCTGGTTCGCCACCCCCGCGTGCCCAGACGTCCGCTGACCGAGGGCTTGCTGAGTGAGCTCGATGGCGCCTTGCAGCAAACCCCGCACCTCACCCTGGTGCAGGGCAATTGCAAGTTGCCCCGCTCGCACCGATACGAGGGCTCGCTGATCGTGACCGGACGGCTGTCCATCGGGGCGGGAACGGAAATCTTCGGCGATGTGAAAGCCCGGGGCGGTGTCGTGATGGAGGCGCAGGCACGGGTGCACGGTGCTCTGTGCAGCGAGCAGCAATTGCAACTGCTGGACCAGGCCTTTGTGCTGGGGCCGGTGGTGTCGGAGTCGGTCATTTTGCTCGGGCCCCATGTGCGCCTGGGTCTGCCTGAAGCACCCACCACGGTCAGCGCTACCCACATCATGGCCGAGGCGGGGGCCATGGCCCACGGCACCGTGTGGGCGCGTGAGGGAGGTGTGGTGTGGGCTGCATGAGCCAGCTGCTTGCCCGTTGGTTGCGCCATGCGTGGCTGTTGACCCTTGGGGCCGCCCTGCTTTGCGTGGGTGCACGGGCCGCAGTGCCTTTGGGGCCGTTGGACCTGACAGGCTATGCCGGGGCCGATGGCGCCATCAGCGTGCAGCACCAAGGGGACACCGTGGACCCCTACTTTGCCCTGCAGGCCCTGCTGCTGGCCCGCGAGTTCGGCCTGGACATTGCGCCTTATGCCCAACCGTGGGCCCACTGGCTGCTGCAACGCCAGAAGCCCGATGCCACATTTGACCGCTTTTGCCGCGCGGGCCCCGTGTGGGCACCCTGCAAAACGGCGGACGCAGACGACGCATTGCTGGCCCTGTGGCTGCGCCTGCTCGACACCATGCCCCGCGAGTTGGCAAGCAACCCACGCTGGGGCATCAGCCACCGGGCGAGCGGCGCAGCCTTGGCCGCGTTGGTGGACCCCTCGCGCGGCATCTACATGGTGTCGCCGGTGTACCAGCATGGCCTGTTCATGGACAACCTGGAGGTGCTGTCTTACCAGCCGCCGTGCACACCGCCCTGTGTGGCGGCCCAGGCCCTCGGCAGCCAGCTGGCCCACGACATCCACCGCGTGTTCTGGGACGCGGACACGCGCGAGTTTCTGGTGTCCACCCAGCCCGAGCAAAAGGCCATGCCCGATGCCTTTTATCCCACCCAGGTGACGCAGCTGTACCCCCTGCTGTTCGACTTCACGCTCAAGCACCTGCAGCCCAAGGCGCACTACCGCCGCTGGATGCAGCGGCACCGGGCCAGCTGGCTGGCGCAATCGCACAAAGACTTTGCCTGGGGCCTGGTGGCGCTGGTGGCGCTGAAGTTTCAAGACACGGCATCGGCTGGCTGCTGGCTGCGTGAGACCGCCGCTGCGCGGGGCACGTCGCACTGGATCGTGACCGACGAAGTGGCCCGCCAGGTGCTGTTGCACCGCCGGGTGTCCCCCGCCGCACCGGGTGTGGCGTGCCACTGACCTCCTCCTTCTTCTTTTTTCCACGCGCGACTCCTTCCCGAACCCACCCACAAAGAGGTCCTTCATGTTTCCCAAAACCCATCTGGTGTGCATTGGCACCCGCCCCGAAATCATCAAAATGGCGCCGGTGTACCGCCAGCTCAAAGCGCAAGGCCAGAACGTGCGGGTGCTGCACACGGGTCAGCACGGGGCCATGGCCGATGCGCTGTACGGTTTCTTCGACATGCCGCCGGACATCAGCATCGATTTGCAGCGCCAGTCGTCCTCGCTGGCGCACCTGTCGGTGGCGCTGATGAACGGCATTGAAGAGGCCATGCACACCCTGCGGCCCGACGTCATGCTGGTGCAGGGCGACACCAGCTCGGCACTGGTGGGGGCCATGGTGGGCTATTACCACGATGTACCCGTGGCCCACATCGAGGCGGGGCTGCGCACCGGCGAACGTGAACCGTTTCCGGAAGAAAAAAACCGCGAACTGATTGGCCGCCTGGCCCACTGGCACTTCACCCCCACCGTGCAATGCACGCACAACCTGCTGGCCGAGGGGGTGAAAGAAGCGCGCATTCAAGAGGTGGGTAACACCGTGATCGACGCGGCGCTGTGGACCAGCGAGCGCATCAGCCAGCCTGACTTTGACCTGCTGGCCGCGTATCCGGACAACCTGCGGGCCTTCATGCAGCAGTACCTCAAGCAGCGACTGATCCTGGTGACGGCGCATCGCCGGGAAAACTGGGGCCAACCCATTCGCAACATTGCCCAGGCCCTCGCTCGCACCCTGGCCGAGCAACCCGATGTCGTGGCCGTGTGGCCGGTGCACCCCAACCCCGCCGTGCGTGCCGACGTGGAGGCGGTGCTGGGCGGGTTGCCCACCGCCGTGCGGGCGCGCATCTGCCTGACAGAACCGCTGGGCTACCAAGTGCTGATTGCGCTGCTGCTGCGCTGTTACTTCACCTTGACCGACTCGGGCGGCATCCAGGAGGAAGCCTCGGCATTTGGCAAGCCGGTGTTGATTGCCCGCCAAAGCACCGAACGGCAGGAGTTGGTGCAAGTGGGCGGTGCCGTGCTGGTGGGCACCGACGTGGATGCCATCCACCGCCACGCCACCACGCTGCTGACCCAGGTCGACGCTTACCGCGCCATGCAACTGGCGCGCAGCCCCTTTGGGGACGGCCACACGGCGCAGCGCATTGCTGCCGCACTGGCCGGGGCGCTGCCTGCGCGCAGGGGGGCATCGGTATTGCCCTTTGCGTCGGCGGTGCACATCACGCCCCGTCCTGCCCATCCGGTGGCAGCCGTTGCCGCCCACGCTTGAAAGCACTCCATGAACGCACACATTCAACATCCCGGCGCCCACACCGCCGCCGTATGCTTCCCTACATCAACCACTGTCCACCGGGGCGTGGCTTGCCTGTTGGCTGCGCTCCTGCCCTTGTCCGTCTGGGCACAAGACATGCCGCCAGATGCGCCGTCCATACAGGCCATGTCACCCCAAGACAACACCCCGGCCACCCCGCTGCGCAGTGTGGCTGTCAGCGTGGGCGGGCACCAACTGAGCAACGGTTACGGCCACTGGCGGGACGCCAAGCTGAGCGGGGTGTACGGTGTGGGTGCACACGTTTGGCAGGTCGAGCTGGCCGCCAAACGCGAATTCGATGAATCGGGCCTGTTTCTGGGCGTGAGCGACACCGTCACCCTGAGCCCGGACTGGTACGCCAGCCTGTCGGTGGGGGTCGGAGATGGCGCGTTTTACCTGCCCCGGCTGCGGGCCGACGCCGCCGTGTACAAAAAGTGGCTGGCTGCGCAAAACTTCGTCACGTCTGTGGGGCTGGGGTACTACCGGGCCCCCGATGGCCACATTGACAGGGCGCTTAGCCTTGGGGCGGTGTGGTACTTCGAGCAGCCGTGGATTGCAGAGGCTGGCGTGCGGCTGAACCGCAGCAACCCAGGCAGCATCAGCACCCAGCAGCGTTTCGTGGCACTGACCTATGGCCATGCCCTGCAGGACATGGTCACGCTGCGGTACGGTTCGGGTGGTGAGGGCTACCAGTCCATCGGCGCGCAGGCGTCATTGGTCAACTTCAAAAGCCACCAAACCGGGCTGAGCTGGAAGCACTGGTTGACCCCCCAGAGCGGTGTGCAATTGAGCCTGGAGCGCTACAGCAACCCCTACTACAGCCGCAACGGCGTGGCGCTGGCGTTTTTCCACGACTTCAACTGACCGAAGGGCTGCCCACCATGTCTGCCACGCCGCCCACAACTTTGCTGCCCATTGCGCCGCCCACCACCCAGGCGCGGGAGGCCGCGTTTGCGGCGGCACGCCACACCCTGGCGGCTTTCCAACGGTCGCAGTTGGCGGCCAAACCGCACCGTGCCATCCGGCACGTGACCTTGCGGCCTGGACTGTTGCTGCAAATGGTGGCCTTGCCCGCGCTGCTGACGGCGGGGCTGTACAGCGCCCACGCTCAGGTGTACGCCTTCTGGCGTGGCTATGTGTTGTGGTGGGCGCAGTGGCTGAACATGCCGCTGCGGCCATCCACCCCGCTGGAACGTGGTGACCAATTGGGCTTGGTGTGGCAGGCCGACGCATCGGCGCTGGGCGCGGCGGGTTTGTCCATCGAGCAGGGGGTGTGGGTGGGGCTGGCCCTCACGGGGCTGGCGTGGGGCGGCACGTTGTTCATGCGCGGCCACTGGCTGCCGGTCAAGTACCTGGTGCGCACGGTGTGTGTGGTGCAGGCCCTGTCTTTGGCGTACTTCGTGTGGGTGCCCATCCCGTTTCCGCACGGGGTGCTGAACCATGTGATGAATGTGCTGGACGCGGGCTACACCCTGATGCTGGCCATCCCGGTGCTGATGGGGCTGGGCTACTACACCCTGAACCTCGGCCTGGGTGTGAAGCTGCTGCACACCCTGCTGATCGGGGCGTTCTTCATGGTGCTGCTGCCGCAGCAGGCGCTGGTGCATCTTGTGATGTTGCAACACCTGTCGGTGGTGTTCATGCCCACCCTCTACCTGTGTTTTGGTGCCTTGTTCGACATGATGGTGTTTGTGGCGCTCTACTCGTGGGCTGCCAGCAAGGCGCCGTTGTCGGCCACCACCTGAGAGGCACCCACTTATCAGTCCATTCACCGCATGGTTTGCGGTGTCCGTACGGCAGCGTACGTAACGGCGTAAATCACCACAAGCTCTTGAGAATTCGGCCCGTCGCACTGTATTTCGTCCCCAAAACGGATGACTGACGGTGCGACATCTGCGGACAGGTGTTCCTCTTTTGGGTTCACCTTGGGCCGTGCCAATCTCAAGGTTTTTGTATGCAACGTCGCCAATGGCTTTTCGGAGCGCCAGCTGTCGTCATGGGCTTGTCCTGGCGGGCCAATGCCCAAGCGCAGGTCGCGTGTGTTCCCACGCCCACGCCCACGCCCACACCAGCGCCACCGCCGCCCACCACAGGGGGCATCGATGCAGTGGCCGAAATCAAGGCGCTGCGCATACCGTCAGGCCCCTACAAGGGTGGCTACGAACTGGCCCCCAATGGCAAGCTGAACTGGTACTTTGCCAACCTGGGCCTGCTGCCTCTGGTGCGCGTGTTGAGCGCGGCCGACCTGGACACCCACGTTCGCACTTACCTCGACCTGTACCTGGCCAACCTGGAGCCGAATGGCAGCATCCAGGACATTGAACTGCCTTACGGGCGCGCCAACCCGGCGGTGTTCAAGAAGGTGCTGTCCGATTCAGACGACGCATATGCCGCCACCTTGCTCTCGCTGGCCTCGCGCTATGTGGTGGCCAGCGGCAACTGGACCTGGTGGGAGGCCAACAAGGCCAGACTGAAAGACATGGCCTACCGCAACCTGGCGCTGACGGCCAAGCCGTCGGGCCTGACATCGGTGTTCCAGTCGCCACGCAGCCAAACCAACTCCATTGGCTACCTGATGGACAACTGTGAGGGCTACCGCGGCCTGCGCGACTTTGCTGCGGTGCTGCGCTCGCGCAGTGAACTGCGGGATGCCAATTACTACGACCTGTTGGCCACCAATGCAGCACAAGGCATCAAGAACCTGCTGTACCACCTGAGCACCAAGTCGTTCTTGGCCAGTGATGCGTCTGCCGTACCCGGCAAGGTGTTTTACCCGGACACCTCGTGCCAGGTGTATCCACAGGTGTTTGGGCTGACAGAGTTGGCGCCGCTGTTTTCCAATGGCTGGGCCTATCTGAACACGTATTCGCCAGGGTGGGAAACCGGCAAGTACGACCCCTTCCCTTGGGCTGTGCTGGGCTATACCGCGGCTTTGCGCGGTCAGACAGCGCAAGCCCGCAGCCAGATGGGCGCCATTGAAAAGACCTTTGTGGCCAACCGCAGCCTGGTCACCATCAATGAACTGGGGTTTTACATGCGAACCCGCGCGGTGCTGGATGGCGTGGCCAACGCGTGACACCGCCACCCAAGCCGAGCGTGCGGCAACCCACCGACGGCACCGAGATGGTCGACCAGACTGGCGTGGACGACCCCATCACCACGCCCTGGACGCCCAGCATCGACCAAGCCCTTGCCAACCGTTTGCTGGCCCAACTCACACAGGCCGAGCGATCATTGCTGCTGGACCAGGCCGAGTTGGTCGAGCTGGACAGGGCACAGGTGCTGGTGTGGGCCGGCCACGCCCTCAGCCACGCCTACTTTCCCACCAATTGCATGATTTCGTTGTTGGCCACCCAGCCCACGGCGCGCAACTTTGAGGTCGGCCAAATTGGCTTTGAAGGGGTGCTGGGTGCCAGCAGTGCGTTGGGGGTCACCGCGTCTGCATTCGATGCGGTGGTGACGGGAGCCGGGCAGGCCTGGCGCCTGCCCCTGACTGTGCTGCGCAAGCAATGCCTGCGCAGCCGCCACCTGAGTGTGTTGATGGTGCGTTATTTGTATACCGAGTTGGGGCAGATGGGTGCGCTCGCGGCGTGTGGGCAGTTCCATGTGCTGGAGCAGCGTCTGGCGCGGCTGCTGCTGATGTGCCAGGACCGGATGCGCGCGCCCGACCTGGAGGTCACACACGAAAGCCTTGCACACATCCTGGGGGTGCGTCGTGCCAGCGTGACGCTGATGACCGGCCTGTTCCAAAGCCGGGGGCTGATACAACACAGCCGTGGCCACATGCTGGTGGTGGACCGCCCTGGCTTGCTGGCCACCACCTGCGAGTGCTACGCACGCGACCTGGCGTTTTACGAACAGGTCATGTCGGAACAGTGGCCTCTCTGACACCCTGCAAGGGTCACGCGCCGGGGATGTGCAACACCGCACAGACCTGCCGGTCTCCGCCCCATAGCCTGTGTGCGCGGCCCGAAGTGGGCCGTGATGCCCAGTGCAACCCTTGCGGAGCCCACACCCATGAAAAACCCGACTTGCCTTCTACTTCAGGCCACCACCGTGGCCCACACCGCTGTCCAACGCAACGCGGTGGCCACAACCGATCAGGCCTTTGAAGCTGCCGCCCTGTTTGCCATGCAGGATGGCTACGCCATACGCCCCGACCGCGTGCATGCCACGCTGCAAAACGGGTGCGCACAACTGACCGGCAACGTGCAATGGCAATACCAAAAAGACGGCGCCACCCGCTGCGTTGAGTCATTGCAAGGGGTGGCGTCCGTCGAGAACCGGCTCACACTGGTGCCCGATTCGCCCTGGTTTGCTGGTTCAGGCCTGTCAGCCTGAACCAGCACACAAACCGGTCGACCTGTCAGGCCGGTACATACAGCGGGTTCGGCAAGGCCCGAAAGCGCAGTTGCTTGACAGCTGCCGCTTTCACCAGCCAGACGGTTCCACCGTTGACGACCACCGCACCACCCGCCGTGATGATCACCGGCTTGACGTAACGGCTTTTGGGCAACATCCAGACCATTTCGCCCAAGCCTGTGGGGTGACTGGCATCGAAACGCGTGGCGCCTGTGGACAGGGTTGTTTCGGTCCACGCCACCTGATGCCGTTGTGTCATGAAGTCTGCGAGGCGTGGCATGGTGTACCACTTGAATTTGGCGCCCTTGCCCGCTGCATAAGCCATCAGGTTGTTGAGCACATCACGCCAGTCGTTCGCCCCGGGTGGGTGTGCGTACACCAGTCGGCTGGTGTTCTGGGCAATGCTGAAGTCCACCAATCCGCGGTACCAGTCAATGGCGTCCGTTTTGGGCACCTGGTAAAGCTGGAACTCTTCGAAGGTGGCATACAGCCCCTGGGGGGTGACCGGGAACACATACAGCGCGGGGTTTTTCAGCACCCCGTCGCGGTACTGGCGGGTGGCACCCAGGCCAGTGTGTCCGCCAAAGTAAGCGCCCACCACGCCTTGTTGCTCCAGCCAGTCCATGGCCCACAGCGGGTTGTTGCCCTGGGGTGCCGAGTAACCCCGGGCAGGCTTGCCCACGGCACCGTTCACGGCGGCCTGGTTCCATTCCAACAGGGGCATGAATTCGGTGGCATTGGTCTCCGATGTGTTGATGCCGTAATGGTCATGCACCCAGCCACCATGTGAGCCCACGGCGTGGCCCAGTCCGTCCAGCCGCCGCAGGAGTTGTTGGGCCACAGGGTTTAAGTTGAGGTTCCAGCCCAGCCCATCGCCGGGCACGATTGCGTCGGGTCCAGCCGTCATTTCCATGGAAAACGGCCCTTTGTTGAACACCCCGGCCGCTTCCAGCGCCAGGGACGGCGCTTGTGCCGCCATGGAGTCGAGGTGCCAATCGAACGTGAGGCCTGCCACCGCGTTGGGCATGGCCGACAGGCGTGGGCCTTGCAGCACATGCTGCACAAAGTAGTTCAAAAACCCGTGCATGGGCAGGGCGTCGGTGCGCCCTTTCAGGTACCCGAGGGGCAGGTTGACAAACAACACCCGCCCGGCCCCCACCGGGCGAACACCCGCTACCAGTCCGAAGTCGGGGGACGATGCCAGTGTGGTCCCGCTGAACACACCGGTGGTGACGTAGCTGGGGTAGATCAGGTGTCCCAGCAGGTAGCCGTGGTAGGCCTCCACGGCATCGGCCGTCACGGCCAGAGCCTTTTCGTTCGATGGTGTGGGCACGCCATCAGGTGTGAACACGCCAACGGATGGCGCGCGGACCGGCCTCACCACGCTGATGCGTGCCACCTTGGGTGCTTTGATGGCTTTGCCAAAGTTGATGGTGGGCGCGGGGCGCGACATGGCCTTGCCGGTGGTGATGGTGGCACCTCGCTGTTGCAACGTGGGCAATGGCAGGTTTTGAAACTGCTGGGGGTCAAAACCTTGCACGCCGCCCGGGTCTGCGGCGGACACGGGCAGGTAAAGTGACTCCCCGCCTCGAAGCCCTGCGGTGGCCAGTACACCAAGAGGGGTGATGGGGGTTGGGCGGGCTGCCATGGCCAGGCTTGTTTGGCGTGCTGCGGCGGCCGGGTAGGGCATTGCCTTGCCTGGCGGTACCAGCAACTCGCGCAGCATGCTGCGCATGGCGGTCACGGGTCCCAGGCCGACCGTGCGGTCCAGCAGCTGGTCGTACAGCACATAGTCCACCCCCGCCAGATCGCTCAGGCGCGACCGGGGTATGGGGTAAACCGGCTGCTGTGCGCTGTTGAGCGTGAGGGCCGCAAAGTCGAACGTGAGAAAGGTGCGACCGCCCTGGGTGGTGTAGTCGCGCACGGCGGCAACCACGTCATCAGTGGCAATGAAGTGCAACTGGTCGGGCAACACCAACCCCGCATAGCGCAGGGCTCCCGTCGGCCCCATGGCGAGGAACTGGGTATCGGTGACCACCGCCATGCGCGTGCCCACTTCTGATGCTGCATCCAGCCAACTGGTCACCCGGTCATCAGACAGTGACTGGCCATCGGGCAGCAGCAGCATCAGCAGCCCGGGATCGGCAACCCCCTGGTTGAAAGAAGAGGACACGGCCAGCGCTCGGGCGGCAAACGGCACCTCATCGGCAGTGTTGGCGGCTTCGGTTCCGAGAGGGTTGTCTGCATCACCCCCGCCGCAGGCGGTCAGGGTACACGCAGCCCACAAAACCGCAGCCCACCGCCAGTGCGGTTTGCGTGCAGGATGCGATTTGAGTTGAGATGGTCGAGGCGATGAAATGTCGGGCATGAAAGACTCCTGTGATGGTTGTCTTCATTGTGAGCCGAAAGCATCGGTGCCACCGTTCGCCAGCGCACGTGCACAAGCGGATGCCGGTCTGAACAGTGGCTGCGCCTGTGAGACGCAAGGGCTTCCCGATACCTACAATCCAGCCCCTTGTGCCCGACCCCATGCCACGCAAGCCCGCCCCGGGCAGGAGCCCTGAATGCCATTGCCACCGATCGACGCCGCCATCATTGACCTCGACGGCACACTGGTTGACACCCTGGGAGACTTTGGTGTGGTGCTCAACCTGATGCTGACCGAACTCGGTTTACGAGGTGTGCAAGCCAGTGATGTGGAGCGCATGGTGGGCAAGGGCTCGGAGCACCTCATCCGCAGCACCTTGGCCCACGTGGCCGCTGGGCGCAACGCGGCCGAACTTGAAGCCCTGTTTCCCGCCGCCATGGCTGCCTACCAGCGGATTTACCTGGCCATCAACGGGCAACACAGTGCGGTGTACCCCGGCGCCATCCAGGGGCTGGCGGCGTTGCAGGCCGCAGGCGTGCCCATGGCCTGCCTCACCAACAAGCCCACGGCGTTTGCATTGCCGCTGCTGGCACAAAAAGGGCTGGCGACCTATTTCTCGCATGTGTTCGGAGGCGATGCGTTCGAGCGCAAAAAGCCGGATCCGTTGCCCCTGCTCAAAACCTGTGAAGCACTGGGTACCGCGCCTGGGCGCACGCTGATGGTGGGCGATTCCAGCAACGATGCACAAGCTGCGCGTGCGGCTGGCTGCCCGGTGGTGCTGGTGACCTATGGCTATAACCACGGGCAACCCGCCCGTGACGTGGATGCGGACGGGCACCTGGACTCGCTGGCCGATGTACCCGCCTGGTTGTCAGCGCGTGCCCAGCAAGGCGTCTTTCAGCAAATGGTCGGCCGGTGACTTGCCCACCCAGATGCGCAGCAGCGCATTGAAGAATTCCGGCTCCTTGAAGGGCTCCCCCTGCGGTTGCCCCTTCACCGAGATGACGGTGCCTGAACCAGGCACCCAGTCGATGGTGAATGTGTCACCGGGCATGAGCCGTTTGTGCCGGGCAAACACTTCGCCCATGCGGATCAGGCCGGGCACCAGTTTGGCGTATCCCGGGTGAAGAGTTTGCCGAGTTCGTTGGAGTCGATCTCGCGAAGCATGGTGATGGCCAGCCGCCGGGGGCCCGTGACGGCCAGCAAGGCATCGGGTGTGCTGGGCTTGGTTGCCAGGTTGGCCGGAACATACAGCCCGGCCGCATAGACTTTGAACACGGCTTTGTACCGAATGCCTGCGCCATTCAGCGCCAGGGTGTTGCCCCCCACATCCAGCCGGCGCTCGAACCGCACTCCGCCCACGTCCAAGTCCTGTGCCCAAACCGCTGGCGCACAGAGGGCAAGCCAGAGGATCTGTGTTCTCAGTTTGTTTTTCCAATCACGCATGACATCACCTGAAAAAAGAACGACCGTTCGCAATGAGGTGATTGTTGCCGTGTGTGGCGGTGTTCGCCGTCAGGGTTGCCCCGGATGCCGGTGGCATTAGAGCTTTCTGCCCAAACAAGAGCTGGTGATGCCCCTGCGCAGGCCCAACAGTTCCAGCTTCAGCCGCGAGGCTGAGCAGCCAACAGGTCAGGGGGGGAAACACGGGTGCGCATGGGCGGGAGTTTATGACCGACCCGATTGCAGTAAATTCCCCCAGGGTCGGCGACCCGAACGAAGGAGATCACTTGCGGCACATCGACAGGAACTTGGGCTTCTCGCGGGCCGTGGGGTTGGCATGTCTGTGCTGGGCGCTGTGGTGTGTGACGGCGTTGTCGCACGCCCAGCCGCTGGATCTGGCTCCCAGTCAGGCAGTCGCGCCTGCACCCATGGCCGCCTCCCCAGCAATGGGGGCGATGGGGCAGGAGGCGGAGAGCGTGCTTCGACTGAACAACCGCAAGATCGTGACCTTTCGCGCGGCGCTGTTGGGAGACTCCCCGGCGGAGCGGGCCGAACTGGCCCGGCTGGCTCTGTCAGCAGCGCTCAAGTCCAACGGGTCGGGTCTGGTGCGGCGCGTGGCTTTGGGTGACTCGGTGAGGCTGGAGCTGGACGGCCAGCCCCTGTTCTTTCTGTTGCCCGGTGACCTGGGCGGCCCGCGTCCTTCCAGCTTGCTGGAGGCCGCGTCGCAAGATGTGGCGCAGCGGCTGCAACTGGCTGTGGATGAGTCGCGCGAACTGACAGACCCCCGCAGCTGGGCCAAAGGCGCTGCGTATTCGGCAGCTGCCAGTGTCCTGGCCTACCTGGTCATCCGTTTGCTGATGGCGGTGCGCCGCAGGCTCACGCTGCGCGTACATGCCCTGCTGCGCGAACAGCGCAACGAGGGCCAGCTGGGCACTCTGGTGGCCGACTACATGAACCACGCCCGCGCGGCCACACGCATGGCCGCCAATGCGGTGAACTGGGCGCTGGTGCTGCTGGTGCTCGACGGCTGGGCCACTTTTGTGCTGCACCAGTTTGCTTACACCCGTCCCTGGGGGGAAATGTCCACCGCGTGGTTGCTGCAGGTGCTGGGCCAGTTTGCCTGGGCCATTGCCGGAGCAGTGCCGGGGCTGCTGATTGCGGCGCTGATTTTTGTGTTGGCTCGCATCGCGTCAAAAGCCACCAGCGTGTTTTTGCAGCGTGTGGAGCGCGGCGAGGCCGTGGTGCCCTGGCTGGACGCAGACACCGCCACGCCCACGCGCCGCCTGGCCAGCGTGGGCATCTTGCTGTTTGCGCTGGCCATGGCCTACCCGTATTTGCCGGGAGCCAACAGCGAGGCGTTCAAGGGCGTGTCGGTGCTGGCAGGTTTGATGCTGTCGCTGGGGGCATCCAGTGTGGTCGGGCAAGCGCTGTCGGGTCTGAGCCTGATGTATTCGCGCTCGCTGCGGGTGGGCGAATACGTGAAGGTGGGCGACACCGAGGGCACTGTCGCGGCGCTGGGCATGTTCACCACCAAGGTCCACACCGGCATGGGCGAAGAGGTCAGCCTGCCCAACACGGTGGTGTTCAGCCAGCCCATCCGCAACTTTTCGCGCCTGGTGAAAGACGGCCGCTTCATGATCCACACCACCGTCACCATCGGGTACTCCACCCCCTGGCGACAGGTGCACGCCATGCTGATGGAGGGGGCCGCCCGTTCACCAGGCGTTGCCACCGACCCGGCCCCGTATGTGGTGCAAACCGCGTTGTCCGACTTTTATGTGGAATACCGCCTGTGCGCGCAAAGCAACCGCCACGCGCCGTCGCGCCGTGCCGAGGTCATCAGCCAGTTGCACTCGAACGTACAAGACGTGTTCAACGAAAACGGCGTGCAGATCATGTCGCCGCACTACATGGCCGACCCGCCCGAGCCGCAGGTGGTGCCGCCTGGACCTTGGAGTCCTGCTGCGCACGACAAACTCACCCCCCCGGCGTAACCCATGACCGCCAGCAGATCTGCCTTTGCTACACTGGCCTTCATGTTCATTCACCGCATCATCACCACAGGTTGCAGCGACCGGGGAGCTTGGCCCTGGCGTGGTTGCCTGCGCGCTGACTGACTGCGGTTTTCGCCCCGGCTCGTCAAACGAGCATCACGGCGGCACGCGGTGGTCATACAAACCATTCGCCCCCATCTTATGGATATCCCTGAACACAGGCGTTGACCCGGCTCATACCCGCCGGGCACGCCGCCCGGACGAGCGCCAAGCCCACACACACACCGCTCGCCCCGCCTGATGAAAAGGTTTTGCCCGTGATCACACAAACCGAATTCGACCAGTTGGCCGCCCAAGGCTACAACCGCATTCCCCTGAGCGTCGAGGCCTTTGCCGACCTCGAAACCCCGCTGTCGCTGTACCTGAAACTGGCGCACACCTCGGCCGCCAGCCCCGGTGCCGAGCCCGGTGCCAACAGCTTTTTGCTGGAGTCGGTGGTGGGCGGCGAGCGTTTTGGACGCTACAGCTTCATTGGCCTGCCCGCCCGCACGCTGTTGCGTGCCACAGGTTTCGGTGCAGCCGCCCAAACCGAGGTGGTGACCGATGGCCGAGTGGTGGAAACCGCGCAAGGCAACCCGCTGGACTTCATTGCCGCCTACCAACAGCGCTTCAAAGTGGCCATCAAGCCCGGAATGCCGCGTTTCTGTGGTGGCCTGGCGGGTTACTTCGGGTACGACGCGGTGCGCTACATCGAGAAAAAGCTGGAAGCCAGTTGCCCGCCCGACGATGTGGGCACGCCCGACATCCTGCTGCTGCAATGCGAAGAGCTGGCCGTCATCGACAACCTGTCGGGCAAGCTGCACATCATGGTGTATGCCGACCCGGCCCAACCCCGCGCCTATGCCCGTGGGCAGGCCCGCCTAGCCGAGCTGAAGGCCCGGCTGCGCTCGGCGGTGTTTCCACCAGCCACGCCCGCCACCGCGCCACAGCCTGTCAGCAGCAACCGCACGCAGGCCGATTTCTTGGCGGCGGTGGACCGCGCCAAGGCGCTGATTGCCGGGGGCGATTTCATGCAGATCGTGATGGGCCAGCGGATGGCCAAGCCCTACACGCAAAGCCCGCTGAGCCTGTACCGGGCGCTGCGCTCGCTCAACCCCAGCCCCTACATGTATTACTACAACTTCAATGGCGCCGATGGCTCCGGCGGAGACTTGCATGTGGTGGGCGCATCGCCCGAAATTCTGGTGCGCCAGGAGACTGTCGAGGTGGATGGCAAAACAGGAGTCAAGGCCACCATCCGCCCCTTGGCTGGCACGCGCCCCCGCGCAGCCACGCCCGAGGCCGACCTGGCCGCCGAAAAGGACCTGCTGGCCGACCCCAAAGAGCGCGCCGAGCACGTGATGCTGATCGACCTGGCCCGCAACGACATCGGGCGCATTGCGCGCATCGGCTCGGTCAAGGTGACAGAGGCTTTTGCCATCGAGCGCTACAGCCACGTCATGCACATCGTGAGCAACGTGGAAGGCATCCTGAACGAAGGCATGACCAACATGGACGTGCTGAAAGCCACCTTCCCAGCGGGCACGCTCAGCGGCGCACCCAAGGTGCACGCCATGGAACTGATCGACCAGCTCGAACCCACCAAGCGCGGCGTGTACGGCGGCGCGTGCGGCTACCTCAGCTATGCGGGCGACATGGACGTGGCCATTGCCATCCGCACCGGGGTCATCAAAGACGGCATGTTGTACGTGCAGGCCGCAGCCGGTGTGGTGGCCGACAGCGTGCCCGAGATGGAATGGCGCGAAACCGAGCACAAGGCGCGCGCATTGCTGCGCGCCGCAGAACCATGAAATTGCTGATGATCGACAACTACGACAGCTTCACCTACAACATCGTCCAGTACTTTGGCGAGCTGGGTGCGACAGTCACCGTTGCCCGCAACGACGAAATCACGCTGAATCAGATGGACGCCATGCTGGCCAGTGGGCAAATGGACCGGCTGGTGATTTCTCCTGGCCCGTGCTCGCCAGCCGAGGCGGGCATTTCGGTGGCGGCCATCCGCCACTTTGCCGGGCGGGTGCCGGTGCTGGGCGTGTGCCTGGGGCACCAGAGCATTGGCGCGGCGTTTGGCGGCACCATCGTGCGGGCGCAGGAGCTGATGCACGGCAAAACCAGCGTCATCACCACCACGCAGCAGGGCGTGTTTGCCGGGCTGCCCAAGCAGTTCACGGTCAACCGCTACCACTCGCTGGCCATCGAGCGGAGCACCTGCCCCGACTGTCTGGAAGCCACCGCCTGGACCGACGATGGTGAGGTGATGGGCATTCGCCACAAAACCTTGGACGTGGAGGGCGTGCAGTTCCACCCCGAAAGCATCCTGACCGAACACGGCCACGCCATGTTGAAGAATTTTCTGTTGCGTTGAATGCATAGCTGCCCACGCATATCCATCAAGCGATAGAGGCCAATTTTATGCATAAAAATGAACCGCAGGTCGACCTGCGCAGCGACACCGTCACCCAGCCCACTGCCGCCATGCGGCAGGCCATGCTGGCGGCCCCGCTGGGCGACGACGTGTTTGGCGATGACCCCACGGTGAACGCGCTGCAAACGCGCATCGCCAGCCTGCTGGGTTTCGAGGCCGCGCTGTTTGTGCCCACCGGCACTCAAAGCAACCTGTGCGCGTTGCTGGCTCATTGCCAGCGGGGCGACGAATACCTGGTGGGCCAGCAGGCGCACTGCTACCGCTGGGAGGGTGGCGGTGGCGCAGTGTTCGGCAGCATCCAGCCGCAGCCACTGGCGCACCAGCCCGATGGCACGCTGGCAATCGCCGACCTGGAAGCCGCCGTCAAACCCGACGACGCCCACTTTGCCCGCACCGGCTTGCTGGCGCTGGAAAACACCGTGGGTGGCAAACTGCTGCCGTTTGACTACGTGCAAAGCGCCACGGCGTGGGCGCAAGGCAAAGGGCTGTCCCGGCATCTGGACGGTGCACGCCTGTTCAACGCGGCGGTGGCGCAGGCCGCGCTGACGGGTGCCACGGTCCAGGCAGAGGCGCAACGCATCGCCCAGTGCTTCGACAGTGTGTCGGTCTGCTTCAGCAAAGGGTTGGGCGCGCCGGTGGGCTCAGCCCTGTGCGGTTCGGCCGAATTCATCCGCCGCGCGCACCGTGTGCGCAAGATGGCCGGGGGTGGCATGCGCCAGGCGGGCATGCTGGCAGCAGCAGCCCTGTACGCGCTGGACCACCACGTGGAACGCTTGGCCGACGACCATGCCCTGGCCCAGCGCCTTGCGGTGGGCTTGGCTGGCGTGCCGGGTTTGCAGGTGGAAGCCCCGCACACCAACATCGTGTTCGTGGACCTGGTGGGCGACGCCCGCGACCGCTCTGCCGACCTGCTGGCGCATCTGGCCGCCCACAGCGTGCGGGCCACGGGCCTGTACCGGCTGCGGTTCGTCACGCACCTGAATGTGGATGCCGCCGGGGTGGACCATGCGGTGGCGGCCATCCGCCGATTTTTCAACGTCTGAATACCCACCGAAAGACAGCCATGACCGACGTCCACAACCTGGGGCTGTTCATCCTGGCGGGCTGGTTGCTCAACCTCACCCCCGGACCGGATGTGCTGTACATCGTCAGTAACGCACTCCGCTCGGGCGCCAAGGCCGGTGTGGTGGCCGCGCTGGGCATCACCGGCGGGTGTTTTGTGCACATATTTGCGGCAGCGCTGGGGGTGAGTGCCCTCATGGCCGCGTCCAGCACAGCGTTCACGGTGCTGAAGTGGGTGGGGGCAGCCTATTTGTTCTACGTGGGTGTGAAGCTGGTGCTGTCGAAAGCGCCTCCACCGGTTGAGTTGATAGCTGAAAAACCAATACAGACAAGCGCTGAGGCACTGAAAAGTATATTTTTCAGGGGCTTTTTGACCAACGTGCTCAACCCTAAGGTGGCGCTCTTCTTCCTGGCCTTTGTGCCGCAGTTCATTGCTCCGGATGCCAGCCACCCTGCGCTGACGTTTGTGTTGCTGGGGGTGCTGTTCAATGTGAACGCCGTGCCCATCAACATGGGCTACGCGCTGCTGGCCGCCTGGGCCACACGCCGCATGGGTGCGGTGCAGCGCGCCATGCATTGGCTGGACCGTCTGGCGGGCGTGATGTTTGTGGGCTTTGGTATGAAGCTCGCCCTGACAGAAGCGCCGCAGCCCTGACCCATTACATTTCCGCAGGTATTTTCGGAGACACACCATGCCCCACACCGCCAAGATCACCCCGCAGCAGGCGCTGCAGCGCACCATCGAGCACCGCGAAATTTTTCATGACGAAATGCTGCACCTCATGCGGCTCATCATGAGCGGCGAGATGTCGCCCGTGATGATGGCGGCGCTCATCACCGGTCTGCGCGTGAAGAAGGAAACCATCGGCGAAATCACCGCTGCCGCGCAGGTGATGCGCGAGTTTTCCACCAAGGTGCACGTGGCCGACACCACCCATCTGGTGGACATCGTGGGCACGGGGGGCGACGGCTCGCACACCTTCAATATTTCCACCTGCTCCATGTTCGTGGCGGCGGCGGCTGGGGCACGGGTCAGCAAGCACGGTGGCCGCAGCGTCAGCAGCAAGAGCGGCAGTGCCGACGTGCTGGAAAGCCTGGGCGTCAACATCAACCTCAGTCCTGAGCAGATTGCCGAGAGCATTGCCCAAACGGGCCTGGGCTTCATGTTCGCGCCCAACCACCATCCCGCCATGAAAAACGTAGCCCCGGTGCGGCGCGAGATGGGCATCAAGACCATCTTCAACCTTCTTGGGCCGCTCACCAACCCGGCAAGTGCACCCAACATCCTGATGGGTGTGTTCCACGCAGACCTGGTGGGCATTCAGGTGCGCGCGTTGCATGAACTCGGTGCTGAACACGCGGTGGTGGTCTATGGCCGCGACGGCATGGATGAGGTGAGCCTGGGCGCCGCCACGCTGGTAGGTGAGCTGAAAGACGGCGTCGTGACCGAATATGAAATTCACCCCGAAGACTTTGGTCTGACCATGGCCAGCAACCGCGCGTTGAAAGTGGAAACGCCTGAGCAGTCCAAAGCCATGTTGATGGGTGTGCTGGACAACCAACCTGGACCGGCCCGCGACATCGTGGCGCTGAATGCGGGTGTGGCGCTGTATGCCGCCAACGTGGCTCCCACCATGGTGGCGGGCTTGCAGATGGCTCAGCAGGCGATTGAAAGTGGCGCTGCCAAGGCCAAACTCGACGCGCTGGTGGCTTTTTGTGTTGCGGCTACCGCCGGGGCCGCCTGATGCCCGCCAGCCTGTGGAGCGACCCAGGCACTTGGATTGCCCTGGGCATTTCCGCCCTGTTCCTGGTGGTGGCCTTGGTCATGCACCGCGTCATCGTCAAAGTGCTGAAAAGCAGCCCACCCCCCGACATTGAAAGCAAGCCGCACCATGAGTGACATCCTGAACAAAATCGTCGCGGTCAAGCACGAAGAAATCGCCCAGGCCCAGGCCAAAAAGCCTTTGGCCCAAGTGCGCGAAGACGCTGAATCCCGCCTGCTCACCCGCGACTTTGTGGGCGCCTTGCGTGCCAAACAGGCCAAAGGCCAGCCAGCCGTGATTGCCGAGGTGAAAAAAGCCAGCCCGTCCAAAGGCGTGCTGCGCGAAGACTTCATCCCGGCCGATATTGCGCAAAGCTACGCCGAACACGGCGCGGCCTGCCTGTCGGTGCTGACGGACAAACAATTTTTTCAGGGTGCCCCAGACTACCTGAAACAGGCCCGTGCCAGCTGCCACCTGCCGGTGCTGCGCAAAGACTTCATGGTCGACCCGTACCAAATTTACGAGGCACGAGTGATGGGGGCAGATGCCATCCTGCTGATCGCAGCTTGCCTGGACGATGCACAAATGGCCGACATGGAAAAGCTGGCCTTCTCGCTGGGCATGGCGGTGCTGGTGGAGGTGCACGACCGCGCAGAACTCGACCGCGCGCTCAAGCTCAAAACGCCACTCATCGGTATCAACAACCGCAACCTGCGCACGTTTGAGGTGAGCCTGGACACCACGCTCGACCTGGTGCGCGCCGTGCCCGAGCTGATCGGTGGCGAGCGACTGGTGGTGGCCGAGTCTGGAATTCTGGCGGCTGCTGATGTGGCGCGGCTGCAAGACGCACAAGTGCCAGCCTTTCTGGTGGGCGAGGCCTTCATGCGCGCCGCTGACCCCGGAGAGGCCTTGTCGGCATTGTTCAAGTTGTGAGCAGTCCGGGCGTTGCACCGACGCGCCTCACCCATGCGCGATGGGCCGAGTGGCCCGTTTCCAACGATTGGCATGCGCTGACGGCGCGGTTCTTCTCCAGCGATGTGGGGAAGGTTCTGCTGGACCGACTGGGTAACCGGCTGCAGGCAGGCGCTGTCGTCTACCCCGCTGAGCCCTTGCGTGCATTGCAACTCACCCCTTTGGCAGACACACGTGTGGTGATCCTGGGGCAGGACCCCTATCACGGGCAAGGGCAAGCCGAAGGGCTGGCCTTTTCGGTGGCGCCGGGTGTGCGGGTGCCGCCGTCGCTGCGGAACATCTACAAGGAACTGCAGCGTGACTTCGGGCTTGCAATACCCAGCTCAGGATCTCTGTCGGCCTGGGCGAGCCAAGGCGTTCTGTTGCTCAACACCTGCCTCACCGTGGAAGACGGTTTGGCCGGAAGCCATGCCCGATTGGGGTGGTCGGCATTGACCAGTCTGGTTTTGGCCGCCTGCAATGCAAGCCCTCTGGGCACCGTGTTCATGCTGTGGGGTGCCCACGCACAGGCCATGCGTGGCCAGATCGACGAAACCCGTCACCTGGTGCTGACTGCCAATCATCCTTCCCCGCTGTCTGCGCTGAGGCCGCCGGTGCCGTTCATTGGGTGCGGCCACTTCAGTCTTGCCAATCGGTGGCTTGCCTCCCGAGGCCGCGAAGAAGTCAACTGGCTTGTTGACGGACACAAAACCGTGGCATAATTGCGGGCTAGCTGTGGAGAGGTGCCCGAGTGGCTAAAGGGGGCAGACTGTAAATCTGTTGGCTTACGCCTACGCTGGTTCGAATCCAGCCTTCTCCACCAACTGCATATCTGGTGAGCGTTTGGAAGCTGCAGATGCATTGCTTGCCGGTCGTGTGGCTGGCTGCAGTGGTGTCGCGGGAGTAGTTCAATGGTAGAACCTTAGCCTTCCAAGCTAATGACACGGGTTCGATTCCCGTTTCCCGCTCCAGTGTTGCAGGTTTTTTTGATGTTTTTGGTGGGCCGCCCAGTGGGTGGTCCATTGCCCATGTGGCTCAGTGGTAGAGCACTCCCTTGGTAAGGGAGAGGTCGCGGGTCCGATTCCCGCCATGGGCACCACCTTCTTTTTGTCTCGGCACACTTCTCGGAGCTGCAAAATGGGAAAAGAAAAGTTTGAACGCACCAAGCCCCACGTCAACGTGGGCACCATCGGTCACGTTGACCATGGCAAGACCACGCTGACTG
>JFJP01037441.1_pt1 | contig 28449 bp, 17 predicted proteins | sample 431651 | NCBI WGS metagenome assembly JFJP01 (sample SAMN02602958, study PRJNA72255) | Microbial mat metagenome, whole genome shotgun sequencing project. | biome: fresh water; feature: sink hole; material: water; isolation source: purple microbial (photo- and chemosynthetic) mats found in... | reverse complement strand
TAAAGGGTTCATCAACGACAACCAGTTACAATGTAACAGGTTTAACAGCTAATACTACTTATTCATTTACAGTAAAAGCAAAAGATGCTGCCGGAAATGTTTCAGCTGCAAGTACAGCTAAAAGTGTTACAACTTTACCTGTAGCAACTGATACACAAGCACCAACTGTACCAACAAATTTGGCATCAGCAAGTGTAACTCAAACTACATTTACATTAATAAAGGGTTCATCAACGACAACCAGTTACAATGTAACAGGTTTAACAGCTAATACTACTTATTCATTTACAGTAAAAGCAAAAGATGCTGCGGGTAATGTTTCAGCTGCAAGTACAGCTAAAAGTGTTACAACATTGCCTATTACAATTACTTATTGTACATCAAAAGGTACTAATTATACCTACGAATGGATTGATTACGTTGCAATGGGTGGTATGACAAATACAACTGCTGCTAATGCAGGTTATGGTAACTTTACAGCAACAAAAATTGCCACAGTTGCTCTAGGTGCAAGCACAACTATCAGTTATAGTGCAGGATTCAAGAGTACTAAATACACCGAGTACTGGAGAGTATGGATTGACTGGAATCAGAATGGTACATTTGAAACTACTGAGTTAGTTGCAAGTAAAACATCATCATTAGCCACTACTCTATCATCAACCTTTACCGTTCCTACAACAGCTTTAATAGGTGCAACTCGTATGAGAGTATCGATGAAATACAATGCAGCCCAAACAGCTTGTGAAACATTTAGCTATGGTGAAGTTGAGGATTACACCGTTAATGTAACAGGAAATACATTTGTTAGAACTGAAACAATTGGTGAAGATCTGGCTGATGAAGATCCAACCAGCTTAATGGTTTATCCAAATCCTGCAAGTAATTATATTAATGTAAAAATCAGTTCAGGAACAAGAGTTGGAACCATTTCAATCTATAATATGAGTGGTGAACTTGTTAAGCTTGTTGATATTAATGGTGAAGAAAGAGACATTGATATCTCCGGCATAGCTAAAGGCACTTATATAATTTCTGTTGAAGATGAAAAAGAAACCCTTGTTAAGAAGTTTATAAAGCAATAGTTTTTTATGGTTAAAACACTCTAGTTTATTTGCTTTAATTTATTAACCCAACCCTAAGAGTACCAGAAAATTCTGGTACTCTTTTTTATTGCAACAGTTTAAAAACAATTAATTAATACTGCGGATATAAATAAATTACAATATTTTTGAAAAAATATAATTAATGAAAGAGTTCTCTATTATTTCTGTATCAATAATAAACCTTCTGATCGGAATTAGATATTGTGTATTAATCTATAAAAAGGAGATAAAACCAGCCTTAGCAATGTGGGTTTTTTTTACCCTTGCAGTAATTTTGAGCCTTATTACTTATCTTGGAGAAGGGAATTTTAGTATTTGGGATAATATTTTAAATACAACGGATATAATCTTGGTAACAACCGTATCTATTTTTATATTCATTTATGGAGACAAAAGCTCAAAGTTTAATACCTTCGATATTGGATGCTTAATTGCAGTATTAACAATAGTTGTATTTTGGATAATTTCTAAAAATCATTTAATAACAAATCTTCTTATTCAGTTAATACTTGTTATTTCTTATTTTCCAGTTATTCGCAGACTTTTTAAATTAAAAGAAAACACAGAACCTTTTTCTGTTTGGATAGCTATGATGTTAGCGCCCATGCTAGCCTTGCTATCGAGTAAAGGGCTTTTGGCGACAGTATACTCGGTAAGAGCAATAATTTGCGTTGGATTGCTTTTATTACTGATGCTCAGAATAGAATACCTATTTAAGAAAAAGACACAAAAGCAGGTATTATAAGGACTTGAATAAGTTCGATAATTGAAATTTTAGAAAGTATAGTAATTATTTGAAGATTTTTTCTATTTTTGCAGTCCAATAAGGTCAGTTGGCCGAGTGGCTAGGCAGCGGTCTGCAAAACCGTGTACGGCGGTTCGAATCCGCCACCGACCTCAATAAAAGCTGGTTTTATAATAAGCCAGCTTTTTTATTTTCTGACATATATTTTTACCTTATCTTTAAATCCATCTTCATCAATTACCATTATCTCGTGCCAACCTTTTCTTAATTCAATTGCTTTTGAATGGTTTTCTTGTGTGCTTCCAAGGTAAAAATCATCGAGATACCAAAACACATTTTTCTCTGGTGACTGATGGGCAATTTTTGAAATAATCCTTTGATATTGACCGTCAAAATCGCGCGGTATTTGTATTAATGCAGAATCGGTTGGATAAAGAAATTCCAGCGGATTAATTCCAGATCGTTTATTACATATCGGATTATGTTGAGGGATTTTTTCAATTATTTGCCCTCGTTGTCTTAAATAATGAACTACATCTGCCGGATAAACTAAAAAATGTTTTTCGTGATATCCAGATTTCCAGCAATATGAGCAGACTGCATAATTTTCATTTTCATCTAAAAAAATATTTTGGTGAAAAGGACACAAGCGCAATGGGTTCATATAAATAGGTACTTCAACCAGCTCCTTTTCATCACAATAATCGCCTGCCAGAAAACCTGTTTTTTTACAAATAGCTACTTCCTTAAAATCCATTTCTACCTTTTCGAACCATTTTTGATTTGGATCAACCGGCAACAAATTGAAAATATCAAAAAGCAATGGCCCTGCACTTCCGGGACCTGAAAGATTTTTGTTTCCTTCGCCATCAAAATTTCCTATCCAAACAGCTATTGTCCATTGTGGTGAAACGCCAACAGCCCATGCATCTTTATGTCCATAACTGGTTCCTGTTTTCCATGCTATTGGTCTTTGATTTTGATATTGATCCCAATAGTATTCAGCACCGGGTCGTTTTAGTTCATTAAGCATTTCAAGTGTTAAATAACAAGAACCCGGACTAATTAATTGAGGTGTTTTTTCATTTATTCTAATTGAATCAGATGACAAGAAATAATTAGGTGAAAACGATCCACGGTTTGCCAATCCTCTGAAAAGCATACTTATATCCCATGCCTTTATTTCGGCTCCACCAATAATTAAAGGCAAACCATAATCTTCGGCTGATCTGAATAAGGTTGATATTCCGGCATTCTGTAAAAAAGAATAAAACTGATAAACACCGTAAGTATTCAACAGACGAACAGCAGGAACATTTAAAGAACGAATAAGTGCTTCTTTTGCTGTAACAATTCCATTAAACTTTTCATCCGCATTATTGGGCGAAAAAGCATCAAAATACGATGGTACATCTTTTAGCAATGTTTGTGGAATAATTATTCCTTCGTCAATTGAAAGTGCATACAAAAATGGTTTTAATAATGAGCCCGATGATCTTGAAGCCATAACACCATCAACTTGTCCAAGGCCTTCGAAATCAAAAAAACCTTGCGAGCCAACATATGCTTTTACCTTTCCTGTTTTAGTTTCGACAACCAGAATAGCTCCGTTCTTAACTCCTAACCGACGTTGAAAAGCCACGTATTGTTTTACAACCTGCTCAAGATATTCTTGCAACTTGAAATCAATCGTAGTAGTAATTATTTTTTCGCTGGGAAAGTTATTTTTAATTTGTTGTGCCAGATGAGGAGCAACTACTTTGAATCGATATTCTTTTTCGGGCAGAGGCTCAATAATAGCAAGGTTATAGGTTTCAAGATCAATTACATTTTTAATTAAAAGCTTTTTTAATAATTGATTCCGTTTTACTTGTAATAGCTTTTTATTAGCAGATGGGGAAACCAATCCTGGAGCATTAGGAAGTACAGCCAGAGTTGTTGCTTCGCCCCAGCTAAGTTCGCGAGGTTCTTTATCAAAATACCTTTTAGAGGCAGTTCGGTAACCAATAATATTTCCTCCATATGGAGCATGATTAAGATAAAGATTTAATATCTCGTCTTTTGAATAGTAAAGATTGATTTTCAGGGCTTGAAACATTTCTCTTATTTTTTGCCCATAAGATCTTTCCTTTCCATTTCTTATCCTGGCAACCTGCATGCTAATGGTACTTGCGCCGCTTACAATTCTTCTTTCAGAAATATTCTGATATATCGCCCTAGCTAATGAAACAGGATTTACACCTGGATGCCAATAAAAATATTGATCCTCATAGGTAATAACTGCTTTTTTAAGCTTTTCGGGGATTGTAATAGAATCTTCGGGAGGTAAAAACCACTGCTCGTCTTCATTTAAGAAAACGCGGAGTACAATTCCCTTCTCATCCTTAATGACTAAGCTATAATCAGAATTAAAAAAAGGATTGGGCAAAGGAATAATAAAATAGATTATTAAACTCGCTATTACTCCCAGGCCCAACCATTTAAAAGCCTTCTTCATAAAAATTCTTATGGCTTAATTACACGAACTTTTTTACCAGCTCTAGTTGCTTTAAAACTACCATTGTACATCGCTTCAACCAACGTACCAGGTAATTCAAACTCCCCGATGGTTACCGCATTTAATTTCACCATAAAATCCATTTCGTTGTAAAGTGGTTCATATCTATGAACATCAAAAAACCACATAATCCTGTCATCGCGAATATCAAGGTAATCTTCGTGATTAATTTTAAGTTCGCGAGCCCATAATGGAGTTGATTCTTCCAACAATCGGGTATTTTCAATTTCCCATCCTGAAGGAAGAATTTGAACCAATGCAATTTCGTCAACTTGTACGAGGCTACTTTCGTTTTTTACATTAAAATGTCCCCAGAAAGTTGTTCCCTGCTTTATTTCTGTAATATCCATTTCGTTTCCTTTATCATCGTACCAAGCCACTTTAACACTTAGATTTTCTGACTTATCCTGAATATTACTTTCGAGCGGAACACCATTCCATGCCAGGGTAGTAAATGCTTTGGTTACGCTGCTTTCACTATTTAGTAATACCTGAATCGACTTTCCAAATCCTTCTTTAATTTCAAGGTTGAACGATTTTTTACTGTCGAACTGAACTTTTTCTCCATTTGGTAATATCACTTCGCCTTTTAATTTTAGGTTTTCTGATTTACTATTTAAAACATTTATGTATTTACCCATGCCCAACAAAGCATATCCAATAGTTTGAGTTGAATACCATGAAGTTGCAGAAAGATGTTTCGAAATATCTCTTGTCAGTTCATCAGCAAGTTCAAATTTTTCGAGGATTACCAATGCATCCAAAATCATCCCTTTGTCTCTCAATCCAGAACCATAGGTACCAGAAAACTCAACATAATCTTTGGTTTCGATAGTTGTATTTTTTATTATCTCATCAACTTTCTCCGGTAAGCCAGCCAATTTATATGATGCAGCCAGCATCCATTTTTGAGTGTTATTCATTTCTTTCAGTTTGCTTTCCTTTAACTGGTTCATCTCATTCATAACTGAATTACCTGATAATGCCAAAATATAAACACGGTAAACACGATACATTAAATCTCCCGAGTTTTGTCGAGCTTGCTGTTTGCAATAGTTCAACCAGTTTTCGTAAAGATCATCAACCACATGATAACCTAGTTTCTTTGCTTCGATCATAAAATGTCCCGCATATAATGTTCCCCATTCATTTACATCGTTTCCATAAGGCCAGTAAGAAAACCCTCCTGAATATTGCTGGAATCGACGTAAGCGTTCCAATCCATTATTTATTTGCTGATCAATATCCTGCGAAAAGGCTTCTGGGTACTCCATAAATTTTTTCAAGTATAATTGAGGCATAACTGCAGATGTTGTTTGCTCGATGCATCCGTATGGGTAATTTATCAACCAACGTAAACGATGTGAGAAATTAATACTTGGAAAATTAGAGATGGTAAGCGTAGCATTATTCGTTCCTTTTATACCTATTTCAGGGATATTTATGGTAACATTCTTGGTAGGCTCTATAGTACCTTCACTTAATCCATAAATTCTTGGCGATGTAGGACGCACCATTAAATCAACTTCATAACTCGCATTATATTGATCCGAATTAGCCGTTATTACAACTTTCGATTGTCCTGTTTCCGGTTTTACCAAGATTGTAAAGAAACAATCTTTATCTGTTGCACTTTCGAAATTTAATGTTTGTGTTTTAGCACCCTCAACTGATAATGGACCTTCGGTAGCGATATTTACATTCACTTTGCCGATTTTATCTTTCATTGCAAATACACTAACAGGAATAGTAAATTTCTCGCCCGGACCAATAACTCTTGGCAATGTACCAAGTATCATTAATTCTGATTTTACGGGTACGGCTTTTTCTGCACGTGCAAATGAATTCCCTCGTGAAGCGATTACCATAATACGAACAGATCCTACATAGTTTGGCATATCAAACTGAACAACTGCTCTTCCATTAGCATCTGTTTTTATAGGCCCTTTAAATAAGCTTACCGGCTTAAACCGCTTTTTCCCTTTTTCGGGTGCTTGTTGCGACTCCCGATAATCCATATCACCACCAATGGAAAACGTTTTAAAAACATCTCCATGCAATGCTGACATAACATGAGAGAAAATATCATATGTCAATACACCTAGCCTTGTCTTTTTAAAGAAATGTTTCCAGGGATCGGGGGTCTTAAACTGTGTAATATCCAGCAATCCTTCGTCAACAACAGCAATAGTAAATTGGGTTTGTTTCTGATCTTTGGCTTGTAATGTTATCTCAAAAGGCTCTTTGGGTCTGAATTGTTCAGTAGTAATAATCTCAATTTCGTGCTTTGTATTTGGATCTTCAACCATTAAAGGAATAATACCAAACATTCGAATTGGCCTATCATTAACCGTTTGGGCATGTGGCTGAATTAACGAAATGGAAACATAAGCATTCGGAACCATTTCTTTTGTTATTGGTATCCTGATTGTTTTTTCATTTTCATTGTCACAGAAATACCACTTTTGATCCAACACTTTATTCTTTCTCTCAACGGTAACCAGAATACTCCCTTCTTTCGGTGCTGGAAATTGAATTTCGGCAACATCTCCCACATAATATTTTTCTTTATCGGTGCTTAATGCTAGCGTTCCTGCATTTTTATCTCCTGATGCAACGCCGCCATATGGATATGCATTGATAAAAATACCTGACGAATGGCCTGTTCCATTCTCATCAGTAACCTCAATAAAGTAATTCCCTTTTTCGATTGGAAGAAATTTTACTTTATTATGTGTTTGGGTACTTACTATAGTTCCTTCTTTTACCAGAACAGTATTTTGATCGGTTTTGTATCTTAAATTTCTATTATTATCATATTGATACCACCAATATTCTGAGTTTCTAAAAATTCGATATTTTAATGATTTCCCTTCAACTGAATTTCCTTCAGTATCAACTAAAATTACCGGTATTTCGGTATCAGTTCCTGTTGCAACATAATAGTATTTTAATGGTTGAAGACCAACATAATGAGAATATGGCTCAACCGGAATATTAATCCAGTTAATATTAGGGCGTCCTCCTTTTTCGATGACCTTGGCTGTAACTTTAATGTTTAATGCAGAAGGAGCTCCGACAAATGAAGGCAGCTCCCAATCAATGTGTTTTATTCCGTTTTCGTCTAAGCTACCCTCAAATAAATTCTTTTGAATAGTTGTAAAATCAATGCATGGATTATTAAAAACAAATTTTTCATATTTTGGAAATTTCTTATTTATAGTTATAATCTCTGCTTCAATGCCAACAGGCATGTTTGATGCAGGATTACCAAAAAGGTAGGTGCTTATAACATCAAAGCTAAGTACTTTATCAGAATTTGAAACCACTTTGTTTTCGGATTCAATTTTAACCTTTAAGCGATAGGGAACAATGGTCTCTATTTTTACCGTATGACTAAAATTTGAATTCCCAATATTGAAGCTCGCATTCCAGTTTCCGGTCTGATCAGATTCTTTGGTTTGGAAAGTAAAATTATAAAAGCCTTCCTTATTTTCTCTGTTTGTGATTTCGTACACTTTTTTCCCTTCGGGATTGTATAAATCCATTGTTAAAGGGTGATTATCTGGGAAGGTATTGTTCTGGTTTCTGGCAATAACTGAAATATTAATTTCATCTCCTGGTCGGTAAACACCACGCTCTGTATACACATATGCTTTAGTTCCCATATCGTATTCATCTACACCGCCAATATCGAAACCAGAAATATTCCATTCCATTTCATTGAACTTAATCACACTTCGTTGTCCATCTTTCTCCGCTTCGATGTACGTACTATAATAATAACGATCGCTGAAGAATTGTATTTTTCCATCTCCATCGGTTACTCCTGATGCAATTGTAGGATCGTCATCATCATACATTCTTTTAAGTCTTACATCAACCCCTCTCATCGGTTTAGCGGTATTAATATCTGTAACGTAGATATTATAATAATCACCGGCTCTTTTGCATGTTAAACCAATATTGCTCAGGAAAACAGGTTTGTAAATCTGTCCGAATTCTTCAATGTATTTATCCTTGTCTTCGTTTAATTCAACTAAAACATCTCTTGGATTAAAATTTAAACGGATAAGATACAATGCTTTATCACCACTTTTAATCACACCAGAAAGATCAATTTCGCTTAGTAACCAGTTATTTTTGCGATCGCCAATCTCAAATGTTTCATTATGAATAATAACTCCCAGCCTGTTATTATATGATTCGTTAAAATTTGTTTTACGATCCTTTAAGCTACTTAATTGCTCTGATTGTAAAAACTCGGCCAGACTTTGTTCATAAACCTTTTTTACTTCGATATGAACTCTTTTAAGATTACTGGTATAAAACTGAACTTTGTTTTTATTTTCACTTGGAAGGATAATCCCATCCGAAGCAAATTCAACCTGAGGTTTAATATCCGAAAAACGGATTTTTTCTTTAAATTGGTTTTCGGTTTCTGTTCCCCATCGGCTCTTAACTCCTGATTCTACAACAACATCATACTCGGATCCAAAACTAAAATCTCCATCAAGAATTACAGTACTTCCTAATCGCTGAATTTTAAGCTCACATTTTGGATCAACCGAAATTAATCCGTTTAGATTTTGTTCGGGATCAAACTCATCGGAAAACTCAACAAAAATTTTGGGAATACGACCTTCCTCTTGCTTATTGACTTTAACAACTTTCATTTGCTCTATGGGTGTAACTTGAAAGCTTTTTTCAAAATCTTCAGTAAGATTTAACTTGCCGCGATCAATAATAAATGTAAAATTCTGGGTTGAGTTATCGCGTGTAAGATCTTCGCTGATGAACGAAAAAGTGAATCCGTTCTTTTCTGAAATCCAGTTTAAATCAATATTTTTTGATCCTTTTTTCAGGCTTACTACCTCTTTTAGTAATTCAAAATCTATTTTCTCACTTAAAGATAATTTTCCTCGATAGTTTAAAAGCTTCGGGTTGTTTCTGTTTTTTAGAACCAATTCGCCAGTAAAGCTTGATATTTGCTGTCCGCGAACAGTAAAATTAAATTTTAATATTTCTAACTTTTTCTCCTTAAGATCTTCAGATATTTTCCCTAAATCTAATTCACCCTTATATGTTTTTCTGTATTGTAAAGGTTCATTTGGTTCAAATACCAATGTTTTTAAATCACTCCAGTATGTTTTTCCTTTTATTCTTGGTGAAAATTTAAATACATCTTTTTCACAAGGTTTATTAATATCATCTTTTGAAATCATTGGGTTTACAAACCTCACTTGTATTCTATCAGAAGCTTGAATATCTCCATTGGTAACCTGACTTACAACCTTGGCCATTTCTTCGGAGTAGGCTATTTCTGCTTCTTTTTGCTTTTTACAAGCCAGACTAATGATTAGTATAATAACAATAACTGCAAACAATTGCTTTTTCATGTGATCGGTTTATTAGGGTTAATAAAAATTGAACAACGATAATTTCTTGAAGTTATAAAACTTTATTAAATTCTAAATGGAATCTTCCTAAATAATTTAATTAATAAATATAAAACCCCATATTGCTATGAGGTTTTATGAAAGATAAATAACTCAATTAAAGATGTAAAATACAATAGATAATAGTATTATAATAAGATATTCCCTTGATTTTATCACTTTTTTCAGAAAATGTAAAAAACTAAGAATCAGTCCATGTTATAGTGCTTATCACTTATTTGGTTCAACTTTCATTACGAATTAACTATTCAATTTTATTAAATACGTCTGCTAATTCTTAGTATAATAAGTAATCGTATTAAGTTCTTTCCATGCACCACGAGTAAAATCAGGCACCTGAACAGGCATTCCCTGGTTTTGGACAGACACACGCGAGAGTTCAATTATTGCAGACCATTCAGCAGCATCATATACGTCCATATCCAATGGAAGTCCATTTCTCAAACAATAAATTAAACGATAATCCATAATAAAGTCCATACCACCATGGCCACCAACAGCTTTTGCTTTTTCTCCAACTTCTGTAACAATTGGATGTTCGTAAACTTTTAGCAGAGAATCAAGGGCTTTGTCCGAAAGGTATCTGTGTCCATCTGGCTCAAGCGATATTCCTGTTCGGGGCCATTTTTGTGCAAACCCTTTGGTTCCAGTTAACATATGAATACGGCTGTATGGACGAGGATTTGTTGTATTGTGCTGAATCATCATGGTTTTTCCTTTATGAGTTTTAATTATTGTGGTACTCATATCACCTTTCATATATTCAGCTTTTGCATAATCTGATTCATTTCCAAATTTCTCTTTTGCATACTCGGTTAATCCAAATTGATTGCTTGAAACAGAAACAAGGTAATTCATTTTATCGCCACGGTGAATATTTAACGCATGTGCAATGGGTCCTAATCCATGTGTTGGATATAAACATCCATCTTCCTTCTGATTATGTTTCAACCTCCACATATCCCAGTAACCTGTTTTCTCATCAAATAAAAGCCATCTTAAATCGTGAATATAAGCTCCTTCGGCATGAACAATCTCACCAAACAATCCTTTTTGAGCCATATTGAGGGTTGCCATTTCGAAAAAATCGTAATTGCAATTTTCCAGCATAATCATGTGTCGGCGTGTTTTTTCGGCTGTATTAACCAGCTGCCATGCTTCATCGATTGTAAGAGCTGCAGGCACTTCGATGGCGGCATGTTTTCCCTGTTCCATTGCATATACGGCTATAGGAGTATGCAAATCCCAGTGAGTACATACATAAACAAGGTCTACATCATTGCGTTCGCAAATTGTTTTCCAGTCTTCAGGTTCGGTATAACCAACAGCTTCTGGTTTATTAAGTTCTTTAAGCGTATTTTGGGCTTTTTCAACATTGGCAGGCACCACATCGGCTAATGCAACAATTTTTGTTCCTTCAATATAACTTAAACGATAAACGGCATCTTGTCCTCTCATACCTAATCCAATGATAGCAATTCGAACAGTATCTAAAGGTTCTGCTCTCAACTCAAGTACATGATTTTGTCCTGCTTGTCTTTCAGGAACCTGAAAAACCTCTACTGCAGTAAATAGTTTTTTTTCTTCTGACACCTTATTACAGGCGATGATACCAATACTCAAAAGAAATATAGCAATTGCTGGAAGCTTAATAAATCTCATTTTTTTTGTTGTCATTACATATCGATTTAAATAGTAAATTAATCTTGAAATTTTTATAAATCATTATTCTTTAAGGCTTTCAAGTATAATTCTTTTCATAATATCCTCACGCGACTCCATACTTTCAATTAGCTTTTTTTGTACGTTACATCGATCAAGATTGTGTTGATCATAACTCGTTTTATAATAGACATCTCCATTCAGATAATCTGCTAAAAACCTTATTCCCATTATGTATGTCATCAAAACCGGAGCTCTGTAAAGATTTGCTTTTTCTTTATTCGTTAAAATGTTTTTTACCTGAGATAGATACCCATTTGTAAAGGATTTAAATGAATTTAGGTTAAAAGATACCTTCTCGAGTTTCTTTTCATCTTCGTTAGCGTTATTGGCTGATGTTCTTAATGCATCACCAAAATCGAACATAATACTTCCTGGTCCAACGGTATCAAGGTCTATTACAGCAATCGCGTTTTTGTCCCTAAAAAGGATATTATTTATTTTTGTGTCGTTATGAACTATTCTAGAAGGAATTTCTCCCTTATCAATCATTTGTTCAATATTGATAAGAGATTTTTCTCTGTCTTTAAAGAATTTGATTATCGAACTAATTGAGCTCAATCGGTTAGCCTTATTATCTTTAACAGCATTATTAAGTTGGTCAATACGAAAGGACAAACGATGAAAATCATTGATCGGTTCTTTAAACTCTTTTACATCTAATGAGCTGCATACCTTGGCAAACCATCCATATCCAATTCCAGCCTGATAAGCTTGCCATTCATCCTCAACCACATCAGCAGAGTGTGAATCTTTAATAAAAAATATCATTCTCCAGGCACCTCCAAGCTTATCAATAAAAAGGTGGTTTCCAGTGAAATCCGGAATTAACTTTGCTATTTCAATTGGTTGATTATTATTAAGTAAGCTTTTCTGTAATTGAATATGATTTTGTATTAAAATATCTGGATTTTTAAAAACTGAAGTATTAATCCGTTGCAAAATATATGCTGAAGATGATTCTGAAAACTCAACCTTATAGGTATCATTAATATGTCCATTACCAAATGGTTTTACACAGTAATCCTGTTCGTTTGGGAAAAATCTTTTAATTACAGTATCAATCATGAAATATAAATGAGTAGTTCTCCAAAAATATACCACGGAAAGTTATTAAATTTTTTTAATAACTACAAAAATATTTGGCGTCTAATTTAATTTTTTATATATCTTGGTTGCTAAAGGTTGCTTGAATTTCAAGATAAATATCTTTTAAAATCATTAATAAAAACGGCAGGATAAATCAAATTAATTCTTGAGGAATTTGAAATGCATTTGACATTACCACTGGTATTGCTCCAAGCAGTCCTGCTTTTTGATGTAGATCAGACAATACGAGTTTTGAATCTTTTTTTATCTGAACCATGACATATTTATTAAGCTTTTGCTGAATTGTGTTTAAAAGGAGCTCTCCTGCTTCGGCCATATCCCCACCAATAATTATTGTTTCAGGATTAAAAAGATGTAGTAAGGTCGAAATTCCTCTTGCAAGATAATCACTCGCATCTTCTAATAATTCTAAGGCAAATTGATCTCCTTGTTTCATTGCCTCAACAATTGATGCAAGTTTTACTTCTTGTAAATTATCATTTACTAATTTACTTATTAAAGAATGCTTTCCTTGCCCAATCTGGTTAACCGCCTTTTTTACTAATGCGGTACCAGAAGCAACCGTTTCGAGGCATCCTATTCTACCACAATAACATAATTCACCCCCTGGAATCATCTGAATGTGTCCAAATTCGCCAGAGAATCCGGAATGTCCATGATACAACTTTCCATTAATTATCATCCCCATTCCAATTGCGGTACCAATATTAAGAAACAAAACATTAGACATGTTCTTTGCTTGTCCAAACCATGCTTCTCCAAGTACCATAGACTTTGTGTCATGTTCTACATAAGATGGTCGACCAAAAAGATTGCTGAATAACTTATTCAGATTATCTGAACCAAGCTGAGGATAACTGTAACTTACTCCCTTTCTTATATCTATTAAACCCGGAATAGTAATACCATAACCAATGATTTGATCATTCTTGATTTTGTTTTGTATTAATAACTTTATTGCTTCCTGCTTCAGAACTGGTAGTATTTTATCCGTTATATTAAGACCTTCAGAAATTTCAGTCGGTTTGTTCAGGTTTTGATTTGCCAAATTAAAAACACACATTCTGGTAAAATCCCTGCTAAGTTCAACACCAACAATATATCCCGCTTCAGGATTTAACCCATATAATGAAGGTCTTCTTCCGCCTTTCGATTTACCAATACCAAAGTTTCTTATCCACCCTGCATTAACAAACTCATTCAGCACAGCGGTTAACGTAGGAATGCTATTATTTGTAACTTCGCACAACTCGCTAATTGTTTTTTGCCCTTCCCTATAAAAGATTTCAATAATCTGCATTTTTAATAACAACTTTTTAAAGGTTGCAGCACTTTTATTTTCTTTATAACTATTAATTGTATGTTCTATGATATTCATGCTATAAGGATTAAGGATTATAAACGAAAAATTTGTTAAAGATCGATTTCTTTGTAAAAAGACAATGCAATATACAAATTATTAATAAATAGATTTAAAAAGCTATTGCCCAATTATTGATTTTTACTTTTTCTGGTGATAAAAGATGCTCCTATTTGATAAAGTTAATATTCCTGTTTATTACATCAAATTTTGGGCGTTCGAGGGGTGACTCTTTAAAAATTTGGTTAAAATCAATTTCTGTTAATTTTTCCCAGTCCAACCTTAGGAATTTGATTATTTCTGGTTTAGGCTTAAAATCTCTTTCTGAGTGAACACTAGCTTTTGAGTTCCAGGGGCACACATCCTGGCAAATATCGCAACCGAATATCCAATCATTCCATTGGTTTTTAAAATTCTCAGGTATCTCACCCTTTTTTTCGATAGTCAAATATGAAATACATTTTCGGGCATCAAGCTTATATGGACTTAATGCTTTTGTTGGGCAGGCATCAAGGCATTTTGTACAATTTCCACAATAATCTTTTATTGGAGAATCCGCAACCAGTTCAATGTCTATAATAATTTCTCCAATAAATAAAAACGACCCGTGCTCTTTTGAAATCAGGTTAGTATTTTTCCCTATCCATCCTAGACCAGATTTTGCAGCCCAGACTTTTTCCATAACAGGAGCTGAATCAACAAAAATTCGTGCTTTAGCTTCGGGTTCGAGTGTTTTAATGTAATCGAAAAGTTTATAAAGTTTTTCCTTAACCACCAAGTGGTAATCTCTGCCGTAGGCATATTTTGATATTTTATAGGAGTTTTCGGGCTGAACTTTCGGGGGGTAATAATTATACAATACCGATATAACCGATTTAGCATTATCAACTAATTTCCTTGGATCAGTTCTTTTTTCAAAATGATTTTCCATGTATTTCATCTCACCATGAAAACCATCTTGCAACCAGTTTTTTAATTGCTTCGATTCCTTTTCAAGATATTCAGCTTTTGAAATACCAATAGCAGAAAAACCTATTTCCAAAGCTTTATGTTTTATTTTTTCTGTATGGGGATTTATTGAGTTCATTTAGCATGTTAACGACTCATTGTAACACTTACTCTTTCCATTTTACCACCCATCGGAGGATTCATTTTCGAAACCTTTACAGTAGCTTTTTTAATCGAATGAAATTTTGCATAAAGAGCATCGAGAATTCGTCCGGCTATATGTTCGAGCAGATGCGATTTCTTTTGCATTTCATTTTTAACAATCTCGTAAGCCAGTTGGTAATTTAGTGCGTCATTTATGCTGTCGGTTTTTGATGGAACACTCATATCGGTTTCAATTGCTAAATCGACAAGAAAGCGATTGCCTACAATTTGTTCTTCTTTAAAACAACCATGATAAGCATAAAACTCCATGTTTTCGATTTCGATAAGTCCCATAGGAAATTGGTTTTAATAAAGTGTAAAGGTATAAATTTTAATTCATTCTGGTTACTGGTTGCCCTCCTTCGGCGGGCAAGCTGGTTACTCGTTTTTTCTGATAACTAATAAAAAGGGATAATGAACCTGAATTAATTCTTTTCTTTTTAGTTAACTTTTAGTTGCATTGGAGAAAATCTTTTACTTTTGTAGGATTCTAAAAATCTGACTGAATTAATTGATTTATGAAAACCGAAAACACAGAACCCGAAGTAAAACGATCACTCAATTTTATTGAGAGTATTGTAGAGGAGGATTTAAAAAACAATAAAAACAACAGTGTGGTTTTAACTCGTTTTCCTCCCGAGCCAAATGGATATTTACATATTGGTCACGCAAAATCTATCTGTTTGAATTTCGGTTTAGCACAGCGTTACAGCGGAAAAACCAATTTGCGATTCGACGATACCAATCCCGAAAAAGAAGAGGTTGAATATGTAGATTCAATTATGGAAGATGTTCGCTGGTTGGGGTTTAACTGGGAAGGTGAGGCACGATACGCATCCGACTATTTTCAGCAATTGTACGATTGGGCTGTTAAAATTATTAAAGATGGTTTTGCCTATGTTGATGATCAATCGGCTGAAATCATTAGTCAGCAAAAAGGTACACCAACCCAACCGGGCATCGAAAGTCCTTTCCGAAACCGTTCAGTAGAAGAAAACCTCGACTTGTTTACACGCATGAAAAACGGCGAGTTTAAAGAAGGTGAAAGAGTGCTTCGGGCGAAAATTAATATGGCCTCGCCTAATATGCACATGCGCGATCCAATTATGTACCGCATTTTAAAACGTGAACATCACCGTACCGGAAATAATTGGTGTATTTATCCAATGTATGATTATGCACACGGTCAGTCGGATTATTTAGAAGGAATAACACACTCCATTTGCACACTTGAATTTGAAGTACACCGACCTTTGTATGAGTGGTTTTTGGATCATGTATACACCGAATGGAGCATTAAGCCCCGACAAATTGAATTTGCGCGTTTAAATCTAAGTTATACAATTATGAGTAAGCGTAAATTACTTGAGTTGGTTCAACAAAACATTGTTAACGGATGGGATGATCCACGAATGCCAACCATTTCGGGTATGCGCAGAAGAGGTTATACCGCTGCTGCTATTCGCCAATTTGCCGACACCATTGGTGTAGCAAAACGCGATAATGTGATTGATGTTGCTTTATTGGAATTCAATGTGCGTGAAGATTTGAATAAAATAGCCCCTCGGGTTATGGCAGTTCTCGATCCATTAAAAATTGTAATTACCAATTATCCTGAGGATAAAGAAGAAGTAGTTACCACCGAAAATAATCCAGAAGATCCAACAATGGGAATCCGCAAGATGCCTTTTTCTAGAGAAATATTTATTGAGAAAGATGATTTTATGGAAGATGCACCAAAGAAATTCTTCCGTTTAACTGTTGGTTCAGAAGTACGATTAAAAAGTGCGTATATTATTAAATGCGAAAAAGTAATTAAAGATTCAGCAGGGAATATCACCGAACTACATTGCGCCTATGATCCCGAATCAAAAAGTGGAAGCGGAACAGAAGCCAGTCAGCGCAAAGTTAAAGGAACATTACATTGGGTTTCGGCAAAACATGCAATAAGCGCCGAAGTTCGCTTGTACGATCGTCTTTTTAATGACGAAGCTCCGGATGGACATAAAGACAAAGATTATAAAGACTTTATTAATCCCGAATCGCTCAAAATAATTAAAAACTGTAAGCTGGAGCCAAGCTTGAAGAATGCCGAGCCCGAATCAAAATATCAGTTTCAGCGAATAGGTTATTTCTGTGTCGATAAAAAAGACTCTAAACCCGGAGCGCTTGTATTTAACAGAACAGTACCTCTGAAAGATTCATGGACAAAGATTCAGAATAAAGAATAAATAAATTTTATGAAAATAGGGGGGGTAATTAGCCCCTTTATTTTTTAATTAAATCCCGAATCACTACAGAAGCACACATACAGCCATAAATTGGGGGCATATAGGAGATTGTACCGACAGTCGATTTTTTGTTTTCTCCCGGTTCATCAACAATTATAGCCTCATCATCAGCTTTTTCTTCCGAAAACACCACTTTAAATCCTTTTTGAACACCAAGTTTTCTTAATCGCTTACGTAAGATAAAACCCAATCGGCAATTATATGATTTCGAAAGATCAGTAATTCTTATTTTGGTTGGGTCTAGTCTTGCTCCGGAACCTAAAGAACTAACGATCTTTAGTTTTTTCTGCAAACTATGATAAATAAGATAAACTTTTGGCGATAATGTATCGATAGCATCTACAACATAATCATAGGGTTTATCAAGAATTCCAATCATTTTATCATCTTTAATAAAATCCTGAATAATATGTAGCTTTAACTTAGGATTAATCTCTTTTAACCTCTCACCCATCACTTCCGCTTTAGGTCTTCCCATTGTACTTTCCAATGCAGCTAATTGCCTGTTTTTATTTGATGGATGCAGCATATCTCCATCAACAATTGTTAATTCGCCAATCCCTGACCTGCATAAGCTTTCTGCAGCATACGCACCAACGCCACCAAGTCCAACGACTAAAACATGAGCATTCTTAAGCTTTTCAAGGTTTTCTTTTCCTATTAATAATTCTGTGCGTTCCTGCCAGTTTTCTTTACTCATAATATCGTATATTATTATAGAATGGGCTAAAGCCCAAGATTAACCACACTATATTTGCCGTTGACTAAAGTCAACGGAATAATTTATTAACTCTTCTTTTAATTTTTACCGTCTGCTTTAGCGGACGGTAAAAATCAGGGCTATAAACATAGCTTTAACCATTTCTATTAAATAATGACTCAACGTTTTTGCTTATTTGCTTTTTTAACTCTTCTATACTTATTCCGAATTTAATAGCAGCAGAATGATACAAGCCTTTAATACCGACATTAAAATCATCGGTTTCAAAAAAAATTCTGTCTAAAGGTAAGGTTTGAAAATACTCACTTATTCTGGAATTGCTATTCTGAATGTGATGACAAAGAGACAAATAGAATCCATGATGAATAAGATCCTTTGCTATTTGCTCGCTTCCGGTAAAATTATGAATTACCCATGGTAATTTTGAGTTTAAATCAATTTTCAACTTTAAAACTTCATTGTGTGATTTTACTGAATGAATAATTAATGGCATCTTGTGTTTTTCGGATATCTCAACATGAGTTCTAAAAACATCTATTTGTGTTTTCCAATCTGCACCACGTATTTTATCAAGGCCTGTTTCTCCAACAGCAATTATTTGTTTGTTGCTGATTAGTTTTTCTAATCTTGTTTCTATTTCAGATTTAGTTAATTGATCAGCATGCCAGGGATGTAATCCAGAAGTAAAAAAAATCTTATCGTCTGGTATAACGATAAAATTTTCCTGTAAAAACAAACTCAGAATAACTATTTCATCGGCATCAGGTTTTTGCTGGTGGGCATGGAAATTTAAAAATGTAGTAGATGAAATAGTCATCATTCATTCCAATCTGAACTATTTTATATTTTCTATTCCTGATTTAATTCTTTTTATTGTTTCTTCCTTACCCAAAAGTTCAGCTATTTCTAAAACACCGGGACCAATTCCTGCACCAACCAAAGTTAATCGCAATGGATTCATAAGCTGTCCTAAACCGATTCCCTTTTTCTCAACAAAATCCTGAACAACTTTCTCAAGAGTTGCCAAATCGAATTCCTCTACCTTTTCAAGTTGTTTTTTTAAATCCGATAAGAGTTTTGGAGTTTCTTCTTTCCATCGTTTTTTTATTACTTCCTGATCATATTTGTTGGGTGCCTGAAAAAAGAAATAGGATTGATCCCAAAAATCAGAAACAAAATTTGCTCTGTCCTTAATTAAGCAAACTATTTTATTTACCATTTCATCAGGAGCATTGATGTTTTTACTTTTTAAAATCTCCTGATAAAGATTAGCTAATTTTGCTGAAGTCTTTTTAACTAAATACTTATGGTTAAACCATTTTGCTTTTTCAGGATCGAATTTTGCACCTGCTTTATGTACTTTATTTAAATCGAAACTAAATGACATTTCATTTAAAGACATGATCTCTTCTTCGGTTCCTGGATTCCAACCTAAAAATGCCAGCATATTTACAAACGCCTCAGAGAAATAACCATCTTCACGATATCCTCTAGAAACATCTCCGCTTGTCGGATCTGTCCATTTTAAAGGGAATACAGGGAATCCCATTGCATCTCCATCGCGTTTACTTAACTTACCCTGACCATTAGGTTTTAACAACAATGGGAGATGAGCAAACTCAGGCATGGTTTCTTCCCAACCAAAAGCACGATATAACAATACATGCAATGGCAATGAGGGCAACCACTCTTCACCCCTTATTACATGAGATATTTTCATTAAATGATCATCCACAATATTGGCAAGATGATACGTTGGCATTCCGTCTGATTTAAATAAAACTTTATCATCTAATTGATTTGTATTAACAGTAACGGTTCCTCTGACAATATCTTGCACTACAATGCTTTGATTTTCTGGCATTTTAAATCGCACTACATAAGGCGAACCTGATTTGATCAAACTTTTTGTTTCAACGTCACTTAATGTAAGAGAATTTTTCATTTCGGTACGAGTAACCGCATTGTATTGTTGAACTGAATTCTTTTGATCTTTTAGTCGATCTCTCATTTTATCAAGTTCTTCCGGAGTATCAAAAGCAAAATATGCCTGTCCAGAATCGATCAATCGTTGAGAAAATTCTTTATATAATTCTTTTCTATCTGATTGGCGATAAGGACCATAAGGGCCTCCTTCTTCAATTCCTTCATCAATTTTAATTCCACACCATTTTAATGATTCAATAATATATTCTTCTGCTCCTTGCACAAATCTTGTTTGATCGGTATCTTCTATGCGTAAAATAAATACCCCATTATGTTTTTTGGCAAACAAATAATTAAACAATGCTGTTCGCACACCCCCAATATGCAACGGGCCAGTTGGACTTGGGGCAAAACGTACTCTTACTTTCCTTTTATCCATATCTAAATTTTTTCGAAAGTTACAAAATAATGATTAAAAATGCCGGAACAAAGCCGGCATCATATTGAATTATTTACTCCCAGTTTAAAATTACTTTTCCGCAATTCCCTTCGTCCATAATTTTAAATCCCTTTTCGAATTCGTCAATTGGAAACCGGTGAGTAATTATTGGACTTAGGTCAAGGCCAGAATGTAACATCTGTTCCATCTGATACCATGTCTCGTACATTTCGCGTCCATAAATACCTTTAAGTGATAGTCCTTTGAATATTACCTTATCCCAGTTAATCCCTGTTTTTGGAGGAAGGATTCCGAGCAATGAAATTTTACCAGAGTTGTACATATTATCAAGCATCTCGTTAAATGCAACTGGAGAACCAGAGCATTCAAGCCCTATATCAAAGCCTTTCATTCCTAACTCTTTAACAACATCACTTAATTTTTCTTTTAATGGATTAACAACACGTGTGGCTCCCATTTTTTTTGCCAGTTCTATTCGGAATTCGTTTGTTTCGGTAGCAACAACATAACGTGCACCTGCAAATTTTGCAACAGCCACACACATGCTACCAATTAATCCTGCGCCAGTAACAAGAACATCTTCTCCTATAAGTGACCATGACAAAGCTGTATGCGTTGCATTACCAAATGGGTCCATAATAGCTAACATTTCGTCAGGTATAGATGGATGCATTCTCATAACGTTAGTGGCCGGAACTACAACATACTCGGCAAATGAACCATTTCTTGTCACGCCTATTCCAACCGTATTTTCACAAATATGTTGTCGGCCGCGACGACAGTTACGACATTGTCCACAAGCAATGTGACCTTCGCCTGTTACACGCTCGCCAATTTTAAATCCGGTAACACCAACACCCATTTCGGCAATAGTACCAACATACTCATGGCCAATAGTTTGACCAATTTTTATGGTTTTCTGTGACCATTCGTCCCATCGGTAAATATGAAGATCAGTACCACAAATAGCTGATTTAGTTACCTTTATTAGTATATCATTTACCCCTACTTTTGGAATTTCAACTTCTTCCATCCACAAACCTTTTTCTGGTTTTGATTTAACAAGGGCTTTCATTGTATTTACCATATAATTATTGTTTTATAATTTTTAACAAAAATAAAGCATTATTAGATCATTAGAAAATGTCAAATACAAATATTGAAACCAATGCTCATGTTATAAAACAAAATTTCATTTTTATGATTTAATCCTAAAGTTTAGTAAATTTCAAATAAATACTAAAAAGAATACTATGAAAAAAATATTAATTATAGGTGCCTCTGGGCAGATTGGGTCGGATTTAACAGGAGAATTGAGAGGCAAATTTGGATCACAAAATATTATCGCAACGGATATTAAAAAGGCGACACACGAAGTTATGGAAAATGGCCCTTTTGAAATTCTGGATGTGATGGATAAAAAAGGAATAGCCAGTATAATCGATAAATACAAAATAACCGATATTTATCATTTAGCGGCCATTCTATCGGGGAATGCTGAGAAAAATCCTAAATGGGCATGGAATATAAATATGGAAAGCCTTTTTAATGTGTTGGATATAGCTATAGAAAAGAAAATTGAAAAGGTTTTTTGGCCGAGTTCAATGGGTGCTTTCGGATCAACTACGCCAGCGATTAATACTCCCCAGTTAACCATAATGGAGCCATCTACTGTTTATGGAATAAGCAAACAAGCTGGAGAAAGGTGGTGTGAATATTATTTTAAAAAGTATGGCTTGGATGTTCGCAGTTTGCGCTATCCGGGATTAATAAGCTGGAAAACAGAAGCAGGTGGAGGCACCACCGATTATGCAGTTGAAATTTTTTATGAAGCCATAAAAAATGGTAAATACGAATGTTTTCTATCAGATAATACATCTTTGCCAATGATGTATATGGCCGACGCTGTAAAAGCAACTATCATGCTCATGGAAGCTCCTGCAGATAAAGTAAAAGTCCGCTCAAGCTATAATCTTGGTGGAATAAGTTTTACACCGAAAGAAATTGCCGATGAGATAAGAAAATATATTCCCAACCTCTTAGTCAGCTATAAACCGGACTTTAGACAAGTTATTGCTGATTCTTGGCCCCGAAGCATTAGTGATGAAGCTGCACAAAAAGACTGGGGATGGAAACATGAATATGATTTACCGAAAATGACTAAAGCGATGATAGAAAACATCCGAGAGAAGTTACAGTAAATAAAAAATCCCGTTTTTACGGGATTTTTTATACAAACAAACTTTTTAGCTAATAACTATCCGCATTTTGAGTGTCCACAATCCTGACAAATAAGACATCCCTCAGAATAAACAACATTTTCAGAATTACACTCACTACACTTAGTACCTGTTTTTGGCTTCGTGCCATCAGGTATATACTTTTTAAGAGCACGTTCTACGCCATTTTTCCAGGTGTTAATTGTTTCTGTATCCAAGCGCAATGATGATACCAACTGCACAACATCAGGAATAGGCATACCATGACGCAATACTCCGGAAATTAATTTAGCATAATTCCAAAATTCGGAATTGAACATATGCGATAGTCCACCCATGGTATTTTCATAACCATATTTATCAATATACTGGAAATCATACCTACTCTTTCCGTTTTTATCTTTTACTTTTAAAATCTGACCTTTTTTAATCGATTTTGGTATTGGGAACATTTCTTCATCAGCCAATCCTGTAAATATTTCATATGGACGATCATTTAATATCCCGACAAAAGCAATCCATTTTTCATCATTATTATTAAAGCGGATTATTTCTGCTTCAAGGCTTTTAGGTCTTTTGAAGGTCGGTAGTTGTTCTTCTGATTCCGGTTTTGCTTCTTTTTTATTAGCAATAAGCACTCCAGAACGTGATCCGTCGCGATATACAGTAACCCCCTTACATCCGCTTTCCCATGCAGTAACATACAATTGTCCCACCAATTCTTCTGTGGCATTTTCGGGTAAATTGATCGTAACACTAATTGAATGATCTACCCATTTCTGAATTCTACCTTGCATTTTAACTTTACTTACCCAGTCAACATCGTTTGAAGTAGCTTTCCAGTATGGAGATTTCTCTAATATTGCGCTAACTTCTTCATCAGACATTGTTTGTAATGTTTCAGGATCATATTCATTAGCCTTTAACCAATCGACAAACTTATGATGAAATACAGCATACTCTTCCCATGAATCACCAATCTCATCAATAAACGATACTTTTACATCAGGATCATTTGGATTAACTTTTCGACGACGTTTATACATAGGTAAGAATACGGGCTCAATACCAGATGTTGTTTGGCTCATTAAACTTGTTGATCCTGTTGGTGCTATTGTTAACAAAGCAATATTTCTTCTTCCGTACTGAACCATATCAGCATATAACTGCTCATCTTGCTCCTTTAAACGAAGTATAAATGGATTATTTTTTTCTTTTTGTGCGTTGTAAATTTCAAAAGGACCTCTTTCTCTTGCTAAATTTACAGAAGATCTGTATGCAGCAAGTGCAGTTGTTTTATGCACTTCTTCTGAAAAATCAACTGCTACATCGCTACCATAACGTAATCCTAAAGCCGCCAGCATATCTCCTTCGGCAGTAATACCAACACCTGTACGACGACCTTCTAATGCTTTTTTACGAATATTTCTCCAGAGTTTATCTTCGGTCATTTTTATCTCAAAATCCTCAGGGTCAATTTCTATTTTATGAAGAATTTCATCAATTTTTTCAATCTCCAGATCGATAATATCATCCATTATGCGTTGTGCATAACCAACATGTTTTTTAAACAAATCAAAATCGAATCGAGCATTTGATGTAAACGGATTATTTACATAACTAAATAAATTAATAGCAATTAATCGGCAACTATCGTATGGACAAAGTGGAATTTCACCACAAGGATTTGTTGAAACAGTTTTATAACCCAGATCAGCATAACTATCAGGAACTGATTCTCTGATAATTGTATCCCAGAATAAAATACCTGGCTCGGCTGATTTCCATGCATTAAACACTATTTTTTTCCATAATTTTCGGGCATCGATAGTTTGTTTATATGCTGGTTCATCAGCATCTACAGGATACTGTTGTGCATATGGTTTATCAGAAACAATGCAACGCATAAATTCGTCATCTATACGAACGGATACATTTGCTCCGGTAACTTTTCCTGCTTCGAGTTTAGCATCGATAAATTTTTCTGCATCGGGATGTTTAATAGAAATGCTTAACATTAATGCACCACGACGTCCATCCTGAGCTACTTCTCGGGTCGAATTAGAATATCGCTCCATAAATGGAACTACACCAGTAGAAGTAAGTGCGCTGTTTAAAACAGGACTTCCTTGTGGTCTAATATGTGACAAATCATGGCCAACTCCACCTCTTCGTTTCATTAACTGAACCTGTTCCTGGTCAATTTTCATTATACCACCATACGAATCGGCAGGATTTTTATGACCAATAACAAAGCAATTTGAAAGTGATGCTATTTGGTATTTGTTTCCTATACCAGTCATCGGACCACCTTGAGGTATGATATATTTAAATTCTTTAAATAATTCGTAAATCTGTTCTTCAGGTAATGGATTTGGATATCGCTTTTCTATTCTTGCAATTTCTTTTGTTAATCTCCAATGCATTTCATCTGGATTTTTTTCGAATAAATTTCCAAATGAATCTTTTAATGCATATTTATTTGCCCAAACCCTTGCCGCCAGATCATCACCATTAAAGTATTCCTTTGAGCTTTTTAACGCCTCATCGAAGGTATACGTTTTTTGTCCCGAAAGCTTTCGGGATGTCTTTTCTTGCGATAACTCGCTTAATTTTTCATCAGTTGCCATTCCTTTTACGTACATTTTTTTCCTATTTATAAGGGGTTACCAATTATTTTATTGTTTCTAGATTTTTTTAAAGAGTATTGCTAAGTTAATTTAACTTGAAAGTTCTGACAATAATTTTTAGTTCGTATTTTTTAACATTTCGGTGGAGTTATTAACGAAGGTAGTTAATTATCTGAAAGCCTTGTTTTTAATGATTATTAGCCCCATAACAAAAAATTATTTAATATAAAACAAATAAGCTAAATATATTTTCACACCGATTGTTAATAACACAGACAAACCTTTTGAAACCTTTGTTAGTAATAGTTGTAGTGTTTAGTTATAGATACTATAAGTATGGAAAGAAAAGCAAGTACAGAAAAAACATCAACCTCGCTATGCTACTGCTTTATAATGCACAAACAATTTATTATTTTTTTAACATGGGGATTACATTTTCAAGCGAGCCTTGGTTATTAGATGGAATTAGATTCAGTATTTTGCATACTAAGGGATACAAATCAACATTATTGATTGGTGGATTAACATAGCCAACTTTAAAGGCCGGGCCTATTGCATAAAATATGGCATGCATGTCGGTGTTCGTATTGTCGTATCCATGTGCACCACCTTCAAAAACTTGTTTTTCTCTGCTCGGCCAAATACTCCAACTACTATCAGCTAACAATACAAAATCTTTAATGCGCACATTATTGCTGAAATGCATTCGAGGAGGAACTTCTTCCCGTTTCCATGCTTTTGTATGCGGAATTTCTTTTAGAACAGTAAAAGCAGTATCAAAATATTCATTTTTAGCATCAAAGAGGAAAATTGGATTTGTTCCATCTATCTGGTCAAACCATTCATCCTTTATATATTCATTTAAATAAATAGCGCTGTCATTGTGTATTTCAGACATGCCATGATCAGATAAAAAAATCAGGTTAATTTTTTCAGCAATCGGTAATTGTTGAATTCTATGATAGAAATCTCCGACTAATTTATCAAGATATTCGACGGTGGTTATTAATTCTTTAGAATTGGGGCCATATTTATTTCCCATTGCATCAGGTTCATGCATATACCACAAAATTAAGTGTGGTCGTTCGTTTTCTGGTAACTGAAGCCAGCTAATAACACTATCAATCCTATTTTCGAAAGGAACTGCCTCATTATATTCAAGATAATATGTTGGTAATGCTTTTTCAATTGGAGCTTCTGATCCAAGCCAAAAGTAGGAAGCGCTTTTAACATTTTGTTTTTCGGCGGTTGCCCAAAGTGGTTCTCCAGAATAAAATTCCGAGCTGGTGATTTTATATTTTTTCCCTAAATCATTCGCATAAAATTTGTTTAATACAATGCCATGACTTTCGGTATAAAGTCCTGTTACCATTCCATAATGATTTGAAAATGTTTTTGTAGGGAAAGATGGAATGAATGCTTCGGCTCTGACTCCATCTGTTGCAATCAGATCAAGGTTGGGTGTATTAGCTTTTTCGGGGTAATCCCATCGAAAACCATCCATTGAAAGAATTACAACATATGGTTTTTCTTCGGTATTGGTTTGAGCAAATAAAAAACCAATATTTAAAATTACTAATACGATTCCGACAAGTATCATTTTACCTTTTAGCATACGATTTAATCTCCTTTGATATGCACTAATAACAACCTAACCAAATCTTTTGTTTTGCTGTGAAATAAATTTAAAAAAGGGGCAAAATGCCCCTTTTTATTATTGCATCAAAAACTATTCATCAAGTTGTACTTCTAATTTTATAGTATAATCACTAACTGTACCACTATATCCTTTATAGGTTACTTCGAACACATCACCAACAGCAATATCATTAAAACGAGCTTTTAGGATTGTCGCTACTCTTTCTGCTATACCACCCCATGAAATCGTAAAGTTATGAAATTGACCATCTCCAGTAAGCTCATAATCAGCATCCACAAGAGTGTAAAATCTAGTTGCTGGCAATGTTGTTTCAACAAACTTTAATGGTGGAACAAATAACCAACCTTCGTCTGTAAATTTAAAAATCGCCGCCTGATCTACTGTACTATTGTATTCAGCCCATACTGAGCCATCATATACATATTCCTTAGCTCTATACTTTGTTGAACCACTGCTGTAATATTTATAAAGTATAACTTTCATATCTCCTTCTTCGTTTCCATAAGGGAAATTAAGACTTAGGAATGTTGGGAGGTAATCATTTGGAGAAACAGAGCTGGAAAAATTATTATAAGCTCCAGGTTCACCCATTGAATCATAATCATCAGAAGTTAATTCATAAACATTATTCATTTTTTTCCACTCACCACCTTCAAGATAGAAGACATCATATTTAACAATCACACCACCTGAATAATAATTATATATGATCTTCTTGTAGTCATATTCAGATGCATCTGCATATGCGCTATCTAGGAAGGCAGGCAAAAAATCTTCAGGTGAAACAGATGATGAAAAATTATCAAATTCTCCTGGCTCATCTTCACCCTCTCCCATCCAATCATAATCAGCGGTAACTAAAGTATAAGTTTCAAAATTGTCTGCATTGAATTCACTTATATATGTGTTTTGACCTCTGTAAAACTTATAGGTTACTTCCATTTCAGTTCCTGCTTTGTATGAAAAATAAAGATCATTTAGCAGATAAGGGATGTAGCTTTTAGCAGGGATATCATCCGAAAAGTTTTTGTAATCAGCAATATCTTCAGCATTTGAAGAATCATTTTCTGTTACTGCTGCATCTAAGGCAAGGTCACCTATAGTTTCATAATCATCTTCGGTTAAAGTATATACCTCAGGAGAAGTTGTTTTGTCGCTATATTTTAAATCAAGCTCATCTTGTGCCGCATTATCTTTATCAATTTCATCGTATATTTTGTCATATGTTTTGTCACACGCAGTAACCATCAGGACTAATGCGATGATAATATTGACTATTTTAAATTTTTTCATAGTTTATTCGTTTTTTGATTTATTAAAATTTAAGTTTT
>JFJP01037434.1_pt1 | contig 28453 bp, 22 predicted proteins | sample 431651 | NCBI WGS metagenome assembly JFJP01 (sample SAMN02602958, study PRJNA72255) | Microbial mat metagenome, whole genome shotgun sequencing project. | biome: fresh water; feature: sink hole; material: water; isolation source: purple microbial (photo- and chemosynthetic) mats found in... | reverse complement strand
TTTGTGTGATGCTATTGCCTTTGGAGGTGTTGTTGGCAATTTCCTGAATCGTCGATGTCATCTCTTCTGCGGCCGAGACGATCATCTGGATGTTGGCTGATGTGTCTTCCATGGCATTGGATACATTGTTCATATTGGTACTCATCTCTTCCGCCGCCGCAGCAACGGCTTGAGAATTTTCAGCAGTATTCTCGGAATTTGTGGTCATCCGGGCTGACACAGACGCCAACGCCGTTGATGACGACGCAACAGTATTGGCATTGGCTGTAACGCTGCCGATAATACCCTGCAATTTCTCTATGAACTGATTGAAATAGCGGGCCATTTCTCCAATCTCATCTTGGCTGGTCACAGTCAGCCGTTTGGTCAAATCACCTTCTCCCTCGCTGATATCCCTGATCATATCCGCGGTCTGCTGGATGGGCCGAACAATAGCGCGATTGAGAAAGAACATGGCAAAGGCAACGATGATCAGCGCAAGAAAACTGATCACCAAGGCAAGCTGATTCCGCATGCTTGCCAGCAGGTTGTTGACCTTGTAAACTCCCTCGTATTTCAATTTGTCGGGTACTGCATAACAGACAGTCCATTCCCAGGGTTCGAATTTCTTCACAAAAACCCATTGGATCATCTGGTTCTGCTGATATTGGAACACGTTGTCCCTGGCTTTTGCTATCAAATCGACAAAGCCGATCTGTTGCAGGGCCCCGTCGTCTTTTTTCAGAAAAGGATGCATGATGATTGCAGCCTGCGGGTCCACGATGAACGGGAATACATCTGTGTCCTTTATCTGCTTTCCTTCATAAAAACGCTTTGTCAATTCTTTCAGAACATTGCTTTTGGCATCCGTTTCATAGGTTTTGGCCATGTCGGTTCCGGCCAGTCCAGTGTCGTTGATCGTCGCCTGAAGACTCCGCTGAGCCTGTTCGATCTCCCCCGAAATCCTTTCCAACCGTTGAGCATACACCTCGACCTGACCGGCATCGACAATACCGGCAACCGCTTTTGCGATATCAGCGGAAAGATAGACGGTTAAACCGATCACAATGATGACGATCATCAAAAAAGCGACGGCAACCAAAGTCAATAATCTTGTCTTTATCGAATATTTCATAAAACTGTCTCCTTCATCTGGATCACGCCTAAAAGTCAAGTCAATGGGGGTATTGATGCCGGCCCTGTTTCAAATTATGATCTCCTTTCCGGCAATGCTGATGGTTCTGAATGAGCCGGAAAGGAGATCGTAAACTATAGCGGTTACAGATCCGGCTTTTTCTATTCTTTTATCACCTTGGCCGACTTAATCATTTCCAAAGGAAACTGGATGCCCAGTTTCTTGGCAATGGCCATGTTCACGTACATCTGACCTTTTTTATTGGATACGATCGGGAAATCTTTGATCGACTTCCCTTCGAGGATATTAATGGCAATACCGGCGGCCAACTCCCCCTGCTCTTCGGCAAGTTTAGCATAGTTGATCAATACGAACGGAGCGATGAAATCATGTGAACTGCCTGAAGGGATTTTAGTAATTTCACGGGTGAATTTCATTGCTTCCTTGTCATCCCATCCGCTGATACCGGCGTTGTTGATAACAATAAGCATATCCGCTTCGTCCTGAAGTTTGGTGTATTCCGTTTTCCATTCATCAAAGGTATTAACAAATTTTGTTACAGTAAGCTGGACGCCGAGCTTCTTCAGTTGATCCGCTTCTTTTCGGTCTGTCTCATTGTCCTTCCCGATGAATCCCACACGGCTGCCTTTGGCAAATTTCTGCATCGAATCCAGAAGCGGTTTGATAACCGAGACTTCCAGAACGCCGGTGACATTCTTGGAAGGAAAGCCATAGGCAGAAGCGTCCCAGTTGACGCCGCAGAAAACAAAGGGAACCTCCGAATCCTTGTAAAACGGGACAATCACGAGTTTTGCGGCATTGTCATCGGCGGTGATGACGACATCCGGTTTCCAGGCATCAATCTCGGCCTTGGCCGCATCACCGGCCTTTTTCAGCGCTTCCGGGGAAGAATTGCGTTTGGTGTCCATATGGATGACCTTGAAGTCATACTTGTCTCCGATAACGCCTTTGGCCCCCTGCACTTCACCGTCGCTCCACGCATACCCGGCATGATAGGAATCAATAAAAAGGACTTTCTTTTTCGCTGCCTGTGATGTGCCGACGCTCAACAGAACCGCTATTCCCACTACCATGATCATTTTGGACAATTTGTTAAAATGCATAGGTTTCTCCTTTTGGTTGTTAAATTTCTTTTTTAATTATTAAAACCCTTTGAAGTTGCTGATCAAAGGGATAAGAACTTGCTTTTTGTTGATTAACCATAAACAATCTGCAAAAATTAATAACATTGAATTCAAACCATATCAAAAATAAATTAGTTAAGGCAAGAAAAAACTCAAATCTCCTGCCGCTCTATATTTTGAAACCGCTCAGCATACCATTTAACTCCTCTGCCAGCTTTGAAAGCTGTTTGGCGCTGTCATTGACCTGGACACTGCCGGTGCTGACCTGATCGGTGTCCTGTTTGACCTGGGCAATGTTCCGGGTTACTTCCGCCGTGGTTTCTGAAATCTGCGTCAGATTGTTGTTGGCCTCATTTACACCTGATGCCGCCTGGGCCACATTGTTTGAAATTTCCCGGGTGGTCACGGACTGCTCTTCAATGGCGGTGGCCACCGTTGTCATAATTCCATTGATTTCATGGATGACCTGAACAATTCTGTTAATTGCATCCACAGAATCAATGGCGGTGAGCTGGACATCGGAAATCCGGGTATTGATTTCACCGGTTGCCTGGGCTGTTTGCTGAGCCAGGGCCTTGATTTCCAGAGCCACCACGGCAAAGCCCTTGCCGGCTTCCCCGGCCCTGGCCGCTTCAATCGTTGCATTCAATGCAAGAAGATTGGTCTGCCCGGAAATATCCGCAATGGTTTCCGTTACCTTGCCGATGTCTTTGGCGGCGCCATCCAGTCTGTTAATTTTTTTTGAGACCTCTTCGGCGGTAGTGACAGCGCCCTGGGTTATCGTATTGCATTTGGCCGTATTATTGGCGATTTCCTGGATGGTGGCCGTCATTTCTTCTGTTGCCGCAACCACCATCTGAATATTGCCTGAGGTCTCTTCCATGGCGGCGGATACCGATTTCACGCCGGTTGTCATCTCTTCTGCGGCCGCAGTAACGGCATGGGACTGTTCTGCCGTATTGCCGGCATTGGTGGTCATCTGGGTTGAGACCGCTGCCAGATCCTTTGATGAAGAATCAACGGTTCCGGCGGTGGTCATAACCCTGCCGATAATCCCTTGAAGTTTTTCTATGAACCGGTTGAAATAAAGGGCCAGCTCTCCCAACTCATCCTTTCCGCCCACTTCCAGTCTTCGTGTCAGGTCTCCCTCACCTTCTGAAATGTCCTTGAGCATGTCCGCCGCGCGGACAATGGGGCGGGTGATGGAGCGGGCGAAAAACAGCCAGAGTACAGTTGTTCCCGATAACACCAGCAGGAATAACACCAGCATGATCACACGGGCTCGTTGATTGGCTTGATGAATCATTGTCATGCTTTCGAATAATTCATCATCCCATGTGCCAGCACTGATAATCCATTGCCAGGGCGCATAGTAGGTAAAAGAAGCGGTCTTGTATCGGGGGGCGGGGTCACCCGGATTCTGCCATGGATAACGGATTTCGGCGAACTCGCCCGGTTTGAGGGCCGTGGCGCGTCTGACAATTTCCTGGATAAACCGGTTGCCCTCTGCGTCTCTGGATTCCCACAGATTCTCCCCATCCCGCTTGCCTTTCTGAGAAATGATATAGGACCCTTTGGGGTCAAGGACATACACATAACCGGTTTTGCCTAACATGATATCCATGATCTGGCGGCGCAGGCTTTCCGCGCTCTCTTCAAGCACCCCGGTATAGAGAACACCCGCAATTTTACCGTCTATAAGGATAGGCTCATATGCGGTCACATACCAGCGGTTCACGACAAAGGCGCGTCCTACAAATCGTTCACCGGCCAATACCTTTGCAAGAACTGGATTGGGTTTGCCGTCCGGGTTGACGGCAGGAATATAGGTGCCGATGGCCCGTTTGTTTTCCAGGGTTTGAACGTTTGTACACACCCGAAGCATATCTCCGCCCTCATTCATGCGCTGGAAGATGGTTGTGGTGCATCCGACCAGCTCCTGAACCCGGTCCACTACGGGCGATGGGTGTGACGCATCCGTATTCTGTCCCAGCCAGACATTTCCAACCAGCATCTGCGGCAGAAGAATCTGTTGGCTTGCATTGGTGAACTGATTGACGGCCTGCCACTCCACCATTTGTTTGCTGTTCAGTCCGACAGTCCCGGCTTGCCGGAGAATTTCACGGGCTACGTTGAGATCAGCCGCGACCTTTTTCTCCAGCACCTCCTGCTGACTGGTGATCATGGCCACGATACCCTCAAGGATGTTTTCCTGCCCCCTCTTGGTAAGATTCAGTACTTCTGCCTCAGCAATGGCTTCGGTCGTGCTGCTCTGCCAATAGGAAAGGGCAAACAATGCAATACCCAAAAAGACAGAAACACCAATCCCCACAGTTATCAGTTTCTTTCCGATGGTCATATTCTTAACACTCATCATTTGCGTTTCTCCTGTCATGATGGTTGGCTGTTCAGAATTCAGATTGACGACGGGCGACATCCAGAGTTTCCCGTAATCTTCCGGCAAGGCTCCTGGTCAAAATCGGTTTCATTATAACTCCCGCAATTCCTGTGGATTGCATTTTTTCATCGGTCAAAGTATCACTTAAACCGGTACACATCAATATGGGAATATCCGGGCGAATTTTAATCAACTCCGCAGCCAGTTTATCTCCAGTCATTTCCGGCATGGACATATCCGTCATCACCAGGTCAAATTTTTCCGGATCGGTCCTGAATACCTCCAATGCTTCCCTACTGCTTGCAAGTGACGTCACTTGATACCCGAGACGCTCCAGAATCTGTCGCTCCACGGCAATAATGGAGATCTCGTCATCTACCAGAAGAATCCTTTCCGATCCACCGGGCAATGGTTCGCTTGCATCTGATGGTTGATGTTCCAGTGCGCTCCCGGCAACCGGCAGGTAAACATGAATCTGTGTTCCCCTGCCGGGGTCGCTGTATACCTGAACAGCCCCGTTCATGCTTTTTACAATCCCGTGAACCACAGACAGCCCCATTCCGGTTCCTTTCCCAGCCCCCTTTGTTGTAAAAAAAGGTTCGAAAATCCTGCCCACTATCGCTTTATCCATTCCCGTCCCTGTATCCGCAACAGTGAGGCAGGCATAAACACCAGGGTGCATATCCGGGCTTATCAGATCATGCTGGCCGATTTTGACTTCTTTGAGCGCTACGCTTAATTCGCCGCCGTTTCCCTCCATGGCATGGTAGGCATTCGTGGACAGGTTCATCACAATCTGATGGATCTGGGTAGGGTTGGCGGTTATGGCGCCGCATTCGGGCTGGAGATCCTGGCAGATGGAAATATTTGCCGGGATGGAGCAGCGGATCAGTTTCAGGGCTTCTTTGATAATGGGCTGGACTTTCATGAGATTGCAGTCATTCTTTTCCTGTCGAGAAAATGCCAGGATCTGATGGACCAGATCTCTGGCCCGGAGCGCGCCAGTATGAATTTCTTCCAGGCTGCTCCGGTTCGGGCTCTCTTTCGGAGTGTCCTCCAGCAGCATTTCCGTGTAGCCGATAATGGGAAAAAGAATATTGTTGAAATCGTGGGCAATACCACCGGCAAGCGCACCGATGGCTTCCATTTTCTGAGCCTGCTGAAGTCTTGCTTCAATCGCTTTCTGATCCGTGATATCACTGATGATACTGATAATCCCCTCTATTTTTCCTTCTTCATCATAGACATAATCCCAGTTAATCTGCACATCGATTTCTTTTCCGTTTCTCTTTCGATCCCGGCTAAAATAAACCTCGGGCCGGGGTTGTTCCCGGATCAGGATTTGATAAAATGCTTTGGCTTTTGCTTTGTGGGTGTCATCGACCATCAGGTCCCAGATCAGTTTCCCGATCAGCTCCCCATTTTCGTATCCCTGAATTCTGTGGTGGGCAGGATTGCTTAAAAGAATCCGGCCCTCCAGATCGGTGAACTGAATGCCGTAAGGAGCCGTCTCGACAAGCTTCCGGTATTTTTCTTCATAACTCGGCCGTTCAGACATCATATTTACCTCCTTCGGCATTCAATTGCCGGTCAGTGTGCAATATGGGTGTTGATATAAAATTCAAGCTGATCCTGCTGATGACGGCTCAAAACATCAAATTTGATCCGGTATGCGATGGTTTTCTTATCAGGGCTGCGATGGTTTTTTTCAGTATAAGGGTCAAAGATCAGGCAGCCTTGGAGATTTTCAATCAAAATTTCGCCTGTCGCATTCAAAACATTGCAACACAGGTTCCGGATCCGGCTGAAATCCAACCCGTCTGCCCAGAAGGAAAGCCCGCCTTTACTGATATCAATCAATTGGGTCTTGATCATCTCATGACCGCTGACCTGAACAAATGAGGATTTTTTGGGCATATACCGCTTGTTTTTTCTTCTTTCCGACGCGTTCACCAAATCAATAATCCGGTTTTTGCCTGCATAGGGTTGTGTTTCGTATCGGGTGATATTGTCCAGTCGGGTCAGGGCCATATTGATTCTTTGGGTCTGGTTTCTGACCCGCTGAAGGTCCTCAGACACTGTATCGTTTTCAGAGAGTTTCATGGACAAAAGCTCAGTGGATCCCAGCAACACCTGCAGCGGCTGCCTGATCTCATGGCAGACCGCACCGGCCAGCTCCACAACAACCTTCAGACGTTCTTTTTCTTTTTTCTCTGCTTCCATCTCCGCCTGTTTACTCATATCCAGAACGGCGATCAGGATTTCCCGGGATAAAGACGGACTCTTTTCAACAGGTTCCGCCGGTTGAACCGACCAAAGGGTATGGATGATATCCTGGTTGGATTTTATCAGCCGAAGCTCCATGTGCCGGGTCACCGGGGTTTGGAAAAAGGCCTTGAATCTTCCGAAGAACTGATTTCTATCCTCCTCTGCAATAAAATTGATGACCGGTTTGTGGATCATTGTGTCAAGGTCCATATCCAGCAGGGTTAAAAGGGTCTGGTTTGATTTTTGAATCATGCCGTTTTCATCGACACAGAGATATCCCACAGGGGCCTGGTTAAACAAAATGAAATACCGGTCCAGGGATCTCTGAAGATCTTCCTGGGCCTGTCTGAGTTCATTGTTCTGCATCTCCAGTTCCACCTGGTGAACTCTCAGCTCATGGATAATGGCCTTTGGATCTCCATCACAGGGCGCCTCAATCGATGGCTCGGTTTCCTGCACCCTCTGTTCCGCTTTTCGTCTAAGTCTTTTGTTGGAATTTTCCGGGTTCTGTCTCATGTGAAGATCTCTCCTGTCACACGCAGTCTTCCGGCAATCCGGAAATATTGCGTTCAGTTGTTGCAACGGCCACAGCCGTTCCTGCTTCATCCATCAATTGGGTTACGGTCAGGAAGATGTCCAGGACATCCCCGTTGCGGGTCCGTCTCTGGGTTTTAAACCGGGTGACGGCATCTCCCCTGCGGATGAGTTTGATATAATCAAGGGCAGTGTCCTTTATCTTCTCCGGTACAAGGTCCCGGATATTCATCTTCAGGGCTTCGGCTTCGGAAAATCCGTAAATTTTCTGTGCCCCCAGGTTCCAGGCGGTTATGGTGCCGTCAAAATCATGGACCGTCACTGCATCATTGGAGTCCCGGACCACTGCGGCAAACCTCTGAAGCCTGAGTTCACTGATTTTGCGCTGGGTAATAGTGATAAAGACGACCACCACGCCCGAAAAAAACTGTTTGGATATCTTATAGGGATGGATTTTTACCAGATACCATTCATGGGCATTTGTACACATCTCCTTTTCAATCCCGACACCGGTTTCCATAACATGTTGAAAGATCCTGATCAGATCTTCGTTATTTATGGAATGGGCGATGTGGCCAATGGGCCTGCCAAAATCTTTATCCGTTATTTTAAACAGCTCGGCAATCTGGGGGGTAAATTGCCGGATGGCCAGATTTTCATCCAGAAACAAGATCGGAATCTGTAAATTAATGAATAGATTTTCAAGATCATTTTTAATGTCCACCAGCTCAAAATTTTTCCCCTGGTATTCGGCATTGACCGTATACAGTTCCTCATTCACGGACTGCAATTCTTCATTGGTGCTCTGTAATTCTTCATTGCTGGCCATGAGTTCTTCATTGGTGGCCCCCAGCTCCTCATTGGAGGTTTCCAATTCTTCGATGGTGGTCTGAAGGCTTTCCCGCGTGAATTGAAGCTCATTTTCAAGATTTTCAATCCGTTTTTCAATGTGCACATCAATTTCCTGGATCGGCCCCTCCTCAGGAACCGGGTTTTCCTTTGCATCTTCCAGGAGAATGGCTGCCAGAACCGGTTCATTTGCTTTCTGAAATACCGGGTGGATTTCCATTCGGGCCGTTACCAGGGCTTCTTTATGATGAACCTGAATACTCGAGTATTTGACCGCTGTTCTGTCTTTAAAGACTTTTTGCAGACCAGCCATGACCGGGACCAGCATTTCTTTGGTCAGAACCCGGGACAAATCGTTGATGGGTTTGCCGGAGGGGAATTTTAAAAATTTCTCAGTATCGCCCAGAACATAAAGGATTTCGTTTTCTTCGCTGACCAGAAGGATGAGGGATACATATTTTTTGGCCAGGGCTTCCAGGAGTCTTTCCTGCAACCGTTCATGAACAAAGGTTCTGGGTTCCCGGTGACGGGTGAATATGGGTTTTGAAGGGTATCTCTCCGGAACATACCGGTCCGGTATTCCCAGGACAGGAGAGCGTTTTCCTTTGGAGCGGTAAATTTTCCATTTATGATTCAGGGAGTCAAAATAATAATTCATCTCGCCGATGGATTCACTGCTGCCCAGAAAAAGAATACCACCCGGATTTAAGGCAAAATTAAATTTTTCCAGAGCCTTTTTTTGAAGAACGGGTTGCAGATAAATCAACATGTTCCGGCACGTCACGATATCAATTTTCGTAAACGGAGGGTCTTTCAGGATATTGTGCTGGGCAAACACCACCATTTCCCTGATCTGCCGGGATATCTGGAAATCAGTTCCTTTTCTGTAGAAATATTTTGCCAGTTGCCGGGAGGTCAGGTCAGCCGTAATGTTTTCATGATAGCATCCGTCCGAGGCCGCCAGAATCGCCCTTTTATCCACATCAGCGGCAAAAATTTTAACACGGATCTTTTTTCCCAGGGTCTCCATGATATCCTGACATAAAATGGCCAGGGTATAGGCTTCCTCTCCCGTGGAACAGCCCTCCACCCAGATGCGCAGCTCATTTTTATCTGCAGTCCTGAACCATTCCAGCAATATATTTTTACCGATCCATTCAAAGGCCTCGGGATCTCTGAAAAAATTAGTGACGCCGATGAGCAGCTCATTATAAAGGGTGGTAATCTCATTGGGGTAGCTTTCCAGAAACCGGATATAATCCTGGAGTTCATGCATCTGGTTGATGGTCATCCGCCGTTCAATTCGTCTCAGAACCGTGGCCTGCTTATAAAAGGTGAAATCCACCAGATGATTTTCACGAAGCATGGAAAAAATCCGGGTCAACCCGGTTTCATCGGCCAGGATCTGGGGTTGAGCCGTTATCTTCTGAGCAAAAGGGTGCTGAATACAGGAGAGGATATGGGATATCATTTCTTCCGGCGGCAGGATAAAATCGACGATCCCTGTTTCAATGGCGCTTTTCGGCATGCCGTCAAACTGGGCGCTGGCCGGGTCCTGGGCAATGGTGATACCGAATTTTTCCTTGATATGCCGGATACCGCGGGAGCCGTCACTGCCGGTTCCGGACAGGATAACGGCAATGGCTTTGGCTTCCTTGTCTTCCGCAAGGGAGCTGAGGAAAATATCAATGGGAAGGTTTATCTGACGTTTGTTTTCCTCTGGCTTTGACAGCAGGAATTGATTATGAAAAATACGGATATTATACCCGGGAGGAATCAGATACACCGAGTCCGGTTCTGCCGTCATACTTTCCTCAACATAACAGATGGGCAGATCCGTGTCCCGGGACAAGAGTTCAACCATCATGCTTTTATGATCTGCCGGCAGATGCTGAATCACGACAAAGGCAAGTCCGGTTTTCAGAGGGATGGTTTTGAACAATTCTTCAAGTGCGATCAATCCACCTGCAGAAGCGCCGATCCCGACAATATGGGTGGGGCCTGACGGGCTTTCAGCATGATATTCAGGGGTTTTCATAGCGCTTCACTCCTTATGGGTTATCTTCATAGAGATCAAAATCCGGGTAATATTTTTTCGCACACTCCCGGCAGATACCATGACTGAACCGGGCCTCCGAATGGGTATGGATATAAGCTTCCACTTCCTGCCAGTAGCCTTTATCATCCCTTATTTTTTTGCAGTGGGAGCAGATGGGCAAAAGTCCGCAGAGTTGTTTAACCTGGCCCAGCGCTTCGGTGAGTTGACGGATCAACCGCTTATTGTCCTCTTCTGATGCTTTCCGTTCGGTAATATCCAGGATGGCGCCGATCAATCCCTGGGTCATTCCGTTTTTATCCTGATAAACAGCCTTGTTGAAAATCACATCCCGGTATTCACCCGCGGCATTTTTTACCCGGGATTCATAGTGCTGAGAACCGCCATGATCAATCAGGGCCTTATCCTTTTCATGATAAACAGCGGCCAGATCCGGGGGGTTGATGTCATAGACGGTCTTGCCCTCAATCTCCTCCTGGGTTTTGCCGAAAAAGGTTTCAAAGGTTTTATTGACCCCCCGGTATACGCCCCTGCGGTCTTTATAAAAAACCGGAATCGGAATGTCATCCAGCAGGGTGCGCAGAAACAGCTCGCTTTCCTTTAGGGCGACTTCAACCTGTTTCCGTTCGGTAATATCCATCACCGTCAGCAACAGTTCCTGGTCTTCGACTCTGGTGCTGCCGGGCGTGCCGTCATGGAGGTCGGTTTTGATCAGGACATGGCATTCCTTGAAATGGCCGGAGACGATCCTGGCTTCAATCTGCTTATCCTTTGGGTTCTTGAGCAGGGCGTTGAACCGGGAACGAAACACCTGGGCATCCTCGGGCAGCAGCAGATCGGCAAACGCCTTTTTTGAAGGCATGAGCGACTCCTGCGCAATCATTTCTGCAAAGGTTTTGTTGAACTGGCGGATGATACCGGATTTATCCAGGATGACATATCCCACCGGCGCATTGTCAAACAGGCTGAAATATCTCCGGCGGTTTTCATCCACTATTCTTTGGTTGTTCCGGAGTTCTTCGTTCTGGATTTCAAGTTCAATCTGATGGACCTGAAGTTCATGAATGAGATGACGGATATTTTCCCGGCTGATATCGGTATCAGATTCGGGAAGCGTTAAAAGGATTTTTTCCGCTCGTTGCCTCAGAATTTCGGTTTTCTTTTCTACAGACATTCAGCACTCCTTATTCTTTCAAATTTCCTGGAACAGCACGGCCAGTTGGCGATCCGGCAACGCAAAGGCGGTCACCCAGTAATTAACGGTCCGTTCCGGATGTTCATACCGCAGATCGTCCATGAAAAAGGCTTTTCCGGTTTCCACGACAGCGACAAAGGCATCGGCAAGGCCTGTTTTCTTCGTGGCCGTCCAGAGGTCGGTAAATAGTCTGCCTCTGGAGGCCTGGATATCAATCCCGGTCAACAGTTCGGCTTTCCGGTTGCCGCTTTCCAGAATCAGCTCGTTTTGTTCATTCAACCGGTAGATCAATAATCCGGATTTCATGTGCAGGAAAATATCCTGGGCCATCTGCCGGGTTTTCTGTAAATCATGCCTCGCCTGTTTCAGCTCTGAAATATCCACAAAGGTGAACAGGGTACCGGAATAGGTATTCGGTCCCACGTGATAGGGCAGCGCCCGGATCAGATAGGCAAGGCCGTTCCGGTCTTCTTTTTCCATCACCCGGGCCTTTTTGGATGTATAAACCGCCATTGCTTCCGTGAGAGGGTCAAACTCCATGATATGGTGGGACAAATGATGGATGGGCCGCCCCAGATCTTTATCAAGGACATTAAAAATCCGGGTCAGGCTTGGCGAATACTTTCTGATTTCATGGTTTTCATCCAGAATCAGAATATCAATTCCCGAATTCGACAGAAGGTTTTCAACATCATTGTTCATTTCCGTCAGTTCAATGATTTTATTCTGATATTCCGAATTGACGGTAAACAGCTCTTCATTGGTGGATTGAAGTTCCTCATTGGTGGATTGGAGTTCTTCATTTCCGGCAAGCAGCTCTTCGTTGGTGGCCTGAAGCTCTTCATTGGAGGTTTCCAGCTCTTCAATGGTGGCCTGAAGATTCTCTTTTGCAAACTGAAGCTCCATTTCAAGATCCTTGATCCGCTGATGCACGTCGGCACTGATATCATAGACGTCATGAACCGGGTCTATTCTATCCGGCTCACCCCCTGTTTCTTCAATAAAAACCGCCACAAGCGGGTCATGGCCTTTCTGATCGGGCAGGGGAATGATCCTCAGCCGGATGGTCTTGATATCCTCCTGATGGTTGAGTTTGATATGGTGATACACCTGCTCCTGCCTTGTTCTGAAGGCTTTCTGGATTCCTGTGGCCAGAGGGATGGACAGGTCCTTTCCCGTCATTTTGGTGATGTCATAAATAATTTTTCCCGACGGCAGTTTGAAATATCCCTGGGGTTCACCAAAGACATGAAGAATCTCCATGGCTTCATTCACAATGGCGGATAAAGGAACAAACCGTGTTTCCAGGATACTGAGATACCGTTCCATCATCCGGCTGTCTTCGGTCCTGGTAGGGCGATATCGGTTGTCTGTATAGGTAAAGATCGCAGGCTCTTTTGCGGGAAATCCCGGCTCAAAGGGTTTGTCGGCCGACAGGGGTTTGGCCGGATGTTTCCCAAGGGACCGGAACAGTTTGAATCTGGCGTGCAGGGTCTCGAAACAGTCTGAAAGGTCTCCCACGGTTTCACTGGTTCCGAGAAAAAGGATTCCGCCAGGGTTGAGGGAGAAATTAAAAAGCGCCATGATTTTTTTCTGGAGGACCGGCTGAAGGTAGATGAGCAGATTCCTGCAACTGATGAGGTCTATTTTGGTGAACGGCGGGTCCTGGATCAGGTTATGCTGCGCAAACACCACCATTTCCCGGATATGCCGGGCAATCTGATAATGATCGCCCTTTCGGTAAAAATATTTTCCCAGAAGCCTGGGATTCACATCTGCTGCAATACTTTCCGGGTAAATCCCATTTCCGGCCTGGATCACGGCATCCCGGTCAAGATCGGTGGCAAATATTTTGACATCCCTTGTATTCCCCTGGGCCTCCATGACTTCTTTGGTAAGGATGGCCAGGGTATAGGCCTCTTCTCCGGTAGAACAGCCGGGAATCCAGAATCGGATCTCCCGGTTTATTGCTCGTTGGATAAGGTCGGGCAGACCCGATACCATGAGTTCATTCATGGCTTCCGGGTCTCTGAAAAAATGGGTGACGCCGATGAGCAGTTCCCGGTATAAGGTCATGGTTTCAACCGGATATTTTTGGATAAATGCAATATAATCTTCAAAACAGGGGATCTGGTTCACGATCATTCGACGTTCAATGCGCCGGCTGATGGTTGAAAATTTATAATAGGTAAAATCCACCCGGGTTCTGTCACGCAGCAGGGCAAAAATTTTTGCCATTCCCTGTTCATCTTCCAGAAGTTTTTTTTCTGTTTCTTCCGCTGCAGCATAGGGATGATCCAGAAACGCCATCAACTGATCCGCCATTTTTTCCGGCGGCAGGATAAAATCGACCAGGCCGGTTGAAATCGCAGCTCTGGGCATTCCATCGAATTTAGCGCTGGCCTCATTCTGGACCATGACCAGGCCGTTGTGTTCTTTGATGGCCCGGACACCGCGGGTTCCATCGCTGCCTGTACCGGATAAAATGACGGCAATCGCTTTTTCCCGCTGATCTTCAGCCAGAGATGTTAAAAAAATGTCAATGGGCAGGTTAACCCCCTGGGGAGAGTCTTTATCTTTCAGAATCAGTCGGCCCTGATAAATCGTCAGATTTTTCTTTGGGGGGATCATATAAATATTATCCGGCTCCACCCTCATACCGTCTGTGGATCGATGAACCGGAATCCTGGTTTTTTTGGATAAAAGCTCTACCATGAGACTTTTATAGTCAGGCGACAGATGCTGGATGACAATAAAGGCGATGCCGCTTTTTTCCGGCATTCGGCTGAAAAAGGCTTCAATGGCTTCCAGCCCGCCGGCAGAGGCTCCAACGCCGACATAAAGGGTTACTGCTTCTGCAAGATTATTTTCCGGCATTTTTCATTCCAGAGATTAATTTTTTGGATACCCATTGCTCAATCGCTTACCGTAGCACAAAAAATGCAGCCTGTTGATAACAAAAAATTATCAGGTGAGTGTCAGGTTAAACCTGATATTTCAGGCGAGAGAAAGCAGAAGCGTTCTCAAATTTTTTTTCGCTTTGTTGATATCAAATTTTTTCCGGATATTGTCCCTGTGAAAATGAACTGCCCGGGTGCTGATATTCAATATGCCGGCGATTTCTTTGCTGGTCCTGCCGGATTTGATAAAATCCGCAACCCTGATTTCCGTGGGCGTAAGCCTTTGGTAAGCAGATGAGAATGATTTTTCAAGGGGGTAAATGCTGTTTTTAAGGTGGGTCTCCAGGATATCTGAAACGGTTACAATATCTTCCCACCGATCACATTTTCTAAGCTGTTCAATATACGGAAACACGAGGGTCTCAAGATTATCCAATATGGTATCGGTAATTTTTTTTTTATCCTCTTCCCTCTTTTCAAGGAGCACATTTAACGCAATGTTTTTTTCTTTCAAATGGTTAAGGTTCATATCCAGAGCTTTCCGGGTAATTTCTTTTTCTGCATATATCTGCAGAACCGGGGCCAGAAAGGCAGCCATGGATTCAAGACTGTTCTGGTCCTCCAGGGAAAAATCCGAGGCTTTATCCATCAGGGCAATTTGTCCGACAAGGGTTTCCTCTGTCGTCAGGGTTATCACCAGGGCATTTTTTAAAGATCCGTATCCATCCGGCAAGTCGATACGGTTGTTATAAAGACATGATTTTTTTTGTTTCAAGGATGTTTTGCCCAGGCCTGCCCAGTCTTTTTTTGCAAGCCTGCCCGGGACATGGCAGGCATCCGGCGGAATGACCAGGTCTCCTTTACCGTTAAAATAACCAAAATATCCGTGTGGACTTTCAAATTGCTTCTGCAAAAGTTCAAGGATATAGGGCAAGGCATTAAAATTTGGATGGATCAGAAAAAAATTCAGCATCCGGTTTCGCATGGCAAGGTCATCATGGGATGCCTTCAGGGCTTCATGGGCTTTTTTTCGTCCGGCCATGAGAATTCGAACCATGGCATGGACCCGGGCTTTGAATTCCGGATTGGAGATGGGCCTCGCAATATACCCATCGGCTCCGCCATATAGACCGTCTGCCTGATCCGACGATGCGGTTTTTAAGCCGGACATCAGGACGATGAAACTGTCTCCGAGGAATGGATCTGCCTTGATCTGCCGGCAAACTTCAGTCCCTTGAATATCCGGCAGCATGACATCCAGAAGAATCAGGTCTGGTTTGATTTTTTGGGCCATTTCCAGCCCTGCTTGACCGGATGTGGCCTCAAATACCTGATAGCCTTCTGATGTGACGATTCTGGAGGAAGCCGACAGAACATCCGGATCATCATCCACAATCAATATTTTGATATCCTGATTCATGGCTGCATATTCATGGGTGTCATTTTCAAAGCTCATACAAATTCATATCCGGATAAAGCGTTTCCGCACATTCCCGGCAGATGCTGTGGCTGAATTCAGCCTCCGAATGTTTCTGAATATAGGTTTCGATCTGGCTCCAATACCCTTTGTCATCCCGGATTTTTTTGCAGTGCATGCAAATGGGTAAAAGTCCGGTTAATTGCTTCACCTTTGAAAGCGCTTCGCTGAGTTCAAGGATCAACTGATCCCGTTCACGCTCGGCCTTCACAACCCGGGCCGTGGAATTGATCCGGGCTTTTAATTCCACGTTCGATAAAGGCCTTGCAATATACCCGTCTGCTCCAACATCGAGCCCTTCGGCCTGTTCCAGGGATGAAATTTTCAAACCCGACGTCAGGACCACGAAAGTCGTTTTTAATAATGGATCAGCCTTGATCTGCCGACAAATTTCAGTTCCCTGGATATCCGGCAGCATGACATCCAGAAGAATGAGGTCCGGCTTGTTTTTTCGTGCTATTTTCAAGCATGCTTCACCGGTTGTGGCCTCCATCACCTGATAGCCTTCTGATCTGGCAATTCTGGCGGAGGCGGCCAGAACATCCGGGTCATCTTCCACAATTAACACTTTAATTTCCTTATGCATGGCGCGTCTAATCCTTTAATGGCAATGTAAAACGGATGGTTGTTCCCAACCCCGGTTGGCTGTGAACCTGGATTTCCCCTCTATGGGCCATGATGATTTTCCGTGCGATCACCAGGCCCAGCCCTGTGCTTTTTTCACCGGATGTTTTTTCTGCCTTTGTCTTTTTAAAAGGCTTGAATAATTTATCCATGTCTTCCGGAATAATTCCAGATCCCTGGTCCCTGACCTCGAAAACAAGATATTCCGAATCATAAATAAGCGTTATGGTGACTGTTGAACCCGGCTCACTGTGTTCTATGGCATTGGAAACCAGATTTGTCAAAGCCTGTTCGATTTTAGAAGCATCAAGGGGAACCTGTGGACAGGCATTTGGGGCAATGATCTGGAGTTCAATCCCTTTTTTTGCAGCCTGAAGGCGATTTGGCTTCAGGCTTTTCTCCAGGAGGCTGATCACATCGACGGGCTCCAGATCCAAGTCAAATACGCCGGCTTCTATGGCAGCAACATCTAAAAAATCGTCTACCAGCTTTTTCATAAACAGGCTGGAATTCTGAATGGTAGTTAAAAAATCCCTTTGTTCAGTGTTCATGCTTACGGAGATTTCTTCCATCAGAAATTCAGAATACGTGAGGATGAGGCCGATGGGTTTTCTTAAATCATGGGCAGCCATGCCCAGGAATTGATTTTTTTCCTGATTGAGTTGCCGAAGTTGCGTATTCTTTTTCTGGAGCGTCCGGGTCATATTGTTCAGCTCCTGGTTCATGTTGAGCATCTCTTTTCTCATGGATTCCAGTTCTTCGGCATCTAATCGCCCAAAGGCCAGAATAAAGGGTGCCATGGTCATAAACCGGAAATAAAAACTCTGGGGCAGTCTGGAACCCATTTTTATATTTAACAGATGCTCAATGGCGGGTTCTTTTGTGAGATGATCCAGGCTGAATGAATCATGAAAATCAAGCACCAGATCCTGAAATTTTTTCTGTCCCGGCCGACACCCGGTCATGGATTCGGCAAATCGGTTGGTTTCAAGAATCCGGCCATCCGATGCCAGTACAAAGAAAAGGATCTGCGACTGCTCATTCACGTACTCCCAGGTGGCCTGGCCCAGTTTTTTTGCCATGTCTGTCTTCATGTGTCTGGCCGATATAGTGTTTGAGTTTCATTCATCACGGTTCGATTCCGGCCCAAGGTCTTTGCCTGGAGCAGCGCCCTGTCTGCGCGTTTCAGCACACTCTCGCTTCCTTCATCCGGCATCAACCGGCTCACACCAAAGCTTGCCGTGATTTGACGGCCGTTACCCAGCAGGTTTTTCCGGGATAAGTCCGTCCGGATGCGCTCAGAGAAATCGTAAGCCTGAAGGATGTCTGTAAACGGCAACAGGATGATAAACTCTTCTCCCCCGAACCGGGACACCAGATCTTCCTTTCGCGTGTTGATTTTCATCAGCCCTGCAAATGCTTGAAGCACACGATCCCCGGCATCGTGACCATACGTATCATTAATACTTTTAAAATGATCGATATCAATCATAATGAGGGAAAGGGGTTGTGATTTCCGGTTTGCCAGAGATATCATGTCTTCAATGCGCTCAGAGAAATATCGTCTGTTGGATAGCTGGGTCAGGGGATCGATCCGGGTCAATTCCGTTATCTTTTCATTGGCCCTTGCAAGCTCTCTGTTTTTAAAGTTCAATTGCCGGGTCAGGTTATTCAATTCCTGATTGGCGGCTATCAGTTCATTGCTGATGGACTCGATTTCATCAACGTCCAGATGGCCCAGTGCAATAATCTGATTGTTGGATGTATAAAAATAGAACTGGTAGGTTTGCAGGCATCCCCTTGTCGTATTAAAGTTCAACAAATGAGCGGCACTCGAACATGCTGAGGCCTGGCTCAATTGAAACATGCCATGAAAATTCAAGGGCATATCCTGAAAGGTTTTTCCAACTAAATTATCCCCCAGATGGCAGGCGGCAAACCGATTGGCATGAATGATGATGCCGCTTTTATCAAGATATATCAGCAGAATCGGTGCCTGATGCTCAGCGTAATGGGCAATCTGTAAATCCGGGGTTTCTGCTGTCATCTTTCTATCCGGCAATAGTGGTATTCAGCTCATCCAGTGATGACACGTAGTGGGCGCCTGAATACTGTTTCAAAATATCTTTGCCTCCCCGGGTGAAAGCCTGGCCCCCAATCAGGATATCCAGGTTTCTAAAGTCGGCCCGGATCGCATCCAGCCCTTTTTTCAGCGATGGCAGGTTGAAATACACACTGACGGATAATCCGACCAGATCCGGTTTGACATCCTGGATATATTCCAGCATATGTTGAATCGGGGTATTGGCTCCCAGAAAATGGCTGTCCCAGCCATTGAGTTCAAAAACATCAGCCGCCATTTTGCCGCCGATCTGGTGAAATTCATTGGCAGCACAGGAAATCACCACCTTTTTATTCTTTTTTTTCAGTTCTTTTTCAAACAGCCTGGGATATATCAGATTCAACAAGCCTTCGGTGATGGCCGTCACCAGATGTTCTTTGGCAACGGATATTTTATTGAATTCCCAAAGCTCGCCAACAGCATAAAGGCTTTTCTGAAAAAGATCCGTATAAAGGGTCTTGATTTCAATTCCCTGATCCACGAAATTCTGAACGATCCGGCTGCAGGCGATCCTGTCCCCCTTCAGAAGGAGGGATAGATAGTCCTGATACAATTGTGTGGTGATCATGTTTCACTTCCCAATGCGCTGATATGCCCCTGATCCGATAAATCCAGATCCGTCAGCGTGACAAAAAGGGGGACATTGACCATCAGCCAGTTATAAAACGGTTGAATGTCAATAAACGTCTCCGGGGAGAGTTCTTTTTTGAGCAGATCAACCCACAGGTTCAAATTGACCGTCCAGAAATCGGTATGAAACCCATGGGCCCGATATGTACGAAATACCCAGAGGACAGTATCAACAAAAACTTCAGGTTGATACGCTAAAAACAAAGACGCCATGAACCGGGGGAAATTCCGGTTATTATCTTCGGCCATGGGTTCATTCCCCCGGCCGATCAGTCTGTCAACATCCGGACGCATCCTAAATATCTGCGTCCCCCGGGCTGCAAGAGTTTCCCATTGTGCCCCAAACTCTTTTATCGAAGCATCACCAGGCTGTTTCAGCGTTCTCGCAGTTCTTAAAAGCACCTCTTTCATCGGCCCTCCAAAACCATCAATAATCCGACATCTGTCTTTATTGACTTTGAATCAAGATTACAATGGATAAATGGTTTAGGCAAATTCAATTTTAAAAAAACAAGGAAAGCCCGGCGGATTTTTGCCCCATGGCAAATGACACCACGGTTTCCCACAGCTCTGATGCCGGTTTTGGCGGTGAATTGCCTATGGTTTTTCCAAAGAATTCGTTTTGATTGAAGGGGTGTTAGAATTTGACAATAAAGACGAATTGGCAATCAGGAAACGATGATTTTTTCAAGATAAAGGATGTTGCCTTTTTCATTATATGAATATCGGCTGAAATAGGTCTCCATGATAATGATGCCGCGGCCATGATCCTGGTCATCGGAAAGGCTTTTCTTTCGCTGTTCCCGCCAGTCAAATCCATCCCCTTCATCTTCAATCATCATTTTGATCATTTCTTTTTTGATGATACTCAATTCAAATCTGACTATTTTTCCGGGATCATTGGTATTCCCGTGTCGAACGGCATTGGTCAGTCCTTCCCGGATAACCAGATTGATGGTAAACAACTGTTTTTCGATTCCGTCAACAGCGGAACGAAGGTAGTGACTGGCTTCTTCACAGACCGCATCAATATTGTTCATGGTGGAGGAAAAATCAAACCGGATGGAATCTTCTGTTTTAAAGACATCAAAGGTTGATTTTGTTATTGACATGGACTCACACCTCCACACACAAGACAACAATATCATCCTCGGGCAGGGCATCTTTTCCAAAAAGGTGATCAATCAATGCTCCCGGGGCCTTTTCATAGGGAATCCCTGAGACTTCCCGGTAGACCGGTAGAAGACTGTCCGCACCGCTGGCCCAGGTGATCTTGCGTTCTGCTGATTCAACAAGCCCGTCTGTATAAATAAAAAATCTATCCCCGGCAGATACAGTAAGGCTCTGGGTCCCGAACTGAGCATCTTTGAACATACCCAGGATGTCCCCTTCCGTCTTGATCAGAAACGGTTCTCCTTTTACCGGCAGGCAGACAACCGGTGGATGGCCTGCGTTGATGATGGTCAATTTGTGGGTGGTTCTGTTGATATGCACATAGCAGGCGGTCAGATATTTACCATCCGGCATGATCTCCACGAGGACATCATTGATCATTTTAATACTTTCAATCGGTGAGTAAACCGGGGTGCAGTTCTGGGCCAGCAATGCCTTTACCGATGCCGTCAAATAGCTTGTTTTAATATCATGGCCGGAAAAATCCGCCACAAAATATCCTTTTATATTCTCTGAAATATTCAGGATATCGTAAAAATCGCCGCCAGCCTCTTCAAGGGCCTTGTAATACACACCGAACCGCGCATCCGGGTTATCTGCCGGTGTCGGCAGCATGGAGACCTGGGCCTCGGTTAATTGCCTGAGTTTGTTTGCCTGTCCTGCAATGAGCGAATTGGTGGCAATGGAGAGTTTCAAATGGATTCTGACCCTTGCCAGGACTTCAAGGGGATGAAACGGTTTTGTAATATAATCCACTGCCCCCAGATCAAATCCCTTCAGTTTCGAATCCACCTCGCTGACACCGGTTAAAAACAATACCGGGATGGCGTTGGTTTCCGCACTGTCTTTCAGTTTCCGGATCACATCAAACCCGTTTTCGCCGGGCATTTCAATATCCAGGAGGATCAGATCCGGTTTCTCTTTCAGGGCAATGGTTCTGGCATCCGGCCCATTGTCTGCACAAAAAATTCTGTATCCTTCCTTGGACAGGGACTTTTCAATCAGTTTCAGATTCAACCGGTTATCATCAACCGCCAGTACCGTATAAGGCTGCTTTTGTTCCATGGCCGACACCCTTTTTCTTATTCGCTGATGGACTGGTGAAGGGCATGCACCCTGCCTTCAATATCATTGGCATAGACATTAAAGTTATCAAGACTGCCTTTTTTGGCCTGCATTTCCATATCTCCGGCAATGGAAAAAATCTCATCAAACCCCAGGTTTCCGGCCGCCCCTTTGATGGAATGGGATGCTGCCGCCGCATCAGCAGGATTATTGTCTGAAATGCCTTTTCTGATTTTTTCGATATCTGAAAGCGTGGTGGTGATAAAAAGCTCGACAAGCTCTTTGATATCCTCCTCATCAATCCCCAGCCGTGACACAAGATCATTAAAATCCATAAGGGCTCCTTGGTTGAAACGTCAATGAAAAAAAGATTGGAAACGATTATGAGAAAAAACTATAAAGATATTTTTTCTTCTTGTAAACCTTCCTGTAAAAAAATCCACTTTCTATTTCGGCCTGGTCTATCTATGGTCCGGTGATTTAAAATTGACAAAATTGACAAATGAATCATTTTATAGCGGAAACCGGATTTGACAAAAAGGAGTGATTTCCCATGAAAAAAGATACCCATGATTTTATTCAGGAATATAAGGGCCTCGGGGCCTTTGGCCTTGATCGGGAAACCGATGAGGAAACCATCATGTTTTATCTTCAGAAATTTTCTGAAGACCTGTTCTTAAAAACACTCATCCCAAGATTGTCGGACCAGGAACTTGAAGAAATATACCTGTTTGTTAACACCAGGCTGAAGCAGCATATTTCAGAAGATGAATATCACAGCCTTTTTTTGAAAGATCGGTGACATAAAAATTGTTATTTTTAGTTATTTTTGGTTATTTTTATTATATTAAATTTTAAATAAAATATCTATTGACAAATACTGACCATAAATATATTAAACATACCTGATACGTTTGTTGTTTTAGGAAATAGCCGATCATGGATAATGAAAGGAAATTGTTGATCTAAACAAACCCCATCTCCTTGGCAAGCATTATCCAGCAGCCCGTTCTGTCCCCTGACCCTGGTAGAACGGGCTGCACTTTTTTAATAAAAACACACCCGAAAGCTTACTCAAGGTCTTTACAAAGACCGATGCCCCTTATATGATGGCTCCCGTGATATCAAACGGCAGTCCATGGACAAGGGCGTGCATCGTTAAAAAAAACGATGGGATATTTTCAATTGAGAAAAAGGGAGACCGGCAATGGAGGAACTGTATTCAACCAGAGAAATAGCAAAATTTTTAAATATCAACGAAAAAATGGTGTATTCCCTCATCTCTGAAAAAGGCCTCCCGGCCTCCAAAGTAACAGGGAAATGGCTTTTTCCCATAAACCTTGTCCGTCAGTGGGTGGAAGCGGGCACGGAAAATTTTCCCCAGACAGCAAAACTGCCCCCTTACCACGGCCTTGTTCTGATTGCGGGCAGCAACGATCTCCTGCTCGACAAAATCATCTCGACCTTTAATATGAAGCACGAAAAACACATGGCCATGTTTGGCATGGCCGGTTCCCTCGGCGGATTAAGAGCATTAAAACAAAATCTTTGTCATATCGCATCGAGCCATCTTATCGGGGATAATGACGAGTATAATTTCCCGTTTTTAAAAGATGAAATGAACCAGATTCCCGCGGTTGTCAATTTCTGTTTAAGGGAACAGGGCCTTATCGTTCAAAAAGGGAATCCGAAAAACATCCAGTCTGTAAAAGATCTTGCCCAACCGGGTATCACAATTGTCAACCGGCAGCTCGGCACAGGAACCCGGAAGCTTTTTGATCATCTGCTGAAGGCTGCAGAAATTCAAGATGAGTCCATTAAAGGATATGAGTCCACCCTTTCCAGGCACATGGACCTGGGCCTGGAAATTCTTAACCAGAAAGCGGATGCCGGCCCCGGCATCCGGCCGGTGGCGAATATCCTTGGACTTGGGTTCATCCCTGCCTGCTGGGAGCGGTTTGATCTTCTCATCAATAAAGACAGGTTCTTTGACCAGGGTATCCAGCTTTTTCTGTCGCTCTTAAAGGGCAAGGTAATCCAGGAGACGGCAGAGGCTTACGGCGGCTATGACCTTTCCATGACCGGAAAAATGGTTTACCCGGCCGCATCACCTGAAAAAGAATAGGATAGTTTTGTTTTCTATTGTGATAATTAATTTTTTCCGATTATAATTTTTATGTCGTGTGCCTACATGTTCTGGCGCCAAAGCCAATCGTCGGGTTGATTTTATTACAAATTCTCACAAAGATCGGAAAAAATGAACCTACATCTGTCGAACACAGGTTGTCGGGGTAGTACTAACCTTATTAAGGTTTTGCTTTATATAATTTTTTGCTGTAATCTAATTTTCATTTGTTTATCATAAAACACAAAGCGAACATCTATTGTAGAGGAGAAAATCATGGGGAATCTGATAAAGGAAAAAGATGATAAAGGCAGACTGCATATAGACACACCGCTTATGGGAGAATCCCTTGTGAGCAAGAAATTTTTAAAAACCACCGACTCCACTGAATATTTTAGAATGCACCCGGATATCAATGTTCTGAAAATTGGTGGTCAGAGCATCATGGACAGAGGTGCGAAAGCTCTTCTGCCCATTGTTGACGAATTGATCAAGCTCAAAGATGAATACAAACTGCTGTTGATGACAGGAGGTGGTACTCGGGCCAGACATGTTTACAATATCGGTGTGGATTTAGGAATGCCTACTGGTGTTTTATCAAAACTGGGAGATAAGGTTTCCTGGCAGAATGCAGAAATGCTGGCTGTCCTGCTGGCCAAACACGGGGGAGTAAAAATCGGTCATGGGGACAATATGGAGCAATTGACCATGTTCTGCAAGGAAGGATATCTTCCCATCACCACGGGTATACCACCCTATGGTTTTTTTGAACATCCGGCGGAATTCGGTTCCATCCCTCCCCATCGAACAGACTGCGGTGCATTTCTTTTGGCAGAAAACATTGGTGCAAAATCCCTTATATATCTGAAAGATGAAAAAGGTCTCTTTGCGGATGATCCGAAAAAGGCAGGAAATAAAACTGGGGATTTGAAGTTTTATGATAAAATTTCTGTGGATGAGCTTATCAAACTGGATTTGGATGATCTTATCATAGAACGTCCAATTCTGAGAATGCTTCAGCACTCAAAATGTTTAAAACAGCTTCAGATCATTGATGCACTCAATCATCCGGAATTGATTCGAGATGCATTGAATGGGAAACACGTCGGCACAATTATTCATAAATGATGAATTCGCCCTAATTTTAAAATGCTTTTAAAATTAGGGCGAATTTGATAGTTTATGGCGTGCCTGAACCATCCTTATTGCCCGATCCATGAGTTGGCAGGTAAATAACCTGCGCACCTGATTCTTTAACAATGATATCAAGTTCCACTTTCCTGACATGCTTTGCATAAAGCTTGATATCATTTCCGGTTACGCCCACAATGCGAAGCCTTGGTTTTTTTTCCCCTTCTTCGATTTTTCTTCTTTCTCTTACAAATATTTTGCTCATTATATCCTCCTGTTGCCGAATGGACAAAAATCATATATATACCATCTAACATTAACAATAGTTATATATCCTTAAAGGATATATGTCAACATGGAAATATATATGAACAAAGAAAAAAATAACAAGTCAGGTTCGGGGCGGCAGGAAAGATATCTTCAGGCTTCTATCTTGCTGGGGTTAAACACAAAGCCCTCTTATGGATACGAATTGATCAGCAATGTCCAAGCTTACGGATTCATAGAGGGAGATGCGCCGCCAGGGATGATCTATAGGCATCTGCGCCAGATGGAAGAAGACAATCTGGTTCAGTCTGAATGGGAAACAAAAGAGGCGGGTGCTGCCAAAAGAATTTACACCCTTACCGATGAAGGAAGAGAAGTGCTATCCTTATGGATAAAAACCATGGCACTCAAAGCGGAAAAGCTAAACGGTTTTGTCCGAATGTATCATGATGTCCAAAATCACGGTTAAAAGGACACCGGCGGTGATCAATGCCAAGAGCCCATGTAGCACTTCAGTATAAAACAAGAGCCCGGCCATTGAAGGTCTGATCCATAATATCAGGCCACTAATAACCATCAATATCCCTATTCCCTGTAATATCCGTTTGAATCCCGCAGAGTTGACCTGTTTTTGAATCAGGTAAAAATAGATGATCAGAAAGACCAGCATGAAGACCGGACCAAAAATAGGAGAGGCCGTCATGAGGGCCTGATAAAGTGACATGAAAATGCCCATGTCCTTTACCAGAAAAAAATGCCCCAAAATGAACAATGCCGAAAGAATCATCCATTGCGCGGAATTTATCCGGGTTGCGGCATCCGGAAGCGTTCCGGATGAAAACGATTTCAACACCCCGGCTAAAAACAGGATAAAGCCGGCTGCGATAAAAATCGGGAGAGCACCTTTTAGGTAAACGCTAAAAAAACCATTCCATTTTTGAACCGAGGACGGCAGACTGAGGAATTGGGTCATGGAAACCGTGACCGGCTTTCCGTTATTGCCAAAATAATCCGTTACGACAAGACCGTTGAAAAGATGGGACTCTTTTGAATGGCAGTCTTTGCAGCCGCCTGCACCCAGAGCTTTGTCAGCCGGGGAGACATTATGGCTGATGGAAAAATACGGGAGCTTTTTCACCCAGGTGGTGTCGTCTTCAATAGTTAAAGATTTGTTACTGGTAAGAGAATAGATGCGGCCACCGGTATGAAACTGTGGTGCAATGGCGGTGAACCGCCTATTGCCGTCAAGGGTCAGGGCCAGGGTGGAAAGTATGAGGGTGATATCTTCGGGCTTGTGAAAATCATAGGCCGGTTTTCTTTCGCTCATTTTGTCTTTGCACTGGTGATAGGCTTTTTCCACTTCCGAAAGAAAAAGCGGGGTATAGATGCCGTTTTCTTCTTTGTTGGTAAAAAGGGTATTGAGCATGGCATTGACCGGCGTGATGCGGGGAATCTTGTCCTTGTCTTTCTTCCGGATCACATAGGCGGGTTTCCAGGGCTTTTCATCGCCAAAGGCTTTGGCATCGGTCTGACCCTGTTTTCCGAATATACCGGTATTAAGAAACATGGCGCCGACGGCACTCCGTTTCAGTTCCGGGATATGGCAGGCTTCACAGGAAAGCTTATCGAGATGATCCTTCCGGATTCCCCGGTGTTTCATCCGGGTGGCCCCTTTATAACCTTCAGTATGGCAGTCCCGGCAGGATCTCATGGTATTGTCCAGGTCGTCGGCCACCTGACCGTCCATGGCATTTCCCTTGGCAAAATTGTGGCTGATGTCTCCAGGATGGCAGTCAATGCAAGTGAGACCGGCCAGGTGATGAACATCCGGGTTAACCGGGTCTCCCCAGGAATTTCCCCGTTTGCCCAGTTCAATGGATGCATGACAGGTGAGGCAGTTTTTAGATTCCGGTTTAAAAACCATGTCCGGCATATAAAAAGTACCGTCTTCATTAAACAGGCGTTTGTTATACACCACTTTCGGGACCTCGCCTTCGCTGACTTTGCCGTACACCTTTCCCATGCCGGATGCGGCAGTCCCGATCCATTTAAAATTAAGGTTTTTGGTTTGCTCGATCCTTGTCTGCATATGATACCGGTTTCCATGGCAGAGAAAGCAGTCCGGCTCAATCACGCCGGTTTTATCCCAACGGCTTTTATAATAGTCCCCGTCCAGGGTGTCGGCCAGTTCGGGGTTTTCAGCCAGTCGAGTATCATAGCGCTGTCCGTCCCGGTCAAACTCCATCATGCCGCCGCCGGCGTGGCACCCGGCACAGCCGGGCTTCTGATAGCCCCTAGACGCATCCGGCACCCTGGCAATAAACTCAAAGGCAGTCAGGTCGATTTCATCGGGATGGGAGATTTTCTTTTTGGCCATCTGAAAATACCCATAGGTGATGAGGCCTCCGGTGAGCCCCGTCGAAACCAGCCAGGGCGTTTCCGTATTTTTAAACCGGTCGTCACTTGCCTTGTCCCAATCCATCATAAAATGATAGCCCTTGGATATCTTATCCACATCATGACAGGCGCCGCAGGTCTTGCGGCTAGAATAGGGCTGGTCTGCATTTTCCCCAGTCATGGGGTTGATGATCTCTCCCTTGTCTGTTTTTAAGAAAAACGGGGGGCAAGGGTCGGACACCGCAAAAGAAAGGCGCGGCATACCCAGGCAGACGGTAAAAAAAACAAAGGATAGAATGACCCTGTTTATAAGATTCATGGCTCTGCTATCGCGAGGCCCTGTAGAAAGACCGGTTGGCTGTTTTCTTATTAAACGGCTGCTTAAAGAATTCTGTGTAAAAATCATCTGCTTCTTTTTCCATGTCAAAGTCAAAAAGCTCCGGGTGAAGGGTATTGGCAATGTGCATAAGACCCAGCACCCATCTTGGGCTTCCAAAATCCCACAAGGGGAAATGATCATAGATCCGGTTGTTTTTCACGGCATTGACCAGGATATCGTGACTGATGCAATAGTCGTAAAAGTCGGATACCGGACAGGACAGAAACCCTGAAATAAAAATAAAATCCGGGTTCATGGCCAACAATTCGGCTCGGGTGATGGTCACGCCGGGTTTGCCTTTCTTTGTCAACTGTTTGTTCAGACAGGCGCCGCCGGCTGCCTCCACCAGGTTGGTTTCAAACCGCTCTGCATTCAGGGCAAACAAAGGATAGCCCATGGCATAATAAACCTTTGGCCGGTTTACGTCCCCGGTTTTGGAACGGATGAAACTCAGTCTCTGGTGAATAAAGGCCCAAAGCCGATCCCCTGCCCCGGTGCAACCGGCTTTCTCAGCCAGCATATGAATGATATCACCGTATACATCCGGCAAATGAACCGTTTCATGGAATTCTTTGAAGTAATGGGTGTCAATAAGATCAAACCA
>JFJP01027052.1_pt1 | contig 28453 bp, 32 predicted proteins | sample 431651 | NCBI WGS metagenome assembly JFJP01 (sample SAMN02602958, study PRJNA72255) | Microbial mat metagenome, whole genome shotgun sequencing project. | biome: fresh water; feature: sink hole; material: water; isolation source: purple microbial (photo- and chemosynthetic) mats found in... | reverse complement strand
ATATTAAAAAAAAAATTCAATAAAAAAAGATATATTTAAATGAAAAAAAGTCACCCAATTAATTTTAAAACTTCTATTTTTTTTCTCTCAAATTCTTGTTAAAAAAAGTTTATTTTTATGGTTTTTTGCAAAAATTCCACTTCATAATAAAAATTTTAAACATTGTCTTACATTCTAAAGAATCACAACAGGGTTTCTTTTCATTGCAAGGGAAATTTTCTGCGACACATTCTTGTGTAATTCTAAAAATTTTCTGGCATTCACCACTAGCATCAGCTTGGTTCGAATTATTGCATTCAAATCCCTCACAGCATTCAACACCAGCAATTCCTCCACAAAAAGCTCCTAAACAACCATTTAAATTATGAGCACAATGACCATCAGCATCAATATTATTTCCATCCAAATTACAGGTATAACCCTCACAGCATTGAATATCTCTCAAACCTCCACAAACAGCATTTTCACAATTTGGTGAGGCATTCAAACCAAAGAGAAAAATTGAAATTATCAGAAAAAAGTATTTTGACATTTTGATAAATTACTTCTTGATTTTGAAATTATAAAATTTATTTATTTATAAAAAATTTTTTTTTTTTATTTATATGTATTTGAAATAAATACATCAAACGCAAAAATCTCGATGCAATATAACAAATAAAAAAAAATTATTAAAGATGCTTTTTTTTACCGTAATTAAATTTTTTAACCGTTTAGTTTTTAACCTTCTGGATTTTTGCGTTTGACATAATAAAAAACAAAAAAACTAAGAATCCCACAAAAAAATTTTTCTCCTTTCTAAAAATATTAAAACACCTGTGTTTAATCAAATTAAATCTTTTTGATTTAAAAAATTAATTTCTAGGAAAAAACATTTGGAAAACAAATTTCTGTTCTAAAAAAGAAATATGTTTGACTTACCGATTTTTAATAAATAAAACTATAAATTTTATTATAAAGAAGAAAAAAAATTATTTTTTTTTAAAAGTTTGAGTTGTGAAAAGCATGAATTTTAATTTTTTTTTATTATAAAGGATTTTCAATGAAAAATAAAAAGATTTTATATTAATTTGAAGAGCTTTCACAAAAATCTATACATTAAAAAAAGCAAGTTCTTTATTTTTCTTTAACTTGAAAAGTCATTCGTCCGTAGTTCCAATTTTCGATTTCATTATCATTAGCCCGTTTTCCGCAGACGGTTCTGGTATCGAAAATCTTAGATTTGATATTGTTTATTGGACTTTTACTTCTGGATTTTTCTGCATTATTCCTAGTTTCCATCATTTTCTTTCTGAGGAGAACTTTCGGAATTTCGCGCGAATCTTTGCCTTCGAAATTATCATTTTCGATGTTTTCTTCTGTTTCAAGCAATTTTTTTGCAATTTTCAAGGAGTTCATTGGAGAAATTTCGAAATCATTCAGGTCAAATAAACCAATAAATCCTTGAAAAAGTATTTCTCCGAGCATTTTTTTCTCATAAATTCTTGTAATTAATGCAGTTTCTCCTTCAGAAATTGTGAAGAGGTCTCCATCAAGTGATTGTGAAGTTGTTTTGCAAAAAACGGTTTGATAATCAATTTTTCTGTTATGGGGTTTATCCATCATTTGAGGAGAATACTCTCTTTTTTGGTAAATGTTGCTGTTTACCAGATCAGACTGATCTTTTTCTTATTAAATTATTAAATATTCATTAAAATATAAAATTAAAAAAAAACCTTTTGTCTGAGAAGAGCTCTTTAATGTGGTTCTTTTGCTTATTTCACTAATTTTCAGCTCTATGCTTTTTTTTTCTAAAGATAAATTAAAGAATGTAAGATTTGTTTAAAAGTCATACCTTGTGCATTTAGTGGGCTAAAGTTTTCAGGAGTTGAAATTTTAATCAATTTTTTTTTTTCATTTTCATTTTTCTCTAAAAAAATTTTTAAAAAAAAGAAAAGAAAATAAATTTAACCATTTTTATTTTCTCCGAACTCATTATCTTTGAACTCTATTATTTTTTCTTTATTTTTCAAGGCTCTCATCACAACCTTCGAAATTTCTTTTCCTTTATGTTCGACCCCCCTATCCCAAATTCCTAACTCAACAAATTTCTCTGAATTTGTGCTCAACTCTTCAATTTTCTCTTCTTCTTTCAACACAGGCTCTTTATCTTCTTCTTTCAACACAGGCTCTTTATTTTCTTCTTCACTATAACTCTTTTTCTTTTCGTTAATCAAATTAATATCCTCAATTTCAGCTTGTGAAAGGAATTTCGATGATTTATCAGCCATTAAATTGAATGAACTCTGCCTAAAATGCTGTTCAATATCTTCATTATTTGCTTTACCTTGACTATCACTCATAAGATGAACACTCTCTTTGATTGTTTCCAATTTCTTCATGAATCTATTATTTGTATCATTGAATTTATTTTTATCGTTAATATAATTCCTATCCTCCATTTCTTCTTGTATCATTTCTAATGGGTTTTTATTATAATTGTTCATAAAAATAGCATTTTTCAAAGGATTCAAAGAAGGAGGTTCTTCTAATTTCTTTATACTGGGAGAGCTTCCAAAGTTTGTTTCATCAGGAAACTCATCATTTCCAGATAAACGAACCATAGAAGTTCTATCGAGCTTTGGACTTCCTCCGAATTCGAGGGTTTCAAATGAATCGAATGTATTAATACTCCCAACCATATTACCTGAAATCATTTTTAGATTAAGGTTGGGTTTATAATCCTCAAATAGATTGGGCTCTATTATAAAAGGGTGTTTTCTTAAAACAGTCGTTGTAGACCCTAATGTGTTTTGTTGTTTGGGACGAGGGTATTTTGAAGCTGTTTCAATGATTTGACCATGAAAGAGCATAAAGGAAAGTACTATGAAACGCTGGAGACGTTCTTTAAGTTTTTTGGCTAATTCTTGGTTCAGATTGCTAGTCGTCACATCTTGAATTGAGTTCAAAGTTACAGCATTCATGCTTTTCAAGCCCTTCAGAGTTGTGGTTTTTCGTGTAGTGTTCTTCCGAGAAAGAAAAGAGGTGTTTTTGTAAAGGGCTTTGCTGCTTTCCATTCCTTGGTTGATAAGAGTCATACGGGATATACTATTCTAATATGAATAAATGAAAAAATGAATAAATGAAAAAATGAATAAATGAATAAATGAATAAATGAATAAATAAATAAATGAATAGATGAATAAATAAATGAATAAAATTTTTTTATAGAACCTCCTTGGCATTATTCTCAAAACCTTCAATTTTCTCCAAATTGTTGTTCAGTGGAAATGATATCTTGCCAAAAGAATAAACGAAATCATCATAAATAGCTTTGGCACGAATGAACTCAATATAAGTGATCCATTGCTCTAATTCTGAGAACCAATTCGCAGCGAAATAAAACTCCCTAATTCCCATTTCTTTATTCTTCTTTTGCCAACTCCCTGTATAAATCATAAACGCGAATTCTTTCTTAGTCTCTCTTTCATTGAGTTGAAAAATATTGAAAATATGCTTTAAACTAATAACAGCTAATGCAAAATCAGTATTTTCTTTGCAATCTTCCTCTGAGTAATAATATTTTAAATCTTTGCAACTCATAACAACAAATCGATCAGACCAGCTCAAACCTGCATCTGATTTTTTTTGTAACCATCCACTTTTCAATGTAATATTAAGATTATTGGGGTTTTTTGATACAATTGAACTGATTTTTTTCACAATAACTGATCTTTTTGCCTTATTAGAAAAAGAAGAATTGCTTACAGAAGCTTGAAAAACGTCTTGATTTTCAGCTAAACTCCAATGATAAATCAAATTATCACATTCGAGCTTTTCATTAGTTTCATTTGCCAAAGGTATTTGTTGGAGTGCTTCAGCAACAAATCTATGTATTTGTCTCCTTTGTGAATAGATCATTCTTTGATAAATGACTTCTCGCATGAAAGGATGCATAAATCGATAGACTGTATTGTGCTCGTGTTCATCCAATACCTCCAAAAACTCTATTTTTTCGAGATAATTCAGTAATCTTTTAAGTTTTTCAGCTGTAATAGTCGCTTTGAAAGGATTTACCTTCATAAGTGTTAGAAAATCGAAGCTTTCACCTATTACAGAAGCTGGCTTCATTAATAAATAAGATTCGCAGTCTAAACGATCTAAAATTTCGCCATTCACGACTGTTCTACAAATAGGAGCATCAACAGTAAGAAATTGATTGATTTCTATGCATTTTTTTAACTTATTGGTTACAATCAATTTGTTTTCCTTAACTTCAAGATAGCTTCCTTCTGCTAATTTGCTTGTTAAATGTATAATATCAAGTGGTTTTCCTTGTGTTTTTTCCTTTAAAAGCTTAAGAATTCGATAACTGGGTGATGAATACAAATCTACTTTTTCTTTCTGAATTTTTTTTTTGCTTTTAAAAAAAGTCTTCTTTTTTTTCATTTTTTCTTCATCTATTTCAAGCTCTTTTTTCTGAAAATCTGAAGTTTTTTCTTTCTTGTTTCGGTCTTTTTCTTTTTCGAGCTCTGTAAGCCATCCCCCTTCTTGGAACTCTATCTCACCATAATTCAGTTTTTTTCTCATCATGATTGCAATATCATCTTTAGTGAACCCCTCAAGCTCTATCCTATAAAATGAACTAGAATCAATCGCTTCTTCTAATTCAAGAATCCGGTTTTCTATTATTTCTTCTAGAGTCATATTCTCTAATTTAACATCTTCTGATGTCGATTTTGGCCTTGGGGAGTCATTTCTTTTGCCAAAAATAGGGGGTAATTCACAATATTCGGTTCTTACAGCGCCAACAATGAAAATTCTCTTTAATTTCTTCAAAATTTTCTTGATGAAAGTCCAGGATAAAGTGTCATAATCCTGCATATCGTCCAAAATTACAAATAATGGAGAAATTTGGCTGGAACTGGGAGAATCTTTCGGCGGCTTTTCTTTGGAATTATCAATGATCTCCTCAAGAAAAGTTGCTAGGATTCTCAAAGAAATGGCAATGATAGTTTTTTGGTCTTTTTCATCAAATTTCATTTGAGTTTCAAGTTCAGTTTTTCTATTGAGTTTCAATCCAAGAATGTCTCCCATAAGCTGAAGTTGGTTCAATAATTCAGGAGTTTCTTCTAAAATCTTTATTATAGCAGTTTCTGGAGTAGATTTGATTCTCATAGCATAAATATTCAAAATTTTCTGAAGAATAGTCCTCCATCCGTTAAGAACCCCAGCTTTAATAGAACAATTCAAGAAACTCACAAGAATATGAGTTTGTTCACCATATTTCCAGCTCATATTATCCACATATTTAAAAGTTCTTTCGAGAAAATGTCTAATAAATAAAGATTTACCAATACCATAGGTTCCTTGAAGAAGAATAAACATATTATGGTCATTTTTCTTGACAAATTTATCAATAAAATTCATAGATTTCTTCATTTCTTCCTCGAAATTTTTCCCATAAAGCTCAAAACTCTCAGTATTACTGATTCCCTTTTGTGGGCTTGAAATATGGGTTCTTATATTATAGGGAAAATTATTAATCTCCTCATCATCGAAATCAATAGGTTCGTAAAAAGGAATATCCCCGCTCTTTCCTTTCACTTTCTGAAACATAAAGAATTTAAAGGAAATCTTGTTTTCAGCGTCTCTTTTCGTGTTCTCGTCCACAAGAATCTTCTTATCTTTCTCTTTGCAAGCTGCCTGCATAAATCTTGCTGATAAATTAACAGTATCCCCCAATACAGAAAATTCCCTTCTTGAGCCACTTGTTCCAACAACCCCTGCAAAAACCACTCCAGTAGTAATTCCTACAGAACAGCTACAATTGATTTTTTTTAATTCTTTTATAAGACTTAATCCAGTGAAAACTGCTCTAACTGGGTCATCTTGATGTGCCATTGGATGCAAGCCGAAAATTATCATAAGAGTGCTGCCTTTATCATCCATGAGCAGTTTATTGAGTGATCCTTGAAAGAAATATACACAACGTTGAACAGTTTCTATTACTAATTGTATCCTTTGTAAACCATTGTCTGATTGAGCATCACTGAGATCTATGCCTAGATTGCAGAACATCACTGTTAAACGTCTCAATTCATTGCACCATTTCTCTTGATCTACTTGTAGGAAGGTCATAACAGCTGCTGGTATATAGGTTATTAACGAAAGTCTAATAGATTCGATATCAGAAGGCTTCATCTTGTTTTTTATAAGGAGCGCATCAGCTTTCATCCGCACTTTCTGATCTTTTTTTACCTTATTCACGTAATAAAATGGGGCGTTCTCGCTCACATGACTATGATTTGGATCTGGAGGCAAAAAAGAGAACTCAAAATAATGCTGAACTCTTTGATAAACTTTTCTTGAGACGATCACAACGCCTCCAGACGTTGCCAAATGTTCACATTCAAATGCTTCAGTTAAAGGATCACCTGCTGCAAGATATTCAGCTCGGCTGAAGACCCCTCCAACATGAAGAATCGTCACTTGACCGACCCCGAAACCAATCTTCACACTCAGTTTAATATCTTCTGCTAATCGAATTTCATGCAATTTCGATTGTATATCAAGACTGCTTTGTATTGCTTGACGACATAAAGTAGTTAATTCTTCTTCAGTATTGTGTTGGGGCGGAGGCCAAAGAACTATCATAGCATCTCCTGCGAATTTGAATATATCACCACCTGATCTGCCTATTGCTTTCACTAAAAACTCCATATAACGAGTTAGAGAAAAAGCAAGGAGCTCTGCACCTTCAGCGCCTTTTTGTGAAAGCTTTTCAGATAAATTGGTGAAACCTGAGATATCAGCAAACATAACCACTGTATTAAGTGTTTGTTTTTCAGGAAGCTTACGTATTTCTTTTTTTTTAATTTTTTCAAGGAGGTTGTCAACAACGAGAGCGGGGATAAAACCAAGGAGGTTTTGATTAATAATACGGTTAGAGGATTTGGTGTCAAATTTTTCAGAAGGAAGTGGAGCGGACATTTAATTTTTGCGAGGTTGGAAAAAAAGTGGAAAATAAATTTGTTATCGAAAAAGTTAGGGAAATACCAAAAATTTTCAATTATTCAAAAACAGCTTATAATTTTTTTTAAATCATTTAAAGTGAGCTCAAAAATTCCATTTTGTCAAGGGGTTCCGCAATATAAGGAAAAAAATAATTGCAAAGTTTTATTCATAAAAAGTATTTTTTTTCGCATCTTTCGAAGATTATATCAAAAATTAGAGCTGTCATGATATTATTCAATTTCATTTAAATATAACTATAAAAGAAAGAAATAAAGAATTGTAAATATTATCAATAGAAAAGAAAGTCGTTTAATAGAGAGAAAAAAAAGAAAAAAAAAATTTTAATTTAGATTTTCTTTATCATTCAATAAAACGAATTTTTTTTTTGAAATAATGAGACTTCATCGCAGAATTTCATTAATAACATTATTATTATTTGCATCAATAATTTTTTCACATCAAGCTTTAATGAAAGGTTTATTAAAAAATTTACAATGTTCGAAAAATTTACAAAAAATAAAAGATTGCAATAATGAATTTTGTGAATTTTGCCAAACAAAAACTGATTTCAGTTGTGTGAGTTGCCGAGGTAATCTCGCAATTCTAAACAATATGTGTTATTGTCCTCACAATCAAGTGATCAACCCCGTAAATTTTAAATGTGAAGGTTTTCTTTCTAAATATACAATTTTTATTTGAAATAAACAAAAAAAAAAGAAAAAATTCCAAAGCGTTTGTTCTACATTGACAAAGTCTTAAAATATTTGACATATTTCAACATTGCTATGTATTTTCTTTTGATACTAACTGAAAAAACAAAAGAATTCCTCTTTTTTGTTGAATATATTCAGAATATCTATCTATTACAATTCATAAATTTTTATTTTGGGGTCGGCTTTGAGATCGTTTTCTCTGAATTCGATATTTTTTTTGGAAAATTCACTAAAATCAATAATTTTTCTGAAAATGAGAAACATAATTTCTCCTCTAAATTCAAAATTTTAGAAGGTTTCAATACTTCACTGATAAATAATATTGGAGCATTAATTCTAATTTTATTGATTGCCTTCATACTCTTATTATTCTTAACACTTTTGCGAATTTATTTTGATTTTCAAGAAAACAGTATATTTGAACTTCTCTACAAAAAGCTTCAATGGCCTTTTTTCTTGCGATTTTTGGAATTTTCAGCCCTTCCTATTTTTTTTTTCTGCTTATTAGAGATTTCTACAAATGAGTTTAAATACCCAAATGATTTCGTTGAAATTTCTTTAGTGTTTTTTATGCTTTTTTATATTGTTACTAGCTTTTTCTTCATTTTAAAGGTCATAAACTGGGATATTAGATATGCAGAACTCAATTTGAGTGATTACCTTCAGAAATATGATGCTCTTTTTGAGACATTGAAATTAAAAGGGAAATGGTCTAAAAATTATGTACTTATACGGGTTTTCTTGACTTTTTTGCAAGCGATGGTTATGATTTTATTGTCAAAAGATTTCCAGTCTCAACTGGTCGGGATGATGTTTATTTTCTTTATAAAAGGGATTTTTACTCTCATTTTGAAACCTTTTAAATCGAGCTTTGACAATTGGACAGATCTTTTAAATATTTTAATAATGGGCTTTATATTTACTTTGATGTTTATTCTTACGTATCAAATGAAAACTCTTTTTCAGACAATTTCGATTTTCATCCATGGATTCATTTTTATTGGTTTTTTATTCAATTCCATACATTTTTATATAAGTTTAATTGAAAATCTCCCAAAACTCAAAAACATTTTCGTACAACTTTTCAAAGGAAAAATAAAAATTGGGCTTAAAAGCAAAATTAAAAGTAAGAAGTTTTTTATTGAGTTTGAAGAAAAAGCAACACAAAAACAAAACACTAAAGAAAATATTAATTATGAACAAAGACAATATGATGCATTTTTTATGAACCCAAATCCAGAAATCACCCAAAATAGTCAGGAAATCGCTAAAATAGCTTTAGAAAATTATTTGCAAACTGATCTCAAAGAAAATGAGAATTTTGAAAACCGAAACAAAAAGAAAAATATAATAAAAATAATTTCAAAATCTTTCACCACAAGAGAAGAAGGTGGGGCAAAGCGAGAAATTCTTAATCTAGAGGATTGGAGTTTTTCAAAACGGATAAATAAAAATCAGGTCGAGGGAATGGAGCTGAAGCAATTGAATACAATTAAAATAAAGAAGAATAAAACTGACAGGAGTTTGAAAGATAACAGAAAAAAATGAGAGCTAGAATATTTTACATATTTTAATGTTTAATATTGAATTCTAAAGAAAAATATTCATGAAGAAATCAAACAAAAAATAAAAAATTAAAGGGTCTTCCTAAAATCAATTTTCAGATCTACTGCCTTCCAATTAAATTTTAAAATTTTTTTAAACAAAATTAAATTGTTTGTTTCCCTCCGAGGTAGAAAATATGTGTCTAATAAATGATCAAGAATTTCTTGTACAAAAAACATTTTTAAGATTTATCTTAATGCATGGAGGAAAGAAGAAAATTAATGAAAGGCAATGTTGCAAAACTAACTAAAATAATTTTTTCCAGTTTTAAAAACTTCACATGACTCTAATTCTATTTAATCCTTATGAATAGAAACATTATAAATCAACAATTGAACTTAAAAATTATTTTTTTATTTAAAAAAATTTTTTTAAAACATAACCGAACATTTTAAATAAAACTTATTATTAATAAAAATCCTTTACTCTCTAAGAATTTTCCAACAAAACATCATTTCAAAAAAAAAAAAAATCCTACATTAAGAAGCAAATCAAAAAATTTAAATGGGAAATTCTTGTTCAAGCTCATCAAAAAAAAATCAAAAGGAGAACACCAACGAAGTAGATGCTACTAATTTCTCCAACAAAAATAGAACCAATGTAGAAATTGATGTCGTGCCGGATGATCAAATTCCCAAAGATTTGATCGAACGTACTCTCAAGAAGGTAGACACAACCGATGTCGATGATATCATGGATTTAAATAGTCCTTTAACTCAAGTAAAAAAAGCAATTTATTCAAATAATAAATACAACTTTAACGTTTTAGAAAGAAATGGAGAAAAAAAGGAAAGAAAAAAGGGCGAAAAAAGTGGTGAATCATGAAGATGAAGTTGTAGTTTACGAGAACTTCGTGAAAACGAATAAGAAATTGTCAGAAACAGACATCCTGCTCATCATAAAATATTTGAAAATGCATTTTCTATTTTATGATTTATCAGAGACTGATTTGTAAAAAAAATTTCCATCCAAAAAAAAACCGATTCAAAACGATTTTATTTTAAATTATTTTTTAGGGAAAATATAGTATCTAAGATGTTTCATTGTGAAGTTGAAGCTAATCAGTTCGTCTTTAAGCAAGGAGATAATGCTAGTTGCTATTTCATTTTAAGTAAAAACTCTTCTTTATATATTATACAGATTTTTTCTTTTAATGAATGAATTTTTCAATAAAATTAGAATTAAGCATATTTAAAAACTACATTTAATTCACAAAAAAAATAAAAATAATATCAAAAAAAAGGTTCAGGAAAAGTTCAAATCATTGTTAATGAAGAACTCAAGAAAACTTTGCAAAAAGGTGAGGGTTTTGGTGAACTGGCTCTCTTATATAATGCTCCTCGATCAGCTTCAGTGAAAACTTTAGAGAAATGCGGTTTATGGACCATTGACAGAGTCACCTTCAGAAAAGCATTTGAAGAAATGGTTAGGAAACAAGTGGCTGAGAACCGTTCATTTATGGAGAATGTTGCTTTTTTTAGTAAAAAAAATAAATAAAGCTTTTATTAAAAATTGATAATCTTTTTATGGAAATGAAGATAATTTGACTGATCAGCAAAAGAACGCAATTGCCAATGTTATCAGTTCGCAAAAATTCAAAAAAAATGAAATCATTGTGGCTGAAGGGGATCCTGCTTCATCATTTTATGTGATAAAAGAAGGAACAGTTTCAGTTTTGAAAGGTGATAAGGAAATCAGAAAAATGATCAAAGGTGATTCATTTGGAGAACAAGCCTTATATTATAAAACTGTGAGATTTTGTACTGTCAAAGCAGAAACTGAAGTCAAATGCTTCGCATTAGGGAGAGAAGAAACTACAAGGATTTTAGGAGATCAAGTTCAATTGATCACCTTTAAGAATGTGATGCGTTGGGCTTTCGAAAAAAGCCAAAAGCTCAAGAAATTATCTAATTTACAGGTTGAGAAGATATTGGCACATATGACCATCAATCAGATGAAGAAAGGAGACATCGTTTTTCGGAAGGGAGATCCTATTGATAGATTTATAGTTGTGATTGATGGCAATCTTAAACAAGTAAAAAATTAATTTATAGTTCTTTAATGAATTTTAAATTCGATATTTTTGTTTTTTTGTTTTTTTTTGAATCCAATTTTTTATGAAGGAAACAAAAAAATATTATTTTTAGAAAAATGCAAAAGATTTATTGGTGTTGAAAGGCTCTTCTTTTGGGGAGGAATACCTTGGGGATAGAAGCAAACCACAAATGTAAGATTTTAAAATTAAAAAATTGATTAATTTAAAAAAAATAATTTGGTTGGATAATAAAAAAATTAAAAAATAATCAAGATTCTCGAACGATATTATTTTCGATAATGACGGAATCATGGCTACCATATCCATTAAAGACTTTTTGGATCATATTGGAGGGTCTTGGGAAATAGCTATCAAAAAAAGCGAAGCTTCTCATGAAGTAATTAAAAAAAAAAAAAATTAAATTTGTTATTTTTTTAGAAAACCATCATACAAAAAAATTTTGATAATTCCACAGCTTCAACAACCAATCAGAACAAATACGGAGAATTGGTTTTGGAGGAATTCATCTCAATCAAGAAATTAGGTGATTATTTTTCTAAAAATATATTTGATTATCTGCAGGTTTCGGACAATTCGGTTCTGTTTATTTGGTCAAAACCAAAAAAAATGCTAATTTATATGCATTGAAAAGCATTTCTAAGAATCAAATTCTTGAGCAAAACCTTGAAAGGCATCTATTGGTAAATATTAATTCTATCAAAAGGTTATTAATGGTTTTTTTTTTTAGCAAGAAAAAACAGTTTTAGAAATCGTTGATTTTCCGTTCGTGATGAAATTTTATCGTTCTTTCAAAGACAACAGCAATATCTACTTTTTGGAAGAGTATGTTAAGGGTATAGAGCTGTTCGATGCTATCAGAGATATCGGTTGGATTGACACACTCAAAAAAATATATAAAAATTTTTGTTTAGGCCTGCTCAAAACTTATGATTCACAGTTTTATACAGGAAGTTTGATTCTAGGTTTAGAATATTTGCATTCTCTTTCAGTCATTTATCGAGACATTAAACCAGAAAACATCATGGTTGATGAAAAGGTAATCTATTATTAATTATTTATTTAATTTATGAAAAACTATCTTATTTAGGGGTATCTTAAATTAATTGATATGGGAACAGCAAAAATAATTGGAGGAAAAAATCATGATAGAACTTTTACTATAATTGGGACTCCTCATTATATGGCTCCAGAGATTATCACAGGTAAAGGGTATTCATATTCAGTTGATTTATGGTCTATTGGTGTCTGCCTTTATGAATTTTTATGTGGAGGAGTGCCTTTTGCTGAAGATGCTGATGATCCATATGAAATTTACGAAGAGATCATAAAAAAACCTATCAGTTACCCTAATTTTTTGAAGGATAAAAAGGCGAGAAAATTAATCGATCAAATGCTAAGTAAAGTACCAGAATTAAGATTAGGTGGATCTTATGCTAGTTTGAAAACACATCCTTGGTTTTCAAATTTCGATTGGGTAATTAATTATCTTTAAAACTTTTTCATTTCTTATTTGTTATAGGATAAATTATTCTCGAAAGAACTACAAGCTCCATATTTCCCTCAAAAAGTAAAACTTATAAATCAAAATGAAATTAATAAGATGGAACAGGCAAACAAGCTTTTCATTGAAGTCATCAAGGTTTTTTTTAAAAAATTTAAATTTTTTATAAATTCTTATTTTTACAGAGTGATGCCAAGGCTTCAAAAAAAGTCGTGCACGCTAAAGATCCTAATTGGGATAAGAATTATTAAAAGTCTCTAGATTTTTTTAAAAATTTTTGAATTACAGAATAAAAAAAAAATTCATATAATTTAACCAAACTCTAAATATTAAAAAACAATTCCCTTAAAAAATCAAACTTTTTTCTAATTTTTTTATTTATAGATTTCAAAAAATAAAATTTCAAAATAAAAAACCTAACAAAAAACAAAATTTAGCAAATTTCTTTCCAAACAAAATTAAATCAAAACCAAAAAAATCACCCATTTTCTTTCCTAATCCCTCAAAAGTTAATTTTTTCCACCTCTTTTTAAATTCTTTTTAAATTTAACTCATCCCCTTCAAGAATGGACAAATTCGCAATAAGTGGTATGAAAGATGCAATTTCTAGTCAGGTATCCAGTATGAAATCCAGTCTTAAAAACCAACCAAACCAAATAAAATGGGATGATTTCAACTATCCCCCCTTACTTCGCGTAATTCATTATAGCAGTGCAGAGCTTCAAGAGCCAGCGAGAAATCTAGCCCGTAGAATCCATTGCAGTTTTTTGATTCTAGTGGTAATTTTATTCATCAATTTGATCAATTGCATCGTGCAAGCTGCTCAAGGAGCTGAAGGAATTATGATCTTTTATAGTGTGTTAAATATATTAATTTTTGGTCCTTTGGGGATGTTTGCTTTCTATAGAGGTTATAGAGGATTGGCTAGTGATATATATTTGTTAAAGTTTTATAAAATTGTGCAAGGTATTTTGGTAGTGCTTTTTATAATATTTAGCATAATTGCTGCTGGAGCTTTTAATGGATGGATTAGAGTCAAGGATCTGATGGGCATAGAAGCATATTTTCCAGCTGTTTTATCAATTATTGAAAGCATCCTTTATTCTATTAATGCTTTGTTGGGAATTTCTTGCATTGTTTCAGTCTCAAATTATAGAGAAAAGGGAAATGATTCAAATAAAATATAACCAGAAGATGGCATTTTAAGAGATATTATTTAGTGAAATATGAAAAACAGAAATCATTTAAATTATTTTGATTTTTTTTCATCAAAAAATAAAGGGAAAGCATTTTATTTAAAAATCTCTCTCTAAATTTTCAAATAATTTTTTTTTAAAAAAAATCTACAAAGTAAAATTTAAAAAAAACGATAAAAACCCGAAAAAAAATGGACAAAAATAGAGAAACTTTGGATTCAATTATTTTATTTTTCCTTCATAAAGAAAATAAATCTGATTGTAAAAAACATTTACTCTTCCTTTACGAAACCATTAAAAATCTCATTGAAAATCCTCAAAAAGATGAACTTCGTCAATTTACATTCAAATCATCTGAATTTATAGCAAAACCATTGCTACTTGAATTTCTTGAAAAGAATGGATTTATGCAATGTCATATCGATTCAGAACTGTACATTATATTTGCTGAGCCTTCAATAGAACAATTGAAACCTATACCAGAGTTCATAAAAACTAATTATCTTGAAAAATTAATGGGAAAAGAAGAAAAAGCAGCTGCTCTTGCATCAATTTATGAGAATAGAATAAATCCCAAAATGAATTCGAAAAAAGCAGTTGAAAATCTAAAGAAAAATGAGAATTTGAGCAGTTGCAAATCAACAAATTCAGATTATTATCAATCAAAAAAGACTGTTGATGAAGATTTATTGGCCTATCGGAATAAAATGAAGGAAAAACATACGGGTAAAACTGAAGAATTTATAGAGAACAAAACTAAACTGGCAGAAAATCCAAATACAATTACAAATGAAAACAAAAAATTTATAAGGGATGACGTTTTTTCTTTTCAAAATCGGAGAGAAAATGAACAAAGAGTGGCTGGGGCGCAAAATCAAATGCAAGAATATAAAGAAGAAATGAAAAAAAGGGCAGAAAGCGGGCAAAACCCTTTCAAAAAAAATACAGTTCCCATAAAACAGCCTGATTTTGATATTGAAGAAAAATACAATGAAAACTATAATAAAATAGTAGAAGAAGCATTAAAAGAGAACTCTTCAAATCAAATAACAAACAAAAAGAACATTTCTATGGCTGAATTGGAAAAGCAAAGGATAATAGAGGACCAAATAAAATTCGGTTCGATTTTATCCAAAATTAATAAACTTACATTGACTTCCATTATTTAGGAGTGAAAGCTTTAGAAATTACCAATGAATTTAGAAAATTCAACGGTTTGTACGCAGTGGCTTGGAATCAAGCTTTATGTGATATCGGCAAATTTATAATTAAAAAATTATTAAATTTCAATATTTATCACAGGGATGCCTCATTCCAAAAATATGGCTGAAGAAAAAGTTCCATTTGGACATGAGGGTTTTGATGCCAGAATCGATGCGATTCCTTTTCATCATACATCAGCTTGCGAGAATGTTGCATATTCTTCTGCTTATAGTGGAGAACTTCCTAAAGTTAATTGTTTGTTAATATAAAAATAATTAGTTTATTCGAAAAATAGGAAATTGTTAATCAGTGGATCAATTCACCAGGACATAGGGAGAATTTATTGTCAGAAAGCAATGTTTGTGGGATTGCTGTTTATAGGTAAAAAGGGAAGGGAATTTATCTGATGGGAGTTATATAGGTCGGATGATGGAAACTGGTATTTCACGCAGATTTTTGCCAAATGCATACCTTTGACGAACTCTTTCACTCGATTCTTTAAATCATTGAAATTTTTCTAAGATAATTTAATAATTAAAGAGCTTTTTTTCACAGGAATTTTTTTTTTTCTTGTCATTGTATGTTGCTTATTTTATTAATTTTTAATTTGAAGCTTTTAAAAAAAAATTATATTAATTTTTTTAAGAAGGGAACTTTTTTTCAAATCACATAAATGTTTAAAAAAGAAAAAATTTTCTCAATCATATTTTATTAATTTCAATTTTATAAACGATCCTTAATTTTATAAATCCTGCATCTCAAAGGTCTTATCGTTTTTTTTATCTAAGTTTTTCTCTTCCTCCGAATCTGAGATCATCTGTTCATGATTATCTGTGACGGTATTCCACAAAATTTGATTTTCGATATCAATCGTTCTATTTATGCTATTATTTAAAACAGAATTATTTGACGTTAAAATATCATCTTGAGTTTCTTTTTTCACCTTATTTTTTGAAGAACTTGGCTCTGTTTTGACTTCATTTTTAATAATAATAGGTTTTGATGCATTGGGTTCATTCAAAATTAAATCGAAATTATTGTTAAGTTTTTTAATGGAATCAACCATGTCTTCTTCTTTTTTATTGTAATAATCATGTTCCAGCAGACTATTCGTTATAGTAACATTCCTTCTAGAAAATTCTTTTGAAATTTCTTCGTTCAAAAATTTCTTCTTCTTATTAATTTCTTGTTTTCTTTTCTTTTGTTTGACTTTGACAATATGATTCAATTTTCCTAATAAAGAATTCTCATGTTCTCTTAATTTGTTCTTCAAATTCTTTTGTGTGTTGTAAATCTCAAAGAATTTACAATAAGCTTTGCTCTCCTCCATATAAGTCACAAACTTCAAAGCTTCTCTTATCAAATTATAATCAATCAAATTGTTCGAAGGATTGGCCAAATCGTCAAAGAAATTATTCAAAATTTCGACAATAACATCTCTATATAGCATTTTATCCGAATTTAAATAATAATTTGGATCGTTTTTCTCTACAAATTCAAAAATCTCACGCAATTTCCTTAAGTTATCTCGATCCATAATCTCATTTTTAAGAATATCAAGATCCTGACGGATTAAATTCTTGTTTAATTCATATTGCTGCTCCTTTTCGTGCTTCTTCTCAAGCACTTCGTGAAAATACAAAATATCAAATTCATTGGCGATATCTTTCATATCTTCCACATTTGTCATTTCTATTTTGGTTTTTTCATTTGGGTAAAAAGCCATTTCGTTGTTTTTTGTAGAAATTTTAGGTTCGGCAATATGGAAATAATAAAAGAAATTTAAAAAAAATTAAAGAGAGGGAGCCTAAAAATTGAAGTCCAAAGAAATTTATTAAGACTCATTGTTTTGGCTCTTTTTCTAAATTTTTAAATGAAAATATCAGCTTCTTTTTTTAAAATTTTCAAAATGCTAAAAAAAAAAAAATTATGCTTTTAAAATTAGGTTTTTTCAAAAGTTTCTTATTTTTGAAAAAAAAATATTTTTAGTTAAAAGAAAGAAAAAATAATTTTATATTTCAATTTGTTTAAATTTAAAAAATTTTGAAAAATATAAAACAACGCAAATTTAGCTAAAAAACCCCAAAACAAATCATTTAAAAATAAAAACTTTAATCAAAACAACTCAAACTTCAACATATTTATGAACAAAAAGCTCCTGAAAAACCACAAAGCCACACCAGAGAAGATCAAATTTTACTCAGAACTTAGAATAATTCAAACCAACCTCGTCTATCTTTGTGGATTATCAAAGAAATATGCAAACAAAGAAGTTTTTTTTAAAAAATATCCCCTTTAAAATTTTAAAATAAAAATTATAATATTAACTTAAAAATTCTCAAAAGCTGCTCTCAAAATATGAATATATGGGTCAATATGGCCAAATAAAGTCAGTAATTATCAACAAAAATTCCCATTATGAGGATTATGATAGTAGTGCCTATATTTCATATAGTAATATATATGACGCTTCTATTGCAATTTTGGTTTAAATTTTTTTGACAAATAATAATAAAAAAATTATTATTGATAAAAGGCACTTGATCAGTTTGAAATTGAGGGCAAAATCTTAAAAGCTTTTTATGGCTCAAGCAAGTTTGAAATTTAGTTTTTTTAAAGAAATTATTTTTTTTTCAAAAGTTTATAAACCAATTTTTTTTTAAATTAGATATTGTCTCAATTTCCTAAATGGCAAACCTTGTGTCAATAAAGCTTGTCTTTATCTGCATGAATATGCAGACGATTTGAGCTTTCACAAGGTAATCTTTTAAAAAAATTCGATGGTTTTTTCGAAAATTCAAATTTATCATTTTAAAAAAGGATGAAAAATTCTATTTAGATTACAAAAAACTTGCAGTAAAATATGTCAGTTCCAACAAGAAAATTTATGAATTTTCCAAGAAAAATGCCAAAAAATCAATTTTTCCTTGTATTTCCAAAACTTTGATTGATCTTGAGCCCATTCTTACGGAATTTCAAAATGAAATTAAAGAGCATCCATCTTCTAACAAACCTTCCAAACTTCCGAAAGACGATAAAAAACCGAATAGAGGTTTTTAATACATCTAATCTTTTGCTAATTTTTTGACTTAAAAAAAATTATTTTCCTTTTTTAAATATTTTTTTTTTTTTTCTTCAAAAATAATTAAATATGCTAAAAGATAAAAAATTAGAATACGAAAACGAATGGAATGACAACAAAGAAAATTTCTTGGAGAATGAGAAAAAGAAAGAAGATGAGGAGATTTCGACGACAACAGCTGATAATGAGAATAAATCTCAAGCGGCAGAAGTGATAACTCTCTTGAAAAACATAGAACTCTTCATAAAGAAAAAAAATTATCATTATTTTAATAACTCTTCACCTTCAAATTATGATAAAGGATTGCTTGAAAACTTAATGAAAGATGATGAAAAAAGCTCATCTGAGAACGATCTTGAGGAAAATTGTAGTGAAGTTTTCAAGAAATATTTGATTTTAACAAAAGAAAATTTATTGGAGTTAGAGAGACAATGGGATGATGAGATTTTTGAAGATATTCGAAACTTTATCATTTTGATTGATAATCCACAAGAATACAACTATTTTTCAACAAGTTTTGTGATTTATAAACATGAAGATAAAAACGAAAAATTCAATTCTTGGCTAAAAAATGAAAACATCTTGAAAAAAATGAACTTGGACAAATGTTTAAAGAATGATATTCCTAAAGAAAAAGATGTTTTTAAAGAAATATTGAATTTTGATTTTAAATGCCAAAAAACTTTGGAAAGTCATTTGAAAAATATTGAAGAAATGAAAGAAAGTTTAAATAATTTAAATAAAATAAATTTGGCTCAAAATAAAGGAAATTTTGATAAAATTACAGAAAAAACATCTCTAATGACTGATAAAAATCTTTTTCCTCAAGCTCTAAATGATAAATATGAAGGCAATTTTATAAATAATATTGAAAAGAATCATGAAAACGATACACAAACAATTATATTAAACGAATCTATGCAAAAAAATAAAAAAACTTACTCAACTCCAATAAAAAACAGCAATATTATTGATGAAAATAAGCCAAAATTTGAAAAAAATCACAATTTGGAAGAAAGAATTGTCTCAAGAAGTAAAAATTACATTTATTATTATTTTTTTCTCATAATTAATTCAAAGAAAATAAGAAAGGTTCACAAGTTTCAAATGAAAACCCTCAAAAAATGACTGTTAATAAACCAAATGAAAATGAGAAAAAAAGCAAAAATCACAACACAAATCGAAACATTTTTTTAAATTCAAATGTTTTTACATTGATTGATGAACATCAGGATTTGAATTCAGCTGAGAGTTATTCCACAGATTCTGAAACTAAAAAGAATTCAAAAAGAGATAATAATTTCATAACAGACGAAGAATCTGTGAGTAATATGCAAGCAAACGATAAAAACACAAATGAAAATTTAAAGAAAAATGATGTGATTGCCAATGAAATAAAAAATAACAAAAAAAATAAAAAAAACATCAAGAAAAAAACGAAGAAGAATAAAAAAAAAAAAAATGAAAAAACAATAGAATATATAAATAAAGAAAAAGAAAAAGAGGAGGAAGAAGAAGAAAGATTTCATAAATATGTTGATAATTTTGCAAATAAAAATGAGGAAGATAATCTCCCGACTATAAATAGTAACCTTTTAAATAAATTAATCATTGTTTTATTTGCTATATAGTAGACAAAAATAATAGAAAAAGGAACTTATATATGAACAATTTCCAGCATTTCACTGACTCACATGAAAATTATTCCATTCAATCTTCATTGAAAATTATTGTGGCAAACTTCAATTTAAAAAAACCGAATGAAATTTTCCTAGGAGGGGATATAAATTTTAATGAATTAAGTGACGCCATAAAAATTGTAAACATTTTTTGTTTTTTCTTTCGAACGGTAATTTTTTAATAGAAATTATTAAAAACTATGAAAATGAAAGCCACCAATTTTTCTTTTGATGAAAGTAGCTAAATTTTATAAAATTAACAAAAGTGAACAATCGAAAAAAAAGAAATAATTCAAAAAATTTTAAACTATTTAAAAAACTAACATTTATTAAAAAAAAAAAAACTAATTATCACCAAATTTTTTCATTTATTAATTATTTTTATTTTGAGAAATGATAAAAATTTCATTTTTTTGAAAATTCCAAAACTTCAAGAAAACTTAAAAATTCATGTCTTTTCTTATAAACAGACAGCTGAAACTTCGTAAACTGTGTCTTATAAATTTTCTACTCTTTGCAAGTTTTTAAAAAAAATGAATTATTCAGTTGATTTTTTTTTTAAATTAAAAAAAAAATTATTGTTTTTTTAAATTAAAAAAAAAATTATTGTAAAAATTAAAATTAAAAGATTTTTTTCTTTCTAAATATTTTTGAAATTCAAAGTTTCATTGTCTTCTTAATTAATCTTGGATAGCTCCCATTGACTGCTCCTTCCACAATCATTTTATTAAAAAAAAATTAATATCACAAACAAAAATTGTCGGTTTTTAGAAAAAAATAATTACGATTCATCATCATCGCCATCAACGCCAGCACTCAAAGCTTGCAATAAAAGAAAATAATTTTGTCCGCCAAGAATTCTCACTAAAGATAGATTTTCTGGGAGACTTGACAATGAAAAACTTCAAATATATTGGTTAATTTTCAAAAATGTGTGAAGAATATTTTTTCAAAACCTCAGGTTTTTTGTAAAATTAAAAATGTTCGTTTCTGAGCATTTTAAAAAGTTTTTTGGTAAGAAGTTTGTTTTTATTGTCGAGATTTTTTTATTCTGAAATGATTTTGCAACAACATTCTTGCCACATTTGAAAAAGTTCATAGGAATTTTGTTCATAAGTTTCCTCCTCTTTTATAAATTTATTTCCAAAAGGATTTCTAATTTATTTTATTGTTAAATAATCTTTAAAAATCAACCCTAAAATTTTTCAATATAAAACTCAAATATTTCTTTCAAAATTAAAAAAACATTTGAAATTTTAGAAGACAAATTAACAAAAAAATTCAGCAATGGATTCCCCGATTAATAAAAAAGAAAAAGAAGCTGATGACAATTCCTCTGATAACGAAAGGACAAAAAACCCAACTGGTAATTTTTCTAGCATATTGGAAGGAGTGGAAAAACAGACTCATGCAGAAACAATAGAACAAGATAATGAAAAGGGTTTCTCAGCGAATACTTGGACAGTCAATGATGATGAAAAAAGTAATAAAATTCTTAATTTTTTTTGTAAATTAACAAAAATAAATGTTTAGAAGTTAATAAGAAGAAAGGTGATCAAAGCGACAATGATGATAAAAGAAATTCACGGAGTCGAAGTCGATCAGAATCAAGTGTGAGTAATCATAAGAGATCAATCGATCACAAATATAAATATTATGTACATTTTCTAACCAAATTTCATGAAAATAAAAAGATTTAGTGTTGTGATAAATGTAAAAAAAATGATAAAAATGGTAAAACTTGTGTTTGTGTTGTTCCAGCAAATCAAAGGAAAATTCATATTGGCTCATCTGGATGCAAAACTTGCGGATGTAAAGGATGCACAAAGGAGGATTTAAAAGAAAGAGAGGAATTAATGAGGAACGGCTGCTGTAAAAAGTGTATGAAAGCATTCTCTAAAAATTCAAAAGTTCTTATAAAATAATAAATTCGAAAAATTCCATTATAATGATGAAGGCTTGCTTGTGTCAAGTGCCAAAAGCTGTAAGAAAACAACCTTTGCCACCTGAAGGCTGCAATTATTGTGGTTGTGTTGGTAATCATCTTAATTTATTATTTATTTTTTGCTCAGAATAAATTTTTTAGGATGCAACCCAGAGGATACGAGATTTACAAAAAAAAGATCGATGCATAATAATAAATCATTGAGCAGAAAAAAAACTTATTTTAAAGTATAAATTTATCAAAAGTCCAATGTTAATGTTGTTTTTTTAAAAAAAAAAAACTTTTGCAGCCAAAAAGAAATTTCAGAGAAGAATATTCATCAAAATCTGAAAATTCAGAGTAATATTATTTTCTTTATTAGTGTCATTTTTTTCTATAGAAGCGAAGAAGGGAGCACGAATATTGAGGATTTGAATTTGAATAATTTTGATAAATCAAGTAAAAAAATTTTTAATTCGAAAAAAAAATTAAAATTGCAAGTAGGCATAGGAGGTTTTATAACAAATACGTTGAATATTTTTCCACCTTTGATTGGATTTGGAATCCCTCAACGAACAGCTAATTATATTTTAGGAAAACCGCCAAACACATAAAATAATATTTTTTTGTCAGATTTAAAGTTGAAAAAGTCTAATTTTTTTTTTTTTATCTATTGTTTTTGTTTGATTTTAAAAAAATACTTTATTATTTTTTCAAAATAAAGTAGTATAAATTTCTTAAAGTTTATAATATACTTTGGTTGCTTCCAAGGCTTACTTTAATTTAATATTAGTATCTCTTGCTTTAAATTAAGTTCATTTCAATGAATTTCGCAATGAACTTATACAAATAGAGATATTGTTCCTTAATAAAAAATAAATTTTTTTGATTTTTCCAATAAGATATACCGAAGAATGAACCATTCCCCATCTTTGTTCCCTCAATCTTCTCACAACTCCAAAGATGCTGATTTTATGTTGTTTCAATTCTTCTCCATTCGATTGATTGTCTTTTTTTAAAAATACTTTTATATAAAAAACCTCAATTAAAAAATTACTTTGACTGATTTTTAATTTATTTATCAAAGGAAGACATTTTCTAAGTATAAGCTCTAAATTAAACAATGCAATAAGAGTTCCTGTTCGACCAACACCAGCACTTAAAATCCAATATTTAAAATAAATAAAAAGATTCAAAAAACCTGCAATGAACTACAATTTTTTTTTCTTTGTGCAATAAATGAGTGTTGATCATTTTATCAATCATCTTTTGAACAAGTGGAAAATCTTCATCATTTGGAGTTCCATGATCAGGCCATCCAATCCACTATTAAAATCTTATTAAATCTAATAACATTTCTCAAAAGACTTGGATTTGGGTGACATATTTCTTTTCAAAAATTTCACCATTTTTCTTCTCAACAAGAAATTGTCTTTCAATAAGATTTTGATCAATGGTTTCGTTTTCTAAAGTCACTCTTAATTCTTTGTTTTCCAATCCTTTAGGCCATTCAAAATTAGTTCCAAGCTTTTTAGGCCAATATTCATCGCATTGTGATTTATTATTTTCTTTCAAATTGCATAACATGTAAATAATCTCAACATTCTCATAATAAATCATCTTCCAGAAATTTTGAAAACTGCTAGGAATGGGCCCTTGACATGCAATAATTTTATCTTTCTCATTAAATACAGACTATGGTACATTAAAAAATAAATGTTCATAATGAAAGTAATTTTTTTTAATTTTTACATTAATGTAATTTGCATTAATATAGCTAAAAGTATTATCATAATCATCTTGTTGTTCTTGTTCATAAATAAATGGTGGAACTTTTACTTTGGAATGTTTATCTAAATAATAAATAAGAAATTAATTTTTGAAATTTTTGAAATATTTACAAGGAATGATATTATTGTATCGGTTCAATTTGGCGATTTCTGGGTTATAATCATCCAAATTATCATTGTGTCTCTGTGTTTCTGTTATTCTTCGGATTATCTATTATTTGCATTGGAAATAAAATAAAAAAAATTTGAAAAAATCAAACTCTGAATTCCATATCTTTGTTTCTTGTTAAAATCTGTTCCCCAAAAGTAATGATGGGAATTGGTTGTTCCAAAGCTTGGAGATCTTCATTTTGCGTTACCCAACCTGCAGATATATCTCCAGTTGGTTCTTTTGAATCAAGGATTTCATGTGCTTCTAGATAGTTTTGGATTGAGAAAGCGTCAGCTGTATCGACCATAATCAGAGAGAAGAAAATAATTAAAAATAAATTTAAAAAAATGAATTTTAATTAAATATCAAACTCTTTTACTACTAACACTTGCAAATTCAAGATTTTTTTTTATAAAATCTATAAATTTTTTTTTTTTTAAAAAAATTCAGAAAAGACGAATGTGTTTGAAATCGAGTCCTTCAATAAAACCTAAGGAAAAAACTTCTTCTTTTTTTTTTAAAAAAATTAAGTTCTAAAAATAAGAAAACTTTTTTTATTCTGATAAACAAAAAACAAAAAAACTATAAACTAACTCTTAATAAAAAAATGAATCATAAATATTCTTTGCGTGGAGACAAAGATGACATTGAAACAGAAGCCTCTTATTATGAGAGTCCTAGTCAAATCAAAAAATCTGAAGGGTATCAAGATATTATATTAAAAGTCTCTGCACTAAATGAATGTAAAAACTCTTAAAATAGATAGTATAATATCCTCAATAATCTCAAATTTTTTTTTTTTTAGCTTATCTTTGCATCAATAAGTTTTCCAATCATCAAGAAAATATGAAAGGTCTACAAAAAAACAATTTTTTTCTTACTTAATTAAAACAAATTAGGAAAAGAGGCATTGCTTGCAGGTGAAAATTCTCTTATCACAAATATTTTAGGATTCTTTTCAAATAACCGTTGGCCGAGTATTAAAGGTAAAGTATTGATCACCAATTATCGCTTGATTTTCTTACCTGATGATTTCACATTTTTGGACAAAGGCTCACTGCGAAAGGATTATTTCCATTATCCTATGACATTTATGGATGAGATTCAATATATAAATAAAAAAGAATTAGATTTTCCTGTAGAATTCAAATTCATCATGAAGGATTCAACATCATTTTCATTAAAAATACAACCTAAACCTGATTTTGATTACCAAAAAACATTTGATTATATAAATTCTCGTTCTAAAATTGAGGATTTCAGGTCTTTTTTTGCTTTTGCTCATCATGATGAATGCAAAAAAATTCATAAAGGGTTTGATATTCATTGGAGTTTTAACGATATTAAGAATGAAATGAAACGTCAAGGGATTCTCGATAAAATTGTGATTGGATCATCAGAAAAAACAATCTCTTATTGGCGACTGGTTGATAATAGTGATTATAGAAATAATTAAAAGTGCAGAATTTCGAACGAAAAATCGACTGCCTGCTTTAGTATATGCAATGAAAAAAACGGATATCATCACTCAAAAGATAAAATATGTGACTTTATGGAGAAGTAGTCAAATAATGGTATTATATTTAACAAAAAAATTGATAATTATTCTTTAAAAATAAGACAGGAATCAGAGGTTCAAGGTGTATTGAGGATGAAAATTTATTAAAATTAATAGGAGATCCGTTCATTGATATTGAAAAAACTGATAAAGAAATAACAGATTCGAATAAAAATTCTATAAATCTTCATATTTTTGATGCCCGATCCTACTCAGCTGCTTTCGGAAACCAGTTGATTGGAGGTGGCACTGAAAGTGCCAGTGCATATAACAATTGTTATGTGTTTTTTAAAAATATTGAAAATATACATATGGTGAGGGACTCATATAAGAAGGTATGCGATTTATGCAATAAGTAAAAAAATACATATTACCTTTATTTTAGAAATTTATTTGTATAATTTTTAATTAGCAATGATAGCAATATAAAATGGCTATCCTTATTAGAAGAAACAAAATGGTTGGAATATATTTCAATTTTGTTGATCGCTTCAAAAGATGTTATTGATTCTTTGACAGTTTGAAAACCTTTTTTATTTTTGTCAAATTTTCTTATTTTCAATAAACAAAAAAGAAAGGAATTTCAGTTTTGGTGCATTGCAGTGATGGATGGGATCGAACTGCTCAAATAGTTTCCTTAACCCAAATCATGATAGATCCTTATTTCAGAACAATAAAGGGATTTCAGCAGCTCATCGATAAAGAATGGATAGGTTTTGGCCACAAATTTCGATTGAGAAACGGAATAGGTCTCTAATTAATGTAAAATTTGAATAAATTTTGTTTTAAGGTTCAAATACTGATGACAAAACTCAAAACTCTCCAATTTTTCTTCAATTTTTGGATTGTGTCCATCAAATTTTAAAACAATATCCTTCAGCCTTTGAATTTAATTTAAAATATCTCTGTGATATTGGAAAATTTTGTTACACAACGATTTTTGGAAATTTTTTGTGCAATTCAGAAAAAGTTTTATTTTTTTATTTGAATTTTTCTTTATTTTTTTCATTTATGAATTTTTTTTAACAAAGGAAATTTTTGAAAATGAAATCAATAGAAAAACTAATTCATTATGGCACTATTTGCAGCCAGAAACCTATAAAAATCAATTTTATGAAAATTCAGAAGGAGATTACCTCATTCCTGATACTTCAATTGGCAGTCTTAAATTGTGGGAAGAATGGTTTATGTATCACACAAAGGTTTTTAAGAAAAACTGCTGCAAAAATCCAAGTGAATTTTATCAGTATAAATTTATTTTTTAATGGCGATTAAATTCTTTTTTCAGAGATTATTACCATTGCTATTTCATGAATAAAAAAAACCAAAATATTGAACAAGATTATGAAATTATTGACAGCATAGAAAAAAATGAAATTATTGACAACATAGAAAAAATTAAGAATAAATAATAAATTGTATATTTTGAACTGTTTTTATGAATGGACTGCACTTTTTTTTGAATTTTCCAATAAAAATTAAGAATCATTTTTTTCATTTGAAATCTGAAAAAAATTACATAAACATGTTAATTTGATAACATAAAACATTTAAATTTTTAACTCCAAACAATTATTAATAACAAATATTTTTTTTAAACATTTAAAATAAATTTCCACTTATTTTCTTCATTAACTTTATATTTTACAATAAAAGGATGATAAAAAGCTTCTTTTAAATTCATTCTTTCCTGACAATTTTTAATCAAAATTTTTCCAATAAAATCTTTTAATTCCTTTGAAAAGTTTTTTGGCATTTTAAAACTCACCTAAAAAATATATCAATAATTCGAAACAATTTAAATAATTTACATCCAAAATCAATGAAAAAGTATCAATGTTTGAGCTTGATTGAAATGGTGGTTGCCCTGAGACCAATTCATAAGCTAATACACCTATTGCCCACAAGTCAATGCTTTCATTATAGCTTTTATTTTCTATCATTTCGGGAGCCACATATTCAACAGTTCCACACATAGTTTTTCTTTCTTCACCATCACAATCATTACAAATAGCCCATCCAAAATCGCATAATTTGCAGACACTCTTCAAAAAGATTTAGATTTTTAATATATTTTTATCGAAATACCATTGAAATCAATATATTTTCAGCTTTTATATCTCTATGTATTATGTGTTTGTTGTGCAAATAAAGAAGTGCTGAAAGGATTTGAAAAATTATTTGACTGGCTTTTTCTTCTGAAAATTTATGATTTGGTTGATTTCTCATATTATTATAAAGATCTCCATCAGATATGTATTCTAAAATCAGATAAAACCTCTCATCATCCTCAAAACTACCATAGCATTTCAAAATGTTTGGATGGTTCAATGATTCCTGAATCATCGCCTCCCTTTTAATCAAATGATAAACATTTTCATCTTTAGCAAGTTCTTTATTCACAATTTTTAATGCATAAATGGTGTTGGTTAATTTATGTCTACGAGAGAAAAGATAAGAAAAAATAAAAAATTTAATAACTTTACAAGAACAACAACTCCAAATCTCCCTTTTCCCAAAGGTTTTCCTATTTGGAAATCTTCTAATCGAATTTGATTGAAACTTGTTTGCAAAATGCCACTTTTTTTGCATTCTCCTTCATCAAATAAATTTCTTTTATTTATATAAACTTCTTCGCCGTTGAGTAAAATTGTTGATTCTTTCAAATTATTATGTGATTTACTATCTTTAAATTCAGAAAATCTAAATATTTTAGGTGAGCTTCTGTCTAAAATCGTATTTTGAGTGAAGTTCGGTTGATAACTTATCATTGGGTCAACAAAATTAAAGGAAGGATGATTTATTTGATCTCTTTCAAATTCATAAGAAAGAGTTGGAAACTGAGTTTGAATGGGTTTTAATTCAGATGGAATGAAATTTATGAATTTTGGAGAAGTGTCAAGCAAAATATTTTCTTTATTGTTTGTTATGTTAAATCTTTTGGAGAGAGGCGTAATAAGCTTGTGTTTTTTGGACATTTTTTCAAAATTTTTCAAAAT
>JFJP01037433.1_pt1 | contig 28484 bp, 24 predicted proteins | sample 431651 | NCBI WGS metagenome assembly JFJP01 (sample SAMN02602958, study PRJNA72255) | Microbial mat metagenome, whole genome shotgun sequencing project. | biome: fresh water; feature: sink hole; material: water; isolation source: purple microbial (photo- and chemosynthetic) mats found in... | reverse complement strand
CATAATTATCGGAATTCCAACTTAAACTCAAGTCGTTTTTTGAATTTAAAAAGTAGGTAGCTTTTGCACCGTAAGTAAAATCCTTGTTTTTACGGTCGTATAAATCGGCAGAAGTGTTGTCGCGGTTTTTATTCATATACGAAGCGTTTGCTTCCAAAAGCAGACTTTCTGTTGGCGTATATTTAATGTGTTCACTTAAAACTACACCATCTTCTTTTTCCTGTGTCCGGTATGAGTCGCCTTCTATCATATCATATCCATCGGTTTTATCGTAAACCACAGACAGTTGCGATGAGAAATCGCCCAGTTTCGAACCAATTCTTGCCTGGTAGTTTTGAGTATTATAATTTGAAAAACGCGAGGAAGCGAAAAGCTCGAATTTTTTAGCCGGTGTTTTTGTTATAATGTTAACTACTCCTCCAAGTGCATTTGAACCATACAAAGTAGAGCTGGCACCTTTTACAACTTCAATCCGTTCAACGTCGGCCATATTAATACGGCTGTAATCAACATCTCCGTAAGTATCGCCGGCTAATCGCTCTCCATCAACCATAAATAACATGTATTGTGCATTAATTCCCTGAAGTGAAACTGATTTTCCGGCGGCAGTACTTGAAAACTCAATTCCAGGCACCGTAAATTCAAGTGCCTGTGTAATTTCGGTAACATCTTTCTTTTGTAGTTCCTGGATACTAATTGATTGAGTAAGAACAGGCGTATTTAACAGGGTTTTTTCGGTTCGTGTTCCGGTAACAACAACTGCATTTAAATCAATTGAAGTTTCAACCATTTCAAAATCTATGATAACGTTCTGTCCCGACAAAACCACAGGCTTTTCAATGGTTTCGTAACCAAAAAAACTTACTCTGATTAAATAATCGCCATTCTTTAAATTGGCAAGTTTAAAATTTCCTTCAGTATCAGAAGCAGCTCCAATTGTGGTATTTTTAATAACAATATTTGCTCCGGCAAGTGGATTGTTGTTTTTGGAAGTTATTTTTCCGGAGATTATATTTTGTGCAATAATTATTTGGGAGGTAAATAACAACGCCATTGAAATGGCAATGGGATACATAAATCGTAACATTTTGATAAACATTTAAGTAATTATTTTCAATTGTTTTTTAAGATTTGTTTCATCGTATTGAAACAAGAAAAACTATAAAGATTTAAGGTTTTTCATGAATTAACTGAATGATTATCCAGTTCAATTTTAGCAATAAAAGCAATTGAAACTGGGTGGTGCTTTATTCCCGGAACTTTCGGTATAAAATGTTTTTTTCTCCCGAAATTCCAGGAGTGGCATTTTTTGAATAACTAATCCTTCAACCTCAATACTGATTATTTGATCTTTTTCAATAGAAGTGAAAATGAAATCAGGGGAGGTTATTTCGGAAGAAGTAATTACCTGCTGTTTTTTTTGATTTTCAAAATTTACTGTTTCCTGCAGAATTTCAAGCTTTGGTTGCGATGAAACCAAAAACACAAACGGTAAACACACCGTAAGTATTAGGGTTAAAAGCTGCCCGGTTGCACCAACAAAAAACATTTTCGTAAATTTTTGAACGGTAAATGTAGAAATTTATATGAAAAATGAAGATGTTTTGGTATGAATATTAATCGAAACGGATTGATTTATCGGGCGAAATTTTACTTACCAGATAACTCGGAATTACAAGCATTAATGTTGTTATTGCTATACACCCAATGTTGAGTAAAAGAATATGTACAATGTTAAAATTAACCGGAACCACATCGACATAATAAGTTGCCGGATTTAGTTTTATAATATGAAACAGTTTTTGGAGCAAAATAATGGCAATTCCAATGGCATTTCCCCACAACATTCCGCGGCTGGTAAGAAAAACAGAGAGGTATAAAAATACTTTTCTGATGCTCCAGTTGGGGCTGCCCAAAGCTTTTAAAACACCAATCATTGTGCTTCGTTCCAATATTAAAACCAACAATGCCGAAATCATATTAAACCCGGCAACCATAACCATTAAAAAAAGTATAACCCACACATTCATATCTAAAATCGAAAGCCAGTCGAATATTTGCGGGTATTGCCTGGTTATACTTTCAGTGCGGAGAATGGCGCTGTTATCCTGACTGTAATCCACCACCAGATTTCTGATTTCCCATTCAATTAAATCAATTTTTTTAAAGTCGGAAACAAGAACCTCGAACCCGCTGATTTCATCGTTTTGCCAGTCGTTTAAACGCTGTACATGCTTTATGTCGCCAATTATAAACAGGTTATCGAATTCTTCGAGACTTGTGCGATAAATTCCGCAAACTTTGAGCTGAAGCATTCGCGGTGTTACTTCGTTTTCGTTTATGAAGTAAAGAACTGCCGAATCACCGGTTTTAAGTTTTAATAACCGGGAAACATTTTCAGAAAGTAAAATTTCGTTAATCCTGTTGGTATCGTTTAACTGTGGAATTTGTCCGTCAACCAGATTTTTCTGAAAAAACGACCAGTTGTAACTGGGGTCAACTCCTTTAAATACAATTCCCTGGTGAGATTCATCGGTTTTTATCATTCCGGGTTTTGTAGCAAAAACCTGAATATTTTCAATGTTATTCATCGTTTTTAGTTTACCGAGAAAGGGCTGATTTTGTGATATTGGCGGAATCTCATACGAGTTTCTTGAGTCGAAATTAATAATCTGGATGTGCGAACCAAAACCAATTACTTTATTTCTGATTTCGGTTTTAAAGCCGGTAATTACTGCAACCGAAACAATCATTACTGCCAAACCAAGTGCAATTCCGAAAAGCGCAATCCGGATAATTTTTTTCGACAAAAACTGCTGGTTCGATTTATCAAAAAACAACCTGTTCGAAATAAAAAGCTCGGTATTCATTCCAGTTTTTTATCTACTTCAACATCATCTCTCCGGTTAATAAACGGTAAAATAAGCATCGAAATTAGTCCTACTGCAATAATCATTACAGTCATTGAAGTATGCGCCACAAAAGCGAAAATTACCCCGTTTTCAAAAGCCACACCATATAATCTTAACCCTTCGATTGCCATAAAATGCCATGCCCCAATTCCGCCCTGTACCGGAGCCACCATCCCGAAACTGGCAAATACGAACGTGGTTAAACCAGCAATCGGATTTAAATCGCGTGTAAAATCGAATGCAAAAAATATGGAATAAAGCATCAGATAGTAACAGAGCCATATAAAAACCGAATGAAACCAGAACCAGCCTTTTCTTTTTATCGACCTGATTGAAATAAATCCTTCTTTGAAGTTTTTCAGAATAGCAACAACTTTTTTAAATAGGGTGGTTTGTTTAAATGCATTTCGAAAAAGATAAGCAATAACAATAAATGCAATAAAACCAATAATCAGGTAAGGTGAAGTAAAAACACTTGCAAGTTTAGATTGAATTTCGGGATTGTGCTGCAAAAAACTTATCATTTGCCCGAACTGTGAAAAAATAACAATAGCGAGCAAAATAAGTAACGAAACAACATCGATCAACCGCTCTGCCACAACAGTTCCAAATAATTTGGTAAATGAAATTTTTTCGTACCTCGCCAGAACCCCGCACCTCGAAATTTCGCCCATTCTGGGGAATGCCATATTCATCAGGTAGCCAATCATTACCGCCATAAAAGTATTAACAAAACGAGGTTTGTGCCCAATCGGCTCTATCATTAATCCCCAGCGTAATGTTCGGCTGATGTGGCTGATTAATCCAATAAAAAGCGAAACGACAATCCAGAAATAGTTGACCTCGTTTTTTAGTATCAATTTTATTCGTTCAATATCCTGATCTTTGTAAATGAGCCAGAATATGAATATTCCCAGAGTAAAGAATATTAAAAATTTTAAAATTTTAATGACTGTTTTTTTCAAACTATATAAATTTTAAAGCCGTATTTTTTTCACCCCAATTACTTATCTCTAAATTATTACTACTTTCGGGTGCGAAATTAAACAGGTTGTTTTCATCATTGTTATAGCCGGCAAAAGTATAAATTTGTTTTGTTAATTTCATAAATAGGCAATTTAGTAATCGCGAGAAATGGACGAGGTGGAGAGTAATGAGTTTTGTAAAACCAAAAAAAAGTTTGGGTCAGCATTTTTTAACCGATCAGAATATCGCGCACAAAATTGTTGACAGTTTGGGGTCTGCTGTTCCCGATGTATTGGAAATAGGGCCCGGAATGGGCGTTCTTACTCAATATCTGCTCAACCGTCCTGAAATTAATCTTCATGTTATCGAAATCGACAGGGATTCGGTTGCCTACCTTCAGCAAAACTTCCCGCAATTAAAACAAATCTGGTCCGAAGATTTTCTCAAGTCAAATATTGCAGAAAAGTTTGAGGGTAATTTTAGTATCATCGGCAATTTTCCATACAACATTTCTTCACAAATATTATTCAGGGTTTTGGCACTTCGCAATCGGATTCCCGAAGTTGTGGGAATGGTTCAGAAAGAAGTTGCCGAACGGATTGCTTCGAAACATGGAAATAAAACCTACGGAATTTTGAGTGTAATTTTGCAGGCTTTTTATGATATCGAATATTTATTTACAGTTTCGGAGCATGTATTTTTACCACCGCCAAAAGTTAAATCGGCGGTAATCAGGCTAAAACGCAACAACGTTGTTGCCCTGCCATGTAACGAAACTTTATTTGTGGAAGTAGTTAAAGCAGCTTTTAACTTAAGGCGCAAAATGCTTCGGAATTCGCTAAAGTTAATTTGTGAAAATTTACCCGATAAATATGCTGACAAAAGACCGGAACAACTTTCTGTGAACGATTTTATTGAATTAACAACAACTATTGAAAACCTCAGAAAAGAATAGGAATTATGCAGTTTGAATTTACGCGCGAATTTATTGAACAACTGGAAAACCTGATTGAGGAAAAAAATACAAAAGAAGTTGAATCCATTTTAGCTGATTTACATCCGGCAGATATTGCTGAAATGATGGAGGGGCTTTCGTCAGAAGAAGCCAAATTTATCTTTCTTTTGCTCGATGGCGAAAAAGCTTCCGATGTACTTGTTGAAATTCCTGAAAACGACCGGCGAAGGTTTTTGCGCGTGCTACCACCCGAAATTATTGCAAGCAAGTTTCTTGAATTTATGGACTCCGACGATGCCGCCGATGTTATGGCCGACCTCGATGAAGAACGTAAAATTGAGGTTTTAAACGAAATTGAAGACTTTGAGCAGGCAGGCGATATTGTAGATCTTTTGGAATACGAAGAAGATACCGCTGGCGGGATTATGGCCAAAGAACTCGTTAAGGTGAACGAAAACTGGACAGTTGCAACCTGTTTGCAGGAAATAAGCAGACAGGCGCAGGAGGTTGACGAGATATATTATATATATGTAATTGATGATGCAGAAAAATTGCTGGGCGTTCTTTCACTCAAAAAACTGATTATCACCAATACAAACACGAAAATTTCGAATATATATAATGCTGATGTTAAAAAAGTACAAACTGGTGTGCGACAGGAGGAAGTTGCTGAAATAATGGATAAATACGACCTTGTTGCCATTCCGGTTGTCGATGAAATTGGCCGGTTAAAAGGCCGGATTACATTTGATGATGTAATTGATTTTATTCGCGAGGAAGCCGAAAAGGACTACCAGATGGTTTCGGGTATTTCCGGCGATGTTGAACCTGGTGATAAAATCTGGGAGATTTTACGCGCAAGACTTCCCTGGCTTTTAATCGGACTTATTGGTGGAATTTTAGGCGCTATTGTTTTAGGTTCGCACGAACAAACGCTGGCAAAAGTTACCGAACTGGCATTTTTTATTCCGCTGATTGCTGCAATGGCCGGAAACGTTGGGGTTCAATCGTCGTCGATTGTGGTTCAAAGTATTGCAAGTGGGGTTAAAGATTTGGAAACAACATCGCGCAAATTATTTAAGGAAGTATCGGTTGCAATGGTAACTGCAGCAATATTTGCAGCATTAATTTTTGCATACAACCTTATCCGGCAGGGAGATATGAATCTTACTTTTACTGTTTCACTTTCGCTTTTTATTGTTATTTTATTTGCCTCTTTTTTCGGAACAGTGATTCCACTGGTTTTGAACCGGTTTAAAATTGACCCTGCGCTTGCAACCGGTCCGTTTATAACTACAATGAACGACATTGTTGGTTTGATGATTTATTTATTAATTGGGAAAATTTTTTTCGGGATACTCTAAAAACTATATTGTGCGATTAAAAAGAATTATTATCGGCAGAAAAGATATTGCTGATTTTGAGAAACTCAACTTATTTGGAATTGAAGTTAAAATCGATTCAGGCGCATATACATCAAGTTTACATTGTCATAAAATCGAAAAAATAAGCAAAGATGGTGTGGAATATATTAAGTGTAATTTTCTCGATCCCAGACATAATCAATACCACGAAAAAGAATTTGTTTTCGACAATTTTAAAATGCGGAACATAAAAAGTTCGAATGGATCTGTTGAGGAACGTGTTTCAATTTTAACAGAAATAACCATTTTCAGGAAAAAATATCCTATCGAACTCACACTTACCGAAAGAATTGAGATGAAACATCCTGTTTTGTTGGGTAGAAAGTTTGTTTCAAAACGATTTTTAATAGACACTTCACGGAAAAACCTTTCCTTGAACGGCAAAATAATTGAAATTAAGAAGATTAATAAAACATGAAAATAGTTGTATTGTCCAGAAATGCTAACCTTTATTCAACAAAGCGTATTGTGGAAGCGGGTGTGGAACGAAAACACGAAATGCTGGTTGTCGATCACTCAAAATGCGACCTGATTATTGAGAAAAAGAATCCTGTAATTATTTATAAAGGAGTAAAATTAAAAGACGTTGATGCAGTTATTCCGCGCATTGGGGCTTCTGTAACATTTTACGGCACTGCAGTTGTTCGGCAGTTCGAAATGATGAAAGTGTTTTCGGCAATTGAATCGCAGGCGTTGATGCGCTCGCGCGACAAATTGCGAAGTTTGCAGATTTTATCGCGTTCAGGATTGGGTTTACCAAAAACTGTTTTTACCAATTATTCAAAAAATGTAAAAGAAATTATTAAGGGAGCCGGGGGTACGCCGGTGGTAATTAAATTACTCGAAGGAACCCAGGGATTGGGCGTTGTTTTGGCAGAAACCGATAACGCCGCCGAATCTGTAATCGATGCTTTCAACGGTTTGAAAATCCGCGTAATTGTTCAGGAATTTATAAAAGAAGCACAAGGTTCTGATATACGGGCTTTTGTGGTTGATGGAGTTGTAGTAGGCGCCATGAAACGAACAGCAAAAAAAGGCGAATTCAGATCGAACCTGCATCGTGGCGGAACGGCTGAAGTTATTCAACTGTCGGAGGAAGAGGAGAATGCGGCATTAAAAGCTGCACGTGCCATGGGACTTGGAATTTGTGGTGTCGATTTGTTGCAATCCAACTACGGGCCATTGATTCTTGAGGTAAATTCATCACCCGGACTGGAAGGCATTGAATCGGCTACCGGAAAAAATATTGCAAAAAGTATTATCCGTTATGTAGAAAGACATGCCTGATCAAAATAAAAATATTCAGCGAAAGAAAATAATCATTCTCGGCGAGCAAATCAAAGCCGGGCAAAAGCGAATTTTGAATCTCGATATCGCCCGCCTTCATACACATACAAAAGTTGAAATTCCGGTTATTATTGAACGCGCCCGCGAAGATGGCCCGGTTTTACTGCTGAATGCCGGTATTCATGGCGACGAATTAAACGGAGTTGAAATCGTCCGTGAAATGTTGGCCAGAAAATATACAAAACCCGAAAAGGGAATGGTTATCAGTATTCCAACGCTAAATGTTTTTGGGTTTTTAAATCAAACACGCGAGTTTCCCGATGGAAAAGATTTAAACCGCTCTTTTCCCGGTTCAAAAAAAGGTTCACTGGCAAGTATTTTTGCATACCACATGATGAATGAAATCGTTCCCCATATCGATTATTGCATCGATTTTCATACCGGAGGTGCTCAAAGATTTAACACTTCACAAATCAGGATTTCAAAAAAGGACAGTGATTTGCTGGAACTGGCAAAAGTATTTCATCCACGATTTATTGTTTTTGCCAACGAACGCGAAAAATCGTTTCGGCAGGCAGCAACTACTTTGGGTAAAAAAGTTCTTCTTTTTGAAGGAGGTAAATCATTGGATTTTAAACAACGGGTTACTCAACGTGGCGTAAACGGAACTCTTCGGGTTATGCACCATTTGGGAATGCGCGATTTTTCGAAAGAGCTCGGGAATGGAAAGGCGAATGGGGTAATCGAAATTCATAAATCAACCTGGCTGCGGGCGCAATATGGCGGGTTGTTCCGGTTTTTTGTACGAGATGGCTCGAAAGTGGAAAAAGGGGATGTTATAGGCGTAATCTCCGATCCGTACGGAAGATTCGAATACAAAATAAAGATTCCGAAGAATGGTTACATTATTGGGTTAAACCATGCACCCATTGTTTATAAAGGTGATGCTATTTTACATTTGGGGTTCGATTAAAGATTTACAATGATGTAACGATTGCCAATTTTTAAATCGAATTAATTGCAGCCACCGGGTCAAGTCTTGCTGCCGAACGGGCTGGCATAAAACCTGCAATAAAACCGATTATACTCGAAATCAATAATCCGGTAATAATATTTGCCAAAGTCAATACAATTTCAAATTCGCTAACGTACCGCACAATAATAGTTCCTATAAATATCAGGATTAACCCGAGCACTCCGCCAATAACTGAAAGTACAATTGCTTCGAAAATAAATTGCAGTAGTATGAAGTACTTTTTTGCTCCCAGCGATTTCTGGATGCCGATAATTTTTGTGCGTTCCTTAACCGAAACAAACATAATATTGGCAATTCCAAAACCGCCAACCAGTATTGAAAATCCTCCGATTATCCAACCGGCCATGTTAAAAACAACAAAAAATTTGTCGAACTGATTGGCTACCAAACTAACTTCGTTGAGGGCAAAATCATTTTCTTCCATGGGTTTCAGTTGGCGTAAATTCCGCATTATTCCTTCCAGTTCAGCTATAAATTTGTCATTATCAACGTTTGGTTTTGCTTTCACGCAAATGTTTTGACCACGGTCGCGATTACGCACATCAATCAAATTGAAAGACTTAACCACAGAAATTTGTATATTTTTATCCATTGAGGTTCCAAAGGCATCCTGCCCTTTTTTCTCATAAACGCCAATAATTAAAAATTTTGTTCCCTGTACCTTAATCGTCCTGTTAATCGGATCCATACCGGGGAATAGTTTTTCGGCAATTTCGGATCCTATAACAGTAACCGGTGCTCCCGAACGCATCTCATTTTCTGTAAAATATCTTCCGCGTTCTACTTTTAAATTCCAAACATCCAGAATTCCGTAGGTAGTTGCTAAAATAGTAACATTATCCATTTTGTCGCTTCCTGCCTGCGCTGTTCTCGAAAAACCAAACAGAAACGCAGCATTTTCCACTGTTTTGCCCCTTTTTAATATTTCTTCGGTTTCCCCAAATTCGGGTACTGGCCGGTTTAAATATCTCCACCATGGATATTCGCTTTCTCCTTCAGGTGGCATCCATGGCCATTTTGTAATATAAACCATATTGCTTCCCATACTGTCGAGGCTGTTCCTGATAAATCTTTCAAGCGAATCGATTACAGTGAAAACCGAAATGATAGCAAAAATACCAATGGTGATGCCCAGCAGCGACAGGAATGTACGTAATTTATTTACTTTAAGCGAGTTAAAAGCAAATGTAAAACTCTCGAGTATTAATCTAATCAGAAGCATATTCTTTAAAAATTTGTGAGTAAAGTTAAAATTTGTTTTAAATTTTTTACAATACTTAATTTTAATGCACAACCTAACAGGTTAGCTTATTAGTGTATGTTTTTTAAAATGATTACAATGTATTTAATCAAAATTAAGTCTTTTATATTTATAATAAGAATTATCTGAAACCCTAATTTTTATGGCACAAACTACATTGATTTTTTTATCTTTGCGATCAAAATTCGAAAATGGAATAAATGGCTGATACTAAAAAAATTAAGACTGCATTGGTTTCGGTGTATCACAAAGAAAACCTTGATAAGATAATTCAAAAACTGAATGATCTGAATGTTAAAATTTTAAGTACCGGTGGAACAAAAAGCTTCATTGAATCTCTGGGTGTTGAAGTTACATCGGTTGAGAGTTTAACTGGTTATCCTTCCATTTTGGGCGGACGGGTTAAAACGCTGCATCCAAAAGTCTTTGGCGGAATTTTATCACGCCGTGACAATCAGGGCGATATTAGTCAGTTAACCGAGTACGACATTCCTGAAATTGATTTGGTAATCGTCGATCTTTATCCGTTTGAAGATACTGTGGCGTCGGGTGCTGAAGAAGAGGATATTGTTGAAAAGATTGATATTGGCGGTATTTCGTTAATTCGTGCAGCAGCTAAAAATTTTAATGATGTTGTAATTGTTCCTTCACAAAATGAATATGTTCCGCTGTTAAATCATTTAAATGAGAAAAATGGTGAGTTTTCGTTAAGCGAAAGAAGATGGTTTGCAGGCAGGGCTTTTTCAGTATCATCGCACTATGATGCTGCAATTTTCAGTTATTTTAATGGCGGAGAAGACGAAAGTACCGAGAGAATCAGCCTGAATTACGGGTCGGTTTTGCGTTATGGTGAAAATCCGCACCAAAAAGCGACTTTCTTTAAATTCAAAAATTCTCCGCAGGAAATTTCGTTGGCTGAAGCTCGTGTAATTCAGGGTAAAGCGCTTTCGTACAATAACATGCTCGATGCCGATGCAGCATGGAAATCAGCCAGTGACGCATTTCATTCAGTAACTCACATTAAAAACAAAGTTGCTGTTTCAGTTATAAAACACCTTAACCCATGCGGTTTGGCGGTAACCGGAAATATTCTCGAATCGTTGGAACTGGCCTGGGAAGGAGATCCGATCAGCGCTTTTGGAAGCATTATTTGTTTTACCGACACAGTTACAAAAGAAGTGGCTGAATGGTTTGGAAGCAAGTTCGTAGAAATCGTCATAGCTCCTGAATTTACATACGAAGCGCTTCAGGTTTTTAGCAGTAAGAAAAATTTACGTTTACTCGAAACTCCGGTAAAAAGCGAAATCACAGGAGAAAAATTGTATCGCTCAATTAGCGGAGGAATGTTGGTTCAGGATGAAGATGAAGGATTAGATCTTCAGTTTGAAACAGTTACAAAAAAAGCATTTGATGCAGGTAAAATGAACCTTGCAAAATTTGGAATTACCGCCTGCAAACACCTGAAAAGTAATGCAATTGCTGTGGTAACTGAAAACGCAAACGGTTCGTTTTGGTTAACCGGCGCCGGAATGGGGCAGCCCAATCGTTTGGATAGTTTGCGCCATTTAACTATGCCTCGTTTCAATACAAAAAAAGGATTGGAAATTGAAAATTCAGTATTAATTTCTGACGCTTTTTTTCCGTTCCGTGACAGCATTGAAGCTGCGAATGAGTATGGCGTTAAATACATTGTTGAACCGGGCGGAAGTATCCGCGACAACGAGGTTATTGAAGCCTGTAACGAATTTGGTATTGCTATGGCATTTACAGGTAGAAGACATTTTAAACATTAAAAACAGAGTATCTTTTTAAGATCAGATAATTTAGAAATTCAAATGGGACTATTTTCATTTTTAACGCAGGAGATCGCAATTGACCTGGGAACGGCCAACACAATTATTATTTATAACGATAAAATTGTTGTTGATGAGCCGTCGATTGTTGCTATTGATTTGAAAACCGAAAAAATGGTGGCAATTGGCGAAAAAGCCAGGCAAATGCAAGGGAAGACGCATGCAAACCTTAAAACAATCAGGCCTTTACGCGATGGTGTAATTGCCGATTTTAACGCAGCAGAGCAAATGATTCGGGGGATGATTAAAATGATTAATCCAAAGCCGAGATTATTTTCTCCTGCATTGAAAATGGTTATTTGCATTCCGTCAGGAAGTACAGAAGTTGAAATCCGTGCGGTGCGCGACTCATCGGAGCACGCCGGTGGCCGTGAGGTTTACATGATTTACGAACCTATGGCTGCTGCTATTGGGATTGGTCTCGATGTTGAAGCTCCTGAAGGAAACATGGTAGTTGATATTGGAGGAGGTACTACTGAAATAGCAGTAATATCGCTGGGAGGAATCGTTACCAACAAATCTATACGAATTGCAGGCGACGATTTAACTGCTGACATAATGGAATATATGCGCCACCAGCACAATATTAAAATTGGTGAGCGAACCGCCGAAGAAATTAAAATCCATGTAGGTTCTGCATTATCTCAGTTACAAGATCCACCACCTGATTATGTAGTGCAAGGTCCAAATCAAATGACTGCATTACCAATTGAAGTTCCGGTTTCGTACCAGGAAATTGCCCACTGTCTGGAAAAGTCAATCTCGAAAATTGAAACTGCCATATTGAGCGCGCTTGAACAAACCCCGCCCGAATTATATGCCGATATCGTGGTAAAAGGCATCTGGCTTGCAGGTGGTGGCGCTCTTTTAAAAGGATTGGACAAAAGGTTAACTGATAAAATTGGAATTACGTTTCATATTGCTGAAGATCCATTGAGGGCGGTTGTTCGTGGAACCGGGATTGCTCTTAAAAACGTTGATAATTTCTCATTCCTGATTAAATAATTGATTAGGAATTTTCTCTTGTAAACAATGAGAAGTCTGTTTCGGTATTTATTAAAAAATTATGCGTTTCTTCTTTTTTTACTATTAGAAGTATTTTCGTTTGTACTTATATTTAATTTCAACAGCTATCAGAAAGTACAATACCTTAACTCGTCTAATAAGATTACCGCAACGATTTACAATTCATATAACGCAGTTGGCAGATATTTCAGTTTGGCCTCTGTAAACCGACAGTTGGCAAAGGAAAATGCAATGCTTAAATCGTTAATAAGCGATTTGCCGTACATTAGAATAACTCCATATTCAGTTACATCAAAAGCAGAAATAACAGACTCGGTATATCGTTTTATTTCTGCAAGGGTGATTAATAATTCGGTTGATAAGCAAAACAATTACATAACACTGAACAAAGGTCGCAAGCATGGTATTAAACCCGATCAGGGTATTATTAATTCTGATGGAATTGTTGGAGTTATTACTCATGTTTCAGATTCTTATTCGCTGGGTTTTTCTGTTTTGAACAAACGTTGGGGAGCATCTGCAAAATTGAAAAAGAGTGGCACTTTCGGGCCTCTTGCATGGGATGGAAAAGATTCAAGATACGCAAATCTTACAGGAATTCCGTTTCATGTTGAACTTGCAGTTGGCGATACGGTGGTTACCAGCAGTTATTCTTCGGTATTTCCCGAGGGTATCATGATTGGAAAAGTTCACGATTTGGAGAAACCTCAGGGCGAAAATTATTATAAAATAAGTGTCGAACTGGCGGCAAATTTCAGGGCACTTTCGTATGTTGACGTTGTTGAAAACTTAAAAAAAATAGAAATACAGGCACTGGAAAGTAAAAGAACAGATGATTAGAATTCTTGTTAAATATATGGTAATGTTTTTCTCGCTGGTTTTAGTGCAGGTATTAATATTCAATCAGGTGCAGTTTAGCGGTTTTTTCAATCCGTATGTTTATTTGTTGTTTATCATTTTACTTCCATTAAGTACTCCGCGATATGCAGTTCTCATACTTGCTTTTTTATTGGGATTAATTATCGATATTTTTTCGAATAGCCTGGGTGTTCATTCAGCGGCAACTGTATTTGCAGCGTACGTAAGACCTTTGGTTATCAGGATTATTTCGAACAGGGAAGATGACAGAAGCGACTATCCCGGATTAAATCAGAATAAATTGTTGTGGTTTATTAATTATGTATTGATAATGGTGTTGTTGCACCATACTGTACTTTTTTATCTTGAGGTTTATACATTTGCCAATTTCCTGAATACACTTTACCGGGTAATTTTAAGTTCTTTATTTTCGATTATTATTATAGTTTTAAGTCAGTTTTTGGTTTTCAGGGATTTATAAGTAAAAAAACGTGGATATTTATTCGAGGCGAAAATATTATGTAACGGCTATTTTTTTAGCTGTAGGACTAATCTTTATTATAAAGTTATTTGGTTTACAGGTACTTGATTCGCAATATAAAATTTCGGCAACAAATAATGTTTTACGCGAAATCATACAATACCCTGCTCGCGGTTTAGTTTACGACAGAAACGGTACTTTAATGGTATTCAATAAACCGGCGTATGATTTATTGGTAACTCCCCGTGAAGTTGAAAAATTTGATACTGTTGCTTTCTGCAAATTACTCGAAATTTCAAAGGAGGATCTTATTACAGGCATTCAAAAAGCCAGAGATTATTCAACATACAAACCTTCAATATTAATTAAGCAAATTCCACCCGAAAGCTTTGCTTATCTTCAGGAACAGTTATACAAATTCAAAGGGTTTCATACTCAGTCGAGAACTTTACGTGAATACGCCAATCCATCTGCTGCACATGTATTGGGTTACGTAGGTGAAGTTGATGATAACGATATTCAAAAAGATGACTATTACAAGTCGGGCGATTATATCGGAGTCATCGGTATCGAGAAAACTTACGAAAAACAACTTCGGGGAATTAAAGGAATTAAAAAGCAGTTGGTTGATGTTCATAACCGTATTAAAGGCAGTTATCTTGACGGGGCAGAAGACATACCGGCAGAAATCGGGAATGACCTTGTAACTACGCTCGATGCTGATTTGCAAAGTTATGCTGAAGCACTTTTCCAAAATAAAAAAGGCGCAGTGGTTGCCATTGAACCTTCAACCGGCGAAGTTTTGGCTTTGGTAAGTGCACCCACCTATGATCCCAGTTTATTGGTCGGTCGAATTCGCGGGACTAATTACAACAGGTTGTCTGAAGATCCGTTAAAGCCACTTTTTAATCGCGCCATTCAGGCAAAATACCCTCCCGGTTCTACGTTTAAAATCATAAATACATTAATCGGTCTTGAAACAGAAGCAATTAATACAAATACCCGGTTTTTCTGCAATGGTAAGGCTTCAACTCCGTTGCGATGCACTCACAGTCATGTTACGCCCGGAAATGTAATTGATGCCATTCGTGAATCTTGTAATCCATTTTTGTGGAATACATTTCGCTCGATTATTTATCATGAAAAAACAGTAGCCGAGGGTTTTAATGTTTGGCGTAGTTTCGTTGAAAGCTTTGGAATCGGACGTATTATCAGCACTGATTTTCCCAATGCACTAAAAGGCGACTTACCCTCCGAAGAAATGTACAACAATATGTACGGTAAAAATGGCTGGAACCCGTTAACCATTCGGTCTCTGGCAATTGGTCAGGGCGAGTTGGGTGCAACACCTTTGCAAATGGCCAATGTTGCAGCAATTGTTGCAAACCGGGGCTATTATTTCCCACCTCATTTGGTAAAAGAAATCGAGAATGATACGATTTCTTCAAATTTGAAAGTGAAGCATTACTCAAAAATATCGCAGGAAACCTTCGCGCCGATTATTGAAGGCATGGAACAGGTGGTGAAAGGGAATATGGCTTCGAGGGTTGCTGTTCCGGGTGTGATAATGTGCGGTAAGACTGGAACGGTTCAAAATAACCATGGTATCGATCATTCAGTGTTTACCGCTTTTGCCCCCAAAGATAATCCTAAAATTGCCATTTTTGTTTATGTCGAAAATAGTGGTTATGGAGCTACTTATGCTGCCCCGATGGCAGGTTTAATGGTAGAAAGGTATTTGAACGATACCATTTCGGAGCAAAAAAAAGGGGTAGAACAAAAAATGCTCGAAGCTAATTTATTAAACCCAAATAATCCCAACTAAAATGCCAAAAAGAAATAGCCTTTGGGCAAATATCGATTGGGTTACCGTTTTTATATTTCTCATACTTGTGTTTTTAGGTTGGATAAATATATATGCATCGGTTTTTAACCTGGAACACCAAAACATTTTCGACACCTCGCAACGTTATGGCAAACAGTTAATATTTATTGGCGCTGCAATGGCTATCGGGTTTTTAATTCTCATTATCGATTCAAATTTTTATGTATTTTTTTCATATATAATCTATGGTTTTATTGTATTACTTTTAGTACTTGTACTTTTTTTGGGTACCGAAATTAACGGACAAAGAGCCTGGTTTATGTTTGGATCCGTTGGTTTTCAGCCTTCAGAGTTTTGCAAATTCGCTACAGGCCTTGCGTTGGCAAGTTACATGAATACTTACGGTTTTAAACTTCAAACTTTTAAATCACTAATCATCATTTCGGCAATAATTTTTGGGCCAGCCGTTCTTATTTTATTGCAAAACGACACAGGTTCGGCGCTGGTTTATTTCTCTTTTATTCTGGTTTTATACCGCGAAGGACTTTCGGGAGTGGTACTGTTTTTTGGTACGTTGCTCATCCTGCTTTTTATACTTGCATTAATTATTTCAAATTTGGTTTTATCGCTGATATTACTGGTTTCGTTTCTGATTGCTTTTTATGTAGTTAATGCAAAATATAAACAGTATTTAAAAATTCCTGTTATTTACGCTGCTGGTATTTTATTGCTTTTTATTGTCAACCTGATGAGTGGGTCAGAGCTCGAAATATCGGATATTATAACTGCCGGATCAATTTTAGGAACATTGGTAATTCTTGGTTACAGTTTCCGCAAAAAACTGACAAATTACATCACAATTGCATTAATTTTTCTGGGGTCGGTATTATTTACTGTTTCGGTAGATTATGCCTTTAACAATATTTTGGGAGATCACCAGCAGGAACGTATTAATGAACTTCTTGGAATTCAGTCCGATCCGCTGGGTGCAGGTTACAACGTGCATCAGAGTAAAATTGCAATCGGTTCGGGCGGTTTGCTTGGAAAAGGTTTCTTGGAAGGAACACAAACAAAGTTCAATTTCGTGCCCGAACAAAGTACCGATTTTATTTTTTGTACAGTGGGTGAAGAGTGGGGATTTGTTGGTTCTTTTGTAGTAATCGGACTTTTTATGCTGCTTTTTTACAGGCTCATTTGGCTTGCCGAGCGACAACGTTCAGGATTTTCGAGAATTTATGGCTATGTTGTAGCTGTAATTCTCTTTTTCCACTTTTTAGTAAATATCGGGATGACAATCGGAATCATGCCGGTTATCGGAATCCCGCTTCCATTCTTTAGTTATGGTGGTTCTTCGCTCTGGTCGTTTACCATTTTGTTGTTTATTTTTATACGTTTGGATGCCAGTCGGTACGAAAAATTTTAAATTCCGGATTCTTTCATTTCCAACTTGTTTTTAACGGTTTGCAAAATCCGGATTTTTTAATTCCAGTCCATATTTTTCTTTTATAAATTCAATGATATCGAACATGAATGCCTTAAAATTATCGTCAAAATAGTCGTAATTAACTTGCATGGTGTGCATTACAAAATTTGCTTTGGCCGGAAGTGTAGTATAATTACTCATAATTGTAATCGCCTGAATAATTCCGTTAATTGAGGCATACGATTCCAACCTCCTGTTTTGAATAAGAAATGGAAGAAAACCCTGCACCCTGACAGGTAAATACATGAAGTTTTTTAATAAAACAGCATGAGATCTTTTTGCGAATGTCCGTAAAGTCATGTCCGAGTATTCATTCCAGTTTTTAGCAAGAAAATGATCGTATAAAAAATCGATAACAATACCCGAATAAAGTCCGAATTCAGGCCTGAAAAGGGTTTTGGCTTCCCTGAATTTTAAATGTGTATCGGTAAAAACATCAATCTCCCGGTGCATTGATATTCCCTTTCCGATTTTATCAGGGAACCTGCTCCAATCTTTTCCTTTTACATAGTCGCCAATAAAATTTCCAACCATGGTTTGTTCGTCATCGCCCGATAAAAACAAATGTGCCAGATAATTCATTCAAATAATTTTAAAAATGAACGGTTGAAATACAAATTTGTTTGAAAATGATTTCAGTTCTGAAAATTATCATGTCATACAACCTGCAAAGGTTTTAATATTTTTTATTTTTGCTGTTCAGAAAATGGCTTAAATGAATAAAAAGATAGTTGCGTTTGGCGAGGTAGTTTGGGATGTTCTGCCAAATGGGAAAGTACTTGGGGGAACTCCTTTAAATATGGCTTTTCGCTGCAATTCATTTAACGAACAGGGTTTCCTGCTTTCGCGTGTTGGCGACGACGATTTGGGAAGCGAAGCGATTGAAAAAATAAAAGAATTGGGAATTGCTGATGAAAACGTGCAAATTGATACCGAATTCCCAACAGGTACTGTTCTTATCACTTTCGAAAATAATTACGATTCGCGCTATATAGTTACTCCCGATGTTGCTTTCGATCATATTGAATTTACTGCCGAAGCGCTAAAATTGGTTCGCGATGCCGATTGTTTGTTTTATGGCCTTTTGCCACAACGTTTTGGTATTTCGAAAAACACATTGCGCGAATTGATAAAAGAATCGCCCGACTCGCTACATTTCTTCGATTTAAAACTCTTCGACCATTTTTTTAATGCAAAAGTTGTTGAAAATCTTTTGGAGAGTTCAAATATTGTAAGGATAAAAGAAAAGGAGATTGCTTTTTTAAGCAGAGAATTGGGTTTAAATGCTGATAACCTGAATGTTTTTTGCGCGGGACTTTCTCAAAAATACAAAATCGACCTCATTTTAATTACCCGTGGACAAAACGGAATTTTTGCCTTCGATAAAAAGAAAAGTGCTTTTTTTGACCACGGATACAGTATTGAAATTACTGATAATATTGGGTCGGGAATGGCATTTTCTGCCGGATTTTTACATTACTATCTGAACGGAAAATCGATTCAGCAGGCAATTAATTTCGGAAATGCCGCCGGAGCGCTTAATACAACCAAACGGGGGGCAACATCATATTTTAATAAAAAGGATGTTTTAACTTTTATGAAAAATACGCCCAAAAACAAACTTTCATAACAGGTTTTTCCGATTAAAAAATATTCTTAAACATCAGTAATCAGGTAACAAAAGTATCTGTTTTTCAGTTTACGTTAATAAAACTGCGTTATGAAACGGACTACAAAAGAAATAACAGGATTGCTTATCGACAGGTTGTGGAAACAATATACCGAACGAGTTCCTTATGCAAAACAATATGTTGATATGGTTGGCCAAAAAGGCGGCAAAGCAGTAATCGACCACATTGCGTTTCGAACTTTTAATGCTCACACAGGAGAGCAACCCGAGGGAATAAGGGCAATAAGGCATATTCTGAATTTTTTGGAATATAAACCAGTCTCAAAATACAGTTTCCCGAAAAAGAAATTAAAGGCTACTCATTTTGAACATCCTGATGAAAGTTTTCCAAAAATATTCGTGAGCCAGCTCGAAGTGAATGAATTACCCGAGTGGACACAAAAAATGATAAATACTGCAGTAAACAGTACTTTATATTTACTTTCCGACAAAAGCCTTGAGTTGCTCAGGATTTTGGAAGAAAATGGTGCTTTGCCGGTTGAAGCAGCAGATTATTTGGTTGATGATTTGGTAAACTATTTTCGTCGCCCATGGAATATTCCTCTAAAAGACGATGTTTTAAAAATTAACGATGTTTCGCAATATGGTGCATGGGTTTTACTTCATGGAAATTCGGTAAATCATTTTGCTGTATTAATTAATTATCAGGATGTAAAGGAATGGCACGATTTGGAAACTACAATCAGCGCGCTGGCAAAGGCAGGCGTGCCGGTGAAAGATACAATTGAAGGAGAAAAAGAAAGCAAACTCAGGCAAACAGCAACACTTGCTGTTAAAGAAGAAGTTAAGGTAAAAGGGGAAAACGGTATTGAAAAGATAGTATGGACATATGCATATTTTGAGTTGACTCAACGGAATTACACCGAAGAAGGAGGGGCGCAAAAATTATTCAGCGGTTTCCTTGGTGAACAGGCCAATCATCTTTTCGATATGACTCAAACCCACGACAATTAATACACTTTTGGAACGTAGGTTAATTCATTAATGGGTGGCCTTACATAACCTTTACTGTCGATTCGGGGCGGCAGATCAATTGGTCCCGGTGTTAAATCCTCGTAAGGAATCATCGACAATAAATGATGAATACAGTTTAACCTGGAGAGTTTTTTATTATCGGCATCTACCATGTACCAGGGACACGTTTTTGTATCGGTATAAGCAAACATTTCGTCTTTTGCCTTCGAGAATTCAACATACATCTTACGCGATTCCAAATCCATCGGACTCAGTTTCCATCGTTTTGTCGGGTTTTTTATTCTCGATTTAAACCTTTTTTCCTGTTCTTTTTCACTTACCGAAAACCAATATTTAATTAAAATAATACCCGAGTGCATCAGCATTTTTTCGAAATTGGGACATGCCCGCAAAAAATCCCAGTATTCTTCTTCAGTGCAGAATCCCATTACTTTTTCAACCCCGGCGCGGTTGTACCAACTCCGGTCGAATAAAACAATTTCGCCGGCAGCAGGCAAATGGGCGGCATACCGCTGAAAATACCACTGTGTTTTTTCCCGTTCGGTGGGTGTACCAAGTGCAACCACACGGCAAATACGCGGGTTGAGCACCTGAATTATCCTTTTTATTGTTCCTCCTTTTCCGGCGGCATCGCGACCTTCAAATATCACCACAACTCTCAGCCCCTTGAGTTTTATCCATTCCTGAAGTTTTATCAGTTCCAACTGAAGATTTTTTAATTCGGTTTTGTAAAATTTGGCAGATTGTTTTTTGGCTTTAACGGGTTTTGATTCAGGCTCTTCCATGGTGTTTTAAATTTAGTTAAAAGTTAAATACACTTTAAAATTAGTAAAAATCAAACAGAAATACATCAGGAATCAAATTTGAATTACGGGGATTTTAAATATTTTAAATCAGCAGCATTATTGAACCAAAATATAAGCGCCAAATAAGCTGTCTTCTGCAGCGTCGGTAACTGCAAAAAATCCCGACTCAATTTTGTTTTCCGAAATCCTTAACGGGTATTGTGTTTCCATCTCTTTTTTAAAGTTGAAAAACGAAATCCCCGGCTGGTAATAAATGCGGTAAACTCCCTTTTTATTATGTTTTATTATTTTTTCGAGCCGAAGTGAAAGCAATCCCATGGTATGCCTGACATTTATTTCCAGACACGGATTTATTCTTAAACTTTGGTTTTCATCAAAATAAATGAGCATATCAACACCAAAAACGCCTTCGTAAAAAATCGCCATTTCACTGTTCTCGATTGTATTTATGAGCGGTTGGCGAATTTCGCTGACAATAAAATCGGCAAATTGCAAAACTCGTTTTTCCAAAGTCCGGGGCAAACCGTTTAACCAGTTCCCTTCGTACTGTCCCTTTTTATTGGTACAAAAATTACTGATTCCCAGAAAATCAACTTTCCCTTTTTTTAATTCGAACAGAAAGGCAAGATCGAGTGCCTTGTTTAAAAGAGGTTCAGCAATGGCGTAACCCTGTTCCTTTACAATTCCCATCACTTTTTCCCAAACCTTTGGGTGAACCGGCGTTTTGGTAATGGGCTGCAATCCGCGACCAGAACTGCTCCACGGCGCTTTCACCATTATTTTTTCCCATTGCAGAATCGCTGTTTCAAAATCATTTTGGGTAATACAAACTTTTGGAGCAAATTCAACGGGTAGAATATAATCGGATGTAATGTTTGATTGTAACTGATTAAGGAGTTCTGCTGCAAATTTTCTCGAGGTAATTTTGCGGTGTTCAGGAGCCCAGTTAAAAACAGGCGATTGATGAAATTCAGCAGAACACGAATCCTTAAAAGGAAATAGTAGTTTATGAGCCGCCGGACTCCATCCCCAGGGAAACATTTTATTTTTTGGGAGACTGATAAATTGCTGATTATTTATCGCTTCGTTTTTTAGAATAAAATTCGGAGTTTCAATACCCAATTTTACCAGTAATTCAATAAATTCCGGAGATGGGATTTTGTCAACCAAAACGAAATCATTTTTCTTTGCAAAGAACAGGGGTAAGGCTGATAAGTCGTACTCCATTTTTTGCAACAACCGGTTGGGTTGCCAGTTCTCATTTCCGTTTGCAATTGCATATTCGCAGGTTGGATTGAATAAATAGATGTCGGAATGTGGTAAAGTCATTTTATTGTTTTATAACACCGCTTTTTATTAGAATAATCAATAATTTTTCCAATGATTAATATGTAAACCAAATTAAAGGTGATAAAATAAAGTAATTTTTTGGTTTTTTTAACATAGGTGTAATTTACCGGATTTTAGATTGTTTAATTGATTTTTGGTTTTTTTTGAAATCAATATCAATTCAATGGGTATTAAAAAAATAAAGTACATAATTTTTTGTGTCCCCCCCTTTTAGTTAACTAATTTTAACAAAAACACTCTGAATCAGGTAAAAAATTAATTTTTTTTGGAAATTAAATTTAAAAAATTACTTTAGCACTTGGGTGATTTGATTAGAATAGATTTAGTTAAATAAGTCATCTAATCGATCTAAACGAGTAGATTTAATAGTTTGTTTAATTCTAATTATCAAAAATTTTTTCTATGAAAAAACTATCGCTGTTTTTAATTTGCATTTTAATCGCAGGAGTGCAATTTGCGAATGCTCAGACGAAGAGCATTTCTGGTGCGGTAACCAGTAAGGAGGACGGTACTTCAATACCGGGTGTCTCTGTTATGGTTAAAGGAACTACCATGGGAACGGTAACAAATCTCGATGGCAAATTCGACCTTAGTGTTCCGAATGATGCCAAAGTACTTGTTTTCAGTTTCATTGGAATGAAGAATCTGGAAGTTGAAATTGGTACACAAACCAATTTTAATATTTCAATGGAAACCGACGTGTTTTCGGTGGACGAGGTAGTTGTTGTAGGTTATGGTACACAAAAAAAACGTGAAGTAACCGGGGCAATCAGCAGTGTTAAAGGAGAAGATTTGGCATCGCTTGCAACACCCAGCTTCGAGTCTCAATTGGCTGGTAAGGCTGCTGGTGTGCAGGTAACATCGCAAAACGGTGTTTTGGGTGAAGCTCCCCGTATCAGAGTAAGGGGTGTTGGTTCTATTTCATCGGGCACTTATCCGTTGATTGTAGTTGATGGTATTCCCGTGGCAACTGGTGGATTGGGAGGTTACGCATCAAACAATGCGCTTGCCGACATTAATCCAGCCGATATTGAATCAGTTGAAATTCTTAAAGACGGTTCGGCAACTGCAATTTATGGTTCGCGGGCTGCCAATGGTGTTATGCTTATTACCACCAAAAAGGGCTCAAAAGGTAAATTCAAAATGTCATATAATAATTATTTTGGAGTTGCCCAACCAGTTAATTTGTTCGATTTGCTGAATGCAAACGAATTTATTGAAATTGCAAACGAAAAAAGGACAAATAGGAATCAAAGTGTAATTGCCGTAGATGGTGGTGTTGATACAGACTGGCAAAAAGAAGTTTTAAGATCAAATGCTTTTCAACAAGATCATAATCTCTCGTTGTCGGGTGCTACTGAACAGAACAGCTATTATTTTTCTTTAGGCTATACTTCGCAGGAAGGTGTGAGTAAACCCAACGAAATGACTCGTTACTCAGCAAGAGCGAATGTTGACCAAAAGGTAAAAGATTGGCTTACTGTTGGAGCAAATCTTGGTACAACGCAAACTGAGTATTATGGTATGAATACCGGATCCAATTCACTTTCAGGAAATATTTTCTCAGCAATCAGGCAGCTTCCAAATACACCGGTTATGAATCCGGAACATCCGACAGGTTATAATATTGACTTTGTTACACCTGGTTTGGTTGGACGTTGGAAAAACTTGCAGACCATTGACGATAACCTGCCAAACATTATATACACATTGGATAAAAATGTGCAGACTACAAAAAATCTTCGCACATTGGGTAATGCTTATGCATCATTTACTATTTTGCCTGAGTTAAATTTTAAAACTCAGATAGGTATCGACAGAAACGGTTCAGAAGGATTACTTTATTGGAATGCTATTCACGGTGACGGACAAAGTGTTAAAGGCCGTGTTCAGAATATGTATGATTCTTATACAAGATGGAATTGGCAGAACATACTTTCGTACAATAAAACATTTGCCGAAGTACACAATTTGGCAGTGGTAGGTGTGGCCGAATATCAAAAGCAACGGTATAACTGGTACGAAGCCATTGGAACAGATTTGTCAAACGAATTTTTTCAACATAATCTGATCTCCGGATCTTACGGAACTCCAAACTCAGGCGGTGGATTGTCTGAAAATGGTTTTATTTCTTATGCAGGCAGAGTGAATTACAATTACAACGAAAAGTATTTTATCCAGGCATCGGTTCGTTATGATGGTATTTCAGCTTTACCCGAGGCCAATAAATACGGTCTTTTTCCAGGGGTTTCAGCAGGTTGGAATATTGCCCGCGAATCATTCATGGATGGATTAAGTGGTATTATTTCTGATTTTAAAATCAGAGGATCATATGCTGAAGTTGGTAACACTTCAATTGGTAACTATCCATACCTTGGTTTATATGGCGCGGCTAAGTATGGCGACTATAACGGTATTGCATTTGCTCAAATGGGTAACAACCAGTTACAATGGGAAACCAGTAAAAAAATCGACGTGGGTTTCGATGCCATGTTCTATGAAGGTAAATACAAATTGTCGTTCGATTATTATCAGAACAATCAGGACAATTTAATTTTGGCTGCTCCAACGCCTCCTTCGTTTGGTATTCCCGGTAACTCGGTAAATAAAAACATAGGTGAATTGAAAAACTGGGGTTACGAAGTTGCGGGTGAAGCAGTTATCATTAATAACGACAAATTAAACTGGAGCATTGATGCAAATCTTACTTTGGCAAAAAATGAGATTTTATCGCTTGTTGAAGGACAAACAGAGATTCTTCAGGATTATACGATTATCAGAATTGGTGAATCAATCCGTGCAATTTATGGGTACGATTATCAGGGAGTTAATGCCGCCAACGGATATCCGATTTACAAAAAAACTGATGGCACACTGGTTCAGGGCGATATTCCAACTTCATCATACAAAGTTTACGATCCTGCCAATCCGAAGGATGTATCAAAGGCAGCAACGCTTAGCAGTGCTACAGATAAGAAAATTTTTGGTCCATCACTGCCAACTTATTTTGGAGCTGTTAGTACAAAGTTAACTTATGCAGGTTTCGATTTTAGCCTGATGTTCCGTTTTAGCGGAGGTAACTATGTGATGAACCGCACACGCGATGATTTGACACAACACTCATTCACAAACAACAGCCGCGAAATTTTAGGTCGTTGGAAAAGTGAAGCTGAACCAGGCGATGGATGGACTCCAAAATTATGGTATCAGGGTGGTAACTTCATCAATATTTCTAACCAGACAAACGGACGATTTGTTGAAAAAGGCGATTTTATAAAACTGCAAAACCTGGTTATTGGCTATACATTGCCAAAAACTGTTCTTAACAGGATGAAAATTGAAAATCTCAGAATTTTTGCTCAGGGACAAGACCTTTGGATGGGTACAAAATACACTGGTATCGATCCTGAAATGGAAAGTAACGGAGTCGATTTTAACGGCACACCTCGTCAAAGGGTAGTATCCCTGGGACTTAACCTTACGCTATAGTTAAAACTCAAAAATTATTAGACATGAAAAGATATAATTTAATAAAAATGAAATACGGTAAATTTTTAATTATACCAGTTTTGGCATTAACCCTAATCGTATCTTCCTGCCAGGAAATAATCGAACTTGAACCTTACAGCCAGGTTTCGGAAACCGCAGCTTTCACTACTCCTGCCTTAATTGAATTATCGGTTAACGGGATGTACCAGGCGGCACAAAGAGGCGACGCCAGCGGAAACCTGCGTGGTTATCCTTTCGGTGCAGCTTTTGTTCAACAAGGTGATAATCGCGGAGAAGATGCAGTAAATCTTGCAGCTTTCTACAGGTTTACTTACGAAGGAACTTACGACCCTACCACTGCCAACAATGTATGGTACTGGAGTGATACATACAGGTTAATTAACCGTTGTAACATTATTATTGACGGAGTGAATACGGCTGCAAAAGGCGGTGTTATTACTGCCGATCAGGCTAAAATTTATGAAGGAGAGGCTCGGTTATTAAGGGCGGCTGCCTATCATGAATTGTTGGTGATGTTTGCGCGCCCGTACAAACATACGGCAGGTGCAACACATCCGGGTGTTCCCTACCATGATCAACCATTCACAACACAGGCTGCTATCGATGCAGGCCTTGTAAAAGGCCGCGAAACAGTTGCCTTTGTATATGGAAAAATTCTGGAAGACCTTAATTACGCTGAAACCAATCTTCCGGCTAAAGCAGGTCGCACCGGAAACACAAAGATTACCAGGGCAACCAAAGGTGCTGCCATTGCTTACAAAGTGCGTATCTATCAGCACATGTGGGACATGGATAAAGTGATAATTGAAGGCTTAAAATTAGTGGCAGGTGGTGCATTGGCCACGGAATATGCTTTGGGTGCTGAACCATGGACTTGTTTTGCTGCCAACTATAACAATACCGAGTATATTTTCGGTATGGAAAACTCAGCCACAAACAACCCTGGAGTAAATGCAGCTTTAGCGTCGCAATACAAAAGAAGATTATTGGTTTGTATAAGTCCTATTGTTTGGAGAAACTCATTTTGGCTTGCCGATGATAAAAGACGCAAAGAACCTGAAATGGTTTTCACCTCGAATGGTATGAAGTTTACCGGTAAATACAAGGACGACACCAATTACACTGATGCTTCGCCTATGATGAGGTACGCTGAAGTTTTACTAAACCTTGCTGAAGCTTATGCTCGTAACAACAATGTAACCGAAGGATTAAAATACCTGAATATGGTTCGCGATCGGGCTTTAGCCGACAAGGCAACACAAAGTTACATAGCAGCCGATTTTGGCGATAATAAAGCTTTACTGAAAGCAATTCTGGCCGAAAGAAGAATTGAATTAAACATGGAAGGACGTCGTTGGCCCGATATCAGCAGGTTACAACAATGTCCACATTTCCCGGTTACCGGAATTCCTGCAAAATATGCTAATGCCAACCCAAAAGCTGCTGATTATACTTTGGGAACCGAGTTTACAGGTCCTTATGGAGTTGCTGCAAAACCGTATGATGATTTTAAGTTTATATGGCCAATTCCACTGGTTGAATTAAACGCCAATCCAACATTAAAAACACAACAAAATCCGGGTTATTAATAGTATCAATAAATTAATGACTGGTAATTAATTTTGTTGAATTTTAGATATAAAAAATCAGGCTGTCTCAAAAGGACAGCCTGTTTTTTTATAATGAGTGAATTAGGTTTGTTGATGTTTGTTTGTCTGATTGGGATGTCGTATCCAATAGCGAAGGCTGCAAATGCGATATTAGTATATTTGCAGAAAAAACAATGTGGGACAAACTTCACATTTTACGAGAACAATATATCAGTCAGGGAATTATGGATTCGATTGACTATGAGAAGTTTTGTATGATATCTATTGTTTACAATTCTTCGAAAATTGAAGGATGTTCTCTTTCTGAAACTGACACTAAAGTATTATTGGAGAATAATATAACAGCTAAAGGCAAACCATTAACAGATCATTTAATGGTTAAAGACCATTACAATGCATTTGTCAGGATAAAACAGGATGCTGTAAAAAAACGAAAATTATCTATTGATTTTATTAAGGAAATAAATGCTTTGGTTATGAAATCGACTGGATCAATGACCAGTACAATATCAGGTAATTTTGATTCTTCAAAAGGGGATTTAAGATTGGCTCAAGTGTATGTTGATAAAAAATACTTTCCGGATTTTGCCAAAGTTCCGAAACTTTTAGCCGATTTGGTAAAAAACGTAAATGACAGAATAGATAAAGTGGCAGGTGATGAAATAATTAAACTGGCAGCGGATATTCATTATAATTTCGTAAATGTTCATCCATTTGGAGATGGAAATGGCCGGACTTCCCGTTTGTTAATGAACTATATACAACTGTTTCACAGTGAGCCTTTAATCAAAATTTTCACAGAAGACAGAGCAGAGTACATTGACTCGTTAAATGAAACAGAGGATAAGGGAGATATCAAAATATTCAGGGATTTCATTTGTCGTCAGCAAATAAAATTTTACGAATCTGAATTGAGCAAATTCAGCAAAAGTAAGTCTGGTTACTCTTTATTGTTTTAGAAAGTGGTATTCATTTAACCTGTCAACTCCGCTCCCGCGCGATTGTATCGAGGATTTGTAAAAGTTATTTCTTAAATTTTATCAATACAAGGTTCTTTAATATTTAAAATGGCAGGCAAAAGTAAATCGGTAATGGGCGCAGGGCAACCGGAGGAAATAAAAAATAATCCCGAAGTTTTACAGAACATTGGATAAAATTAAAAAAGTAGTTTAACTT
>JFJP01024563.1_pt1 | contig 28485 bp, 18 predicted proteins | sample 431651 | NCBI WGS metagenome assembly JFJP01 (sample SAMN02602958, study PRJNA72255) | Microbial mat metagenome, whole genome shotgun sequencing project. | biome: fresh water; feature: sink hole; material: water; isolation source: purple microbial (photo- and chemosynthetic) mats found in... | reverse complement strand
AGCCCCCTCCAAAGCCACCCCCTCCTCCAACAGGCCGGCCCCCGCCCAGCCAGCGCCCTCGAGACAGCAGGCTCCTGCGCCCAAAGCCCCCGAGCCAGAAGAAGAGCCCTCGGAGCAGGAGAACGCCTTGAACGGCATCTCCCAGTCCGCAGAGTTCCTCGAGTCCGTCGTCGAGGCGCACGAGCTGGCCCAGCACAAGGCGGCCCTCGCGAACCTCACCAGAGACGTGCAGGCCAGCAAGCTCAAGCCCAAAGTCCTCACCGCGCTCGTCGCCTTCTTCGACCTCATGGCCAACGAAGACTACAAGGCCGCAGCCACCTGCCTCGCAGACCTCAAAAAGTGCACCTCGCCCAACGACAGGCACTGGATCAAAGCCATCGAGACCGTGCTTAACAACTGTTAATTGCCCCCCTGCAGCAATAATAATTAAAATGGACCTATCGGAATGCTCTGACCCACACCCCCCCAAAAGACTCCAGAACTGCGCGCTCCTCGCCCTCGACTCCAAACTCCTCGACCGCGTCCTCGCCTTCCTCGATGCAGCCACCCTCCTCGAGCTGCGACTGGCGAACAAATCAAATAGAAAAACAATTGAATCGCTGAAGGTCTGGTGCGAAAAACTGGTGCATTCTTTCCTGCCCGATCCCTGCTCGCTGCTCGGCCCGGAAGACGGCCCCCAAGCCTCCTCGAATCGAGACCCAGGCGCAGGCCAGCCCAGCATCCTCGAGCTCAGGAACAAGACCAGTCCCATCTGGTTCAGGTACTTTATATCCCTCCTGGCCATCTCCCGCAAGCCCCACGCCCCCGACGAGCTCGGCAGCCTCATGACCGCAGTGCCCCGCGAGCTGCTCAAGACCATCCACAGTAGCTTCGGATGACCAGCTAGCGAAGTCCCCAACATGAAGCTGGGCAAGTCCTACGCCCTCGTCCGCACCAGCTCTTCCTTCCAGCTCTTCCTCCTCGACCGCCTCAGACTCGAGTCCGCAGAAGCCGAGCAGGGCTTCGGACTGCTCGAAGACTTCAACGAAAACGAAGTGGGTGACGCCGTGGAGCTCTGGCTCGAGTCGCACCAGCGGGAGCTGAAAGACTTCGTAGACCTTGATCCTCACCCAGGAAGTCGGGGATGAGAAGCAAACCCTTCTTAAATTAAGGTGGTATTTGCTGGACTCGACTATCGGCGACATCGTCGACATCATGGACGAGGAAGAAGCCTCGGACCGCAAGCCTCCCACGCTCGAAGAGGACATCACCCTGTCCCTCAACCTCTCCGCCAGTCCCGCCCTCGAGTTCAGCAACAAGCTCCTCGACCTCATGGTCCAAATCATCAAGACCGTCAAGTGGTACTGCAAGATCGTCCGACTCGTCATCATCAACCAGATGAAAGAAGCCCACAAACTCGTGGTCTACTCGGAGGTCCAAAAGAAGTTCACCATCGCCTGCGAAACCATCTCGAAAAACCTCGCCTGTCTCGAGAAAGCCACCAACCAGTCCTTCGAGGAGATCTTCACCGAACACCCCAGGTACCCCAGGTTCAGCTTCTGGCGCATGTTCATGCGCATCTGGGCCACCGAAGTGCACGCTCCCCTGAGAGACAGCCTTAATAAAGAGTGTCTCCGCATCATGTCTCGAATAAGTAAAGAAAATCTCAAAAAGGCCACAAGCCCTGCTGAGAAGCCGCAGTCCGAAGAAAGCTCGAGGTAGTCCGCGACTGAGCAGGTCCAAAATGTACGAGCTGCAAGCCTCCACGGCTGCAGACCGCGACCTCTGCATTCTGCAGTCGTACGTCAACGCGCTGATGGACATCAGCTTCCAAGAAGTCAACATCCACTTCCAGCCCCACACCCAAGTCCTCTCGTCCGGGTCTCCCTACAACGAACTCGAAAACCTGTTCGTCTCGCAGTCCGTCGCCTTCAACCTTGAGAACTGGACGCTCTTCGCCCTCGACCTCCAGCTCTTCTCCAACTTCCTCGAAAACGAAAGCAGTACCATCTCGCAAGTCTTCCTCAACAGAACTTACTTCAAGTACTATAAGCAAGTAGGCTCGGTCTTCCTGGAAAAAGTGGAAGAAAAGATCGACCAGGTCTCGATGAAGCCGGCCGACATCTGCGAACGAGAAGCTTCCTACAGCGACTCTTCAGCAGAAGATAACAAAAGAATCTGCACACTCGCTGAGATACTCAGCTTCATGAGGTCGTCCGAAGACAAGCGACCCTACGAAATGCAAGGGTTCGACGAGATCATCTGTCAGCGAGCGAACTCCATTTCTGCAGACGACTTCTACCAAGAAGCTTCAGACCTTTGGGCTAAGGCAGGCCCGCAAATCGAGCGGCTGATCGAATTCCACGAGTTGATTGTAGAATCCCCTCACTCAGTCGTCCACGCTCAAAGGCGTCAACAGCAGATTCAAAACCTTGGATGCTACAGTCGAGAGGAACAATGAAGAATCAGGTATCCCCCTCGATCTGGGTCAGCAAGGAACCCTCTACTCCCTCACCGCTCAGTTCGACAAGTAACCTCGACTCAATAGGCGATTCCTCGAAGACCTGATGATCTCGGGTCCAGAACAATATGAGGAAGTCGATGAGCTTGACATTAACGAAAGCCACGAAACTGGTCAAGATCAAGACAGTGAAGAAGACTTCAATGATGGCTTCATGTTAGCTGGGATAGATCGGTCTGTCAATAGAGCATTTTATGGTTAAATAATACTCTTAATAATGACTTGCTATTCATCAAGCTCTCTTTCTAATAAACTTCCCCGAGAGAATGAGCAAAGAAGACAAGAAGCCGCAGTACTTCGTGCCGGTCAGTGTCTACAAGTCGAGCAAGACCGACCACATGATCGAAGCCCTCATGAAAGACAAGCGCAACGGCAACCTGAGCAACATGAAGTCACAGCTGCACGCGAACCAGTCGACCGACAAATCGAAGCGTTCGATCCAATCACACAGCTGCTCGAAAGCGAGAACTGACTGACCCTGCGAAGCAAGACAACACCGACGTGCAGTCGAAGCTCAAGAAACTCATCGGAGGAGGGAAGATATCCGACTCACAGAGTAAGCGCTGTCAACCAAGAAGAAAAAAGAGACTCAGCCACCGTAACAGATTCAGCCAAAAAAACTAAAACGAAGAAGAAGAACAGTAGGCTATCTGTGAAGCAGTCGTGCTGAATATGAGCACGGACTCCATCGAAGGACAGCCGAACAGGCACGTAGACTTCGAGCGAGTCGTCAACGACCGGTTCCCCGCGACGGCTCCTCACAAAGAATCTAAAGATCGCAAACTGTTCAGCGCGATCTCGAAAATAACCAAGGGCACTCCTAAAGCGGGCAAGAACCTGCTGGAGGAATTTTCCAAGAAGACCCAAAAGAGCAACATCGACATCTTCGCCAACCAGAAGCTGCAAGCAGTCCCCAGCAAGTCGGTCAAGAGGAATCCAGCAGGCCTCGTCGACCCCAAACCCAACCCCATTGTCAACGCTCTCAAGGTGAAGAAAGCCCTCGCGATCGAGACCGGCGCGTCTACCGGAGCCAACAGCGTGAAGAACAAATCCTTCAGGACGGAGAAGCTGCACCAAGAGTACATGAAGAACAACTTCTTCCTCAAGAGCAACTTCCTGAAAAACTCTACTCCGAAGGAAGGCACGCGGACGGCCACCTCGAAGAACACGCGCATCACCGAAGAGATCATGAAGCACATCAACAGGACCCAGCTGAACGAGTCCGACGCAGCGAAGCGACTGCTGCGCAAAGAAGACCCCACGATCTCCGAGGACGACGCGGGCAAGCTCAAGATCGAGCAGATGACCTTCATCGAGAAGAAGCTGCACAACATCGCGCTCAGCATCGGCAAAGACTTCGAGATCTACGACCAGATCAAAGAGTACGTCGACATCGTGCAGGAAGAGAACTACTCCGAGTTCTTCACCGTCATCAAAAACCTCAAGATCAAACTGCTCGTCAAAAACAGCATGGTCTTGGAGCGCTGGGCTCTCTTCATCATCTTCTGGTTCTACTTCAACCACGACCTCGCAGTCGAGCACCAAAAGATGCTCAAGGAACTCGTCCAGCTGGTCCACAAGAACGTGCTCATCTACCTCAAGATGTTCACAGACTGGATCGGCAGGTTCCCCGGCCTCGAGGTATTCGCAGCTCACCCAGCCGACCTACAAAAGCCTCATGAGTCTGCTGCTCAAGCGCAACTCCGAAAGCACCTACACAGTCGAAGACAGGTCGGACGACCTCAAGAAGCTCAAGATGAACAACATGACGGTCCTCTCCATCTTCAAAAAGCTGTAGCCCCTGCTAACCAAGCAAACCGCTCTTCGACAAAGGCATCCAAGAAGGCGTCGAGAAAGTCTCGAACAGCCTCGACGAGCTTTCGCTCAAGGACGGACTCGAGTGCTGCCTGGACACCTTCTGCAACTTTGTAGCAAAGCCTCACGCAGCTCATCGAGAAGCAGGTCGTCTCGGTAGAATACAACGAAGGAAACACCAAGCGCAAGGAAACAGTAGAAACGAAAGCGACTCGCCACTCAGAAATCCACAACCAGCTGATCAAGCCAGAACCTCCCTTCCTGCCTCCGACCTCCAAGAAGTACACGCTGGTCCTCGACCTGGACGAGACGCTCGTGCACTACGAAGACGACGGCATCGTCGGCCAGTTCTACCTGAGGCCGTTCGCGCCTGAGTTCATCGAAGAGATGTCCAAGTACTACGAGCTGGTGATCTTCACCGCAGCGCTGCAAGACTACGCGGACTGGATCATCGACCGACTGGACGAGAAGAAGCGCATCTCGCACCGACTGTACCGGCAACACACATCCGTGTCGGGCAGCAACTACCACATAAAAGTAGCTCCGGGTTACCGCAGGACATCTCGAAGCTCGGCCGCGACCTTTCGAAGACGATCATCGTCGACAACATCCCCGAGAACTTCCAGCTGCAAGCCGAGAACGGCATCTTCATCAAGTCCTGGTTCAAGGACCCCGAGGACACCGCGCTGCACGAGCTGACGCCGCTGCTGACCGGTAGTCTTCGCTCAGAGAGAAATCGTGGACAAGAACTTCTCGGACGTCCGCGTGGCCCTCAAGAAGTTCCGCGACAAGATGATCGAGAACATAAAGCGAGGCTGCCTGCAGCCGCACCTAAACCTAACACTTGAGTAAGCGGATAATTAGTTATTCTTCTCGAGCCTCGAGTGCTGTTCGAGCTCCTGCAGGAGCTTGTTGGGGTTGTTCAGCGCTTTGCGGATGAGCACGTGCTTGTCTTCGCTGGCGAGGAACGAGAGCGAGTTGATCAGCGACTCCGTGAGGTTCAGCTTCAGCGCAGCGTCGACCGTAGCGTCGTCGCCGTCCGGGATGCTCTCGACGATCAGCTTTATCCGCTCTGCGATGGCTTGCGAGTGCAGGAAAATGTTCTGCGCCTGGCCCTCCGCCTCCAGGATCACGCTCTGCTTGTGGCCCGTCGCGATGTTGATCATCGAGTCCTTCTCTCCCAAACTGCGCAGGATCTCCGCTTCTTTGATGCGTTCGCTGTTGGCCTGCATGTTCAGGATTTTCTTGAGGCTCTCTTCGAGGATGATGTCCTTGATCTCGTACCTCAAGCACTTGACGCCCCAGGTTTCTGCAGCAGAGGAAATTTGGTGCAGGATTTCCTGGTTGAGCGACTCTCTTTCTTTGAAAGTATTGTCGAGGGTCATCTTGCCGATTTCTGCTCTCATGATGCTTTGGGCGAGCATGTAGCAGAACTCTCGAGGGTTTTCTGCGCCGTAAGAAGCCTTGACCGGGTCTTCCACTTTGAGGTAGAGGACGCCGTCGATGTTGATGTGCACGTTGTCTTTGGTCACTGCTTCCTGTTCGTGGATCTCCAGCACCTGCTCTTTGAGCGAGTGTTTGTACTTGGCGTTTTGGAGGACGGGGATCAGGAAGTGGAAGCCCGGCGAGAGGAGTTTCTGGTACTTGCCCAGCATTTCTACCACAAAGACGGTCTGTTGGGGCACGATCTTGAAGAATTGTAGCTGTCCCATCGGATTTTATTAGAGATTCGCTCGCTAAGTCTATAATTCAATGTCGATCAAAGTTGACTTCACGGACGAGAACCTGGGATTCCCTTCGAAGCCAGCGCCAGTCGAGGCGGCAGGCTGGCACGACTTCCAGTTCGCTGATGGGCCTGGAGCTGACTCGATGGGCTTCGCAGCGAACCTGAAGAACTCGACCGGGGCAGAAAAGAAGCTGATGGACTTCAAGAAGGGCACGACGACGCTGGCCTTTCAGTACCAAGGCGGCATCATCGTCGCGGTCGACTCGCGGGCTTCGATGGGCCAGTTCAACTCATCGGAGACGGTGAGGAAGATCATCGAAATCAACGAGTACATGCTCGGCACGATGGCTGGAGGCGCGGCAGACTGCCAGTTCTGGGACGCGTACATCGCGAAAGAGGCCAGACTCTACCAGCTGCAGCAAGGCGAAAAGATGACTGTTGCTGGTATCCTTTTGTTAGAGCAGCTGCATCGAAGCTGCTGTCGAACATCATGTACAACTACCGAGGAAGGGGTTTGTCCATGGGAGTGATGATCGCAGGCACCGACCACAAGGGTCCGCAGCTGTTCTACTGCGACAACGACGGCAACAGACTCTCCGGCCACCTGTTCTCCGTGGGTTCGGGCAGCACCTACGCCTACGGCATACTGGACTCCTTCTACAAGTGGGGCCTGACCGACGAAGAAGCGGTGAAGCTGGGCGTGCGAGCCATCAGCGAGGCGACCTACCACGACTCGGGCTCTGGAGGCGTCGTGCGGGTCTACCACGTGCACAAGGACGGCTGGACCAAAGTGATCGAGGGCGAGGACAACAGCGAGCTCATCTGGAAGTTCATGGAAGGAAAGAGTACTCTCGAGTGACCAGACCGTGCAGGCGACTTGGAAGGCAAACTACTTTAATTGATTGACCGCGAGTAATTAAGCGAGGCTTCGGCAGATCTCATTCATGATAAAGACGTGCTACGGAGAGAGCGTGATGAGCGCAGAAGGCCGCCAGAAGCTTCCGGTCTACAAGTACCAGGGCGGCGACGAATCGCTGATCTACAAGTACGTGACGGGCAAGCTCGCGCAGGTGCTCGTCGACAGCGTCTACCCGGAGTCGCTGGCGTACTCTCGGCTGACCCAGCCCCAACCTCATCACTTTCGTCGGCTTCCTCATCGTCGTCAGTCCACACGTCGCGCTCTACTTCCTCGGCCAGAACATCAACGACTTCTACTCGGGCGTGCCCGACTGGATCGCGCTGCAGCAGGCCGTCGTCATGTTCGTCTACTCGGTGCTGGACAACTCGGACGGCAAGCAGGCGCGCAAAATCGGGGCGAGCTCGCCGCTCGGCCTGATGATGGACCACGGCTGCGACATCCTCAACACAGGCATCGCGACGATGACCATGGCCAAAGTGCTGCGGATCGGCAACGGCTGGATGTTCTCCGTCGTCTTGGTCGCGACGCTCGCCCAGTTCTACTACGCGACCCTCGAAGAGTAGCAAGTGCTGAGCAGGTACTTCGTCGGCGGACTCTTCCTGCCGATCGTCAACGGAGTCAACGAGGGCCTCTTCCTGATCATCGGCATCTGTCTGCTGACCTTCTTCGCGGGCTCGGACGTGTGGATCCGCCACTCGATCATCAGCGACGTGCCGAACAACAAGCTCGTCTTCTACCTGCTCGCCGTCAGCTCGGTCTTCGTGCTGGTCATGAAGTGACTTCTGCTGACCCAGTCTGGTCAACATGCTCAAGAAGACCGACATCGCGAGCGTCCTGCAGAAGAGTCTGCTCTTCCTCTACCTGACCGTCTCGGTCTACTTCGCGCTGACCTTCGTCGAGGGCCTGTCGGTCTACCAGCTCTGGATCGGCTACTTCTACATCCTGATGACTGCCAGGACCGTGGTAGCATCTGCTGACCGAGAACGCCATGCAAATCGCTCACTGCGCGGACGAGGAGTTTCTGCAGTGCTACGCGATCCCCCTGCTGCTCACCTTCGCGCTGAACGTCTTCACGGTCGTCGGAGTCTTGGCCAAGTAAGCCGCGGTGACGCAGGCCTCTGAACCCGAACCTCCTCAGGCTCTTCGCGTACCTGCTGGCAGGGTCGACTGGCACTTGTAGTCTTTGATCACGAGACTACACTTTTTATGTCTTCAGTGTGGTGAACATTCTGGCAGACATCCTGAACATCCGAGTCTTCTTCGTCAAGCCCAAAGACGCCCTGCTCGCAGGCAGCGAACCCATTAAGTCCTAACCATCCGAAGATAAAGAAATCCTTTCGTCCATCCGGTACCTGCTGCTGCGGATCGCTTCGTCGCTGTCGACTCGAGTGGAGACAGCTTCGATGGCGGGGTAATTCGGCGACTCTCGAATTAGTTAGAAGCTCTCGTTCGGGAGTTTCTTCGGCCCAGCGGAGGCCTGGAGGTAGGCCCAGAAGGAGGTGCCTGCGAGGTAGAAGGTGAGTCCGGTGAACTTGAGTCTGTTGGCTGGGTGAGGAGCTGGTACCGAAGGACTTGGCGTAGGTCTTGTTGTAGTTGATCATGAAGAATCCGGGGACGTACTGTTTCCTCTGGATGAAGTTCTTGAGCATCGAGCGATTAACAAAGGATTAAAGCGACTTATATTAATTATCCACGTTGACTGCGGCGAGCTACTTGCCGTCCTTGTTGATGATCGGGTTGTTGTACGAGTGCAGGTACTCCTCGAAGGTGAGCACTCCATCTCTGTCGGTGTCTGCCAGCTCCATGAAGAGACTCAGCTGCGATCAGCTCGGGGTACCTCGTCTTCGAGCAGCGACGGCATCGCGTTTCTGATTTCGCCTGCGTCGAGCAGACCGTTCTGCTCAGGAGAGGCTTACCTTGTCTTTGTCGACGCTCTGGAAGTCTTTCCGGACGTCTTCGATGTTGTCTCCACTGGGTGAAGTGAGGCTACGCGGAGATGACCGCTGCGACGAGACAGAGCAGCAGCAGGGCGAGTCGGAGGAGGGGCGTGGCTGGTCTGGAGGCCATGGAGTTAATAAAGTAGTGGCTCCCGATCGGATTAATTTATTTAAGCTGTTATATCGTGGTGGCGTCCTTCTGCACTTTGCGCTTCTCCTTGCCTTCCTGTCGCTTGTTCAGCGCCTGCTTGTTGACTCGTCTGAGGTAGGTCATGTAGTCGATCTCCATCTCGGGGTCGACCGTCTTGCCCAGGTCGGTCTTCGGGTCGTAGTCGAGGAAGATGAGTTTGATCTCTTCGTCGAGCTGCTTGAGGATCTCGCCGTTGCCTGGTGGCCTGTTGTCCCCTGCGCGCTTCCTGCGCTGCTCTTCCTGTCTGTCCAGTCTGCCGTAGATCAGGAAGTAGGTGTCTTCTGCCTTTATCGTCGTCTTGAACTCCAACAGGTTGCCCGGTTCTCCCTTTTCGTTCTCTGGCGGCCTGGTCATCGCGCGGCTACTTGCAGAACATGAGGAACTGCACCAGGTTGAAGAGGTTGCGAGGCTCCAGACCCATCTGGTCTTCGATGCACTTCTTGTACATGAGCTCGAACTCCTTCCAGTTGACCCTCCAGTCGAGGTTCTCGTCGACTTCCTACCTCAACTGCTCGTACCCATATCATTATCTCGATGTCGTGCTCGCGGATCTCCCTGACGCCGAGCTTGGAGAGGATCGCTCGGACCGCTTTGGTCTCGAAGTAGTCGATCGTGTCGACTTCTTCTTTCTTGGAAGCCTTGCTTTTGAAGACCGAGCTCTTGTCGTCTTTCTTCTCTTCCATCTCTTCCTTGTGGTCTGAAGGCAGCTTCGAAGACTTCTTCTCCTTGCCTGAGTCTTTCGTGATCATCTTCTGTTCGTGGATGAAGAGGTTGAAGACGCGTTGGAGGTTCGAAGCCTCTTCTTCTGAAATCTGCACTTTCAGGTACCTCTCTTCCGAGGTCTCTTCCTTCTTCGCTGCCTTCACTTCCTCGGTCTTCTTCTTCTCGGCCTCTTCTTTCTTCTTCTGCTCCTCGGAAGTGAGCTGTTCTGGCTTCTTCGTGTCGATGGCTGATGCGGCAGACTTTTTCGAGAGCGATCCAGCGAAGCTTGTTTTGTTCTTTTCCATTGGTTTCATTTACAATCAAATGGACTCTTCATACTCTATCGAGAAACAGAACGGGTTAATTAGTAAGTAGTGCCGAGGGTTACCAAATGTTATTTACGCGCTTGGTCGGCAGCAAGAAGTGCTCGGCGTACTTCTGGAAGATGTCTTTCGGCACGTCGATGCCTTTCCTGTTCTCGCCGGTGAGGATGTTGTAGCCGGTGTTCGCTCGCATGTCCAGGTTCTTCGCTCGCAGCTTGCCGCGCAGCTGGGCGTCTTCGTCGCGCTGTTTCAGCGAGTCGCCTTTGTTCGACTGGTGGTACTCGAGCGTTATCGGGTTGAATGCCATGCTGGCTCAGAGTCGCGTACCCGTTGGAGTAGGTGCCTGCCTCGGACTGGGTTTTCTTCTTGTGATCGAGGATGTCCTGCACGTGGTTGAAGTCGTTGTCCATCCGGTTCCACTTGTCCGTTTCTCGCTGCAGATGCGCTGCTCTTTTGTTCTCCATCATATCCTCGCGCTTTCGGATCTCTTCTTCTCGTCTCTTTCGCTCGTATGCAGCAAAGTCTTTGTCGAAGCGGACGTTTTCTGCGTCAGCTGGGGCCACCTGGACAGAAGAGGTCGCTGTGGGGGTCTGTGTTGTGGATGAGCATCTTGACGTCGATGTTGCGGGCCTCGTAGCCGACTGGGTCACCCGAGCGCACCTCGCTGGTTGATCCTGTTCTTTTCGATGGCTTCTTTGTTCTTGAGCGCTTCCTGCGGTGAGCCCGGCCTACCCGTTCCTGCCTGGTCCGAGGCTTGATGTTGTTTATCTCTTGCTCTGGGTCCATGAGTTACTTTTCTCCGGATTAACAGGACCTGCGTTTTAAATTGATTGGCTATCCTCCGGGTCATCTTTGTGAATCTGCAAAATAATAAAGTATGAGAAAACAAGAGAAGGACCAGACTGTGGTCGATTTAAAGATGATCGTGAACGACATCGTGTTCGATCCTGTCGGAGATGCCTGGATAGCCACGAAGGACGCACGCATTCTCCACGGGAGTCTCGGGAAAGGCGACAGCCTCGAGATGCGAGAAGTCGATTTGGTGAGAGCCAAGGCAGGCGAGGCCTCGCCCAATCACCTGAGCAAAGCAAGAGCTCCGAAGAAACAGTTTTACTCGCGGTTCGTCCCCAGCGACGGCTGCCAGGTCGACATCACGGGACTGACCGTCAAAGCGCTGAAGATCGACGCCATCAAGACGAACATCTGGCTCGACCACTCGCGGTCGGTGGTCTTCGAGCTGCACGACAACAACGTCAGCTCCAAGTTCAAGTTCATGGTGGACCCTGAACCGGTCGGCCCTCAGAAGAGCGAGCAGGAGCCTGCCGAGAAAGAAGGCCAGACATCGAACGAGTTCAAGTCGGACTTCTCGTGCAAGTACACCATGTTCTGGGATGCAGGCAAAAGCACGCTCAGCCTCTACGTCAACGGAGTCAAGTCGCACTCCACCACCGCGGCCAAGCCAGGCTACTTCGCCATCATCCCGTCCGCCGTCAACAGCGTCTTCACGCTCAACCCCTTCAAAGTCTTCTATCCCAACTTCGGCCACGACTTCAAAACCCTCCCGGTCGTCGCAGAACTTGACACCAGCTTCGCCCAAACCGGAAAAGTCCTCGACCAGCTCTGCCAAGACGGCTGGCTCATCCACAACTGCGTCGTCTCTGAAGACAGCAAGTTCGCTGCTGGCTTCTCTTCGCATGACGCTCTCGAGATCCTCACGAAGATACAGAAGCGAGTATCCAAGCACTTCGTCGTTGCGGATTTCGACACCTTCTGCAGCCGCACAGACCTGCCCCAAGGAATGGCCGACTTCGCCAAAGCGAACAAAGAAGTCCTCACCACCAAGCACACGTTGACTCCACCCGAAGCTCACCAGTTGACTGAACAGCTCGAACAAGCGGCAGCCTTCGACGAGAGTCTCTTTTCGAGAGAAGAAGGAAGCCTGACCGTCTCGTACATCCAAAGCACCGACAGTCTCCTGCTCTGCGGCCAGGCCTCCGCGAAGATCCTCAAGAGGAAAGCAGGCCAGCTGCAGGTCCAGCCGAACGCTCTCGACGACACAGTCACTCAGCTCGACCAAACGACCTCGCTCTGCTTCGACGCAAGAGACGCCCAGAACCTGCTGCAGGTCCTCAGAGGCTTCAAGCAGCCCAAAGACCTCCCAGACCTGCAGTACGGCAGACACGCCCAGCAGCTGCTCGACCAGATCAACGCGCTGCTGACCAGAAACCACAAGTCGCTCATCGTCAGCGACAAGTTCAGCCACCTGCTCCTCGCCGTCGAAGGACTCATCAACCACCTCTTGAGGGAACTCAATATAAATCCGACCCCCGGAGTCGGCGAAGGACGCGTCTCCAGCGGGGCTGCAGCGACCGACGCCGAACCAGAAGGCAACTGCGACGACCACACAGCGATCAACAACCTCTTCGACGGACCCACAGACCAGAAGGAACCGGTCGTCGAAGAGCGGCAGAAGTCGCAGGTCGAAGAAGTCAAGGTGCGCCACTTCTACGCAGCGAGGATTCTCTTCGAAGCCTTCGAGCAGCTGCAGGCCAAAGCCATCTACCTGTCCGACAAGAGCCAGCAGAAGATCGGCAGAGCGTTTTCGACCTACTACCGACTCGCCTCTTTCTGTCTCACCAGGTTCAACGGCAAAGACTTCATCGAGCTCGCGAGGAACGGCATCTACAACAACTACAACACCTACTACCAGCTGCGCCACTTCCTCCACGAGAACTTCCCCCTCTCCGAGATCGACGCTGCAGACTTCAGGAACCACAGCGTCTTCGAAATCCTCTCGCACAATGGCTTCGAGTCCAAAGCACAGCTCGAGCTGCTGAACGTGTCGCTCAGCGACTTCGTCAACTTCATGCCCAAGGTCACCTTCGACTCGAACATCGTCGCCTCGGCCGTCGACGAGAAGTCAGGCAAAGTCCTGCTGCTGCTCGAAAGCGGAGAGGCCTACCTCTTCGACACCAGCATCGGACTGGTCAAGAACTACGCAGGCAACCTCAGAGACGAGTCCCACAAAAAGCGACCACACGCAAAGATCATCGAGAAGAAAGCGAAGATGGTGGTCAACCTCGAAGGCACCATCAGCGAGAAGGTCTTCGAAGCAATCGCGACGAAGAAAGACACTCCAGCAGACGAGATCGAGCCAGACCCGGTCAAGCTCGACACCCTCTACAACATGGGCTTCTCCATCGAGCTCGCCCGGAAAGCGCTCATCAAGACCAAGAACCAGTCCGTCGACGTGGCCATCGAAGCCATCATCGGCCTGCAGGAAGAACTCAACGCGAACCCAGACGACACGCCCCTCGACACCGCAGTCAGCCTCATCAAACCCGTCTGGCAGTGCGCTGCCTGCACGCTCTTCAACGAAACCGCAGAAATGGACCCCAAAGACTTCTGCACCGCCTGCATGTCTCCAGCACCCATCGAAGCCTACTACACCAAAGAAGAGATCGACGGCATGAGAGAAGACCAGAAAAAGATGCTGCAAGCCGCCAGCGAGAAAGAAATCCTCCTGATGAAAGAACTCGAAGTTGAGCCCCAGAAAGAAACCGGCCTCCTCGCGAACTTCAAGGGCAGCGTGGCCGGCATCAGCGTCTCCAGCCTAGACGTGAACCACTTGTCCCGCACCATCATCGCAGCAGCCTTCAACCTCGACCAGCAGACTTCAGTCCTCCGCATCCGCAGACTCGGCTACTCGGCAGACTACCTCCGCTCGCTGCTCAGAGAAGAAGTCGAAGCCAACATGCAGATCACGCTCTTCAACATCGGAAACGAACCCATCGTAGACTGCGACAAGATCGCCGAAGAAAGGATTCTCTCCGAGTACATCAGAGACGGCAACGCGCTCCAGATGGACGCTCTCATCCCTGCTTTCTGCTACGAACCAGCCATCCTCGAGAACCTCGACCAGGTTGACCTGCAGCTCGAAGGAACCATCCTCGCAGTCCACATCCTGCAAAACACTGCCATCCAAAGGCAACCCCAGACCGGTGCCTCCGCCTCAGCGGAACGAACAGAAGACTTCGAAGCCAAGACCGTCTTGCTGCTGGTGCTCAATGCGAACTCGCAGGTCGAACTGAGGAGCTACAGACTCGCTTGCAAAGTCTACGACTTCCACGCGCCCAAGACTGCACTCGAGCTCCTGGAAACCCACACACTAGATGTCTCCTTCCCTCAAGCAAGCCTCGCGAGCTTCCTCTGCGACACTGCGACCGAAGTGCTGGTCTTCGTGGCAGACCGCATCCAAACCCTCAGCCTCCAAGGCTTCAACAAGGTCTCCGAGTTCTCCGTGCCGACTTCGGTCAAGCGAGTCAAGCAAGTCGGAGGAAAGACTCTCCTGATCGACCAGCTCGGTAACGCGTCTGAACTGAACCTCCACGCGAACTCTCAGCTGTCGGTCCAGAAAGACACCGCGGCCACTGCGAAGAACCAAGTGCTCACCTGCGACGACATCTTGAACTTCCTGCACCAGAAGAAGTACACGAGCTTCAGGACGACCAACCACTCGACCTCGCCGATCATCTGGAGCGACAACTCGCAGTCCAGCTACACCTACCAAAGCATCTTGATCACGAGCCCTGCCACCCCCAAGATCAGCTACTCGATCCAGACCAAAGAAAGAGACGTGAAGAACGCGATCATCAACCTGGTCTTCAACTTCCGCGTCGCCGGCCTGCAGCAGCAGCACGAGAACACCCTCTCGACTTCGGGCCAGGTGACCAACTCCTCGGTCTTCGGCCTCGAGAAAGCAGAAGAAGAAAACTTCATCCCGCTGAACATCGTGCACCAGTCTTTCGCCAACCAAAACTCGACCAACATGCTAGGCTCAGCGCTCTTCAACAACACGCAGTACTTCACCGCGAAGAAGGCCGGCCTGAACTTCGTCTTCTTCGAGAACCAGTACCAGCTCGACATGAGGATCAAACAGATCTCCCTCTACAGCAACGAAACAGACGCCAGCGACTTCATCGAAAACGCCCTCGTCTTCACCACCAACTCCATCGGAGTCGCGCACCGCTTCGACCTCAGAAGCCTCGGCAAGCAGATGAAGTACCAGGAGTGGCAGGCCGACAAAGCCAAGCGACAAGAGAAGTGGGAAGAGTTCGAACCAGTCGGCTTCCTCTCGCTCTTCAAAGACAAGAAAGTCGTCGGAGCTCTCGACCACGTGCGCATCGCTCGCTACTTCTGTCTCGTCTTCTCCGCAGACAACAACAAGAAAGCCTTCTTCAACGTCAACTTCATCGGCGTCAAAGGCTCGGTCTTCCCCGCGAACTCCCGAAACTCAGCAGACTACCTCAGAAACACAGGAGAAAACATGGACACCGGCTACTGCCTGACCTTGACCAACGACGAGAAGGAAGTCGTTTCGAACAAAAAGATCTTCCTCGAGTGCGACAAGACACCCAACCCGACAGCAGTTATCAACATCAACTCCTTCGAAGAAATCGGAGAGCTCACCTTCGACATCCAAACAGCGAACCCAGCCGCGCAGCTCGAATCAGTCATCGTGCACATCATCAAGTGCGGATCGAACAACGACAACGGACTCAAAGAAATCTTCGAAAACAGAGAGAAGAGAATCGAGCTACTCCAACACCAGTCAAGACAGCTGAGCAGCGACGAAGTCTCCACCGACGAGAAGTCGAAGATCTTCGAGATCCTGATCGACATGGTCGCCAACTTCGACCCCAAGAACGCCTTCGACATCCACGAAGTCATCGACGTAGACTACCTGATCAACAAAATGATCCTCAAGAACCCAGACAGCCACCTGCTGACCAGCATCAGCTCGCTGTTCGAAAAGTTCCTGCACATCGACCAGTTCATGACTCGAGTCATGGACGTGCTCCGATCGACCCTCGAAAAGATCGAAGAGATCGAGACGAACCTCGACTCGCTGAAGAACTTCTTCAAGCTGCTCGACTCGCTGCTGCTCAACCCCAAGTTCGCCCCGCTGCTCACTTTCCTCCAAGAACTGGTCAGCAGAACGATCATCAACCTCAAAGTCTCCAACACCCGAGACAACAAGCTGCTCAGGAACGCAGGCATCACCTCGAACCCCCTCGACCTGACGTCCTTCTGGACCCTCTCCACTTCGGCCAACACTGCAGTCAGCAGCGAAGAGTTCAACGACTTCTGGTCCGTCGACTACCTCGTGGTCAAGTCCGTGACACACATCGACCTCTACTGCGACCTGAAGCGAGAAGTCTACATGAATCGAATGCTGCTCAAACTTGTCGACATCGCCAAACCGAATCCAGATGTCCTCTGCTTCGCCAGTCTCTACAAGTGCGACCTCGAAAACGGATCCTGGGACTACGCCAGAGAAAACCTCCTGTTTACCAAAGAAGTCAGCCCCTCTTTCTTGTTCTACACCAACAAGCTGTCGAGAGAAGCCACTCTCCACTTCTACAACGCCTCGATGTTCAACGCCATCGGCTACAGACTCGACCAAGTCGTCGGCAGGTACTTCAAGATCAGACTCACCTTCGACTCCAGCAAGTACACCAAGGCCTTCTACAAAGTCAACAAACATAAACTCCTGCCTCACTTCTACGGGCCCTCCGGCGAACAAGTCCAGGGAGAAGTCAAAGCGAACCTTCCTTCAGTCGAGAAGAACGTGACAGCCAAAATAACGCTCGGAGAGACCCTCACTTTCTTCGGCACCTTGAAGAACAAAGACCTGAAGCCTTCGAGCCAGGCCTCGAAAGACTCTTCGGCCACCCCTGCAGCCATCACCGAAGCCCAGGCCGAAGCGAAGCCCGAACCCGCAGCAGCATCAGTCGAGGCAGTCCCAGACTCCTCGCTGAACGTCCTCAGAGAATGCCTCGCGAACGAAAGAGGAGACCGGATCAGACCATCCGAGCTGGCGAGCATCAAAGAGATCGTGGCAAGCCTGACCAAGTCCCGGGAAGAGCAGAAAGACTCCAAGAAGAACACCGTCGGCATGAACAGCTTCAACTTCTGGCTCTGCCTCTTGGACCTGGCCGGAGGCTCGCAGCACATCAACAAAAACCCGATCCAGATAACCTTCGAACACATCGAGAGCATCTTCGAGAACATCTTCCTGTCGCACAACGAGCCGAAGATCCAAGAGATCTGCTTCAACATCATCAGAGCCTTCTTCGAGAAAGAAACCCCTGCGAACATCTTCAAGCTGCTCAAGAAGCTGCTCGGCCACCTCTCTTCGGTGGACAAGGTTCCGCAGGTGATCAGCAAGAAGACCATCTCGACGGTCTTCGAGCTCTTCGGCAAGACGAACAGCCTGCAGATCTACAAGCTGGTCGACTACATCTTGATGAAGCTCTGCAGGAAGTTCGAAGAGAACCGAGCGCAGTACCTCATCCAGATGAACTGGTGCTTCGACCTGCTCTTCCTGTTCACCGAACCCATCTCCAAGTCCGAAGAACTGCCCGAAGAAAGCATCGGCGCCACGGTCGTCGACATCCTCTACTCCAACCTCGACATCTTGATCTGGGTCTACGAGCAAGACAAGATTGGAGCAGTCGACAAACAGCTCATCGGAGGCAAAGCCATCCAGCTCTTCAACCAGATCTTCAGGCAGAACAAAACCAGACTCAACCAAAAGTTCTCGGTCAAGAAGCAAGTCTTCGAAACCCTCCTCGCCAGAAGCTTCCAACTCAAGACCTTCTTGGCCGTCGAGTCCATCTTCGACAGCATCGTCAGTCTCGGAGAACAGAAAGAATCAGAAAGTGCAGTCAAACAAATGAACGAAATCTTCACCACAATCCTCACTCAAACAGTCAACCACATGAAAGGCGAACAGACTGGATCGCCCAACACAGTCAGCGACATCCTCAAAAATCAAACCATCGAAGAGCAGCGCTTCCTCGAGTTCCTCTGCTTCCTCATCAAGAACAGCTACCAGCTCTCCAAGAAACTCGCGGAGAAGCCCGAGGAAGTCAAAGAAGGTGGCGAGTCGCCCCAAGCCCGAGCTCCGATCAGGAAGAAACTCACCGCGGAAGAGATCGTGGTCAACAGGTCGCTCAGCATCTCCTCGCAGAACAAAGACAAGCCCGAAGACGACTCCTCGACCATCAGAGACCTGCTGTCTCTCTACGCATCGAAGCACAGACTCGGCACGAGCAACCCGAACCTCCTCATCGAGATCTCGAAGCTGATCTTCACCAAGAACATCTCGAAGGAATACCTCAAGCTCTTCTTCGACCTCTACCAGCTGCACCGACTCGAAGAGAAGACGCTCATCACCAACGAGATCCTGGCCATCCTCAGCGACGCCATCGAAACCCTCAAGAAAGTCAAGGCCCCAGAGACAGACTTCGTGGTCCTCCGAGACTTCTGCAGCGGACTGCTGGACAGCCTCGTCGAGCTGATCAACTCGACAGGCCTCGAACACATCGACATCGAGTTCGCCAAGCTCGTCCTGTTCGTCCAGGAAACCATCATCGGTCCGGAGACCAAGAAAGGCATGAACGCAGTCATCAAGACGCTCATCACTCCCCTGTCGCTCACCTGCGTCGCGAACATCTTCTTCCTGTCCGCCAAAGAACTCAACCGCCTGTGCAACTGGGGAGGCCCTGACGGCTACGACTCGCTCGAAAAAGACCGGATCACGCCTCTCGAGATCATCCTCAACTTCCTCTCGATCGTCACCGTCGCCACCAGCAACACCAAAGCAGTCATCCTCTCCGAGATCGCCACGAACCTCAAGTCGGTCAACCTCGAGAAGGTCTCCAACGCAGTGCACCAGATCATCGAGTGGAACGTCTTCAACAACATCCCCACCTCGAAGAAGTCTCCCGCCATGGACCGGCTGAACAAGATCACCGCCTGCATGAACCAGATCCTCCAAGGCCTCTCCGAGTACCCCGAGGCAGGCAAGATCATCATCAAGCGGCTCTTCGAAGTGGTCAACGAGGTCCACGGCTACCTCATGCCCAAGATCAACTCGGGAGAAATAAACTTCATCGGCATCAACTTCATCTACAACCTCTTCGGCTTCCTCGAGAAGATCCTCGACTGGACGCTCAAGGACAACTACATGGTCAGCTACTTCATCGTCGAGTGCAAAGGCATCCACTTCATCTTCGACCTCCTCAACATCTCCTACGAGTCCAGCACCGTCGAAGCAGACCTGCAGATGCAGAACGTTGAGAACATCCTCAACAACCTCCTCTCTGGCTCGCACGCAGACCTGCCCGAGCTGGTCCTCGCAGTCGCCCCGGCTCCGGTCCAGTCCATCGAGAAAACCCCCACAGGCCCCAAACTGACCGCGCTGCCAGTCACGCCATCTCCAGGCTTGAATCTGATGCAGACGCAGCCGCTCTTGCCGAACAACAACCCCTTCCTCGCGACCCCGACACCGAACCCGACCTCGACCAACGCAGCCTTCCTCTTCAACTCCGTCGCCGGAGCAACCCCGAACCCGACGACTGCGACTCCTGCCCAGCCGCAGCCTGCCCAGCCACAGCAGGTGACGAACCTGAGCAACTTCAAGAACAACATCCCTTGCAACAACCCAGACAAGTACTCCGAAGAGTTCGCCAAAGAGATGAAGTGCCTCAACAAGCTCAACGGCAAAGAAGAGAAGACGCTCGACTGGCAGAAGAACAAGAAAGGCGGCGGCAAGCAGATCATCTTCTACCACCTGCAAAACGACAACACCAAAAACAACCGAGAGATGATCCTCGAGTTCTCGCTGACCGGCCCCGTCGACTTGCGGACGATCAAAGCAGCCTTCCTCACCAGCTACAACGACTACGGCAACAAAGTCGTCGCAGAGCCGGCCTACGTGCACATCCACTACAAAGCCAAAGAGTCCGACGAGTGGAGGTACCTCTGCCAGCTCGACCGCTACGAAGACAACGGCTACTTCCAAGGCGCCAGCATGTGCTACCAGAAGAACTTCATGAGGACCGAAGGCTCCAGCTTCAAAGAGAGGATCGACTCCGTCTGCATCCCCAAGCGAGTCGAGTTCCTCAGGTTCGTCGTCGGCAAACCCAACCTCAGCTTCCAGGAGAACTTGTCGCAGCTCCGGACCAAAGAGTACAACCAGCTGATCATCGCGCCCAGCTTCATCTCGGTGCTCGGCATCAACTCGAACCAGTACAGCCTCCAAGTGCAGAACAACTTCATCAAAGAAACCACGTTGCTCCGCCTGATCCAGAGAGTCTTCTCGAAAGACCAGAAGAGCCTCGAGTCGATCTCGAACCAGCCAGACCTCATCGACAGGTTCAAGATCATCTTCGAGCGACTCGTCGACGACTACGTGGACCACTTCACCTCTCCCCTGGTCAGCTTCAGCCGCAACAACAAAGAGTTCGGACTGTGGGTCATGAACAAGCTGCTGGACCTCAAGTACAAAGACGAGCACGCCAAGGTGGTCGGAGAAATCGTCATGAGCACCGTCGACCAGTACCAAGAACGCATCAGCATCCTCTGCGACTTCATCATCGGCCAGATCGAAACCGTCAGCGGCCCCCAGCAAGACAGACTCTTCTCCTTCATGGCAGTCTTCGCCTCCTGCTTCCACAGGTCGCCCAACGACCACGTCTTCGCAGAGAAGTTCACCCTCAACATCGACACCAAAGAACTCAACCTGCTCGTCACCTACTTCACCAAGATCTCCTACGTCCAGCAGTTCAAAAGCTTCTTCATCACCCTCGTCTACTCGCCCAACGCAGCCTTCAAACTCAAAATAGACCACCCCATGGACTACCTCATGGAAAAGCTCTCGACCGCCATCCGCAAAGACACCGAGTTCGTCCTCGCAGAGCTCATCTCGCTCTTCGCGCTGTCCAGGAAAGTCTACGCAGACCGGATCCTCGAAGAAAACATCATCGACTTCCTCTTCAAGCAGTTCGACAAGATGGACCCGAAAGGCCTCATCTCGGTGCTGCTGTTCTTCAGAAACATCATCAACCACGAAGTCTGCAAGAAGAAGATCATCGACATCAAGCTGCCCGAAAAGCTCTTCAAAAAGCTCAAGTCGCTCGCCACGAAAGACCAGAGCAACCATCCGAGAGTTCTGTCCAGCGTCATCCTCGGCCTCGACATCATCAAGAACATCATCAGCACTGACTCCCCGTCTGCCGCCAAGTTCTCCAGCCTGCTGCTCGAGACCTGCAGCTCCAAGTCCGCGAACGAGTCTGCAGACGACGCGAACTGCTTCCTCGAAACCATCTTCTTCCCGATCCTCTTCACCATCAAAACGCACAAAGTCTTCTTCGAGAAGAAAGTCGCCACCAAGCCCGCGCTGATCCCCTACGACGACGCAGTGAAGGAAGTCAAAGAAGACCTGGTCTTCAAGCTCGCCTCGCAGTACATCCCCGCAGACTACCACTCGACGCTCCTCTCCAACCTCGACGTCCTCACCGACAACTCGACCAAAGACAAGTTCAAAAACGGCAAGTGGGACCTCATCGGCAGCACGCAGAAGCTCAGCAGCCAAGAACTCGCCCAGGCCATCGACGAGAACCTCATCGGACAAGGCTCCTTCATGCTGCTCATCGACGGAGAGGCCGGAAGCCAAGAGTTCGTCTTGGGCATCTTCTGCTCCTCGGGACTGCCCAAAGACCCCAAGATGAACCCAGCCAACAAAGAGATCTCGGTCAGCAACTCCGACAACCACTTCATCTTCCTCTACGAGAAGTCCGACAAACCCAACCCCGTCTCCTGCCACTACAAAACGAAGAGCGTCAACGACAGCGAGCTCTTCTTGAAGTACAGCGACAAGCCCGAAGGCGACCGAGGCATCATGATCTACTACACGAACCTCGAGAAGATCTTCGTCTCCTTCAACGACCTCAACTCCTCCCACATCGACCTCTACCCCATGAAGTGTCTCGAGACAGACCCGCAGCCCCAGTACGAGTTCCCCTTCGACTTCAGAATCAAGCGAGGCGTCGAGATCTGGAAGCTCAGCCAGGTCGAAGCCGAGGCGCCGAGCAAAGACGTCAAGGTCAGCTCGATGTTCATGATGACTCCTCTCAACCTCAAGAACGAGCTGCTGAACATCTCCTACTCCTACTACCGCGACTCGACCGTCTACAACATCCCCAACTCGATCACCCTCGAAAACCTCAAGAAGGTCTTCTTCGGAGAAGACGCGATCCAGTTCAAGTACTCGAAGACAGACACTGCGATCGACCAGTCCAAAAACTTCGACGAGATCAAGAAAGAGAACAAGCCAATCGACGAGCTGGACATCATCGACATCGAGTACAACAAAAACACAGACGTCAAAGCTTCGGTCCTCCTCACCGACCTCAAAGACCACTACACGCCTCAAACCCCCATTCTCGATCACTTCGTCACCAACAAAGGCATGGATGAAGTCCTCGCGGCCTGCAGCAACATGCTCCAAACCAACCCCAACTGGGTCGGCAAGCAGTTCACCCCTGCCTGGGAACAAATCATCTACGAAATCAACCTCTTCAAAAAGATCGAGTTCAAGGAAGCCAACTTCATGCTCAACTTCGCGGAACACCACAGCTCGATCCAAGTCCTCTTCAAGATCATCTTCGGCATCAGCGGATACACTGGCTCCGACAAACAGCTGCAGCCCTTCGAAGAAACCGTCGTCGCCAGCATCTACCAGTCCCTCGGCCAGCTCCTCAAAGAAGCCAAAGACCCCAAGCTGAGAGACTTCATCATCAGCTCAGGCATCTTCGAGAAGATCCTCGACCGACTCCAGTCGATCAGCAAAGAAACCAAGAGGAAGTTCGTCGAAGAAGACGACAAGCCCGACTCCGAAGACAAGAAAGACACCAAGAAGAAAGAAGAAGACCAGAAGGGCGGCATAATCAAGAGGAAGGGTGTCGGCTACGAAGGCGTCTCCAACACGAACTGGTCGACCGAAGAGTTCTTCAAGCTCAACGAAGCCAAGAACAAACGCATCCAGGCGCTCCTCAACATCATCATCAACTCCCTCGACATCCAGGGCTGGAAAGCTCCGGAAGGCACGCTCAATATCATCTGCGAGAGCTGTCTCCTGCCGCTCATCGAAAACGCCTTCAGGTGCACCTCGCTCATCGACATCGGCAAAGAGAGGAAACTCTACGAGCTCTACCTCAACATCTGCAAAGCGCTCGCCAGAACCGAATCGCTCATCCCCGCACTCGTCGAGCTCGACAAGAAGTTCAAGCCCAACCAAATCAACTCCATCGAGTACCTATTGAAGCAGCTCGCCAAAGGAGCAGAGACCTTCAAAAAGCTCTCGTCAGATGACAGCGCGGACAAGAGAGTCATGGACGAGAACACCAAGAACGCCACTGCTCTCTCAGAAGAGATCCTGAAGACCTACGACATTCTGCAAACTGCAATCTCCGGGTCTGCAGTCTACAAAGACAGAAACACCATCGACATCAAAGCCATCGAAGCGCTGCCCATGGAACAGAAATACAGGACGCTCCTCGAGAACCACAGGTTCGGATACGTCAACATGAAAGAGCAGAAAGACGCCACGAAGTACATCCACCACTACAAGTCCAACTTCTCAGGGAAGTACGCCCCGCAGCCTGCCAAGATGGTTCGACTGGCCCAAGAGATCGCAGACCTCAGCAACAGTCTGCCAGTCGACTCGACCAACGCGATGTTCGTGAGGGCCGACGAAGAGCGCCTCGACGTGATGAAGGCGGTGATCTTCGGCGCAGAAGGCTGTCCGTACGCCCACGGAGCATTCGAGTACCACATCTACTGCGACAACGAATACCCGAACGTGCCGCCGAAGGTCAACTTGGAGACGACCGGCAAAGGAGACGTCCGATTCAACCCCAACCTCTACAACTGCGGCAAGGTCTGTCTCTCGCTGCTGGGCACCTGGCGAGGAAACGCCAGCGAGAACTGGGACCCGAAGATCTCGACCCTCAGCCAAGTGGTGGTCTCGATCCAAGCAGTCGTCATGTCCGAAGAAGTCTACTTCAACGAGCCAGGATACGGCCAGGAGGCCGGCACTGAGCAGGGAGAGCTCAAGAACAACGGCTACAGCAACATCGTGCGACTCTGCAACGTCAAGTACGGCATGATCGGCCAGATAGAAAACCCGACCAAAGGATTCGAAAACGTCATCAGAACTCACTTCGTCCTCAAGAAAGACATCATCATGAAGACCGTCAAAGAGTGGAACAAACTCGCTCAAGAGAAAGACGCCATCTACACCGGACTCGTCGCAGACCACAACCCCTCCTACTGCGAAAGGTTCAAAACCAGGCCTGCTGCCTACGTGGAGGAACTCGCAGCGGAAACAGCGAAGCTCGAGAAGCTGCTGAACAGCCTGGAGCAGCCTCCGATAGAAGCGCTGCTCGGCTCCAAGGTCAGCAACGTGAAGATCGGCAGAGACAAGAAAGACAATCAGGCGATCACTGACGGAGCAGCGAAGATCGACGACATCGACATGACCTACGACGACAAAGAAGTCCAGCACAAAGACATGAAGTCCGACGAAGCAGGAGTCATGGACCGCTGGTCGCGCTACATCGGAGTCATGGGCATCGAGTCCGTGGCCAAACAAGCCAACAGCTCGGTCTTCCTCAGCGGCCTCAACTCGCTCGGCGTCGAGATCGCCAAGAACATCGTGCTCTCCGGAGTCAAGCGCGTCACCCTCCACGACTCGAAGAACGCCTCCTGGAACGACCTTTCGGGCCAGTTCTTCCTCTCCGAGGCAGACATCGGCAAGAACAGGGCTGCCGCCTGCCAGAACAAGATCCAGCAGCTCAACTTCTACGTCAAGGTCGACGTCGCTGCCCCCGGCCAGCTGCCCGAGTCCGAGGAAGAAATCGAAAAGCTCGGAATCAAAGACTACGAAGTGGTCATCCTCGTGGACACCAGCCACCAGGTCATCGAGGCGGTCTCCAGACTCTGCAGGAAGCACAGCCGCAACCTGATCGTCGCAGACTGCCACGGCATCTTCAGCAGAGTCTTCTGCGACTTCGGCCCGAAGTTCGTCTGCTTCGACAAGAACGGAGAAGAAGCGCAGGAAGTGATGATCTCGAACATCTCGAACGAAGAGTGCGGAAAGGTCACGCTGCTCGAAGGAGTCAAGCACACCTTCGAAGACGGCGACACCATCATCCTCAGGAACGTCGAAGGCATGAAGCTCGAACAGACAGAGATGACCGAAGCCAAAGAGAACGAGCCAGTCCTCGACTCGATCAACGGAGTGAGCTTCAAGGTCAAGGTGCTCAACTTCAACTCCTTCTTGATCGGAGACACCAGACGCTTCTCCAAGTACGTCAGAGGCGGCCTCGCCAAGCAGATAAAGGTGCCCTTCGAAATCTGCTTCAAGCCCTACCACGAAGTCTACAGCAGCGCAGAGCCAGGCTTCGAGGAGAACCTCGTGATCCACGACTTCATGAAGGTCGGCCACTCGCAGATCCTGCACCTCCTCTACCTGACCCTGACGGACTTCGAGCACGCCCACAAGCGACTGCCCCTCGCCTACTCGATCGAAGACGCCCACGAGTTCGCAGGCTTGGCTCGGAAGAAAGCAGCAGCGCTGGAGAAGCTGGTGGACCTCAAAGAAGCCGAGCCGCAGCTGCTGAAGCTGGCCTACAGGTTCTGCATGACGCTCACAGGCAACTTCGGTCCGCACAGCGCGTACATCGGAGGCATCGTCTGCCAAGAGATCATCAAGGCGATCACGGGCAAGTTCAAGCCGATCTACCAGGCCTTCTACGCAGACTCGATCGAAGTGCTGGACGAGTCTCTCTTCCCCGAGAACCTCCCCAGCCTCTCCGCGGAGCAGTTCGGTCCGCTCGTCGAAGCGTCCAAAGTGTCTCCCTCGGCCTGCAGAGAAGACGGCATCAGACTCGTCATCGGCCAGTCGCTGCTCGAGAAGCTCAAGTACGCCAACCTGTTCATGGTCGGTTCTGGCGCCATCGGCTGCGAGCTGCTGAAGAACTACGCGATGATCTCGCTCGGCACCGGAGTCGCGGACGAGAGCCACCAGCGCCCCGGCCAGATAATCCTCACGGACCCCGACGTGATCGAAGTGAGCAACCTGAACAGACAGTTCCTCTTCCGCGAGAAGCACCTGCGGAAGCCCAAGTCCGTCACCGCCGCAGCCGCAGCGCAGGCGATGAACCCGCAGCTCAAAGGCCACCTGCTGTCTCGGCTGGACAAAGTGCACGAAGGCACCGCGAACATCTTCACCGACGAGTTCTTCGCGAGCATGACGATCGTGACCAACGCGCTGGACAACATCCAGGCCCGCAAGTACATCGACGCTCGCTGCGTGACTGCTCGAACTCCACTCATAGAGTCGGGTACTTTGGGACCTAAAGGCCACGTGCAGGTGATCATGCCGAACCAGACCGAAAGCTACGGCTCGATGAAAGACCCGGTAGAAGAGCTCGACATCCCGCACTGCACGCTCAAGATGTTCCCCGAAGAAACGCTCCACTGCGTCGAGTGGGCCCGAGACCTCTTCGGCAACCTCTTCACGCAGGGTCCGCAGGCCCTCCGCAAGTGCCTGGAAGAGCTGCAGGAAGGCAGTCTGAACGTGCAGGAAGCCAAGGCGCTCAAAGACTCCATCAAGCTCGCGAAGAAGGCGCCGAAGACCTTCGAAGACAGCATCCTCTACGCGCGGCAGAAGTTCCAGAAGTACTTCAACTACGACATCAAGCAGCTGCTCAACGTCTACCCCCTCGACTTCAAAGACAAAGAAGGCAACCCCTTCTGGAAGCTGCCCAAGAGGCCCCCGACCCCCTCGGACTTCGACCCCGAGAACAAGCTCCACAGAGACTTCATCGCAGCCATGGCCTACCTCCACGCCCGCACCTTCAACGTCGCCGTCCCCGAACACGCAGCCACCGAAGCCATCAAACTGGAGGTCGCCAAGAAAGCCGCAGCTTTGCAGATGCCGGACTTCAAGCCATCGGACGAGAAGGCCAAGGAGATCTCCAAAGACATCGAGAAGCAGAACAGCAAGAAGACCGAAGAGATGGTCCCCGAAGAAGAGACCGCGGCTGCGCCCAAAGAAGACTCCTTCGAAGAGCTCAAGAAGACCTTCGCCGAGCTCGGCCAGCAGCTCAAGTCCGAAGACATCCGGCCGGAAGAGTTCGAGAAAGACAACGACCAGAACAGACACATCGACATCATCCACGCCATGGCCAACCTGCGCGCCAGCAACTACAAGCTGGACGAGATGGACTGGATCACCGTCAAGATCAAGGCCGGCAGAATCGTCCCCGCCCTCGCCACCACCACCGCAGCCATCGCAGGCCTGCAGACGCTCGAAGCAGTCAAGGTGCTCAAAGCCGTCAAAGTCGAGCACATCAAGAACGCCTTCCTCAACATCGCAGTCCCCATCCTCACCCAGTCCGAGCCCGGCCCGGCCCCCCTCATCAAGCTCCTCGAAGACCTCACCGTCACCCTCTGGACGCGCTGGGAAGTAGACGCCTGTCTCGACAAGACCCTCAGAGACGTCTTCGACCACATCGAGAAGCTCTACAAGCTCTTCCCGAGAGACGTCATCCAGGGCGCCAAGAGCCTCTACATGCGCGCACTCGGAGGAGCAGAGATCCTCACCGTCAAACTCGGAGACCTCTTCAGTGCGAAGGCTGGAGACCACGAAGACCTCACCATCACCTGCAGCAAGAGCGAGACAGACCCTTCGATCCTCCAGGGAGTCCCGCCCATCAGACTTAAGTTCTAATTCTTTCTAATGTACAACCCAAGCTTTAATTAACTCACTCATCTGCAGCTGCGATCCACACTCGCAGATTTGTTGAAAGTGGCAGCGTTCCTCCTTGCGGTTTCTTGTCAGGTTGGCTAACCTCAGGGGGATTTTTCGTTTGATTTTCGAGAACTAAACCTAAACAGCTCCTTCCTCCAAGGGCTGATGGATTTATCCCGACTTGAAAAACGACCCCCGAGGTTGGAATTTGAATTATAAATGATCCGTCGATCGACTGATATGCAGTTCGATTTGAACGGCTGTCGTTAATCGCAGCGAGCGACGCGCGCGATAAAGCATCTGAGCAGCGAGAGTCGTATCGAGTCAGTCAGCCGCCGACGGTGCATCGCTTGAAGAAGTCGGGTCTGAGTCTCCCCGCAGCTGGCAGGTGCCTCTTGAGAGTCTCGCGATGGTGGCAGCCATCATCGATGCCATCCTCGAATGCGACTGGAGGGTCCTGGGTCGCCTCGCTGCTCGGGCAGTCGAGTCGCGACTGGACTTCTCGTCTCGTCCTAAATAATCGCCTCGCCATCGGTCGGCAAGTCTGTCCTGGAGAGAGCGCTTCGCACGGCCTGCAGACCGCATCGAGGCGAAGAGGCAAGCAGGAGCAAGCCGACAGCTGCGAGTCTCGGCCTTGCTATATACCTGTGGCTGCAGCTGCTGGCCTGCCGGGGGTTTGGGGTTTGGGGTTTGGGGTTTGGGGTT
>JFJP01037485.1_pt1 | contig 28492 bp, 23 predicted proteins | sample 431651 | NCBI WGS metagenome assembly JFJP01 (sample SAMN02602958, study PRJNA72255) | Microbial mat metagenome, whole genome shotgun sequencing project. | biome: fresh water; feature: sink hole; material: water; isolation source: purple microbial (photo- and chemosynthetic) mats found in... | reverse complement strand
CGGGCGGTGAAGGGCATTGACTGCATTGATTTGGATACCGGGTCCCACTGAATGACATTCTGTCCTTCCAGGGGAGCACCCCATGCGCCGTCGCCGGAGCGGACATAGGTATTAGTAGCAGTATTGACTACCCGGCCGTATGTTGACTGTCTTTCAGGAATGGCAAGGAATCCGGCCGTGAACATTGAATTGCTGTTAACAGAAACGGTTAGTCCCCTGGCTGCGCCACCCCTTTTTGTTGTAATCATGATGGCACCGCTTCCTCCTCTGTAACCGTAAAGGGCTGAAGCTGTTGATCCTTTGAGAACGCTGATGTCTTCAATATCGTCTGATGGAACATCCCTGAGGGTCATATTACCATAGGGTACACCGTCTATGACAATAAGAGGAGACTCCCCACGAAGGAGTATCTGGGGTTCTGCCGTAAACTCGCTGCTGTTCTTTACCATCAGGCCTGCAACCTTACCGGTGAGTGAGGTTCCGACGTCAATACCCTTAACGGTTGTGACGGCGTCACCTGACACTTTCTGAACAGCATATCCGAGAGCTTTTTCCTCCCTTCTTATACCCAGTGCAGTCACAACGACGGCATCCATGCCAATAAGTTCTTCGGTCATAACAATCTCAAAGTAGGTCTGCGACCCAACGGGAATCTCTTCGTTCTTCATTCCTATAAATGAGAACACAAGGATGTCTGTAGGAACAACATTGTCAAGTGAGAATGTTCCTTCCATATCAGTGGCAGTACCCATTATCTTTCCCTTGACGGCAATTGTCACACCAGGAAGCGGTTCGCCCTTTGTACCGGTGACTTTCCCCGATACCTTCAACTGCTGCAACCCGTTTACTTCTGTAAGATAGCCGGGAGCGAGGATGATCTTCCTGTCAATGATTGTATGTGTCACATCAGTCCCGGCAAAAAGCCTGTCGAGCACCACATCGATAACCACATTATCGGCAGTGATTGAGACCTTTCTTTCGGTATCGAGCAGTTTTTCGTTATAGAGGAAAAAGAATTCTGTCTCTTCCTCAATCTTGTCAAGCACTGTCACCAGCTGTGCGTCGGTGATATCGAGTGACAGTCTTGTCTTCTGGGAGTATGCGTCTGTCGCATGCGCCTGCATGATCCCCAGTACCATAAGTGCAAATACTATACGCATCGTTAGAAGGATTTTTTTCAGGGGGTGGTCAAATGCGTTCCCCCGGAGCTTGGTTTTTTTCATAACTTTGTAAGTTTTCAGGTTAAAAAATATCTTAAATGATGTTTTTTCAGGAAATCGTTGCAGCGATTTCCTTTTTTTTGTGGGTTAAGGGCTGTTGATTTTTTTCATGGGGTTGGAGGTTTGGTTAAGGAATTTTTATTTCAGGTATATTTTTACAGTGCTCTTTGAGTAGGTTGAGTCAGCCATAATTTCACGCGGGGTGATCTCGTATCTTAAGGGTGAGGTCATGCTTAAGAACTTTAGTACTTCTTCAAGAGGATCATCCTCGAATGTAGCCCGGAAGGAGTAGTTTTCCAGATCACTGTCAATCAGTTCCACCTTGACGTTGTACCATCTTTCCAACCTCCTTGCCACCTCTGACATGGAGTCGCTTCTGAATACAAGTTTGCCCTCAGTCCATGACGAATACTTGGATGGGTCGGTGTTGGTTCTGGTTATTTGTGTATTACGGTAAACAAGTCTTTCAGAAGGCTGCATTACCATACCCTCTTTGTACTGTCCGCAGTTAACCAATATGCTCCCGGTCTCCAGTACCACTTCGGTATAATTTTCATCAGGGTATGCATTGACATTGAAGGAAGTCCCCAGGACAGTCAGATCAAGTTTGCCGGCGTCAACCCGGAATGGGTGTTTCACGTCTGGTGTCACATCAAACCATGCTTCGCCAATCAGCGCCACGTTCCTCTTCTTCTCAAAAGGCATTGAGTAGCTCAGTGTTGATCCGCTGTTCAGCATCCCTTCAGTTCCGTCAGGCAGCGAGAATGCAACCCGCGAGCCGGCGGGGGCATAGATTGATGCAACAGCATCCTTACCGGTATCGCCGGCCATTCCTCTGAGCAGAAGAAATCCTGTACCTAAAAGCAGTGGAATCAATATTACGGCAGCAGCCCTGGCATAGAAACCCGATAGTTTCCTTACAAAGGTTTTGTTGTGTTTAAACTCGTCAAGCCTTATCTGATGATGTATACTGTCAAGCAGGGGTCTTAGCTCTTTCCCCGTTGTGATATCACTGTTCATGAACCCGTTCCAGTCATCTGCTATGAAACTCTTAAGTTGTTCATTGTCTTCACCGGCTGAGAACATTCCCCTAACCTCACCTGAATCCGTCTCTCCGGCAATGCCGTTAACGTAATTTAAAATTTTCTCGCCGTCCTCTTTGCTTAATTTCATTTTGCTCCATTTATTAACGGGTGTGACTGTTTTTCACTCCCGTTATATCTAATATCCACGGGAGGTAAAAATCTCATAGAAAAGAGTAAAATATTTTTGACCGTGGAAGTGCCAACGGTTTTTTAAAGCAGAAAAAGAATGATAAACAGGATCACCGGAAGGTTTTCCCTGTTGATTTTGCTGCGAAGGATTTTAAGTGTACCGGATATGTAATTATCGACCGTACCGGGAGAAAGGCCTAGTTCGGCAGCAACCTCCCTGGAGGATTTCCCTTCGATTTTGCCCATGACGAATGCTTTTCGCTGAGATTCAGGCAGAGAATCCAGTAATCTTTGCACCGCCACGAGAACAGACTGGTACTCATAACCCTCTTCAGTTGCAGATGTTGAGATTCTGTTTTCATACAACGTTTCAATCACATATTTCTGAAGATAGCTCTGTCTCCGGAAGAGTTTGCAAATATCGTTATAGGCGATGGTGAAGAGGTATGCGCGGAACGAAAGCTCCCTGTCTATTTTGCGATGATTCTCCCATACTTTAAGAAAGACCGACTGCACCAGCTCTTCAGCTTCGGCAGATGACCTGAGATATTTCATGGCGAATGCATGGAGTTTCCCTGCATACATGTCATAGATCAGGTCGAATGCCTCCAGGTCGCCCTTTCTCAGTCTTTCAGCCAGTTCGATATCGTTGACAGTCACTTTTTCTTAAAATTGCATTGCATCAAATATAACCCACATCTCCGGTTTATCCAATTTCCAGAAGGAATAGCCACGGGAAAGTTTGAAGTTGGACAACTGGTTTTTCATTGTTTCAAATTATTCTCAAAAATTTTTCTCTGTTGCGGTCGTTTGACAAAACTGTAGTAATTTAAGGCGCTAAAATGAAATGAAAATGAAACATGTCATTGCTCCTGTCCGTGTCGTTGTGATTGCAATGGTAATATCTGTTTTCGGATTGATGAATGCAGAGGCCCAGCGACTTAAAGCCGGTCCGCAGGATCTCTCCTTCTTCTCATCCGTGGATGATACAGACCAGCCATATTCGGTTTATATCCCGGAGAATTTCGATGAGTCGAAAAGCTATCCGCTGGTTGTCTTCCTGCACGGGGCCTGGTCAAATCACCGGCTGGGGATGAGGCGTCTCTTTGGCGTCGGCAACAGTCAGGGCTATGACTTCATTAAGCCCGGCAACGTACCCTTTGAGAATGATATCGAAGCAACACGATACTGGCCTGAGTTCAGGGCTGTCGGTTACATAGCTGCCGCCCCGCTTGCACGCGGCACCGCCGGGTACCAGGGTATCCCGGAGCAGGATGTATATGATATGATTGATGACCTTAAGTCGCGCTTCCGGATAGATGAAGACCGGATTTACCTCACGGGTCTCTCAATGGGAGGCGGCGGCACCCTGTGGCTTGGCCTGACGCGCCCTGACATTTGGGCAGCCATCGCTCCCGTCTGTCCCGCCCCGCCGGATGGCACCCTTGAGCTTGCAGGAAATGCCGGAAACCTGCCGGTTCATCTTTTTATAGGCGACAAGGATTTCCTGTTTAAGACAGCGCAGGATTGGAAAGCCAGGCTCATAACCTCGGCAAAGCGACTTGATTACGCGGAGTACCCGGGTGTTGGTCACAACAGCTGGGAATGGGCGTATAAAGACGCCTTCATCTTCGAATGGTTCTCGCAGTTCAAAAGAGACCTTTTTCCTGAACAGGTTAAATTCAGCACACAATGGTTCAAGTACCACAAGGCTTACTGGGTGAAAATTGATGACCTGACCCCGGGTGAGATGGCAACTGTTGATGCAAAGTTCACGGCTGCCAACACCGTTGAGGTCTCCACGTCAGGACTGGGTGCATTCACCCTGAACCTTGACGGCCATTCGCAGTTTAACTCTTCCAGAAAGGTTACAGTCAAAGTTGACGGGAGGTCTTTTTCGCTTAAGAGCGCCGATGCAATCTCCTTCACAAAATCGGAGAACGGATGGGCTAACAGGAAATTCACCCCGGGACTCACATCAAAGCAGCCGGGGGCAGAAGGGCCTCTTTATGAGGCGGTTGCCGGTTGTCATATATACGTCTACGGCACTGGAGGCAATCCGTCAAAGGAAGAGCTTGCAGCACGGAGGGCCCAGGCCGCCGCCGCTGCCGACTGGTCAGGTATGGGAGGCCGGATAATGGTCTTCCCGCGCGTAGTATCCGACAGGGAGGTGAGGCAGAGTGACTATGTCACCTCAAACCTGATTCTCTTCGGCACCAGGGAGACAAATGCCATTATTGATAAATTCTCCGATAAACTGCCCATCCATCTGAATACTGGTGCGGATGGTTACGGCCTTGTCTATATTTTCCCAATGAACCGGCATTATATACTTGTTAACTCAGGGCTACCCTGGTGGACTTCTCCTAAAGCGGCACCCGGCCAGGGCGGTCTGGCATTCATGGGTTCCAGAATTGAGGTACTGAAGAACTTCGGTGATTTTATCCTCTTTAAAGATAGTCCTGATAACCCAATAATTGATGGAAATTTTGACAAAAACTGGAAGTTAAATGAAGCTGATGCAGGGTCCCTTAGTGCTTCAGGAGTAATCAGCCTGCAATGAAAAATATTAACAGTGTTGTCACGAAGTATGACAGCGACCAGATGCAGTTCACTGCATGCCGCTGACGGTTTTTTTTAACTTTATGGATTTACCTGTCAAGGCCCGAAGGGGCAGACCCGTTGGAACGTATAAAAACATAGATGAACCATGAAAAAAGTCTTAGTACCGATAATGGCGCTAGCTGTTATTGTTCTTGCAGGATGCGGCCCTCAGGTGCCGCAAGAGGTCTCATCGCCGGCCGATGCAGAGAAGATTACCGGATGGATTGAAGGCATGAGCCTTGAAGAGAAGGCATATTTTGTAACCGGCACCGGCATGAGCGGGTTCGGCCTGAATACGGAGGGTTTTGTTAGCAGCCCCGGAGCTCCTGTAGTGGGTCAGACACAGAGCCTGGTGCCGGGAGCGGCCGGAACGACCTATGAGCTGGCTGACCTCGGTATAACACCTATGGTGCTTGCCGATGGCCCTGCCGGACTGCGAATCAGCCCCGTCAGACCCGGTGACACAGCCACATATTACTGTACGGCCTTCCCTGTTGCCACACTGCTGGCCTCATCATGGGATACCGGCCTGATCGCCAGGGTAGGAGAGGCTATGGGCAGCGAGGTGTTGGAATACGGTGCAGATATACTGCTTGGACCGGGAATGAATATTCACCGTAATCCTCTCTGCGGAAGGAACTTCGAATACTATTCAGAAGATCCCTATCTCACCGGTAAAATGGCTGCGGCAATGGTCAACGGTGTCGAATCAAAGGATGTCGGCACCTCAATAAAGCATTTTGCAGCCAATAATGCCGAGACCAATCGTAATGCCCTCAAAACCATTGTGAGCGAGAGAGCCCTGAGGGAGATCTACCTCGAGGGATTCCGTATTGCCGTGGAAGAGTCACAGCCATGGACGGTGATGTCATCATACAACCTGATCAACGGCACCTATGCGCCGGAGAATCACGACTTGCTGACAAAGGTCCTGCGTGATGACTGGGGCTTCGAGGGTTTTGTCATGACCGACTGGTTCGGAGGCAGAGACCCGGTGGCCATGATGAATGCAGGAAATGACCTGATCATGCCGGGCCTGCCCATGCAGGCCGAAGCCATACTCAAGGCCATTAAAGAGGGCACACTTGATGTCGCTGTGGTCGACAGGAATATCGAAAGGATACTGCAGATACTCATCAGGTCACCCAGATACAAAGGTTACGAATACTCCGGCAAGCCTGACCTCAGGGCCAGTGCCGAAGTGACAAGAGAGGCAGCCACTCAGGGAATGGTGCTCCTGAAGAACGAACGCGGGGCTCTTCCTCTTGCTGAGGAGACACGCATTATAGCAGCCTTTGGAAAGACATCGCTCGAGATCGTCACCGGCGGCACCGGCAGCGGTGACGTCAATGAGGCCTACAGCGTGTCACTGGTCGACGGGCTCAGGGGAGCAGGTTACGACCTTCACGAGGACCTGCTGGAGAGATACAGGAAATATATGGAAGCCGAAAAGGCAAAGCTGCCTCCTGTCAAACCCTTTATGCCCTCAAAACCGATCCCCGAGATGGAGGTTGACATCCTGCTTGCACGCAGGGCGGCGGCCGAGGCTGACGTGGCATTGATAACCATCGGCAGGAACTCCGGCGAGTTCTTCGACCGGAATATAGAGGATGACTTCAACCTTTCTGTGTCCGAGGCAGCCATGATAAGGAACGTTTGTGACGCCTTCCGCGAGGCTGGCAAGAAAGCCGTTGTCATCCTGAATATCGGTGGCGTGATTGAGACTGCCAGCTGGAAGGATATTCCAGATGCCATACTGCTTGCCTGGCAGGCAGGGCAGGAGACGGGTAACTCTGTTGCTGACATCATCAGCGGCAAGGTCAATCCGTCAGGAAAGCTCACTGCCACCTTCCCCATAAAGTATGGAGATGTTCCATCAGCAGGCAACTTCCCTGGCAGGATGATTGAGACGGAGAAGATTGACACTGCAGGGAATGACATTGTGGCCTCTTTCATGAACCCCCGTTTTTCGGAGGTTGTCTATGAAGAGGGTATTTATGTCGGATACAGGTATTACAGTACCTTCGAGGTGCCCGTTTCATATGAGTTCGGCTACGGGCTCTCATACACATCATTCGAGTATTCCAATCTTGTTCTCAGCTCGGATAAATTCCGGAACCGGCTTACCGTAAGTATTGATGTGAAGAATACCGGAGAGGTGGCAGGTCGTGAGGTCGTTCAGCTATATCTTTCTGCTCCGTCAGGCGGTCTTGACAAACCCTCATCGGAACTGAAAGGCTTTGGCAAGACCAGGGCCCTCGCTCCCGGTGAGGTTCAGACCCTTACCTTTGATCTGACACCGAGGTCTCTTGCGTCATTTGACCCCTCATTGTCGGCCTGGATGGCCGCGGCCGGAGAATATACGGTTAAGGCAGGAGCCTCTTCAAGGGACATACGGCAAAGCAGCACCTTCTCTCTCGCAAAGAGTATCAAAGTGAAGGAGGAGAGCAGGGCACTCATCCCCACGGAGACGATTAATGAGCTAAAACACTAGTTTCCCGTGCCGGGAAAAATGACTAATATTGTGCCTGAAATTTCAGGCAATGGCAATAATCAAAAGCGTAGTATTTGATATCGGGGGAGTCCTGCTGGACTGGAACCCGAGACATCTTTTCAGAAAGGTATTTGAGAGCGAGGAGGAGATGGAGTGGTTCCTCTCCAATATCTGCACCTATGAGTGGAACGTTCAGCAAGACGGTGGTAAACTGTTCAGCGTGGCCACCGCCGAACTCTCGGCGAAATACCCGGAGTACAGTGACAAAATTGCCATGTATTATGGCCGCTGGACAGAGATGCTGGGCGGGGAGCTCAGTGAGACGGTTAAGATATTCCAGGAGCTTAAATCGGCCGGAATGCCCATCTACGCCCTTTCCAACTGGTCACATGAGGCCTTCCCTCATGCTTACGAACGTTATGGTTTCATGAAGCAGTTTGACGGTCTTGTGGTCTCAGGGTTCGAGAAGCTGCTCAAGCCGGATCATGCCATCTACCGTGTTCTGATGGAGAGATACAATATCAATCCTGCGGAATCGGTTTATATCGATGACAACAAACCCAATGCTGATGCTGCCGGGGAACTGGGATTCCATTCATTTCATTTCCGCTCCGCCGAACAGCTTAGGATCGATCTGAGAGCTCTGGGCCTGGAAGTCTGAAAAATGAGCCACAGATCAGAAAATGGCACTTTATAGATAAGGAATCTGCCGCTGGTCTGGAGTTTCCTGTAAATTTATTACGGCAAGGGAATATTTCTGTTTAAATTTGGATACAAAACCTTCCGGGATGAGGAATATTCAGGGCCATTCTAATGGCAACCGTTACAGATCGGGCATTTTAGTCATCAAAGGAACCAGGTCCTTTATTCTTGCTGTAACTATTATACTTGCCACCTCCGGTGTTATTTGGGCGCAGGAACCGGTGGTGGTAACGACTGTAAATCGTCCGGTCAAAACGGTCAAAACGGACTCAGTGCCTGCCCCGGAAGTTATCCGGGCTGGCAGTGTGTCGGATACAACCCGGAAAGCCAAGGAGATTCCTGTAAGCAAACTGAATAGTGTCATCCTGAAATCCAATTCTATCGTATCATTGGACAGGACATCGATCGGATTTGGTCTTGGTCAGGATTATGGAGGTTTAGGAGGGAGTATTCTGTACTATCCCTATCAGACCTTAGGAGTGTTTTTCGGCCTCGGGTACAACTTCGTGGGGGTAGGGTACAACCTCGGACTGAAATTCAGGATTGCCCTGGGGACCAGCAGTAGCCACATAGCTCTATCTCCACTTGTCATGTACGGTTACAACGCCGCCATCATCGTGGAAAACAACAGGGAACTTTCAAAAGTATTCCATGGCTTTACGATTGGCGCCGGCATTGACATCAGGCCATGGTCGTTCAATGATGATTACATCACTCTTGGATTGAATTTTCCTCTCCGAAGCTCTAAAGTTCAGGAATACATCAATAATTTGAAAGTTCATTATGCCGTGAGATTTGAGCGCGAGCTGCTACCCGTAACATTTTCAGTTGGCTACAGAATAACTATTAATTAGCCTCTTTGCAGAGACCGTACCCTTCCGGTAAATGAGCAAGGGATAGCCTGCGAGCAGGCGATTTCAGTTCATTTGTTCAATAAATCTCCCCTCTGAAAGCTGTACCTGCCAGATCCAAGCTTCACCACCACCCAGCCATCTTCACTGCCTGCGATAAGGATCTTCCCGACCTCTGCCAGTGGCCGGCCGCCTTCGAGGATGGACTCCGGATTATCTGCCGGGATGTAAACGGTTGCAGTTGTATTGGCCGGAATCTCAACATCCAGCGTGAGTTTTTCATCCTCAATCTTCCATGAGCAGCTCAGAGTGCCGTAATAGGTTTCTAGGCTTGCCGAGACATGTGTCAATCCCCCACCGATATGAGGCTTGATTATACTTTCCTTGTAACCAGGCCCCTCTGCGCGCGTGTCCAGTCCTGCCATGATACGGTACATCCAGTCGCCTATAGCTCCGTATGCATAGTGGTTAAAGGAGTTCATTCCGGGCGTCTGGAAGGTGCCGTCAGGCTTTTGTCCGTCCCATCTCTCCCAGATTGTGGTAGCTCCCATTGTCACGGGATAGAGCCATGAGGGGTAGTCTTTACGTAACAGAAGATCGTATGCCAGGTCGGTATGACCGAAGCGTGTTAAAACATGGCACAGGTAGGGTGTGCCCAGGAAGCCTGTGGTCAGGTGTCCGTAGTATTTAATGTTGGTTACCAGACGGTCGGTTGCCTGTTCCCTGAGCTCCTCAGGCAGCATGTCGAAGTTGAGCGCCAGAACGTATGCTGTCTGTGTTCCCGACACCAGGCGGCCGTTCGGAGTGACATACTCTTTCATGAACGCATCCTTGATACGGCTTAGCATCTCACTGTACGATGCGGCATCTTCTTCAATCCCCAGTACACGTGCGGCGTTTATCAGCAGTTGCACCGAGTGAGCGTAGAAGCACTGCGCAATGAGGTACTTGTCGCTCACGGCAGCTATCCCGATGTTGTCATCGTCAGGCCTGTAGAAGAGCCAGTCGCCGTAATGGAATCCGGAATTCCACAGGTCGTCTCTGGCCGTGTTCCTGATACTCTCAACATAGTTCTTCATTGACCCGTATTGTTGTTCAAGCAGCTGCCGGTCGCCGTAGACCAGGTACATATTCCATGGTGCTATCGTTGCCACATCGGACCAGCCGGTACTGTTTACCGATCCGGGTCCCAGTACGTTGGGAACCACGTGCGGCACTTTGCCTTCAACCTGGTCCGCATCCAAATCCTTCAGCCATTTGGCAAAAAAGCTGTTTACGTTCATATTGAATGCTGCGGTGCGGGAGAAAGCCTGGGCATCACCCGTCCAGCCGAGCCTCTCGTCGCGCTGTGGACAATCGGTGGGCACATCAAGGAAGTTGCCCTTCTGTCCCCATTGTATGTTGTGTTGCAACCGGTTTATCAGGCTGTCCGATGTTTCGAGCGAACCCGTAGGCTTCATTGCTGAATAGAGGGCAACGGCGGTAAAGTCCTCCGGTCTGATCCGGCCGGGATATCCCTCGACCTTCAGATACCTGAAGCCGTGCCATGTGAAATGAGGCTCGAAAAACTCCTCCCCGCCCCCTTTGAGGACATATATATCCCGGGCTTTGGCCGAGCGCAGGTTGGCGGTATAAAAGTTTCCGTCTCTGTCGATCACTTCGGCATGTGAAAGTATGACACTGTCGCCGGCACTGCCTCTCACCTTCATCTGAACCCACCCTACGAGGTTCTGGCCAAAGTCGAGGACCTGCTCTCCGGCCGGTGTCTGAATGATCTTGACGGGAATAAAGGATTCGTGCTTTTTTACCGGTTCGTTTCGCGTGGCTATCAGTACGTTCATGTCATGAGCCGCAACTTTCACTCCATCCCAGGAGGCATCATTGTAGCCCGGGAGTGTCCATCCCTCCTTCTTCAGCCTGGCGTCATATATTTCCCCGTGGTAGATCTCTGAATAGCGTACCGCTCCGGTCGATGATTTCCAAGAGCCGTCAGAGATTATACTTTCAGAGGAGCCGTCGGAATAGGTGATATCAATCTGGCACAGGAGAGCGATATCACTTCCATAAAAGTTAATATTATTACTAAAGCCGATATTGCCCCGGTACCATCCGCTGCCAAGCATTACCCCCACGGCGTTAGGGCCACTTTTAAGCAGGTAAGTCACATCATATGCCTGGTACTGCAGACGCTTGCCGTAGGAGGTCCATCCGGGGGTCAGGAAGGCATCTCCGACGCGCTTCCCGTTAAGCTCTGCCTGGTATATCCCATGGGCTGTAATATATGCAGTTGCTTCTGCAACCTTCCCTTTAAGGGTGAACTCCTTTCTCATCAGCGGGCTTGGCCTCATTACAGTGTCTTCGGCATAGCCCGGCTCGATCCATTTTGCTTTCCACCCGTCTCCGTCAAGGAGGCCGGTCCGGAATTTTGCCGGAAGGCTCCACCCTGACCGTTTGCCGCTGTTATCCCACACCCTGACCTGCCAGCTGTAACTCGTTCCTGGTTCAAGAGGCTCACCGGCATAGGTAATGTGAACCGACTGGCCTGAATTTACCTTTCCGGTGTTCCAGACTGTTTTTGCGCCGTCAGATACCCTGAGTTCATATGCCATCTGTGTGACATTCCTTTTGTCAGTCATCAGTTGCCAGGAGAACCGTGGATGGTCAGCATCAATGCCAATGGGATCGGTCATGTTTTCAGTGAGCAGTCCGGTTACGGCAACCTGTGCCGGCAGGGCAAGGCATATCACAAACAGCGCAATTGATAGAATAGATTTCTTTGTCATAGGTCAGTCATTATCAATTATTGCTTTCAGTCCGAGGTAGACAGGCGGAAGACCGGTGCCAAAGGTGCTTTCATAGATTTTCATTGCTGCTCCCAGTGCGGTTGCATTTTCTACAACGCTGGCATAGACTCTCTTGTCAGGCATCCGGGCGGCCATGACGCGAACAAAGGTGTCATTACGGGCAAAGCCTCCCGTAATGTATACAATCTCTGTGGTATCAATGGCAGGTATTACCACCCTGTATGAATCCAGGCAGTGATCAACCAGGTCAAATATCATCTGGTGGTAGGCGTCAGCGTATGTCAGAAAATGAGACAGGTCGGCCTGCTCATCAACATAGCCGGGAGGTATTCCGTGACGGAAGAAGATTCGGCCGTGCCTCGAATCAAGTAGCTTCCTGATCTTCTTGCTTTTGATTTTAATAGTCTTGAACAGTTCACCGGTAACGCCGAAGCGGTCATCGAGCCTTGCGACGTTCAGGTCATGGATCTCGCCTAAAAGTGTCCGGGAGGTCTTCACCGCCAGCCCTTCAATGTTTAACAGGGAGATGTTTTCATTACCCGACTCTTCCTGTGTCAGCTGTTCCGTATCGAAAGGATTCATGAATGTGCACCAGGCTCCCGTGGAGACCAGTATGAATGGCTTGTCGGTGCCCTTCAGGTAAGGGATCATTGATGCTGAGGTATTCCTCACTCCGTAACCTGTCCTGACTGATTGTCCCTCAATATTGATTTCAAAAACCTCCGGGCTGGTTCTGTCCTGCATAATGCCCTCGTCTTCGGAGCCCACCCAACTGCCTGTTTTATCGATATGGATCAGGCATGATCCCGAACCGGTAAAATTCAACCCCTTAATTTCATAATCACCTGTCCGGATCAAGTTAGTGAGGCGCGATTTCATCCAGGCGGTGATTGGGCTGATCTCATCACACGGGATACCCTTCCCGTCAAGAATATCCGTAAATATCTTCTCTTCCTGGTGTACGATATTTAGTCCGTAGTCAAAAAGGAGGAGTCTTTTGCTGCTATGCCCTACATCGAAAATGGCAATCACATCCATAATTCATACCGTTTCTCATCCGGCACCTCAAAGATAGTGATTGGTTCAGTCCTGGATGAAAAATTGTTGCCGGGATGGGCATAATAGTGTCATTATCAAATATAGAAGCGGGTTTGATTAATAGTGCGTTTTAATTCTGTTAGCCGGTTTTCTGCTTTTAACAAAACAGTAACATCCAGAACAGCATTAAATTGATCTCAGCAAAATATATTTGCATTTTTGGCACTTAGAAACGTGAAGCATCCATTTTTTGGTATTAAAGCAGCCCTGTCAGACCGGCCCAATCCGGGTTGGATTCACTGGATTCTTTTTGCCGGTGCATTTGCGGATGCTTCAGTATGGCCTTTTCCTGTTGCGACACTTTTTATTGGTGTAGTCCTTCTTTTTCCGGAGAAGGCGGGGAAATTAATTCTATTGACCACTCTGGGAACAGTTTCGGGAACCATAGCCGGGTACTTTACCGGCAGGTTAGCCTGGATCAGTCCTGAAGGCGATTTTACAAGGTTAGCCCTCTTCATTTTTGAACATGTTCCGGGCTTTTCCGTCAATGCTTATGAAAGAGCAGGCGATCTGTTTTCGAGGTGGCACATCTGGATTCTTTTCCTGGGCTCTTTCACACCTATCCCATACGGCATATTCGCTGTCACCTCCGGAGTATTTGAAAGGCCCTTCCTTCTACTGGTTACGATAACTATTGTTAGTCACATTGTTAAGTACTCACTTTTGTCATTTCTTGCGGTAAAATCCGGTAAACAGGTGTTTAAATATTTAAAAAAAAGGAAAGAAGCAATTATAACTTTTGTTCTGGCCATTATCATACTAATAATACTGACCGCCCTGGTTTGTAAGTAACCATTTTCCCCTGCTTCATCCGGTTGACAGGCATTAATCATAACATTTTTTTAATAATTCTGTAATTATCCGGTTACAAAATCCTTTCACATTTGTCTGTTTTTATATCAGTTCCATGAAAATACTGATAATTTCCGACCTGCATATCGATGCCTGTGACAGGCTTGGCACTTTCCGGTGGAATCAGGAAGATCTGATCAAGCACCTTGAGAAGATGCGGGAGTTTTATAATCTTGAAAAGATAATCTTTAACGGTGACACATTTGAGCTTCTGAAGTACACCCAGGAGGAGATATCCGGTGCCAATAAAATGCTTATGGACTATTTCCGGGATAGAAATTTCGTATTCATAAACGGGAACCATGATTTGCTGAACATCAATGGCCTGGAGTTTTACCGCATAACCAATTCATCAGGACAGGTTATTCATATTGAACACGGACACAATGCTGACTGGTTTAACGGATCAGCAATGGGTCGTGCCATAAGCAAGTTCGGCTTTTCAATGCTAAGGATGTTTTCCGGGTTCGATTTATTGCGAAAAGTATATTTTGGGATAGTTGCTGTTGAGGAGAGCCTGAGCACAATGCCCAGGAAGTACAATACCCTGAAGTATCTTACTTATGCTCTTAACCTGTTGAAGGATAATGATGTGGTGATCCTTGCACATACCCACAAGCTCGAGTCGCATCATACTTATTATCTGAATAAGAAGAAAAGATACCTGAATTGCGGTTCATGCTCACTTGGCAGGTTTCAGGGCATCGTCCTCGACACAGAAACGCTCAGATACGATCTGATCAAAGAAACAGTGGAGTCAGTTAACAAGCTTTATGTTATCCCTATGGTAGGCTGACATCACAGTCCCCAGTCCTCAGCCTTACAAGGCAATAGGCAGTAGTGATAAATTCTGCTCGCGATCCCGACATACCATGTCGGGATTTTACCGCTCGCCCCTCTACTACCTTCTACTTTCGCTCTATTGCCTATTGCCTACTGCCTTTCAAATTCATAACTTCATACGCTCAAACTCAACAACTATGAACTGGATCGACTTAATCATCCTTGCCATTCTTGCTTTCGGACTGATACAGGGTTTTATCGACGGACTCATCATCGAGATTGCGGAGCTGGCGGCACTGGTACTGGGCATCTACGGGGCGATACACTTTTCGGGGTGGACGGCCATAAAGCTCTCAGAGTGGTTTGACCTGCAGGCATCATGGACCGGAATAGTGGCTTTTGCAGTCACATTCACAGCCATTGTTATTGTCATTTATCTCATAGGCAAACTGATCGATTCACTGATGAAGGCCATATCGCTGGGGTTCGTAGTAAAGACCCTCGGTGCAGTCTTCGGAGTGCTGAAGACTGCGCTGATCCTGAGCGTGCTGTTCGTATTCCTGAACACCATAAACGAGAAGAGGCATTTCCTGCCTTCAAATACTATAGCCAGATCTTTCCTCTACAATCCGATCGCGGACCTTGTTCCTTCAATTTTTCCCATTATGGAGGGGGGCGACCTTATTGACAGCTTCAACCGCCACAAAAAGCAGCCGCGAAATACTACCATCTGAGTGGTTTTGATATCTTTGCGTCACTTAAAAAACAGAATCAGGTGATGATTAACTTTGTTGAAGAGCTGAGATGGAGGGGCATGATACATGACATTATGCCAGGGACCGAAGAGTTTCTGCTTAAGGAGAAGAGCTCAGCTTACGTTGGATTTGACCCTACAGCCGATTCGCTGCATATCGGGCATCTTGTAGGGGTGATGATGCTGAAGCATTTTCAGAATGCAGGCCACACGCCGATAGTGCTCGTCGGGGGCGCCACCGGAATGATAGGTGACCCTTCTGGCAAATCAGAAGAGCGCAATCTGCTCAGCGAGGAGACCCTTCACCACAACCAGGAGTGCCTGAAAAAGCAATTTGAAAAATTTCTCGACTTCAATTCCATTGCCCCCAACAGGGCGGTGATGGTCAACAACTACGACTGGATGAAGGAATACTCCTTCCTGGGATTCATCCGCGATATAGGAAAGCATCTCACTGTCAACTACATGATGGCTAAAGACTCAGTGAAAAAGAGGCTTGACTCTGAAACGGGCCAGGGGATGTCGTTCACGGAGTTTTCATACCAGCTGGTGCAGGGTACCGATTACCTGTTTCTCTATACTAACCATGGCTGCCGTCTCCAGATGGGCGGATCCGACCAGTGGGGCAACATTGTCACAGGCACCGAGCTCATCAGGCGCAAGACAGGCGGTGAGGCCTTCGCCATGACATGCCCGCTGATAACCAAGAGTGACGGTCAGAAGTTCGGTAAGACCGAGAGCGGCAACGTGTGGCTTGACCCCGCAAAGACAACCCCTTACCAGTTCTACCAGTTCTGGCTCAATGTGGCTGACGATGATGCCGGAAAGTTCATAAGGATCTTTACCATGCTTTCGCAAAGCGAGATTGATGATCTCATTAAGGCCCAGATTGCCGAGCCTCACCTCAGGATCCTGCAGAAGCGGCTCGCTGAGGAGGTGACAGTGATGGCTCACTCGAGGGAGGATTACGAAGCGGCAGTGGAGGCCTCCCAGATTCTTTTCGGCAAGGGAACTACGGAACAGCTGAGACGCATGGACGAGAGCACCTTTTTGTCTGTATTTGAGGGAGTGCCTATGTTCGACATCAGCTCTGACATCATTGCAGCAGGAGCAACGGTCTCTGACCTCTGCGCAGTTCACACCACAATCGCTGAGTCGAAAGGAGAGCTGAGGCGGCTCATCCAGGGTGGTGGCGTCAGCCTGAACAAGGCCAGGGTAGATAATGCTGACATGGCGGTCACCGCAGACCAGCTGCTTAACCAGAGATATCTGCTGGTACAGAAGGGCAAGAAAAGTTATTTCCTCATCAGGGTGATATGAACGAATACCTTAGACGATGAAGAAGAATATAAGGGCTGAATTCAATCCGGACTCGACAGACCTGGTCAATTTTATAATCAGGCACTTCACGAAGTTCGTAATTGCCGGGTTGGCTGCAGCTGTTTTGTCAGCAATTATATCTCTATTGATCAAGCCATTATACGAATCAACAGTGACACTGTATCCCTCATCGAATATCACCGAGGCGCGCACACTGCTCGGTGAATCAACTTCGAAAGCGGCACTTTTCGGCGATGAGGAAGCAACCGAAAAACTCATCCAGGTAATAAACAGTGAACAGGTGATGGAGTACCTGAAGGAGAGATATGACCTTGACAGTCACTACAATGTCAGACCCGGGGAGAGGTATCCCAACACGGTCATTGCCGGGAAGATGGAGAGGTATATCCACTGTTCCAAAACCTCATTCGGCTCAGTGGAGATAAGGGTCAGGGACCGTGACCGGGAGCTGGCCTGTGCGATGGCAAACGATATGGCCTCACGTGCAGATTCGATCTTTAATGACCTTCAGCGCAACTCTGCCTCCGTCATGCTTGATGAGATCAGCCGCAGCTATGAGGCTCAGGACCGCCTGGTGAGGCAATATGAAGACACCCTCATAAGCCTGGAGGGGGCTGCCGCCCTGAAGACCTATTCAACCCTCGAAACGGAGAATGACTATCTCGGACTCATCCGCGGGAGGTACCTTGAGGCCCTGGCGCTCAGCCAGCAGACGCTGCCCTACACGCTTATCGTCGACAGGGCTGTTGTGGCAGAGAAGAAAGTCTATCCGCGGCGCAGTATAATGGTGATGGTCTCAACGGCTTCAGCCCTTATCCTGATGGCGCTGATACTCTTTGTTGCCGAGGGAGTGAAGCTGCACCCCGCAGATGACAGGCGGTGAGCTGCTGATATTGAGTATTCCGGCGGTACTGGCCCTGGTACTGCTGGCGTTACTTTCACAGGAGCATCTTCTGCTGCTGACACTCTTCCTGACTCCGCTGTCGCTGCAGCTGAGCCTGCTCACCGGCGGAACAGGTTTTGACATCTCCGTTCCGACCGAGCCGGTACTCGCACTTCTGCTATTTCTGACGCTCTTTAAGCTTATTGTCACCCGCGAGTTCCCAACGAGGCTGCTGAGGCATCCGTTGACTCTGCTGGTGGGCCTTTACCTTGCCTGGACACTGATAACGGCCCTTACCTCCTCCATGCCGGGGGTCTCCCTCAAGACACTTGCATACCGCACATGGTTCACTGCAGGCTTTTATCTTGTTGCCGCCCAGCTGGCATCAGATGATAGGTTCAGCCGGAAATACATTATTGCCTATTCCGCCGGACTGGCCATTGTGGTGATCTACTTCATCGTGAGGGTGCAGGGAGCAGGACTCCTGAACCAGCAGTTTGCGCATTCGGCGTGCTATCCCTTCTATAAGGATCACACATCCTTTGGGGCTTCGATTGCTTTTCTGCTTCCGCCTCTTGCCGTCATTTTCCTCAGAAAGAGCAACAGTTTAACAGCTAAGGTACTACTGACAGTTTTGATCCTTATCTTTCTTGCCGGTTTTATCCTGTCATACAGCAGGGCTGCATGGGTAAGTCTGCTTGCTGCTGCGCTCTTTGCGGCAGTTCTCTGGTTACGGATGCCGGTGAAGCTTCTTGCCTTCACGACGGTAACACTGATCATGGCCCTGACCCTCTCGGCGGGATGGATATGGCAGAGAATGGACAGCACCACCGAGGATTCATCTGCGGATCTGGGCCAGCACCTGCGTTCGGCCTCCAATATTTCCACTGACCAGTCAAATCTTGAGCGCATCAATCGTTGGAAGTGTGCTCTCCGGATGTTTGAGGAGAGGCCTGTGACGGGCTGGGGTCCGGGCACCTATCAGTTCAACTACGGACCTTTTCAGAAGGCATCGGAGAGGACTACAATCAGCACCGATTTTGGTGATGCAGGCAACGCCCACAGCGAATACCTTGGCGCTCTGAGCGAGTCGGGCCTGCCAGGTGCCTTGCTGTACCTGCTTATCACCGTCACCGCGGTCATCACGGGCATCAGGGTATGGTACAGGGAGAAGAGGGGAGTGAGAGGCTACTTCGTGCTGGCGATATTGACGGGCCTGGTAACCTATGCTGTCCATGGGGTGATGAACAGCTTCCTCGACTCGGATAAGATTGCGGCACTCTGGTGGGGCTATATTGCCATAATTACGGCCATGGATATTCAGGCGCAACCCGGAGAGACCTGATGAATCAGATGCCGGCTAGAGGATTTCGACGGCCAGGATTGACACGTCATCAAACAGCAGGGGGTTCCCTGTGTCTATATTAAAATCACGGATGAGTGCCTTAATGTTTTCGGAGACCGGCATTGTATTCGGGAAGTGCTTTATCAGAGGGGAGATGCCGAGTTCGATTCCTGTTTTATCTTTCAGCTCTGACAGTCCGTCGGTGTAACAGACAATCTTCGTCGGGGTTTTCAGCGTGATATAATCGGTTCTTACCCATGGCATCTCGTCGAGCATACCTACACCCACACATGATTGCCGGAGGACTGATGAGCGGTTTGTCTGAAGGTCTATTACCACCGGCGGGTTATGAGCAGCATTGACATATTCCAGCACCCGTGTATTCAGGTTATATCGGGCAATGAACAGGGTTATGAATCGTTCGCCGGCCGAATTGACCACCACCAATGTGTTCAGTTTCCTTATCATCTCCTCAAGGCTGGCTTCGGACGTGAAGATTGCACGGAGGCTGGCCTGGAAGTTTGACATCAGGAGTGCGGCTGACATTCCTTTGCCTGATACGTCAGCGATACAGAACCCGACAACGTTCTCTGACAGAGGGAGAAAATCGTAATAGTCGCCCCCAACCTCATAATGAGGATAATAAAATCCTTGTGCCCTGATTCTGCCATCGGAAGGCAGCATGGTATTGTCAGGAATAAGCATCATCTGCATGCGTGCCGCCAGTTCCAGCTCACGGCGCAGGGCCTCCTGCCTGAGAGTCTCCCTGAAGAGCCGCTGGTTTTCGATGGCTACGACGATAATTCCGGAGATTGTCTGGATGAAATTCAAGTGCTTGATAAGGGGGCTCATCCCTTCGCCCTCCTCATCAATATCGCCTATGAGGACGTATGCAGAAGGGATATTGTTATTGAGTACAGGTATGATAAAATCGACAGATTTGAAGGGCTTCTGAGTTACTTCTGTCTGTATATCCCTGAAGCACAGAAGGTCTTTTTCGACATCTATTGTTTTGCAGAGCGTCTCATTGAACCCGGAGTTAAGCAGAGCCTCCCAGTGTTCTCCGTACTTGTACAGAATGATTTTTCCTATGCCGAGGTCATCACGGAGAATTGATTCATACTTTCTCAGGAGCTCGGTGGTGGAGAGGTTGGCATTGATTGACAGGGTAATGTCGAGCAGGGCGTCGAGTTTAAATTTCGACATCTTAAGCCTGTCTGTCGGGAGCCTGCTCTCGCTCATCATATCGTTGTCAGCCCTTAACTCTTTCTATATACGACCTGTCACGCGTGTCAATGCGGATCCTGTCGCCCACATTGACAAAGAGTGGCACCATGATGGTTGATCCGCTCTCGATGGTTGCCTGTTTAAGGGTGTTTGTCGCTGTATCACCCCTGAGGCCGGGTTCCGTATAGGTTACCTCCATGACCACGTTGACCGGGAGGTCTACCAGCAGCACATTCTCTGTATCAGCATGCACAACCACCTCCACTGTATCACCCTCTTTCAGGAGGTCACTGTTCTCGAGCATTGACTCGGGAACGGTTATCTGTTCGAAAGTTTCATTATGCATCAGGTGGTATCCCATGTCATCACTGTAGAGGTACTGGTGGGGTCTGCGTTCTACGCGCGCGACATTTACCTTCACTCCGGAATTGAATGTATTTTCAAGGACCTTACCCGTCGTTACGTTCTTCAGTCTTGTGCGCACAAACGCCGGGCCCTTACCCGGCTTCACATGCTGAAACTGAACGATGGTATAAAGGTCATTGTTGTATTCGATCACCATCCCGTTTCTGAAATCTGATGTAGTAGCCATAAAAAAAAATCTTCAGTTTTGTTTGTTAGTCAATATACTTCAGGGGCGTTCTAAGCCCTTCATAACTTGTCATATCCACATGAAATGACCCCACAAAGATATCAAAACGGATCTTAACCGGTAAAAAATTTTCATCAGCGGTGAACCACATTGCCATATCTTCCTCTGTTTCAAAGACTCTGCCCACCTCTGTCACAGGATGGAACCGGTGGCAATTAATCTTTCCTTCCTTGGTTTTTATGACTTCAGTGCCTTTGTACTTCAGTACTACAGGGTAGAGTTCGTCTGCAAACCACGCCATCATCTGATAAGTCTCTTCCGGGACCAGGGTGTCAGCCACGGAGAGGTAATATTTCCGGAACCAGTAGAAGCATGACACAATGTCAAGCAATCCCTTAGGGCCGGTATGTCTGCCGGTGAGGTCACTGAAAACCAGTGTGGAATCGCTCCTGGATTCCTGATCGAATCCCACTTCATTATACTTGCGGTATCTTCCTTCCTGGATATTTCTGATAGTAAAGACCGGGAGGTCTGTCTCCGGGTCAATGTAGCTTTCGTAGGCATCTCTTACCTTGTAGAGGGCATCGGCGATCCCTGTTGTCTGGCCGGTGATAACGGCGTGCCAGACAGGCTTGCCCTGGTAAAATGCCTCTTTAATTTCCAGTTTAGCCACGCCGCTGCCTACCAGGCCGTACCTTAACTGGTATGACACTTTCTCGCCGGGCAGGTAGGGCTGTTTCTGTGCCTGCAGAGATTGAAGTGTTGCAGTAATGATTACCAGAAGCGTTATTATTGTTTTTCTCATGATAGAATCAGGTGTGTCAGAGAAGTAGCTTCCTGGGGATGGTTGCGATGAACTCCTTAAGGTAATATGGCTCAAAATATGCGACATCCTCAAACTGCTTATTCTTCAGAGCATTTACCGAAAGGGTGTGCAAATATGATGCCGAGAGGTTGAATCCGTCAACGAAAAGGGCGTTCGGGTGGTTGATGGTATCTCTGCATTTTTCTGCTCCGCTGCCGAAGAATGTTATCTTTTTTTTATCAAGGATATCCCTGAATGATGTTTCGTCTATGATGTCGGCTGCTGTTTCTCTTATTACAGTGCCGTCAGTGGTGTAGAGAGCGTTGTAGACCTCCATCCTTCTGGCGTCGATCATAGGGCAGAGGAGGGTATCCGGAGATGATTCATCCGGGTGGGAGGTGAGGTACCCGCTGCACATGGCAGTGAGTGTGTTTATTCCCAGCAGTGGTATGCCGGCGCCGTATGCAATCCCCTTTGCGGTGGAGACCCCTATCCTGAGGCCGGTATATGATCCCGGACCCTTGCTGACGGCCACGGCACCGAGGCCACCGGCCTCTATGCCGGTTTCATCAAGCAGTCTTTTAATTATTACAGTCAGCTGTTCGGCATGAGACATCCCATGTGGCGCTTCGGCCACACTGATGACGCTGTTGTCATCGCACAATGCCGCCGAACATACCCCGGTGGCTGTTTCAATGCAAAGGATCATAGAACGTATCAGTCTGTTGTGACTCTACTTCTTTTTATTTTCGGTTTTGAAGAGCGACTCCTTGTCGACCACCTCTATCAGGGTTGAGTCGGCGAGTTTCTTTGATATTGCGCTGAAAGGCTGCACAATGACCTCTTCGCCTTCCGTGAGTCCGCTGAGGATCTCGATGTTGACATTATCCTGGATGCCGGTTGTGACATCACGTGCCAGTGCGCGGGCTCCGTCAGATACAAATACCAGCGTGCGTATCTCCTCAGAGGCTGCGGCGTCAGTCCTGGTTGTGTCAGTGCGGGTGGTGACCGCCTGTATCGGAACAGTAAGGATGTCATTTTTGCGGTTGGTGAAAATATCCACGGAAGCGGACATCCCGGGCCTGAATGGACTGGGGTTTTTCTCGGTTGTCAGGTCCTCATATGATTCTTTGAGTATCAGTATCCTGACCTCGAAGTTGGTCACCTGGTCAGAGGTGGAGCCAAGGGTGTTGGCAGAGTTGGCTATCTCGGTCACCACTCCTGTGAAGTCGCGGTCAAGATAGGCATCCACCTCCACCGTGGCGGTGTCACCCGGTTTTACCCTGATGATATCATTCTCATTGACATCAACAACAACCTCCATACGATTGAGGTCTGCCACGCGAAGCACCTCGGTGCCTGTCATCATGTTTGCACCAATGACCCTCTCGCCGAGCTCTACCGCGAGCCTTGAGATGGTGCCGGTCATGGGAGCATAGACAGTGGTCTTGATCAGGTTCTCATTGGCTTCCTTGAGCGAAGCCTCGGAGCTTTTAACCGAAAATTCGGCGCTCTCTTTTTCGGCTTTTGCTACCTTGTACTGTGATTCGGCCTGTTCAAAGTCTGCCTTTGAAATAGTGTTTTCCTCAAACAGGTTTTTACTTCTGTTGTATGCCAGTTCTGCCTGTATCATCTGAGCCTCGGCCTGGGCCAGTCTTGATTTTGTTGAGTTGAGGGTGGCTGCGGCGCGGTCACGAGATGAGATATAAATTTCCGGCTTGATCTTGAAAAGAAGAACACCCTTCTGGACAAAGTCGCCCTCCTTGACATGGAGCTCAACTATCTCGCCGGAGACATCAGGGCTTATCTTCACCTCGGTCTCAGGCTGGATCTTTCCGTTGGCCGTAACGGCCTCTACTATGGGGTTGACAGCTACTTTTTCAGTTGCAACCTTCACGGTGGCTTCCTTACCGAACCAGCCTTTCTTTTTACCTATGACTGCAACAATGATGAGCAGAAGTACGACGGGTAGCAGGATCTTAAGTATCTTATTGTCTTTCATAACAGGATTATTTGCGTGATTATCTGGCCAGTATGGTTATTTGCTCAAGGGTAAGGGGGATGCCCCGGTAGAAGTCAAGGACCTTTGTCTTGAAGACGAATTCGTATTTTGCCTGAGCCATTTCGCTTTGCGCATTAAGAAGGTTTGTTTTTGACTGGTTATATTCAACAGCTGTGACCATGCCCTGGTCAAGTTTCTGTTCTGCGTAACGGAAGGCCTCCTCCATTGCTGCAACAGCCTTCTGGCTGGCATTAAACTTTTTCAGGGCGCCGCTGGCGTCAGTGTATGCCTGCTGGATGCTCTTGTAGAGGTCTTTCTTTGTGTTTTCAAGGACATATTTGGAGTTTTCTATTCCAAGCTGAGAGTTTTTAATTCCAGTATTAACCATCCATCCGTTGAAGATCGGAATGTTAAGGGAGAAGCCAAGGCCGTAACTCAGGTTGTCATTTATCTGTTCACCAAAGGGATAGGCGTCAAAGGTAACGGGTTTCAGCCTCTGGTCGGAGTAGCCGGTTGACATGGAGGCACCCAGGGTCAGCCGCGGGCTTCTGCCGCCCTTGGCGATGGCAAGATCGTATTCAGCACTTTTAAGCTGATACTCTGCGCTGAGGATTTCAGGGCGCATTTTTTCCGCAACGGCGTAGATGTTTGCCGGATCGCCATTAACTGATGCATCGTCAATTGTGATGACAGGTTTGGCAACCGCAAAGCCTTCAGCGTTCGGCAGCTCCAGCATCTGTGCGAGGGTAAGCAGGGCGAGGGTGACCTGAGTCTGGCGGTTTACCAGCTGAAGCTCCTCACGTGCAGCCTGTGCCTCGATATCGAGGAGGTTGCCACGGGCAAGACTGCCGGCATCAACCAGCTTCTGCGTACGCTCAATCTGCTGGGCTGTCAGTTCCACCTGTGCCTCGGTGGCGGTGACGAGCTCCTGGTTCAGAAGTATCTGCAGGTAGGCCAGTGCAACACTGAGTGAGATGTCGTCCCTGAAACGCTCCAGGTCCTGCTCACTGGCAAGAACCTGGTACTTGTTTTTTTGAATGGTGTTGTAGTTTATAAGTCCCCTGAAGAGCGTCAGGTTGCTGCCGGCATAAAAGTTGTTCGACTGCACCGTCTGGTTGTCTGTGAACTCGTAGGTGGTCTCGTCCAGAGCACGCCCGAAGGCATAGTTGTGCGATGCGCTTCCGTTAAGGGTTGGAAGCAGGTTCAGCTTTGACTGTTCCAGGGCAGCGACCTGGTATTCAGTCATAATCTCCTGTTGTTTTATCCGGATGTTGTTCTGAAGGGCATGAGCAATGCTCTCCTCCAGCGTCCATGCCTTCTCCTGGGAAAGCAGTGTAAGCGGACTCAGCAGCATGATAAAACCCAGAGAAAGGATTTTTCTTTTCATGTTTTTGGTGACGGCATTAAATGAAGCTACGAAGATAGAAAATTGATCAGTATATATTAAAGACAAGAAAGATATTCTCACGCTGCATCAGGCAGATAACCGTGTCATGCATTTTTGATTATCTTTGCGATGCTTGATGAAAAAGTTTTAATATAACACATAAGATAATGAGCAACAAAGGATTAAATCTGGAACCCGGTGTGATCAGCGGTGAGGATGTAAAAAAACTGTTTGACTTTGCCAACAAGAATGACTTTGCCATTCCGGCGGTAAATGTGGTGGGAACCGACTCGGTGAATGCCGTTCTGGAGACTGCCCGCGAGGTTAATTCGCCCGTCATTATTCAGTTCTCAAACGGCGGCGCACATTTCTTTGCCGGCCAGGGGCTGACCAAGGAGGGACACACGGGAGCAATTGCCGGCGGTATCTCCGGCGCCCTGCATGTGCATAATGTTGCAGAGTATTACGGTATTCCTGTCATCCTGCATACTGACCACGCTGCACGTAAGCTTCTTCCATGGATAGATGCTTTGCTGGAGGCCGGCGAGGAGTTCTATGAGACCAACGGCAAGCCTCTCTTCAGCTCTCACATGCTTGATCTGTCAGAGGAGCCTCTGAAGGAGAACATTGAGACATGCAAGAAATATCTTCAGCGGATGGACAAGATGGGGATGACCCTTGAGATCGAGCTTGGCGTGACCGGTGGCGAAGAAGACGGTGTTGACAACAGCGATGTCGACAGCTCGAGGCTCTACACGCAGCCCTCGGATGTTGCATATGCCTATGAGGAGCTGCTTAAGGTTTCTCCCAACTTCACTATCGCGGCCTCTTTCGGCAACGTGCATGGTGTATATAAGCCCGGCAACGTTACCCTCAGGCCGGAGATCCTGAAGAATTCACAGGATTTTATCCAGAAGAAATACAATACCGGCATCAACCCCGTGAATTTTGTGTTCCACGGCGGCTCAGGCTCGGAGAAGCACCTGATCACTGAGGCAATAAAGTACGGCGCTGTCAAGATGAATATTGACACGGACATGCAGTGGGCATTCTGGGAAGGCGTGAAGGATTACTACGAGGCAAAGAAGGGTTACCTCCAGGGCCAGATAGGCAATCCTGATGGTGAGGATAAGCCGAACAAGAAATATTATGACCCGAGGGTGTGGCTCCGCAAAGGGCAGGATACCTTTATTGCAAGGCTTAAGGAGGCGTTTGCAGATCTCAATGCCATGAACAGGTTCTAATACTTATTAATAAGCTAATATAAAACAGGACAGCGAGTTAACGTTGTCCTGTTTTTTTGTTGTTAATAAATCACAGAAATTAACCCCTGAAGGGATGGTGTCCGGGGCTACTTTAGTATAAAATTTTCAGGAATATTGAGACGCGGACCGGTCACTGAAGAAAAGATAAGAAGAACGACGACTCTTACTCTGAGGCTTAACCAGAGGGAGGCAAGGGCGCTCAACATTTATTGCAAGCGGTTCAGGGTGAGGAGCAAGGCTGATTTTATGAGGAGAACTATTTTGCGGGCGATTGTTGGAAGGTTTGATACCGAGCAACCGTCGCTCTGGGAGCAGGGGGAGCTGACCCTTTTTACACAGGAGCTGAAAAATAACTGAAAAGAGGTATCCGGAAGGCTTATTTTACTATTTTTGTCTTGCCACGAAACGGGGGAATAGCGTTTTCACAGGCATATATGGGATTGGATATCATTAAAATTGAACCTACAAAGGTTACACCCGGGGTGCTCTTTCTTGAGGGTCACCTTGAGATAAAGGGCAGATCGATTTCCGAGAATGCCACAGATTTTTACAGGCCGCTGGAGGCATGGGTAGCTGCCTATGTACATCAGACGGCGGTAAGGACGCGGGTGGTATTGTCGTTTGATTTTATCAACACTGCATCAACCAAGTGGGTATATGCTATTGTCAAGCGGCTGGCTCTCTATCCCAATGTTCATGAGATGGTTTCCATTGAATGGTTTTATGAGAAGGGTGATGAGGACCAGTACGAACTGGGTCAGATTATCCATTCATTTATTGACTGTCCGTTCATCTATTACGAGACGGAGCAGACCTGAAATCCAAAAAAATATATATTTTTGCACCGCCTCATAAGGCGCCGATTGACCCATGGTGTAATTGGCAACACGTCTGATTTTGGTTCAGAAGAGTCGGGGTTCGAACCCCTGTGGGTCAACTGAAAAAGCCGCTTCGTGCGGCTTATCCGAACCAAAGTCGTACTTTTTTGTTTATTGTTTGTTAAACTATCGCAAATCTCAAAACAAGTAACCATGGCATACTACTTCTCCAAAATGCTCCACACTTCGTTTAGTGATGCGGCTGAAAAGGTAACCGCGGCTCTCTTAGCAGAGGGATTCGGTGTGATATCAGAGATTGATCTGCATGAGAAAATTAAGCTTAAACTTGGGGTCGACTTCAAGAAATACCGGATCCTGGGAGCGTGCAACCCGGCATTCTCATACAAAGCTCTGCAGGCGGAGGATAAAGTAGGAGTAATGCTCCCCTGCAACGTGCTGGTCATAGAACAGGGCGATAATGAAATAGAAATTGCAGCCGTAAACCCTACGGATTCAATGATCTCCGTCCACAACAAGGTAGTTACCGATGTGGCTTCAATGGTGGGCGAACACCTGAGAAGGGCTCTGGACAGCTTATAATCAATGGCCTGAATTCACTGCCAATCAACCGGATGACGTATGTATAATCTTATAGGATTACCGGTGAGTGAGTTACCTCAAATGCTAACGAAATAGAAATCCGATTTTCTATATCTGGCACTTTTGTAATCTTTATTCTACCTCTTTGAACCCCATCTTACTCTGTTTGAGCCATTACCGGTTGAACAGTTATAGCCGTGTGCTCTGCCCCATTGGCATCCGGCATCTTCCAGTGTGCTCTCACCGCAATTCATATAATCCTCAGCTAAATATTTGTCTCCAAATGTATTTAACAGATATACTAATTCCGGGATCCTTGAAGAATCCCCAAGCCGGATAAAATTATGGCATGCTGAAACGATATCTGAAGTTGTTGGTTTTGGAGAATCCGTTATTGCTGCAGCACCGATAATATTGCCCAATGTTTCTGTTGAACCATCCTTGCCGGAAAAGGCTTCATTCCAGCTGATAAGTCCTAATCTGATTTTTGCAGAAAGGATAATAGCAGGGTCTTCTGCCTCACGGGATAATACATCCAATGACTTATTGTCAAGCTTGCTGAATGCTGACTTCCGAACTTCCCAGACTTCATTATTTTGAGAAACATTCAATAATGCGGCCTGATCGGTCAGTAACTCTATTGCTTTAAGTTTCAGATCTAAGTCTTTGAAATCGGTGGCTAATCTTGCTAATTTGTCCGGTAAAAGCCTGTTCATGGCAGCAACCCTGATGTTATCTCGATCGTCCAATGCTATTTTATAGAGGATGTCTTGGTCTCTCACGTTTTTTGTTGCTTCCAGCCGTAATTTAGGTTCTTGACATTCTAATGCTATTTTGCAAACATTGTTTTG
>JFJP01038627.1_pt1 | contig 28502 bp, 24 predicted proteins | sample 431651 | NCBI WGS metagenome assembly JFJP01 (sample SAMN02602958, study PRJNA72255) | Microbial mat metagenome, whole genome shotgun sequencing project. | biome: fresh water; feature: sink hole; material: water; isolation source: purple microbial (photo- and chemosynthetic) mats found in... | reverse complement strand
CTACAATTGGTAGGGGTATCAGTGATTTTGCCCGCATCACCCCTCAAGCAAAAGTTAATAGAGACGGTGGTTTGGAAATTGCCGGTCAAAACAGCCGATACAACTCATTTACCATCGATGGTGCGGTTCAAAACGATGTGTTTGGATTGGCATCCAATGGAACCAATGGTGGCCAAATAGGTTTGAATCCTATGAGTATGGACATTATCGACCAGCTAACCATCTCCCTTTCACCTTACGATGTGAGCCAGAGCGGTTTTTCCGGAGCAGGCATTAATGCAGTAACAAAAAGTGGAACCAATCGCTTTGAAGGAACTGTTTACAACTATTTTAGAAATCAATCTCTAGCCGGAAAAACCCCTACCGATGATGAAGACGTTGAAAGAAAAAAATTAAACGATTTTACATCCAATACCTTAGGCCTTTCAGTTGGCGGTCCCCTTATTAAAAACAAATTGTTCTTTTATGCCAATGCTGAAGTTCAGCGTGACAAAACGCCAAAGCCTTATGATTTTTCACAATATGAAGGTACTGCCAGAAAAACAGCTATTGATTCCCTTTCTAATATGTTGAGTAGTGATTATAATTACGATGCAGGAACTTATGAAAGCACTGAAGCTAGCCTGGATGCAGAAAAATTCTTCCTTAAACTGGACTGGAATATCAATGCCTCACATAAATTTTCAATCCGCCACCAATATTCTAAAGGCAGAAGCATCAGTCCTTCTGTTTCAAATCCTACTACTATTTACTTTTCAAACAATGGAATTGATTTTTCCTCCAAAACAAATTCCACTACCGCTGAATTGAAAAGTGTTTTTGGTAATCGTTTTGCCAACAAACTGCGGTTTGTGGCTACAATTGTTGATGATGACCGCGACCCAATGGGAGATAATTTCCCATACATTATCATTAGAAACGAAAAAATAAATCTAGGAAGTGAGCAGTATTCAACCGCAAACCGATTAAAACAAAGTGTATTCAGTTTAACAGATAATTTTAATATCTATGCTGGAAACCATAACATAACATTGGGAATGCATCATGAATACTATGATATGTTCAATGTTTTTATCCGCCAAAATTTTGGGGTTTATACCTATACTTCCCTTAACGATTTCTTGGTTGGTAACGATGCCATTCGATATGACCGCAGTTTTTCAAACGTCGATAATATAGCGGGTGATGAAACAAAAGGTGCTGCTGAATTCAGTGCTTTGCAGTTAGGCTTTTATGCTCAGGATAACTATCAAGCCACGGATAAGTTGAATTTAACTTTTGGCGTAAGGGTTGATATACCAATGTATTTAGATACCCCAGCTGAAAATACCGATTTTAATGACAATGTAATCCCTTATTTAGAGAGCGAATATGGAGTGGACTTTATGGGAGCTAAAACCGGACAAATGCCCAAAACCTCGCCTTTGTTTTCACCAAGAGTTGGATTTAACTGGGATGTTAATGGTGACAAAACCTTACAACTGCGAGGTGGTGCCGGATTATTTACATCACGCATACCTTATGTTTGGCCCGGAGGTTCTTACAACAACAATGGAATGACCGTTGGAGGAATGACCGTCACGGCTGCGGGTTCTCCTGAACTGGTTTTCAATCCTGATTGGGATAATCAGCCATCAGTTACCGGTAACCCATCGGGACAAATTGATATTTTTGCCAAAGATTTTAAAATGCCTCAGGTATTTAGAGCTAATATTGCTGTTGACAAAAAATTGCCTAATGACATCAATTTTACTCTGGATTTTACTTATACTAAAAACGTAAATAACGTTACCTATCAAAATGTTTATGTTCAGGATACTGGTTTAGTATTATCAGGAACTGGCGATACACGGACTTTATGGTCGAATATAGTAGGTGATGTGAATGCAAATAGCGGAGCCTTAGGTCGTTATACGGGAGTTTATTTGGGATCGAACACCAGCGAAGGACACAGTTTTAACTTTATGACTCAGCTTGATAAAAGCTGGAAATCAGGAGTATTTGCTAGCCTGGCTTATAATTACGGAATTGCCAAATCAATCAACGATGGACAATCATCACAAAACTCTTCACAATGGCGCGTTCCGAATAATAACGGACGTAACAATCTTGATTTGGGCTATTCAGTTTATGATTTAGGCCATCGCATTGTAGCCAATGTATCCTATAAAATGGAATACAGCGATTTCGCCAATACTACTATCAGCTTGTTTTATAATGGTCAGTCAGGTGAACGTTTCTCTTATGGCTATGACAATGGAGTATCAGCATATGCTGGGCCTGCCGGTGATAACACCGATGGATCCGATTTAACTCTGTTATATGTTCCGGTTGATCAAAACGACATTAATTTAGTGGATGTGCTTAATACGGATGGAACTGTTGCTTATTCTGCAGCCCAACAATGGACTGATTTGGATGCATTTATTTCAGATAACAAGTATTTAAGCGACCATAGGGGTGAAACCGTTACAAGACATGCCCAACGCATGCCTTTTGAGAACATCTTCGATTTAAAAATTATTCAGGAATTCAAGTTTAAAGTAGCTCCTGAAAGAGAAAATCGTTTCCAGATTTCATTGGATATTTTCAATTTAGGAAATATGATTAATAAAGACTGGGGCCGCATGCATTATGGTTTAGGCGATTACAGTACCTACCGGTTACTTGAGTTTAAAGGATACGAAACCGGAACTAAAAACCCAACCTACACTTACGTTAATAAGGCAAGTAAAGACACATGGGGAATTGATGACAGTGGATTGCAAAGTTCCCGCTGGCAAGCACAAATCTGTGTACGATATATTTTCTAATCATACATAAGTTACTAAAAAGAGAGGCTTTCCAAATTTGGAAAGCCTCTCTTTTTTTTTAGTTAAATCAACTAATTTGTTTATTCAGTAGTAGCGTATAGTTCTAAAATTTTTATAATTGTTTCGGTAGCTTTTTCCATACTTTGTACCGGCACAAACTCATATCGACTATGAAAATTATGCCCTCCACTAAAAATATTGGGTGTGGGCAATCCCATAAAAGATAGTTTGGCACCATCAGTCCCTCCCCGAATGGGTTTAATGATGGGTTCAATACCCACTAATTCCATGGCCCTTCTAGCTGTTTCAACAATATGATAATATGGCTCCACCATTTTTTTCATGTTGAAATACTGGTCCTTTATTTCAAGGGTTATGTAATTGCCGCCATATTCATGGTTTAATTCATCAGCTACCGTTTGCAGCCGTTGTTTTTTCTCATGAAACTTATCCGTATCGTGATCGCGGATTAATAATTCTGCTTCAGCACCTTCCACATTTCCTGAGGCATGCAATACATGGTAAAATCCCTGGTATCCTTCGGTATAGCGGGGAGTTTCTGACATGGGAATGGTTCCAATGATTCTATTTAGTATCAAAATGGCATTTACCATTTTATTTTTTGCTTCACCGGGGTGTACATTTTTTCCGGTGATAGAAATTTTAGCATGAGCCGCATTAAAATTTTCGAATTCCAATTCTCCCACTCCACCCCCATCTAAGGTATAAGCAAAATCGGCCCCAAAATTTTTAACATTAAATAAATCGGCTCCTCTCCCAATTTCCTCATCAGGAGTAAAGGCAATTTTAATAGGACCGTGTTTAAACTCCGGATTCTCCATTACAAATTGTGCCATCTGCATAATTTCGGCAATACCTGCTTTATCATCAGCTCCCAATAAAGTATTGCCATCAGTCACTACTAAATCCTGACCTTTATACCGGCATAATTCAGGAAATTCATCTGGCGAAAGCACAATATTTTTCTCTAAATTAAGAATGATATCCTTGCCTGAATATTTTTTTACAACTATAGGTTTTACGTTATCCGCTGTCATATCAGGACTGGTATCTAAATGCGAAATAAAACCGATGGAAGGCACTTTGTGCGAAACATTTGATGGAATGGCAGCATATAAATACCCATTCCCATCCAATTCAGTTTTATTAACCCCCATCTTTTCCAACTCATCTTTAAGCACCTTTGCCAAATTGTATTGTTTGTTGGTGCTGGGGCAGGTAGTTGACTTATCGTTCGATTGGGTATCAATCTTAGCGTATCGAATAAAACGTTCGGCTATTTTGTCCATATATTAAAATTGAGTTCTATATTTTTTTAATTCCTTATTTAAAATCTTCTCGTTTCCACAAAGTTTTTCAAGCAACGTGTGAAATGCGGGCCCATGATTTTTGTGAATGGTATGGCATAATTCGTGCAAAATAATATAGTCTGACAAATGTTCCGGCAACCTCATTAAATGCAAATTTAAGTTAATGTTATTTTGAGCAGAACAACTTCCCCATCGGGATTTCAAATTTTTAACAAACATTTTTGAATATTTAAATCCATATTTTTCTGACAGTATCTTAATCCTTTCCGGAAGATACCCTTTAGCTTCTTTACGAAGTACTTCTGTAATAAAAGCTTTTATGGTTTCCTGATTCTTTTCCAATTCCAAATTCGTTATTTCTGGAAAAAACAAGGTTATGGTATTCTCCACTTTACGGCTCATGATATTATGTCCTGGATGCCGTGCTATTTTTATTTTATGAAATCGGGTATTTATTTCATCCGCTTCGTTTATCGTTGATTTATTCTCTTTTTTTTGCTCCAGCAGTGTAATGTGTTCACGAATCCATTGCTGCTTTTCCAAGGCAAACCGAAACCCCATATCATAATTCATCAGTTGGGGAATCACCACTTTTGGAAGTTCTCCCGTTCTCAGCTTAATTGATAATCGACATGGGTTATTCAATAAAAAACGGGTAAGCTACTTACATCGCACCGCTCAACCATCTACCCTTGCTTCCTTCCGGACCTGGGGGGTTTCAATAGGAGCTGATCGTATAAGACTTACCCGCGCACAAAAGTAGTAATTATTCAGGCTTTTGCAAAAAACTACAAAAAAAATAATCGCACCATTAATCCTCCGAATTTCAAAAGGCTGAAAGCCTTCATCAAATTTTGAATGAACAACTGAGTAAATTATTCTGTGTTATATCCTGATTTACAGATTATAAACACCATATAGCGATTGCACCACGACAACGCTGCATTGCCATCGAAAATATTATTTAAATAGAAGTAAAAAAAGTATATTTGTCAACTAAGTAAGAAGTATGCAACACGACAATACACTTGTAAAATATACCATGACCTACGGTTTATACCTTGGTTTGGCTTTCTCATTTTCGGTATTTATCATGCACTTGCTCGGAAGCGTGCACTCCCCAGGAGATGAAATTGGATTATTCAATGCACTGCTTCTGTCATTTGGCATGCTAATTTTTGGTCGAAAATACCGCGACACCTATTTTCCGAATGAATTTATTTACCGACAGGCCTTTGGGTTTACCGTACTATTAAGTTTGTTTGCAGCATTCATTTACGCGGTTTTTTCCTATTGGTACTATGCCATGCTTGAACCAAAAGGCATTGAATATTTTATTGACCAAATGAGATTAGCCTACTCAGCCAAAGACAACTTGACAACAGATCAGGTAGAAGCCTTAGTGAGTTTGTATAAAAAAACGTTAACTCCTGCAGCTATGGCTTTTATCGTGTTTATTTACCACACATTTGTTGGAGTAATGTTTGGTTTGCTCATGTCCGTTTTTATTAAAACACCCCTGCGATTCGAAAAATAAAATTTTAACAAATCCGCTAATCAACTATGAATATAAGCATTGTAGTTCCATTATACAACGAAGAAGAATCGTTAAATGAATTGGTAGCTTGGATTGCCAAAGTGATGTATGAACACAATTTAACTTACGAAATTGTTTTAGTTGATGATGGAAGTACGGATAGTTCATGGCGCGAAATTGAAAAACTTTCGACGGAATATGGTTCTATTAAAGGCATCAAATTCCGCAGAAATTACGGAAAATCGGCCGCGCTGTTTTGCGGATTTCAATCGGCTGAGGGTGATGTGGTAATTACCATGGATGCCGATTTACAAGACAGCCCCGATGAAATTCCGGATCTGTATTACATGATTGCCCGAGATAAATATGATATGGTTTCCGGCTGGAAAAAACGCCGCCATGACCCAATTACCAAAACAATCCCGAGCCGTTTTTACAATTGGACTGCCCGCAAATCGACCGGAATAAAACTACACGATTTTAATTGTGGTTTAAAAGCCTATCGGAGCGAGGTTATCAAATCAATTGAAGTGTATGGCGAGATGCACCGATACATACCTGTTTTAGCAAAACAAGCAGGTTTTACCAAAATTGGAGAAAAAGTGGTGCATCACCAAGCCCGAAAATATGGAGTAACTAAATTTGGTTTTGAACGGTTTATCAATGGGTTCCTCGATTTGATGTCAATCATATTTATGACCCGTTTTGGTAAAAAACCCATGCATCTTTTTGGAACTTTGGGTGTAATTACTTTTTTGTTTGGTCTGATTTCGGCAATTGTGGTTGGTGCGCACAAGTTAATTTCATTAGCCCGGGGTGTAAAAGCTATCTTAATTACTGATAGTCCCTACTTTTACCTTTCCTTGGTTTGCATGATTATTGGTACGCAACTTTTCCTGAGTGGATTTATAGGAGAATTGGTTTCCCGCAGTTCATCGGATCGGAATCATTACCAAATTGATAAAGAAATTTAGGCTATATCAAATTGCCTGAATCAGTTAGCGTCGTAGTTTCCAACAAATGAAACTATGGCTGCTGCACAACCTGCACCAGCCGATGCAAAAGATATTGAGAGGTAATATACTTGAGTCTTTGCACAAAAAAAGTCAAAATACTCATACGAAGTTCCATCCGTCTTATCGTAATTACTCCCATAAAAGCGAGTGAAATCATATAACTTTAGAACCGGCTTATCAGTACAAATCGAATCGGCTTTTATGGTAAATCGATAATGGGTTCCTTTATTTAATAGAATAGAAAATTCTTGTTCATCGGGTTTATTAACGTTTTTTCCCTGCTCCAAACGAACACGGAAATCTTTTAAATAGGTGGAATTACCAATACCTTGCACGGCTATTTCTTTTAAGGCCATACCGCATTGCGCAGGTGCACTTTGAACCGCAAAAAAGAAGAATATAAGTAATAGTAATTTAATAATCAAAATGTGATTTTTAAGCGACAATTTCATTATTTGAATCATTGAAAAAATTGGTTGCTGAATTTAAATAAAAAGCATCAAATACAAAAATTATTCACCACCAAATTCCATTAAATAGGCCTTTATAAAATCGTTCAGCTCACCATCCAATACTGCTTGCACATTGGATGTTTCAAGTCCGGTACGCACATCTTTAACTAATTTATACGGATGCAGTGTATAATTACGAATTTGCGATCCCCATTCAATTTTCTTTTTGGTACCTTCAATCTTATCCTTTTCCTCTTGTTTCCTTCTCAGTTCTAATTCGTAAAGTTGCGATTTTAACAACCGAAGCGCATTCTCTTTATTCTGATTCTGGCTACGTGATTCCGTGTTTTCAATAACTATGCCAGAGGGTGCGTGATGAAGCCGAACTCCTGTTTCCACTTTATTCACATTTTGACCACCGGCACCCCCACTTCGAAAAGTGTCCCAGGTTATATCTGACATATTAACCGATATTTCAATGCTATCATCGATAGACGGCGATACAAAAACGCTCGAAAAAGTAGTTTGCCTTTTACCCTGCGAGTTAAAAGGCGAAATACGCACCAACCGATGAACTCCGTTTTCTCCCTTAAGGTAACCGTAAGCATAATCACCGGTAACTTCAAAAGTAACGGTCTTCACACCGGCTTCATCACCAGCCTGATAATTAAGTTCCCGTACTTTATATCCGTTTTTTTCAGCCCAACGCAAGTACATGCGCATCAACATTTCAGTCCAGTCAAGGCTTTCAGTACCTCCAGCACCAGAATTAAGTTTAACTATAGCTCCTAAAACATCTTCCTCGCGACGCAACATGTTCCGGGCTTCAATTTTCTCAAAAGAATCGATGGCTTTTTTATATTGAGCTTCCACTTCATCCTCCTTGGCCTCGCCCATTTCATAAAAATCAAAAAGTACTTGAAGGTCATCTACCGTGTTTTTCGATTCCTCATATCCTTTGACCCAAAATTTAATTTGCTGAATCTTTTTAAGTTGTTCTTCGGCTCCCTTTGGGTTGTCCCAAAAATCCGGAGCATGAGTTTTTTGCTCCTCCTCGTCTAATTCAATCTTCTTTTTATCAATGTCAAAGATGCCTCCTCAAAGCATCCAATCGCTTAATTAATTCTTTATGTTGTTCGGTTGAAACCATATCATGTTGTTTTGTGCAAAAATAGCAATAAAATTAAGTCTTCAGAAATTGATTCTTCAATCCATTTTCAATAAATTAAATACTAATTCGGGCTCAAAACCTTTAGCAATAATTGTGCGGGCTATTTTACCTTTCATTTCGAATTCACTTTTCCCCGTTACTGTTTTTTTCTTTTTTTTAATTTCATCTAAAATTACCCGATGATATTCATTTTCATTTATGCCATCAATTGCTTGTTGAATAATTTCCGAAGCAAGTTTTTTTTGCTTTAACTGATACCGTATTTTTACTTTACCCCAGTGATTAAAATGAAACTTATCGTGAGTAAAAGCTATACTAAATCGATAATCGTCAACAAATTTTTCAGCAACTAAACTACGTATCACTTCACCAGTAATTGGTTCAGGAACCTGCCATTCGGTTAGTTTTGCCGCAATTTCGCTTTGGCAGTACTCTTTTTTACTGCACAAAAACATGCATCGGTTAAGTGCCTCTTTGTAGTTCATGGCTTGTAATTCAAAGCTTTTAGCATCCTCGGCTTACCATGGATGTCATTCTTAACTGCAATTTCATAATAATTAAAAGACTCCAACAATTGAAATACCTCCCTACTCAATGACTCATTAATTTCAAAATATAAGGCTCCACCGGGCTTGAGTAAACTGCATCCCAATTTAGCAATGGCACGATAAAAAAGTAACGGATCAGCATCATCAACAAATAAGGCTAACGGTGGCTCATAATCGAGCACATTGGGTTGCATTAAAATCATTTCTGATTTTTTTATATACGGTGGATTACTCACTATCAAATCGAGATTTACTGGCAAATCACTGGCAACTGCATTTAAAATATCCTGCTTAATAAAATTTACCTTCACTCCATTCATTTGAGCATTTTCATGAGCTACTTTTAAAGACACTTCTGAAATATCAAGGGCAAAAACCTTACTACTAAGAATCTCTTTTGCTAAGGTTACAGCAATACATCCGCTACCGGTCCCAATATCCAGCAAGGTAATGGTTGCTTTCTTAAAATCATTGATAATCCATTGTGCCAATTCTTCTGTTTCAGGCCGCGGTATAAGAACATCTTGATTAACCTTAAAAAACAATCCATAAAACTCTGTTTCACCAAGAATGTATTGAATGGGTTCATTTTTTGATAACCTACTAACAATATTCACTATTTGTTTGTAATCAGAATTCAATACTTTTGTATCGGGATAAGCCAAAACGTTAAGTCTTGAAAGATTCAGTATTTTTTCATAGATAAGAAAAAGTTGCGAATCAAGTTCCCTTGCGGAAAATTTGGATCCTAAAGTTTTCTTTACGTTAGCAGTAATTTGAGAAATAGTATAATTCATAGCCTCCAAAATTAAAAAAAACCGCCACATGGAACCTCAAAGTATGGATGAATTTTACATGCACCGTTGTCTGCAATTAGCTAGAAAGGGGGAAGGTTATGTGGATCCTAATCCCATGGTTGGTTCCGTAATTGTTTTAAACAACAGGATTATTGGTGAAGGGTTTCATACAAAGTATGGTGAAGCACATGCTGAAGTAAATGCTATAAATTCAGTAACTGATAAGTCCCTTTTAAAATCAGCTACCCTTTATGTTAGTCTGGAACCGTGTTCCCATCATGGAAAAACGCCTCCATGTGCCGATTTAATCATCCATTATAAAATACCAAAGGTGGTAATTGGAATGCAAGATCCTTTTTTAAAAGTAAATGGTTCCGGTATCAAAAGACTTCAACTCTCGGGATGCGATGTAAAAACAGGAATTCTAGAAAAGGAATGCCACCAGCTAAACAAAGCATTTATAACTTTTCATACAAAAAAAAGACCTTACATTGTTTTAAAATGGGCGCAAACTTTGGATGGATTTATAGATAAGATAAGGGAACCTGGTGCCATTAATGAATCAAATTGGATAACCGATGAGGTTTGCCGATCCTTAGTACACAAATGGAGGTCAGAAATTCCGGCTATTATGGTGGGGAAGAATACTGCTTACCTTGACAATCCAAAGTTAGATACCCGCTTTTGGGGAGGTAGGAATCCGATTCGAATTGTTACAGACAAAGAGTTGGTTTTGCCCAAAAACCTGCTCCTCTTTGACCATAGCCAAGAAACAATTGTACTTAATGCAATAAAAAATCATAAGGAAGAAAACCTGGAATATATTAAAATTGACTTTGGTAACGAATTCTTAAACAATTTGATGACCTTACTTTATGAGCGGGAGATTAATAGTCTTTTGGTTGAAGGAGGTCAGCAATTATTACAATCGTTTATAAATCAAAATTATTGGGACGAAGCACGCATTTTTACCGGAAACAAAAATTTCACTCAGGGTGTTGCGGCTCCAAGAATCAATGGACATAAAGTAGGGTTGGAGTTTATTGGTAACAGTCAAATATCAATATTTAGAAACCAATAAATTCCAAAGCTCTGTTCGAGATTCATTGGTTCTTAGAAGTCCTAGTCGTTATATTTTATTATTGTGATTTTAAAATTTGTAACCTATTGTGCAAACAAAAAGTAAGATAATTTGAAACTGTTACAATAAAATCTTACATTTGAAAGAATACATCAACCGTATTAACATGAAAATTGCTAAATACCTAATTCTTACAATTTATTTACTATTTGTAGGAACTGTTTTAAAATCGCAAGTTACTAAAGGAGCAGGAACCCTTAAAACTGATATTAGGGAACTTACCGGGTTCAATGAAATTATTGCTCAAGGTGTTTTTGAGCTAGTTTTAGTTCAAGGCGAGCATGAAGGGTTACGGATTGAATCGGATGAAAACCTATTAGAGCTTTTTCAGACAAGGGTTGAAGAAAAAAAACTATACATTTCTATAAATGCAGACATCAGAAAATTTAGTGTTCTCAAAGTGACTGTTTCGTTTAAGGAATTGAAGCGTATCGTTTTGCTGAATGAGGTTTCACTATCAACAACCAATGTGATACATTTTGATGATATAGAATTCTTTGCTGGAGGAATTTCGAAAATTAATTTTGAAATATTTACTGCTCATTTAAGAGTGCATTTAACCGATGGCTCTTTTGCATATTTTAAAGGTTTTGCTGAATCTTTTAATGTTGAAATGCATGATGAAACAGAACTAAATGCCTTTGATATGCAAACCGATAGCTGCCGCATATTATCATCGGGGCTTACTGAGGTTATGGTTAGTGTGCAAAAAGATTTGAAATTATTTGTAAGCGGGGCAAGCAATGTTTATTACCTAGGCGAACCAACCATCAGCGAACGTTTATTCTCCAGCAATGGATTTATTGTTAAAAGAAAACGTACTGAATAATTCTATGACCCTATTAAGAATCATTCGCTGTTAAATAATTCATAATTCGCTTTCTAAATTTTGCTTCTCCTTCATTCAAAAACTGAATGGTAATTGGAATATAATAAGTGGGAAGCTTGTTAAAAAAGGGAGCCACATCAGCACTAAGCATTCGTACAGCATCCTTTTCTGTAGTTATAATACATTTGTTTTTGCCGGGTATTTTTTCAAAAAGTGCTATCACTTGCTGGCAATCAATTTCAGTAAATGAATGGTGGTCAGGAAAGGCCAATTTATGCAATCGGGCTCCCATTTGTTCAATTCTACGATAAAACGGTAAAGGATTGGCAATTCCAGTTACAACCATAGCTCCATAAGTAACTGAAGTGAAAAATATTTCCTGCTTTGGGGTCATCTTCAATCCCTCACGAAGCTTCTGAAATTCAACAGGAAGGAGCTTTAATGGACACTTGGTGACAATTAAAATATCGGCTCGTTTGGAATTTTTAGCAGGTTCCCTAAGGTTTCCTGCCGGAAGTATAAAATCATGAGAAATTGGTCGCTGGTAATCAATTAAAAGAATATTTAATCCCGGATTTACATGCCGATGCTGAAACGCATCATCAAGTATTATTAATTCTGGTGGATTGAATTCATTCAACAAGGCGTCAATGGCATGTACACGCTTTTCGTCCACTACTACCCGAATGGCTGGAAATTTGTGTTTTATTTGTAACGGTTCATCGCCTGCTTGGGCTGCTGTTGATTCTGTTTGCACCTCAAAATAGCCTTTTGTTTTCCGTTTATATCCACGACTTAACAATACTAAACGATAATTTTGTTTTAACCAATGGATAAGATATTCAGCATGTGGTGTTTTTCCAGTACCTCCAACGGTAATATTTCCAATAGCAATGATAGGTACACGATATGTTTTCGACTTAAGTAAACCCCAATCGAATAGCTTATTCCGAGAAACAACAATAAAACGAAAAATGATAGATATAGGAATTAGATACCAACGCATGTATAAATATTAGTTGTTATTAGGTTTTAAAGTTAAAACCTAAATTGCAAAAACAAAATTAATTCTTGAATATCACAAATCAAAAATGGGCTGAAATAGCAAGTATTTCAGCCCACTTCGTGGATTATTATATTATTTTTTACTTACCTCCGCCTTGCATGTATATGGTGTACATTTCTTCAAAAGTTTTTGAAACCGAATCGCTCAATTCCTTTTGCTGATAGCGATGAGCAACTTCGTTCAACCATTGCACCGTAGCAAAGCACAATTGTTTATCCTGATCAGCCGAATTGGGGAAGCGTTTTTCAAGTTTCAAATAATAATTCAAATCGTTTTTTGCAGTTTCCACCATATTACTAACTATTTCAACTCCTTTTTGGTCCATACCTGCTTCAAAGAAAGCTTCCACAAAGTGCGTATCAAAATATTCCAATGGCATTTTTTCAATTGGCAAAATCTCCAGTCCACGATTAAGAACTACTTTTGCTGAATCAATCTTACCTTCTGAAACCAATGCTTTTGCCAAACGTCCAAAATTGTTTCTAATTTTAACAATACGTATCGTACGACGTATATTTTCATCGAGATAGACATTAGGTTTACCCATATTTCCCCAACGGAACGTGTTCATCAAATGGTCGTAAAGAATATCCGTTTCAATTCTTCCCGTTGACTGATAATCGAATTTAGTATAAATAGGAACCATCCGGTAAGCAAATCCCTCCAATTGAAAATAATCGCGAAGGTTGGTTTCGTTGCCAGAACCTACCGATACAAAATAAATGGGCCGTTCCCAGTTTGAAGAGGCCATCAAGTCAAGCATCATTAAATCGTTTTTAAGAATGTAATTGGAATTAATACTCCAACGCATCTCATCCACAATTTGATCCGCCTTTTCAGGTTTTACAACTCCTTCTTTGAGCACTTTTTGCTTATCAACCGTTATTTTAAACTTTTTAGTTGGGAAATAATCCGTTTTCTCTCCCATATTGGTTTGCACTTTGGTGCGTTCATCGTTACTACCCACAAATTCAATTACTTGCTTTAATTCTACTGCTTCGGTAACCCGCTCAAAAACGGGAACCTGATCACGAGTACCCAGAATATATTGGTCTTTGGTAAGACTGAATGGAACAGGTTTTGATTCGTAGTATTGCGATTTCATTTGATCGATGTACCAATCGGTAATTAAATAGGGAAGACAAATTACCCTAACATCGGTACGAACATTTTCCACCTCTTGAATATACCATAAGGGGAAAGTATCGTTATCGCCGTTGGTAAAAATAACACCATCTTTTTCGCAAGAATTCAAGTAATTAAAGGCAAAGTCTCTAGCAATGTACCGATCGGAACGATCGTGATCATCCCAATTTTCAGCAGCCATAATACCTGGAATAAAAATGGTAATTAAAGTTGCTCCGGCTGCTGCAGGAATATTACCAATATATGTTTTCAGTCCATCATAAATGGCTAAAACACCCAAGCCTATCCAAATAGCGAACGCATAAAAGGACCCGGCAAAAGCATAATCACGCTCCCTCGGTTGTTGTGGATATTGATTCAAATAAACCACAATAGCCAAACCGGTAAGTATGAATAAGAACGTTACTATCCAGAAGTTCTTTTTATCTTTCATTAATTGAAAAGCCAGACCAATTATTCCAAGCAAAAAAGGAAGTAAGTAATATTTGTTGTGAGCTCTATTATTGGCGTAAGTCGATGGCAAATTATCCTGCGGCCCGAGACGTGCTTCGTCGTAAAACTTTATTCCTGAAATCCAATTACCACGCAACGCATCTCCATTACCTTGAATATCATTTTGACGGCCCGAATAATTCCACATAAAATAGCGCCAGTACATGTGTCCTATCTGATAGCGGAAGAAAAATCTCATGTTTTCAACAAACGTCGGCTTAATAAATGTTTCAGCTTCACCCCTATTGTTTTGGGCTTTAACTTTATAACCTTTTATTTTAGCCCAACTCTTATAATCCTCAATATGCTCTGGTTTTGAACTATACATGCGGGGGAAGAACATTGTCAAATCCTGATTGTAATTGTATTCAATTTTAGGGCTACCTTCTTCATACTTTTTGTCGCCTTTTCTCCAAGTTTTTCCGCTTTCTTTATACGGGTCATTCAAGTTTAATGGCGTATTATAATACTGTCCAAAAAACAAGGGCCGGTCACCGTATTGCTCGCGGTTCAGATAACCAAGCAGGGAATAAGCATCCTCTGGATCATTTTGGTCAATGGGCGGGGTTGCATGGGAGCGAATAACAATAACAGCATACGATGCATAACCAATCATCATTACTCCAAATGAAAGTATGATTGTATTTAAAACCGGTTTTTGGGTGGAATGTGTATAATAAACCCCATAAGCTAAACCAGCAAAAAGCAGAAATACAAAAAATAAAACCCCTGAATTGAAAGGAAGACTGAGCCCATTAACAAAAATCAAATCGAAAAAGAAAGCAACTTTAACAATTCCAGGAATAATTACCCACATTATGGTTCCAAGTATAACACCCGAAAGCACCAGCGATAAAATAACCCCTTTGGTGGTAACTTCGTATTTGCGGAAATAATATACAAGAACCATAGCCGGAATTGCCAGCAAATTCAATAAATGTACACCAATTGAAAGACCCACCACATAAGCAATAAGTATAATCCACCGGTTACTGTATTTATCATCGGCAATATTTTCCCATTTCAAGATAGCCCAAAAAACAAAAGCTGTTATTAGCGATGAAGTGGCATATACTTCACCTTCAACTGCTGAAAACCAAAAAGTATCTGAAAAAGTGTAAACCAAAGCACCAACCATGCCACTACCTAAAATAGCAATTGTTTGTCCCAAATTGAAATCATCGGTTTTTAGAATTCTTTTTGCAAGATGGGTTATGGTCCAAAACAAGAACAAGATAGAAAAAGCACTTGCCAGGGCCGACATAATATTCGCCATTTTAGGAACCAGTTGCAAATCGCCTCCGGCAAAAAGTGTAAAAAAACGTGTTAGTAACATAAAAACCGGTGCCCCAGGGGGATGACCCACTTCCAATTTAAATCCAGTGGCAATAAATTCGCCACAGTCCCAAAAACTAGCGGTAGGCTCAATGGTACTGATATACACAAACGATGCGATAGAAAAGGCTACCCAACCGAAAATGATATTAAGTTTTTGATATTTCATAGTTAATTATTATGGTGGTTTTTATTAAATGTTTTAACGCTATTTATCGTTTTTAATTATCTGATACAAATCTTTTATTTTTATTAACCCTATACTTAATGCCAAAATAAAACTGAGCGCAATCATAAGTATCATCCTTACAATCCAATTGTAAGGTAAATCGTTAGATATTATTCCAAACAAAATTACACCGGATGCAAATATCAGTAATAAAATTAAAAGTTTATAATTTATGTGAAACCTAAATATTTTAAAAGCAATTACAACCTGTATAATTGCCGTAATACTTTGAGTGGTAAGGCTTGATATTGCAGAACCCAATGCTTGAAAACGGGGAATCAAAATAAAATTCATAACTACGTTTATTATCATACCTGACAAAGCCATTATATTCAATGCCCGTAAACTTCCGTTGGCTGTGAGTAAAGTTCCAAAAATATACGTGATTGAAATAAAAATGAAACCAATCATTAAGATAGCAAAAATGGTAGCAGAAGAATCAATGTGGCTTTGGTACATAAGTTCCATTATTTCTTTGCTGTAAAAAGCACAAGTTATTGAAACAATGACAGATGGAACCGATATTAAAATAAACGATAACTGGGTTAATTGTCCAATAGCTTCTTTTTGCTTCAGCATTTTTGAGAAAATGGGCAACAACAGTCCGGCAAATAAAAGGGCAAACATGGAGGCAGCATCCAATATCCGGAATGCCTGCGCATAAATACCCGCTTGTCGGTTCCCGTCTTCCAGCATACGCTCAAGCATTACGGAATCAACCCGGTTATAAAAAGCCATTAGCAAGGTCAAAATGGCAAAAGGATAACTCTTTTTTAAAATAGCCATGGTGAAACGCCTATCAAATCGGAATTTGATTCGACCGCTCCGCCATAAAACCAATAAAAAGGCAATTAAAGCTGTAATTAGGTATGCTGCTGTTTGCGCAAAAACAAACCATTTTATTTTAAACGGTTCATCGATGATATGACCCCAAAGTAACAGGCTGCATATGATAATCATCAAAGTCCGGTCTAAAACGGAAATGATGCTATCGGTTTTGAAAAGATGTAACCCTGCCAAATTTGACCTCAGGTACATTATAAAGGATGCAAGGAATTGATTGAAAACCAAAAAAAGCAACAGTTTAATTTGATTCCATTGATAGTTCCAAAGCCAGGCTAAAATGAGACTAATTACTGCATAAAATACCCCAAGCAATAGACGAATGGTAATGATATTCGAAAAATACTTGTTTAATAAATGACTGTGCTGGGCAATGTTGCGATTGTTGAAATTAGTAATTCCTAAATCGAGGATAATATTGAGAATTAATGAAAAATTCAGCAAAGCAAAATAAAATCCATATTCTTCTGCTCCAACCACATTTTGGACGGTTCTATCTACTCCTAAAATCCAAAACGGCTTTATAAGCAAATTCAGGAATAAAACTAAAGCAAGATTGGTTACAAATTTACGCTTCAACTTTCTATTTTTGAATGCCAAATGTAGCAATCTTTATGTTGTTTTCTTTGTGCTATTGAGCTTTTTTTGGTGCTGAAAATTCAATCAATACAAACCATGCTTGCCAGCGAAGAAAAGGCATTAACCAAAACAAGAAGTGATCGAATGCATGAAGCGTCCGGAGCATCGGCTTAAAAATGAATGTTTTTCGAAAAAATATAGCTGCCAAGGAGCTAAAAAAATAGAATCCTATCTGTGTTTTTTCAAAATAATCGGTCAGCAGCATCAAATCGCTTTTTAATAACGGATGTTCATCTTCAGTACGCAGGCTTGGTGTTTTTTTTCGGTACCAGTTTATTAAAAAATTATGCCCCAGAGGCTCCATAAAAACAGCTTTTCCATCGTTTTTTAGAACTCTGGAAATTTCGCTATATGCCTTTTCTATATCCAAATGATGGATAATACCAGAGCCACAAATTAGGTCAAACGACTTTTCAGGAAAAGAAAGTTCTTCCGCATTCATGTTCATAAACTCAATGGAAATATTCAATGAATCAGCCTTTTGCTGGGCTTGCAAAATGGCATAATCTGAGATATCGATACCGGAAACAATGCCACCATTTTGAGCTAAAAGATATGCAGAACTTCCCTCTCCACAACCATATTCCAAAATATTTTTCCCCGAACAGTTAGCCGTTAATTTCGCTACATATTTTTCTTCAATGAGATAAAATATGGAATAAAATTTATTGGTTACCTCCCGTGTTTTTTGGCTAAAAATCTCATTGTGGAATTCCCGTTCCCTTGCTATTCTATCCTGTTCCAATATTCAAAAATTAAATAAGCCCCAAAATTACCAATATATTGATTGCAGCTGCAAAAATCAGGGTATTTTATTTATTTTTGGTTCAACTATTTTTATAAACCAAATGAGAATTGCAGTAAACACTCAATTATTACTAAAGAATCGATTGGAAGGGTTGGGCTATTTTACCCATGAAACGTTAAAAAGAATTACGCAGCAGCACCCTGAACATGAGTTTATTTTTATTTTTGACCGTCCTTGGGATGATGAATTTATCTACTCTAATAATATTATTCCGGTAAAAACCTCAATTCCCTCGCGGCACCCTATTTTATGGTATTTAAGATTCCAACTACTCATACCCAGAATATTAAAGAAATATCAAGCCGACCTTTTCGTTTCCACTGATGGATGGTCAATAACTAATTCCTCAATTAAAACCTATAATGTAATTCACGACATTGAATTTGTGCACCGCCCAAAAAAATTTCCTTTTTTGGTTCGCACTTATTTTAATCACTATTTTAAAAAAACAGCCCTTCAATCTACAGGATTAGGTACTGTTTCAGAATTCTCTAAAACCGATATGGTAAAAGCTTGGAACATTTTGCCCTCCAAAATTGATGTGATATACAATGGCAGCAATGAGGTTTATACCCCGTTAATGCCGGATGAAATTGAAAAAACCATTCAAGAAACTACCCAAGGAATCCCTTATTTTATTTATATTGGATCATTGAATCCACGGAAGAATATTGAAGGAATGTTGCTTGGTTTTGACCAATATAAGCAACAAACCAAACTCACTCACAAATTAGTCATAGTGGGTGAGAAAATGTGGCACGACCAATCCATTGAAAAGATTTATGAAAGAATGCATTCAAAAAGCGATGTCATATTCTTAGGAAGACAAACAACGGAGTCGCTTCATAAATTATTAGGAAGTGCGGTTGCACTGGTTTTAGTTTCCCATTTAGAAGGTTTTGGAATTCCAATTATTGAAGCAATGAACTGCGATGTACCGGTTATTTGCTCAAATTCCACTGCCATGCCTGAAGTTGCAGGTAATGCAGGTTATTTGGCAGATCCAAACAGTGTAGAATCAATTGCCCAAGGTTTTGAAAAACTAGCCACCGATACCGGGTATCGCGACCAGTTGATTGCCAATGGACGCAATCAAAGAAATAAATTCAGTTGGGATACTTCAGCAGAGAAACTTTGGGTTGGTATTGATAAATGTTTGAAATTATAGCACATGCTCCAACCCTATTTACAAGCCGGTATTCCTGAAGCTGGTTGCGATGAGGCGGGTCGGGGTTGTTTGGCCGGTCCTGTTTTTGCGGCAGCAGTAATTTTACCTCCCGATTTTTTTCATCACAAACTAAATGATTCAAAGCAACTTTCAGAAAAATCCAGGTACGAATTGCGTACCTATATCTTGGAAAATGCTCTGGCTTATGCAATTGGCATTTATTCTGCACCAGAAATTGATCAGGTTAATATTTTAAATGCTTCTATTTTTTCGATGCATCGGGCATTAGAACAACTGAATCTAAAACCAGAACATATTATAATTGATGGTAACCGGTTTAAACCCTTCCACAAAATTCCATTCCAAACCATAATAAAAGGCGACAGCAAGTATTCATCCATTGCCGCAGCTTCCATCTTAGCCAAAACGTACCGCGACGATTTTATGCTTCAAATTCATGAGGAATACCCGCAGTATGGCTGGAAAAAGAATAAAGGGTATCCTACCTTGGATCATCGGGTTGCAATAATGAAATATGGCATTACACCCTACCACCGAAAAAGCTTTCGATTGCTCGACAATCAATTAAAGCTAGAGTTTTAAAATCTTTTTAAAATAAAAAAGGCAGCATTTAGCCACCTTTTCATAATAAACTTCAAGAATTTATTTAATCAATTTTCTTAGTTTTTCAAAAATATGATCAGCACCATTGATAAGTTCATTCTTTATTTGCTTGTAGTAATTTGGAGAAGGCTGATTTGGATGATTTATTTTCTCTATTAGCTTATTTCTAAGCTCTACCGCTTCTTCAATCAAAATAACTGCCTGATTTTTCTTATCAGAACGCAAGGCAATAAATGCATTACAATCAGAAATTATTTCATAGGTAAGGTAATTTACCTCATTTTTTAAGTCTCGAATCTTTGCCATATTTTATTTTTTTAAAGTACAAATCTACAAAATGGGTCTGTATTTATAACCCTCACTGAAAAAATATTCTGCAATATATTGAAAATAAATACCATTATCTGGTTTTGTGTCCTAAGTGCTTAGCAGTTATCTCTACTTTTTGGGTTGGCTCCTGCGTGTTTCGCCTTTCAATTTCATTAATAACCACTTGAGCCATTTGAGCAAATGCCAATCCGGTAATTGTATCAGGGTTAACCGCAGCTGGAACACCGGTATCGCCCCCTTCGCGAATACTTTGAACAATTGGAATTTGTCCCAACAATTTCAAATTCATTTTCTCTGCTAAAGCTTTACAACCGCCATTTCCAAAGATGTAATATTTATTTTCAGGAAGTTCAGCCGGTGTAAACCAAGCCATATTTTCAACCAATCCTAAAACAGGAACATTTATTTTTTCGCCACGGAACATATTGATTCCCTTTATGGCATCAGCCAACGCCACATCCTGTGGGGTACTTACTACAATAGCACCAGTAACGGCCACCGATTGCACCAAAGTTAAGTGAATGTCGCTGGTACCGGGAGGAAGGTCAATTAATAAATAATCAAGTTCGCCCCAATCGCCTTGTAATAACAATTGGTTCAGAGCACTGGTTGCCATTGGGCCTCGCCAAACCAAAGCATCTTCGGGGTTTACAAAAAATCCCATGGAAAGCAATTTTACCCCATATTTCATTACAGGAAAAATAACATCCGAACCGTTAATTTTTTTTACTTCCGGGCGCTCCCCTTCCATTTGAAACATTTTTGGAACCGACGGGCCATAAATATCCGCATCAACCAAACCAACTTTGGCTCCGGTATTGGCTAAAGCAACAGCCAGATTCGATGCAATAGTTGATTTACCTACGCCTCCTTTACCAGAAGCAATGGCAATTATATTCTTAACCCGATCCATTGGTCCAGGCGTTTCATCCTTTATAGTCATGGCACTAATATTACCCCTCACATCCGCTTCACTTCCAAGATTTTTTTCAATAGCGGCCACACATTCCTTTTTTAAATTGGCAATATTGGTAGTATTTTCCTTGCTGAATACCAAGGCAAAAGAAATTTTATTTCCTTCAATTTCCAGATTATGAATCATCTCCAATGAGACAATATCTGTTTTTTTTTCGGGATGCATAACTTCTTTTAGTGCATCAAATACCTGCTTTGCTGTATATATCATTTCAGATTGTTTTTAAATTCAATGTGCAAAATTAATTTAATAAATAGGTATTTGCCAATTTCTTTGAAAATAAAAAGACCTGCAAGTATTTTGTTGCAGGTCTTTTTATTAAATTTTTAATATTTGAATCTATAATGAAAATCTAGTACAATTCTATATCAGAAGCCATACGAGCCTGAATTCCTTGCATTTGCTGAAAGCTTTTCATTTTTTGATAATAATAATAATTTTCACCCAATTCACTTTGAAGAATTTTAATTTTGGCTTCACCGGTTAGCTGTTTAATTAACTCTTCAAACGGATCGGGTCTTTCCGGCAATTCCATTGTTTTATAATCAGTAAGTCCAGCTTTTTCTGCAGCAATGGCTAAAGCCCTGTCAATACCTCCAAACTCGTCAATTAAACCAATTTCCATGGCATTAGCTCCACTCCAAACACGTCCCTGACCAATTAAATCAACACTATCAACATTCATTTTTCTACCATCGCCAACTTTACCAATAAATATGGTATAAAACTCTTCAACACCAGTTTGTATAATCTCCTTTTCAGCTTCGCTCATAGGACGGGTCATATCGCCCAAATCGGCAAATTTATTGGTTTTAATTCCATCAAAAGTAATACCCAATTTTTTGTTCATGAGCTCCTGAGTATTAAACATCAATCCAAAAACTCCAATGGAACCGGTAAGGGTAACTTCGCTGGCAACAATTACATCGGCCGGGCAGGCAATATAATACCCACCCGATGCTGCCAAGTCGCCCATTGAAACTATCAGTGGTTTAACTTTTTGCGCAAGTACGGCTTCGCGCCAAATAACATCAGATGCTAAACCACTTCCACCGGGAGAATTCACCCGTAATACAATTGCTTTAACCGTAGTATCGCGTCGTGCTTTCCGAAATGCTTGGGAAATGGTTTCAGAACCAATGGTTTGATTATCACCTTTACCTGAATTAATTTCACCGGAAGCGTAAATTACCGCTATCTTATCTTTTGGTCCCTTTTTATGCTTTTTTTCTTTTTGAACATTGTTGTAGACCGAAAGCTTTACAATTTCTAACTTTTCAGGTTTTTCAGCACCAGTAAGCGTTACCAATTCATCAATCACCTCGTCGCGGTATTTTGATCCGTCAATAATTTTTTGTTCAACGGCATCTTGAGTATTACGAATAAGAAATGCATCCGCTATTTTATTAATATCAGCCTGAGTTAAACCGCGTGACTTACCAATTTCAGCGGCCATGTGATCCCAAATAGATTGCACGAAGGTTAATGTCTGTTCCTTATTCGCATCGCTCATTTTATCGAGCATAAATGGTTCAATGGCACTTTTAAATTTACCATGACGGAAAATAACAGGTTCTATTCCTAATTTTTCAAGTGCTCCTTTAAAGAAGGTCGATTTGGAACGCAATCCTTTTAATTCCATACCACCTACAGGATTCATATAAATTTTATCGGAAACCGAGGCCAAGTAATAGGCGCCTTGTGTCATTACTTCAGAATAGGTGTAAATGAACTTACCGCTTTCTTTAAAACGGATCAATTCATTTCTGATTTCATCAATGGTAGCAATACCTGCCGGAATGTAACTCAATTCCATAAAAATACCTTTGATATCTTCATCATCCTTAGCTTTTTTCAAATTTTTAAGAATGTCATTCAACCCTTCGGCCGCATCCGGTTCAAAAGTGGCAAAATTGAACCCTTCAAATGGGTTATCCGATGCACGATCCACAATCCGTTTATCGAACTTAAGATAGAGAATGCTGTTTGGCTTAATGGTTGTTTCTTTGTCGCCCGATGCTGCCACTATAGCACCAATAATACCAAAGAAGATAAAAGTGGCAATAACCGTGTAAAGCAAAATTCCTACAACCGTAGCTAAAGTGTACTTTAAAAAGCTTTTCATAATAAATAGTTTTTTGTTAAATTTTTAATCCATGTCGGCAGTTTGACGACAAATAGATAGTTAGGTTACAAATCAGAGGTAATTTTAAGTATATAAAATGGTTAAAATAAATTTCCTATGTAAAAATGAGTTTATAAAGATATCTGTTACCTTCTGAATTGGTATGCATTGGCAAACTCCCGTCCCACATAGATTCCTATGCAACCGCGCTGCACTTTTTCAGCTTTTTCAACATAAACTTTAATGGTTATAAGCTGCGTTTTACTGGGAGTAGCTAACCAATAGGAGACATCTGAAGTACGGCTGTTAAAAACCACCTCCTCAGTAGTTGAAGTTTCGCGGGTCCAACTAGTATCCTGAATCATCTCTTCACCAATTGGAATTCGCTCACCATCGTTATTATAGAGGTAAAATCCATTGGGATCCTTTTTATAGGAAGTAACTTTTTTAGGCTGTATATCTTTCACTACCCGATTAAACTTTTTTCGGGGAACAATAATATCATAATCAACTTTCCCAAGTTTTTGTTCACCTACAACAAACAATCGATAATTCTGCTTTGAATAAAGCACAATATTCAGCGTGGTTGAATCGCCATTACCTAGCTCAATAAAAAGTGATTGACCCCGATAATCATAATCTTCTCTTAGTTCTTTGTCGGCCAATTTCTTTTTAGAACAATTTTGAGCCATGGATATATTAGGCAAAACAAAAATAAGCAACAGCGTTGAAACAAATAAAAAATTCTTAATTGACTTATAATTTAACATTTTTTATTGACTAATTAATTATCATGGAATCACGCAATACCGCCACCTTATTAACAATGGCCACATATTGTTCTTTTGTAATTCGTGTGTTTTCATCGTTATAGTATAACTGATCATAAATTTCCTGAAGTTCATCAAGCTGCGAAATAATTTCTAAAACATTACTGCTTTCGGAATACCGATTTAAATATTTTAACAAATTTTCCAATAAAACCTGCTGATCAGCAATCCTCTCCATTACTGGATTACTTAAATCATTACCGTTTACCGATTTCAATGCTAAATACAAGCCCTCAACCCAACCCCCGGCAATTATCAACCCTTGAATGTCGGATAATCCCTGCTCCTCTAAAAATAAATTGGCTTCGCTAAATGACTCGGTGGTAATATCTTTTAACGAATCTATATTGTTCAAATTATCATCGATTCGCATGGCTATTTCAGCACCGTATCCTTCATGCAAACCCAATCCAGTAGCTAAAATTTTGGCGGTATTAAAATAAACAATCGCTTCTTGGATATTTCCATAAACAGCACAGTAGGCTAAATCAGCAGAATACACTCCTAAATTTAATGCTTTTGATTTATTATTGATGAATTCAGTATGACGATTTGGATTACTTAAAGCCTCTTTCACAAATGGGGCTTCGCTTTTTTCCATAAAAACAAACAATTCCATAGGGGATGGTATTCTAAAATTCTCATCTTCAGGTTGAGAATAAGAATCACCCTCGTCCATTTTATCAATGCCACTCAAGGCTGTTTTTTTATTGCCTGAAGAACACGAATAAAGAAGAAAAAAAAGAATGACCCCTATAAATTGCGTTGCTATTTTCATTCTGTTCTGTTTAAACAATAGTACCAACCAAAAACTTAATATGTTTTGCCGCACCAACAAATATATATTTTTTTTCGTTGCTTCAATCCTCCAAAATTCACATTAGTCAGCCAATTGATTTTTAGATCTATCCGCTAAATTTTCTGAAACTTGTTTTTGTAAAAATTAATTACCGCCGGATCAACTTTTTTTAATTCAAAGCTATTGCCATCAAAAACTCCATAGGTAAAATTGTAGAGCCAGTCACCTAAAATAATAAACCGACTGGTTCCGATGGCTATGTCAATGGCTAAATGGCGATGCCCAAATATTAAATAGTCAAACTGTTTCTCAGCTAAAACCTCTTTTGCATGAAGGTATATTAATTCCCGCTCCTCCCCTTTGAACTCTTCGGGTTTAATTCCATTATAATCGCGACTGGTATTGGAAGTTTTATGAGCCAACCATACGGCGAAGTTAGGGTGCAACCGACTAAAAACCCATTGCATAAATCGGCTGGTAAACGCCTTTTTCATTAATTTGTATCCTAAATCACCGGGCCCTAATCCGTCACCATGTGCAATGTAAAAATTCTTTCCCGATAATTCCTGAGTTATTGGACCCCGATGAACAATAATACCAATTTCTTTAGGTAAGTAATCAAATACCCACACATCATGATTTCCGGTAAAAAAATGAATGGTAATTCCTGAATCAGCTAACTCAGCTAATTTTCCAAGGGTACGAACAAATCCGCGAGGAACAACTTTTTTGTATTCAAACCAAAAATCGAAAACATCACCGACCAAATACAAAACCGAGCAATCATTTTTTATTTCATCGAGCCAGTGAACGAATAAATGCTCACGCCATTGAGCTTTCTCCAACGTTGGATGCCCCAAATGCACATCCGATGCAAAGTATATTTTTTTTGTACTCACCAGCTATTGAATTGAAGGGGGGGTAATTGGTTCCTGTATTGGTGTTTTTTCAATTGCACTGGAATCAGGTACAACAGTGTTGATTGGCTTAGCAATAGGTGCCGGTTTTAATACCAATTCCAATTGGTTTGTTAAATCAGCTCCATAAAGGTTTCTGGCTATGATTTTTCCATCGGGGTCAACTAGAAAATTTGAAGGCATCTCTTTTACACCAAAATCCTTTGCTGTTTTGCTTTCCATATAGTTTAATTCGCTCACCTGATACTTCCAAAATAGCTTATCTTCCTTAATGGTATTACTCCAATTGGCTGCCGTGTGCTCAATAGCAATTTGATAAATTTCGAAACCCCGATTTCGATATTTTCGATAGATGTCTCTAAGAATAGTATTGTTCAAACGGCTTGGACGGCACCAGCTTCCCCAAAAATCGACCAGTACGTATTTTCCTCTTAACGCAGCCAATGCAAGTGTATCGCCCAAGACATTAGGAAGTCGAACATCGGGAGCTATATTACTAATGCTATCATTTTGAGTATTTTCTTTTTCCTGATTTAATCTCAATTTTTCGCGGGTAATGTATGTGTGCAACATTTTTGATATAGCTGTATTATTGTATCGCGAAGCCATTGCGGTATCTACCATTTCAAAATAGGATAAATCGTTAGCCAGGGTAAACAACTGTTTATTTAATCCCAATTTTTGTGATAAGGCAATGTAAGCCGCTATAGAACCCGGATTGTTTTCAATAAATGAGGTAAGAAAAGCCTTTTCATCGGAAAATATCGAATCACTGATAACAGTTAGCTTTTCAACTATTTCAGTAAGTTGTGGATTGGTTTGATTCTTTAGATAAAACTGTTGCAAGGTATCTAAAATACCAACGGCTCTGAAATGTCGTTTTATAATCAGGCTAACATCTACCGATTCCTGAGAACCCGAAACATGATAGGTTGACACCAAATTGGAAGCATTGGCTGAAAGTGTTACTATTTCGTTGGGACATAGTACTAGACGAATGTATTCCTTATCGTTAAAATAGAAAATAAAATCCTTGGGTTGTGTTGTGTTTTGAACAAATTCAAACTTACCTGCTTCATTCAAAGCCATTGAATCAGGGGCCAAGCCGGGTTGAGTCATATCAATGAATTTAATATAGTTGCCTGCTCCCTCTTGTATAGTTGCTTGAATTCGAACTTCTGGTTGTTTCTCTTGACAACCAAAAAGCACCAAAATAAAACTCAAAAACAGTAAATACCGTGTTTTCATAATTGAATACATTTTTTATAATGCAAAAATAATGTTTTCACACCCAATTTTTAACAGGTACAAATATACATTTATAATTTTAATGCCTGCAAACCATTGGTTGTTGACAAGAAATAATAAAGTTAATTCCCATTAAATAGTATTATGTTTGACTCATGGAAAATCAAAACGGTTAAATTGTAATTCATTTTTATATTTTTGCCAAAAATAGTTGCATTGAAAATTTGGGACGACATAATTGATTTTAGCGCCATAAATCCAGTAGTTACAATTGGCTCATTTGACGGCGTGCATCTGGGGCACCGACGGGTAATTGATCAGCTTATTCGTTTATCGAAAAAAGTGAATGGTGAGAGTGTTATTTTTACTTTTTCGCCCCATCCGGCAATTGTCCTTAACCCCGATAAAGAATTTGTTTTACTCACAACCATTGACGAAAAAATTGAATTATTCCGTCAAGCAGGAATCAACCATTTGGTACTTTACCCTTTTACAAAAAGAATAGCTTCTCTCAGTTATCAGGAATTTGTGAAGCAACTATTAATTGAAAAATTGCACATAAGTACCCTATTGGTTGGTTACGACCATACCATTGGGAAAAACCGGGAAGGTAATTATGAAAAATTACTTCAACTATCAAAAAATCTTGATTTTAAGGTGGTGCAACAAAATGAAGTTACCACTGAAGATGGAAAATTAAGTTCCACTTATATCCGCCAATTGCTATCACAAGGCTTATTAATGGAAGCATCAAAATTACTGGGTTATCCTTATCTGCTTTCGGGAACCGTGGTTCATGGCCACCGCTTAGGAAATAAATTGGGCTTTCCAACGGCCAATTTACTACCTCCCGAAAATAAATTTATTCCCGGATACGGTGTTTATGCCGTATTGGTTCAGTATGAAGGAATAACTTACCAGGGAATGATGAATATTGGCATTCGTCCTACTCTTGAAGACAACACCCAAATACCTGTTATTGAAGCGCATTTATTTAATTTTACTGGCGATTTATATGGCAAATTCATTAAAATAAGCATCATCAGAAAACTGCGAGATGAATTTCAATTTGAATCGGTTGAAGCCTTGAGAATTCAATTAAAAAAAGATAAAGAATTAGCGCTTGAAACATTGAAAAATGATTGCTTAAACTAATCCAATATTAGTTTTTCAAAATATTCTTTTTCAGCCACTAAATCAATACCGGGTTGTTGCTCCCTAATTAATCGGATATTTTCCAGCTGGTTTTTAATAAACTTTTGGTGACTTTCCGATTCAGGAAAAAAAGGCTT